>Ga0302324_100022702_pt1 | contig 12175 bp, 13 predicted proteins | sample Palsa_T0_1_FD_201949 | JGI IMG/M metagenome (GOLD analysis project Ga0302324, IMG submission 201949) | Peat permafrost microbial communities from Stordalen Mire near Abisko, Sweden - Palsa_T0_1 | ecosystem: Environmental > Terrestrial > Soil > Palsa > Peat permafrost | place: Sweden: Abisko...
TGTCTAATCCGTCGGGGCGTCCATCGGCGGCCGCGTCCTGGACGTCGGTCGCGTTGTCTCGGGCAGCCTAGCGTTGCTTCAAGCGGTGCGGCGGGCGTGAGTTCGTCGCCCGCTGACTGGCCTGCCGTCAGTTCACCGGAACGGTCGGCTGACGAAGACTGAATCTGCCAGCCCAAAGCGCCACACTCGCTCGGTCGCCTTCGAAATGCCGATTCGTGTGCCGCGAACTGACTTAGGCTTCACTTTAGCTACCCGCAGCTGAAACGGTGCTGAATCGATGCGCTTGCCGTTGAGTGCCTTAGTGACGCCGAGGGCTTGCCCGAGCCGGCCAGGGCCCGAACAAAGTAATCTGATGTTCGTTTGCTTCCTGCGGCTCACCATTTCAGCGATGTTGGTAGTCGGTTCAAGAGCCCGGATCAATACTCCGGCACCGTGCCCGGCTTCCCGGCACACGAAGTTCAGACACCAGTGAATACCATAGGATAGATAGACGTAGGCACGGCCAGGAGGCCCGAACAGCACCGAGTTCCATTGTCTGGGACCGATAAAACTATGGGATGCCGCCTCCCTCTCATCGTATGCCTCGGTTTCGACAATAATGCCGCCCACGCCATCGATCAGCAGCGTTGCCCCGATGAGTTGCCTGGCCACGACCGGCGAACTCGCCATGAAATCGATTCCTTGGATCGAAGTGCGCTGCCCTCTAGGAGTTCCGGTTGTCATGCGCTGCTATGCGCGCTCCGCTGCGGCATAACTCAGCTCGCCGCCGACGATCCGGGCCGGTGAGGTCATCGGATGCACGGCGCTGTGTTTGGCATCCATGATGTGCACCACTTCGATTCCACGCACACACAGGGCATCGGCGATCAGCGAACGATGACAGCGCCACCAGAGCGCTTCCGAGCACATGATTGCGGTGCGGGCTCGGCTGCCCAGATCGATCAGCTCGCGTAGACCCTGCGCGAATTGGCTGCTGCCCATGTAGTCAGCATAGCCGCGAAAAGAGGCGTTGCGCCAACCGGTATTGGGCGACTCAGGTGACACGGGCCGGCGGCCACCCAGCGCACGCAACCAATGATAATCGATTGCGTTCTCACTCAGCGACCTCGCGAGCTCCTCTTTGCCGTACTGAGGATATCTGCGCGAGCCAGGAAAGCTGCGCACGTCGGCCAGGGCCTCGATGCGGAACGCCGCGAGCAGATTCAGGAATTCTTTGAGCGGTCGGGTCGAATGACCGATAGTCCAGATCATCGCAGGTTTATTTGCATCCACCGACGCCGGCGTCTCAGTCGATCTTGTGCAGCGGCATGTCCTCTACCTTAGATTGATCCTGTCAGGGCATCAAGCCGTCGCCGCTGTTTAGTCTAACCCGACCGCGGCAGCATGGCATCGATCGCCTCTTCCGCACGCGCAGCGCCGTTGCGGCGCGGATCGGGATGCCCCACCCAGTCGGCGATAGCGCGATCACGATTAGGCATCAGCTTTCGCGCCGCATCCTGCACCAGGCTCACGACGAACATCGTGTAGGTACAAGCCATCAAACACAACACAAACACCTCGAAAGCCATGATCTCCCCTCGCCCGCATGACGCGTAGCCGATGCATTTCGCCGCAATCAACATCCGGCGTCAGTGATCACATCAGATGCCTGCTTGCCGGTCGATTACACGATGGCATCGATCCAACCGCGCCAAGGAACACCGATACCTTGGTGCAATCGTCGTTGCCGATGATCACGGTCCCAAATGGGCGCCGCCGAGTATCGCCGGCACGAGGCATTCACCGGTTCAATATTGCCGTCTGGGTGCCTCGCGGTCGCTGCTGCAGTTGGCCCTCAGTGAACCCATGACCTGACAGTACTTTCAGGCAGGAGGCGCCTTGGGTACGATGATAGGAGATCGAAAAAGGAGACCCCCATGGCCAAGTACCAAAGAACCCAAGAGGCGATCTCGAAGCTCACGCCCGAGCAGTATCGGGTAACTCAGAAAAAGGGCACCGAGGCACCCGGAACCGGCGAATATCTGGACAATAAGGAGCCGGGCATCTACGTCGACATCGTATCGGGCGAGCCCCTGTTCGCCTCTTCCGACAAATTCAACTCCGGCTGCGGCTGGCCGAGCTTTACCAAGCCGATCGAGCCGGCGCACGTGAGCGAACTGCGAGACACCAGTCACGGCATGACCCGCACCGAAGTGCGCTCAGCGCACGGCGACAGTCATCTCGGCCACGTGTTCGACGACGGGCCGGCAGAGCGCGGCGGGTTACGGTATTGCATCAATTCAGCCTCCCTGCGCTTCATTCACCGCGACGACATGCAGGCCCAGGGCTATGGGGCTTATTTGAACCAGGTCGAGGACAGGTGATGCAGGAAGAACGAGCCGTTCTGGCCGGCGGCTGCTTCTGAGGCATACAACCTCTTGCTGCGCCGCTACGACGGTACCTCTAAATCAAAGAGCCCCTTCACAAAATGCCGTTTCCAAAAAGCAGGGGAGGGAGCTGGGACACGGCAAAGTAAACTTGTGAAGGGGCTGTAAACCTTCAATTCCAATCAGATCATTCAAGCAGTGTGCTCTCAGCACCACGAATGCGATCACACCAAATTGGCAGCCGCTAATCGATGGCACGTTGGTATCGATCGATACGTTGGTAGAGTCGGCGCAACCGATTTTCTCGGCCGCAGCCGATGCTATGCTGCATCGTGCCCGCGTCCGCCGTAAATGCCCGGAAATTGATAGTCCGGGCAACATCCATGATGATGACGCATGGTCGAAGATAAGGGTGAATTGGCGCAAGACAGTAATTCGGAACCGGCGCCACCGGTGTGGCTGCCCGACACCCTCATTGGATCAGACACCGCATCGAATTCGGCACAGCCCAATGTATTGCCTGGCGTCCCTACTGCCATTAAGGAGAACCCGAAACCCATGCTGGAAGTGCACGCACCCCATGAAGCCTTGCATACCTGGAGGGGCTTCTTCATTCACATCGCCACCATTGTCATCGGTCTCTTCATCGCCGTCGGATTGGAACAGACTGTCGTGCTCTTCGAGCATCGACGCCAGCGGGCACAGCTCGAGGAGCAATTGCGCGGCGTCTTCCGGAGTGACTTGCAGCATGACACGCAAAACTTCCAGCAACTCAGTGCCTTTCGTGCCTACTTGATCCAGTTGCAAGCGGCCATCACCGCGCGCCTGGACAGGCAATCATCTTCGTCACAGCCACCAGTCAATGATTCGCGCATGGCTACATTTCCCGCATTCCCAAGCCTGGCGCCATACGACGCCGCAAAGGAAAACGGCACGATTGCGTTGCTTTCCTCCGATCGTCTGCGCATATATAACCGAATCGCATTTCAGCGCGAGATCATGTCGACAGTACGGGAGCGCTGGTTTGATAGTCTTACCTCGATAGAGGCATTTCAAGAACGGTTTGTGGACTCCCCGGGTAGTCTGGAGATGGGCAATATCGCCACGGCGCCCTACATCGCCACGCTATCCCCCGCCGAGCTCATCGAGTACCGGACTATCGTAGCGTCAGCTATAAAATTCACCGACCTGTTCATTGCTCGGCTGCATCTCTTCGATTCGGAAATTCAAGCGGTGCTCGACGGCGTTCGCGACGAAGACGAATTGCTCGACGAAATGCTCAAGAAGGTCGTCACAATGCAGCCGGCCGGCCCCAGCTCGTCGAGCACAGATCCGGCGAACAATTTGTCGCGTTAGCGGACTAAGTCCACCCATGTGGGTGGCGCCCTGCTCCCGCTACCATCGTTCACTGCATTACGGGCGCCGGCGTACCATCGGACCAATACGTCACTGGCACCATCAGCACACTTATTGCCTCTGGCGAATCCTGGAACTGCGGGTTCAGCATCGGGGGCGCACCGGGCAGATCTGCGCCCCACATCGCGGCGGCCGCGCGCGGGAAATAGAACATGAGATGCGGCACCCAATTGCGCGCGTCGTCATTCAGATAGCCCTGCTTTGACATCATGTAGGTCAGCGCGCCGGCCTCAAGCCCTGGCAGCGCATGCTTGCCGATACCATTCCTGATCGCGGCGACGATTTGTGGCTTCGAGCGCCCCGCCAACACTAGCTCCGTACGCTTGATCGTGTATGGCAAGATCGAACGCACAGCAGGCGGATTGAAGCACAGTGGCCCGCGCATACTGGGATTCCAGAACCCCGGAAAGTCGTATTGCGACATCCACGCCCGCTCGACCGCGCAGACGAATCCGTTGCTGCCCTTGACCGCCGTGTCGTAACCGTGCCGCGTGAGTACCAGCACAGTCGCCTTGTCTGCGATGGAAGGCGGCGCAGCGCTCTTCGCCAGCGCGATCTCGGTCGAACGATCCATCATGTATTGATCCAGCGGAGCCATCGCCGGGTAATCTGCCGCGTGCGCGACAGATGCGCAGAGCAATGCCGCACAGAATGCAGAGGCGTATCTCATCTCAAACAGTCTCCGCGGCCACCGATTGCCTGATATCCGCTTCGTTCCCGCCATCCGCCGGGATTTCGAAGCACGGCCCCGCCCCAGCACAGTCCCTTCCATAGATGCCCCCGGAAGCAATGTCCCACTGTCGCTGAACTGCTTGCGTGTGGCAAGGAAACTTGAGCGTGGCGCAACACCGCGATGCGCGCCAACGAGTTGCTTCGAAGACGCGCCATCGGCGCCCGGGTGCAACTGCGCAGCGCGTGTCCATGCAGCGCGATGACAGCAAATGCGCGCACGCCGGAGGATTGCACGTGGTGTCGGCAGATACTATCGCTAGCTCTCGACGCCGATCGAGAAGCTCATACATCCGCGCGCCTGGCTCAACGCGACGCGCCGACAAACTCCCGCAGCAACGCGGCGATCTCATCCGCAGCCGTGTCGAGCGCGAAATGACCCGCATTCAGAATATGAACTTGCGCGTCGGGCACATCCCGTCGATAGGCCTCGGCTTCCGAAAGCTCGAACGACGGGTCGTACTTGCCCCACAGAACCAGCAGCCGCGGCTGCCGCTGGCGCATCCATGCTTGCCACGAGCTGTAGGAGTCGACATTGGTGCGGTAATCGTAGAACAAGTCGCTTTGAATATCGGCCTGCCCGGGCTGGCTCAGAAAGGCAAACTCATCGCTCCAAAGATCCGGGTCATAGCGCTGCACGTCGGGATCGTTGCCCACATGACGCGCGCGCGTCGTAGCCAGTGACAGCAGATTGGTACGCAGCGCCGCCTCGTTGGCCGCGCGATCGGCCCAAAAGGCGCGGCGCGTCTGCCAGATCGCCCCCAGTCCTTCGTTATGCGCCACAGCGTTCTGCACGACCAGAGCCTCGACGCGCTCTGGATGAGCCAAAGCCATGCGAAGCCCCACCGGGCCGCCGTAATCCTGCATGTAGAGCGTGTAGCGCGAGAGCTTCAGCGCCTCGGTGAAGCCATTCACGATCTGCGCGCAGTGATCGAACGTATACGCGAATTTCCTCGCGTCCGGCCAATCGCTGTGTCCGAACCCAGGGTAATCGGGCGCGATAAGGTGATAACGCTCCGAAAGCCGCGCGAACAGCGGCTCGAACATACGCGATGATGACGGCAACCCATGCAACATCAGAATCGTCGGCGCACCTTTCGGCCCGGCCTCTCGATAGAAGATGGACAGCCCGTCTATTTGAATCGTGCGATATAGCGTTGGATGTGCGCGAATCACGTGGTGCTCAGGCTCCCCTTGCCAAATAAAACCAGAGGCGCCGGCGCACATCCATTGCACGATGGTATTGATCGATGACTGAGTTGATCATCAGTCACGTGCGGTCACGTGCGGACACGTGCTTGTTCGCTCAGCCGCCGAATTCGCGCCCATTAACTTGCAAGACGAATCCTGCCTCCGCAAAATCCAGGTCCACCATTTCCACCAAAACGCATCACAAAGCCGGACACTTGCATAATGCCGGACAGGGCCCTTACACTGTCACCTCGACCCATAGGGTGGACCTGATGGTATCCAGCCGATTAAATCTCACAGAATCAACGGCCTCAGCGCCCAATCAGGCCGCCGATCCCGGCACCCGCGTGCCCAGAGCGCGCGCGCGCGACATCGTACAGCTGGCCGAGCAGGCTGGCGACATCCTCGCCCGAGCCCGGGAGGCGGCGCTCGCGCCCGGCACTAAAAAGGTGCTGCGCAAATTCAATCTGAAGGAGGTCGCCGAGCTGGTCGGCGTCTCCGCCAAAACCATCACGCGCGCCGTGCAGCGCAATGAATTGCCCGCCGGCGAGCGCGTGCGCGGCAACCGCCTGCTGTTCACGCTCGAGGAAATCCACGAGATCCAGGAGCGCTTGGGCCTCAAACCCTGGCGCGACGCGGCCACCGACAAAGCCCTGGTGGTCGCCATCGCCAATTTCAAAGGCGGCGTCGGCAAGACCAGCACCGCCATCCATCTCGGACAGTACTTCGCCCTCCATGGCTATCGCGTGCTCATGATCGATCTGGATGCTCAGGCCAGTCTCACCACGCTGTTCGGCCTGCTCCCCGATAGCGAAGTGGCCACCGAGCAGACCGCCCTACCCTATTTCGAGGGCGACACCAAAACCCTGGCCGATGCCATTCAGCCCACGTACTGGCACGGACTCGACCTGATCGCCGCCAATCTCGCCCTGTACGGCGCAGAGTTTTCGCTCGCCAACCGGCAGAAGTCCGAGCCCAATTTCCGCTTCTATCAGGCCCTCAAGGCCGGCATTGCCACGGTCAGCGACCGCTATGACGTGATCGTCATCGATACTCCCCCTGCCCTGTCCTATGTCACCACCAACGCGCTCTATGCCGCCGACGGCATCATTGTGCCCGTTCCGCCCGCAATGATGGATTTCGCCTCCGCCAGCCTGTTTTTCTCGCTTCTGGGCGATATTCAAAAAGTCATCGACGAAAACGAGGGCGGCGAGAAGGTATTCGACTTTCTAGGCCTGCTGATCTCCAAATACGAGCCCGGCAACTTCGTCCATCAGACCATCCACGACTGGGTGCGCGCGGCCTTTCAACAGCGCGTCCTGTTTCACACCATGGGCACCTCCACGGTGCTGCGCATGGGCCCCGAAATTCAGACCGCCTACGAAGTCGGCGCCTACCAGGGCGACCGGCGCACCCTCGCCCGCGCACTCGAATATCTCGAAGGCGTGAATGGCGAAATCGAGCGCCTGGTGCGCGCCCAGTGGCCCTCGAAAGCCACGCCGCGACTGGTCGCCAGACCCGAACGCGCCGCCGCCGCCGAGACCGTTCCGTGAGCAAGCGCGAAGACATCCGCTCACGCGTGCTAGCCCAGATCACCCGCGCCGCCGAACCCGCCGCGAGCCCCCCTTCGACCGCCTCCTCGCTCGATCACCCCTCGGCGCAGACGGCGCAATCGCTGCAATCGGCGCACTCCGCCCGCGAGCCCACCCGCGTGAAGGCCCATATCGCCATGGTCGGCGAGCAGGTGCGCGAAGGCTTTGCCTCGCGCGTCGAGCGTCTCGAAGCCGAACGCCAGGCCGGCATGGTGGTGCTGCGCCTGGACCCGAAAAAGATCCGCTCCAGCGAATTCGCCAACCGCCTCGAGGCTGGTCTCAAAGACGAGGACGCCGAATTTCGCCTGCTCAAGGAAGACATCCGCACCCAGGGCCAGCTCGATCCCATCCGCGTGCGCCCTGCCCCGGCCGGCAGTGGCTTCGACTACGAAATCATCTACGGTCACCGCCGTCATGCCGCCGCCGTGGCTCTCGATACCGAGACCAACGGCGGCTTCCGCGTGCTGGCACTGCTCGATGCCGCCTCGGTGGACCGCAAGCGCCTGGCGCTGCAGATGCACGCCGAAAACGACGTGCGCGAGGACCTGTCCCCCTACGAATACGGCCGGATGTATCAATCCTGGCTCGCCGCCAAACTATTCGACACCCAGGGCGAACTCGCCGCAGCCGTAGGGCGCGACGACTCCCCCGTGTCCATGTACCTGCAGATCGCCGAGCTACCGGCCGAAGTGCTCGCGGCCTTCGCCGATCCGCGGCAGATCTCCCTGCGCTGGGCGCCGCAGCTCATGAAGGCGCTCAAGGAAGATCGCGAGCACGTACTTACGACCGCGCGCAACGTCGCCGCGCTCAACCCCCGATCCACCGCTCCGGAAACACTGCGCGCCCTGACCGCCGCCCGCGGCGAAAAACGCGACTCCGCCTCGCGCGAGGAAGCCGTCAAGATCAAGGGCCGGATCGCCTTTCGGGTCGCCCGCCGCGATGGTCGTCTGACCCTGAAATTCGGCAGCGAGATCGGCCGGCAGATGCAGAAGGAGCTGATTGAGGAGATCAAGGAGCTGACCGAAAAGCGCCTGAGTCAGTACCTGAAGGCCAAGCCGCAATGAGTCTGGCGAGTTTAATGAATGCGATAAGGTTTCTTACGCGTAAGAAATCCGCTTGGGCGACGCTCGCCCAACCCGCTCGCTGCCATTTTCTTACGCGTAAGAAATGGCGCGACCGGGCCACCCCGTTAGGGGCAAAAACAGTCTTAGCACGAGGGCCGGTTTATCCGGCCCTCAGCATTTTTGGGGTCCGTGAATGGCGCGTTCCGCCGGTTCATCCAGGTCCGCCCGTTCCCGCGGAGACCCAAGTTTCGGGAAATGCCGATCGGCGAAATGCCGGCCAGCGAGGAGGTGAGGCTATGCCACCGCTCATATAACGCGCCAATGAAAAGGCCCCTGAGACGGGGCCGTTTCACTATTCGGGATTGATCGGCGCCCTAGGCGCAACTAACCCACGAACGTCGCACTTCAGAGGTTAGTGACCTGAATCCATCAGGTCAAGCGTAGCGGCCGAAATCCCTCGGTTTTCGACAAATCAGCTGTATGGCTGAGGGATGAGTTATGCCTGCACAAAGCTCACACGATCCGTGCACTGCACGCGATCCGCGCGACCGCTTGGTCCGCGAGAAATACTTCACCCTGAGGCCCAAGCCGCTCGAGCGCTGGCTCTGGCAGCAAGGCCTGCCACAAGCCGCCGAACGCGTATTCTGGCTGCATTGGGAAGAGGGCATGCGCAACCGCGACTGGTGCTCGCAGGTCCCGCTTAAGCGCGTGGCCAGCCTGTGCTGCGTCGACCCCTCCACGGTCACGCGCGCGTACCAGCTGCTCAAGGCGCTGGATCTGATCCGCCGCCAAGATCCCGGCCGCGATCCGGAAAACCCGTTTCAGCAGGCCACGGCCGTCACCGAGGTGCGAATACCGCGGGAATTACTCACCGAACTGTCCCGCAGCCCCAATCGGCCACAGATCAAATCGGCAAGCCAGCCGGGAACGCCGGCCCTGACTGCTCCTGAGACTGGGAGGCCTCAGGCCGCCAACTCCGCTACCACGGCCACGGACGCTCCCACGGCCGCAGAAGCCTCGCCACAAGCCGCAATCAGCGCGCTCGACAGCTCTCGGAACGGCCCGTGTCGCACCCCGTACTCCACGCCGTGTCCCACGCGACAGTCAATCCAGGCGATGTGGGGCAGGGCGTCCGCCGCCGAGCGCAGCCGCTTTCTGGCAGCCTCCGGCAACGGCAGCACCGCCATCGAGTTCGATGCCGATACGCGCCTGACCCCCGAGGATCGGGGCCAGCTCCTGAGTCAGCTGAACCAGATGGCCTGCGCACGCCGTAATTCGCCGGCAGTCGCAAACTCCGTGCACCGAACACCCGACGCCCGCAGCTACGCCAAACCCCGCTGTCTCTCACCCCTTGAGCTCGCCCGCACCCGCAAACTCGTACTGCAGAGCGTCCCTGGACACCAGGCACAGGAAATTCTGCGCCAGGTCGTGTGGGCCGTGGAGGAGGGCGCCTTACGGCGATTCGAGATGCCCTTAGCAGTGAACATCGCGCTCAAGAAGATCCGGGAAGGCGCATGGACGCGTCCCAATCGAATGCCCCCGAACTGGGCCCGCGCCATCAGCGTAGCGGCGGGTCTCGAGACCTGCCGCCGTGCATAACGAAGAGAAGGATTTCTGTCGCAAGTTATGAATCAAAAAGAACATAGCGGCCTAGGGCCGGTGAGTTGATCGATGAGTAATCACGAGAGCCCGATAAGCGTGGAACATTTCCAAGTATTCGATTGACATAGCATCGATAGGTTGCTGTTATTTCAACGAGTTATGCGAGAACGTGCAAACCACGGCGTGGAACAATGCGAGATTTTTCGCCAACGAGACTCGAAGGGGAGCATATACCCCTTAGAATCCCTCTATACTCCCTGCAGCACAGTGGCACTCCTACCGCCGCCAGTCGCGGCCACTGGAAAGTATGCGCAAAAGTGAAGCGCTCTAGATCAGCACACCGGTCACGAAGATTCTTCGCGAGTTCATCCCGATACGGGCCTGACCCCTCGAAGACTGGAAACCTCGTGGCTCGACTGAACCCGGTGGACCACGCACGCAATAAGCCACCGTAAGCGCCAAAATCCGTGCAGGGAAAACAAACCCCGCACAGCTGCGCAACCCGTGGCCGCGGCCGCGGCCGTGCTCGCTGCAATGGGATTCACCGTGTCCGATGCGTTTCGGCTTTTGATGGTGCGCGTGGCCAAAGAGAAGGCACTGCCGTTCGAGCCGTTGAGTCCCAACGCCAAGACGATTCGCGCGATGAAGGAGACGAGGAGGGCGAAACTCAAGGGTTTCGCGCGCGTCGAGGACCTCATGGCCGATCTGAATGCGGAGGATTGAGCGCATTAAGACCTTAAAGCGCGACTACCAACGCGCGATCGCGACGCCCAAGCACCGAGATCTCGACAACCTGCTGCCCGCCGTGTTGACGCTACTTGCGAGCGACACGGCGTTACCGGCGAAGTACGTCGATCATGCGTTGCGCGGAGAATGGAAGGACTTTCGCGATTGCCACGTCAAGCCCGACCTGGTGCTCATCTACCGCAAAGCCGACGGAGACATTCTGCAGCTCGTGCGCTTGGGCTCGCACAGCGATATCGGGTTCTGAGCGGCAATATTCATACGCGAGAGGCGTAGTTGCCGGCGTTTGTCTGCATAAAAGTTGTTCGCCGGTGAGTCCGCACTCTAGCCGTTCAGAAGCGGATGCCGGCCTGAATCGGTACGAACGACTCCTTGGTGTCGTTGGGACCAATTTGCCGGTAGCGCGCCTCGACAAAGAACTTCGAGTAACTGGTGAGTGCTAGCTCCCAACCTACGCCTGCGTTCCATGAGTCGCGCCATGGCGTGGTCTCACGTGCGGTTCCCGTAATGGAGATCCCACCGCAATAAAAATCGCAGAAGCCGTCATCAAACCCCGATACCTGATGCAAAGTGGTGCGCTCGCGGTACCAACCGCCGCCACCGAAGAGATAGAACTGAGAGCGGGCATTGTGGGGACCGAGATCGAACTGCAGGTCAACATCGCCGCCATACACTTCCTGATGTCCGATCTGCGCATTGTTCGCGTACAGAAGCCCATCACGAGCGCTGTACCAGCTATAGCTGCCGTCCACGCGAACACCGATCGGAATTGACTCGACCGGGAAAAAGCTGAAGCCCAGATCAACGAGGCCGCCGTCGTCAAAATTCTGACTGACATCGCCCGTCGGGATGCTCGCCCCGCCGCTGATCGAGACGTGGAACGGGTGGTACGCCGCGGGCGGCACAGTCATATATGTCGTCGCTGGAGCGGGCGCCCCGTAGTGCGGCGGCGGAGGGTAGGTCGCTGGTGCAGAGGGTGGCGTGGCTATACGTGCTGCGTAGCCGTGCGCTTCGAGGCAGGCGACCATCGCGCGATCGAACCGTTCCCGACGTGACGTGTAGTTACTTGGAGATACGCCGCCTGTCGGCTGCGTAATATCGAAGCCCGTCTGACCCTTGGACCAGGCTTCGCAGGCCGTGCGATCGGCGATCTGCTGCTCGGAGCTCTGGCCGTTTTGCGGAGTGATCGATAGGCCATCGGCAAAAGTTCCGGAAGTGGCCGGCGCCGCAGGCGTCTGCGCGAACACTGCACAGGGCGCTGCGAGCAGCATCGAGATCAAAAATAGCAGTGACTTGAATGTGCGGGCGGAATGCGCCGGCGAAGATCCAACGACAAAGCAGGTTTGACAAGTCATAGCATCCACCTAATGAAGCCAGTAAACACCCACACTGACCTAAGGCAGGTATCACGCGACGCGGCAATTCGATCGCACTTCAGACCGCTTGAAACTCGGAGTCTGACGTTTCCGCG
>Ga0302324_100022703_pt1 | contig 12175 bp, 8 predicted proteins | sample Palsa_T0_1_FD_201949 | JGI IMG/M metagenome (GOLD analysis project Ga0302324, IMG submission 201949) | Peat permafrost microbial communities from Stordalen Mire near Abisko, Sweden - Palsa_T0_1 | ecosystem: Environmental > Terrestrial > Soil > Palsa > Peat permafrost | place: Sweden: Abisko...
TCGGCGGCGTCGGGAATGTTCGGCGTCCTGGTGGTTTTCGCCGTGGCGCAGGTGGGCTCCCTGTTTTCGGCCGACGCCTGGAACAACATCACCTTCACTGCAGGCGAGGTGAAAAATCCGCGGCGCGACGTGCCCCTTTCCCTGGCGCTGGGCACGGCCCTGGTGATCTCACTTTATGTCCTGGCAAACGTGGCCTATCTGGTGACCTTGCCCCTGGCGCAAATCCGCACGGCGCCGGATGACCGCGTGGCTACGGCGGTGCTGCATGCCATCTTCGGTGGACCCGGGGCGGGCCTCATGGCCGGCGCCATCATGATCTCGACGTTTGGCTGCGTCAACGGGCTGGTGCTGGCGGGCGCCCGCGTGTATTACGCCATGGCCCACGATGGGCTGTTCTTTCGATCGATTGGCCGGCTGAGCAAGCGGCACGTTCCGGCCAATGCGCTGGTGCTGCAGGGCGCCTGGGCGTCGCTGCTGGTGCTGGCGCGAACGCGATTGGTCAATCCGCAAACCGGGGCCGTGAGTTACGGAAATCTCTACAGCGATCTGCTCGACTACGTGGTGTTTGCGGCGCTGATCTTCTACGTGCTGACGATTTTCGGGGTGTTTCTGCTGCGAAAAAAGCGTCCGGATGCCGAACGGCCTTATCGCGCCTTTGGTTACCCGGTGATTCCGGCGCTTTACATTGTTACCGCGGCGGCCATCATGCTGGTGCTGATTCTCTACAAGACGCAAACCACCTGGCCCGGCCTGGTCATCGTGCTTCTGGGCCTGCCGGTCTATTGGATCTGGTCGCGGCAGGCGGCAGCAAAGGGAAGTTCCGCTTAACGCTTTCGGGGTTATCGGCCGGACCCGCCAATTTAAAAAAGTCCAACCTTTTCATCCTTGGAAATCATCCAAGCAAGTGAAAGCCAATGCGCCCGGCCAACGCCATTTGGAGAAAGGTCGCTGAATTGCGTCGCGGGCCACGCGTGAAGATGTTCCCCAAGGAGGCCAAAAATGCAACAAGCCACTAAAATGTCCAAGATCACGCCGAATGAAGAAACGACAAACAATTCTTACGAAGAGCATTATCCTACGCAGGAAGAGATTCGCGTGCGTGCGTACGAGATCTATCTTTCCCGCGCGCCTGAAGAAGGGAATGAGATCGAGGACTGGCTGCAGGCCGAGCGCGAAATTTGGGAGAAGCGGTAGCGCGGCTCAGGAACCTGTCTCTGTGGAAGGCGTCTTGCGGATTTTTTGCCCCGCTGGCACCGTGACCGGACAAAACGTGGACGTTCACCCGCGCGCGTTGTGCGCCAGGAAGTCCCAAGGTTGCCGTCTCGGGTAGTTCTTGCGCCTTTGGAATGATGAAGTTCCGCGGTTCATGCCTGCCGGCTATCCAATAAGGCATGCGAGCCTTGCCGTGGCCCTGCGCGGCATATTGGCTACAGCGCCCCAATGGGGCGCTTTCAAAAGGCCGCTCCGGTCAGTTAAGCTGTGCCCTCGCACCGGAAGGCGGCTATGCCGAGCCAACTGTTTACAAGAAAACCCCACAGTGTGCTTCTCGAAGAGTTGCGCGGCGAGCAGCGCCTGCGGCGCGTGCTCGGTCCCGTACAACTCACCAGCCTGGGCGTGGGGGCGATCATTGGAACCGGCATCTTCGTGCTTACGGGCGTCGCGGCCCACGATACCACCGGCCCGGCCCTGATCCTTTCCTTCGTTGCCGCCGGCGTAACCTGTATTTTCGCGGCCTTCTGCTACGCGGAGTTTGCCTCCATGGCGCCCGTGGCCGGCTCCGCCTACACCTACGCCTACGCCACGCTGGGGGAACTTTTCGCGTGGATTATCGGGTGGGATCTGATTCTCGAATATGCCGTGGCTTCCGCCACCGTGGCGCACGGTTGGTCCCACTACTTCCAGGATTTTCTGCTCTTTTTCAGCGTCAAGCTGCCGCACGTCTTCACCAATTCGCCCTTTGACTACGATCCCGTCGGCGGACGCCTGGCGCTGACGGGCACGTGGGTGGACCTGCCGGCCATTGTTATCACGGTTCTAGTCACGGTTATTCTGGTCATCGGCATCCAGGAGAGCGCTTCGGCTAACGCCGCCATCGTGATCCTGAAGGTCGCTATCGTTATCTTCGTGATCGTTGTCGGCTTCCATTACGTGAATCCCGCCAACTGGAGGCCCTTCGCGCCGTTCGGGTACACCGGATTCAGCTTTTTTGGCCACACCATGCTGGGGCAAACCGACCCCAGCGGCAGACCCGTCGGTGTGTTGGCTGGCGCGGCCATTGTCTTCTTCGCCTACATCGGGTTCGATTCGCTCTCCACCCACGCCGAGGAAGCCAAAAATCCGTCGCGCGATGTCCCCATCGGCATCATGATTTCGCTGGTCCTGTGCACCGTGTTGTATATTGTGATGGCCGCCGTACTCACGGGCATGGTCCGCTATGACCACATCAATATTGACGCGCCGGTTTCCGATGCCTTCCGTCAGGTAGGGCTGCCCTGGGCGCAGCTGCTGGTTTCGGTGGGGGCCGTCGCGGGCATCACCTCGGTTCTGCTGGTCATGATGTTGAGCCAGCCGAGAATTTTTCTGGCCATGGCGCGCGACGGCCTGCTGCCCGTGGGATTTTTTGGCGCGATCCACGAGCGCTTCCGCACGCCCTGGAAGTCCACCATCCTGACCGGCGCTTTCGTCGCGGTCATGGCCGCCCTGCTGCCGTTACGGATTTTGGCCGACCTGGTGAACATCGGCACGCTGCTGGCGTTCGTAATCGTTTGCGCGGCCGTCTTGATCATGCGCCACACGCATCCGGAAGTGGAACGCCCGTTCCGTGCTCCGTTTGGCCCGGTCATGCCGGTGCTGGGAATCCTAAGCTGCCTGCTGCTGATGTTTTCGTTGCCCGTGGAAAACTGGGTACGTCTGTTTGTCTGGCTGGTTGTGGGCCTGGTGATTTACTTCTCCTACGGCCGCCGGCACAGCGCCGCCGCGCGTGGATGGGCCAAAGAGGTTGCGGTTAAAGACTGAGCACGATAGTTTCATCTCTTCACACGCAGTTCGCCAACCATGAAGATCCTAACCGCGGAACAGATGCGCGATGTCGACCGGCTCACCACCGAACGCTTCGGCGTTCCCAGCCTGACGCTGATGGAGAACGCCGGGGCGGCCATCGCCGATTACCTATTGACGTCTTACGCGGATCTGGCTGCGCGCAAGGTCGTGATTCTGTGCGGCAAGGGCAACAATGGCGGTGATGGGCTGGTGGTGGCGCGCCACCTGCTTGAACACAATGTGCGGCCGCAGGTGATCCTGTTCGCCGAACCCTCGGCACTCCGCGGAGATGCCGCGGTCAATCTGCAGCGCTGGCAAAAGGAAACCGGCGATCTGCGGAAGGTAACGAGCAAAGCGGAATGGGACGCGGCCCGTCCGGTACTCGACGACGCTGGAATGATCGTGGATGCGCTCCTGGGAACGGGGCTCACCGGACCGGTGGAAGGCCTGCTTGCCGGTGTGATTGAAGACGTGAATAGCGCGGGTGCACGCAGAGGAAAAGTATTGCCCGCCGAGATTGTATCGGTGGATATGCCCTCGGGGCTTCCCTCCGGCGCCGAGGATTACGGCGGTCCGGTCGTCGCGGCACGCGTGACCGTAACGCTGACGGCCCCTAAGGTGGGCCAGTTCTTATCGCCGCGTGCCGAGCGGGTGGGAAAGCTGGTGGTGCGGCGGATCGGGACGCCGCCCGCTCTGCTCGATGACGATCCAAAGTTGAAGCTTCATTGGCTGGAGCCTGGCGAGTTCCGGGAACTGCCGATGGTCCGGCGGCGCGACGCGAATAAGGGCAGCTTCGGACACGCGCTCCTGCTTACCGGCTCGCTGGGAAAGTCCGGCGCGGCGGTGCTCTCCGGGCGGGCGGCCTTGCGCGCCGGCGCGGGGCTGGTCACTGTCGCCACGCCGCATGACGTTCTGCCGATTGTCGCCGCGGGTATGCCCGAGTTGATGACCGCGCCGCTCCTCTCCACTGAAGCAGGCACCGCGAGCATGGCCAACTGCGACTTCGGCCGGTGGGAGCAGATTGCCCACGCCAAAGCAGTCCTGGCGATTGGCCCGGGGCTATCCACCCATCCGGAAACCCAGCAATTTATCCACACGATATTCGCGGGAACCTCGCTGCCGGTGATCCTCGACGCCGACGGGCTTAATGCCTTCGACGGAAAGACGGAGCAGTTCACCGCGCGAAAAACGTCTCTCCTGGCGATGACTCCGCATCCGGGGGAGATGGGGCGCCTGGTGGGCAAGACCCCGGCGGAGGTCCAGCGGCGAAGGCTTGCAACGGCGCAAGAGACCGCGTCGCAGTGGCGCGCCTACGTAGTGCTCAAGGGTTTTCATACCATTCTGGCCACGCCCGACGGCCGCGCCTTCATCAACTCCACCGGCAATCCGGGAATGGCCAAGGGAGGTACCGGGGACGTTCTCACGGGGATGCTGGCGGGTCTCACGGCCGAATTCGGCACGGAACACTGGGAACGCGTCCTTGGCCTTGGAGTCTATCTGCACGGGCTGGCCGGTGACCTCGCGGCGGAGCGCATCGGCGAAGGGCCGATGGTAGCTTCCGACCTCATCGACGCCCTGCCCGCCGCATTTGCCCAGTTCATCGCGGAGTGGGATCGTGCTCGAAACTGAGTTCCTCTCCCATTCGGCGGAAGAGACCGTGGAGATTGGCCGCAAATTGGCGGAGCAGCTCGCGCCGCCGGCGCTGCTGATGTTGTCGGGAGATTTGGGCACCGGCAAGACCACCCTCACCAAGGGCATCATCAGCGGTCTGGGGGCCGCGCGCGAGGAAGACGTCACCAGCCCCACCTTTACCCTGGTTCACGTATTCCACAATCATGTCAAGGTTTACCACGTGGACCTGTATCGCATCGAAGGCTTCCGCGATCTGGAGACGCTGGGTCTGGAAGATGCCTTCGCCGATCCCGCCATCGTTATTATCGAATGGTCCGAGCGATTTCTGCTGCGCACCGATTGGCCGCGGATCGTTGTGCGCCTCGAGCATGCCGAAGGCGACGCCCGGCGCATCAGGATCTCCGCCGATCCCGCACCCCCTGTGGGTTAGGCGCGCCCTAAGGGGCTTGGCGGGTTAGCAACGGGTCGCCCCGCCTCAGCTTGTTTGCCCCCCATCCCCTTGTTAGCCTGAGGAAGATAAATCACTTACGCCATGTTGGAGAACTACAATTCCGTTGACCTCGGCCAGCCAGCGCGGCTGGACCTGAAACCTTACGCGGCGGAACTTCCGCTGGGCGCGCTCACCGTGGGTGTGGACAACATCCACCACGACGTCTATCTCAGCCCCAAGTGGACCGAGCAGACCCGCACCTATTTGCTGGAGTTGCTTCGCCAGATCACCAACCTTACCTACATTGCACAGAAAAACTCGCCCAAGGATCGGCGCCCGTCCAAGGCCCCACCCAAGGGACCCGAGCACGGCGCGTGGAAGCGCCAGTTGCTCGAACTGTTGCAGGCCTCGCTCACCAACGCCAAGTACGAGAAGAAAATCGAGCTGGACCTGCTCCTGCGCGTCGCCCTGATCAAGTTCCTGACGCAGGAGATCGGCAATCAATTTGCCAATCTGGTCCTGGAGGCCAAGGAGTGGATCCGCAACCGCGGTGAATATTACGAGCGCTCCGAGCAGGCGCACGTGATGAAAGCGCGTTTGACGGAACTGCAGGCCGACCGGCGCAACATCTTTTACCAGGTGGGCCAGCACGTCTACCAGGTTCTGGTCGAGCTCGAGGAAACTCACCTGGCGCGCGCGCGCCGCGCTCTCTTTGGCGACGAGCAGGCCGCCGCCTACGAAATACTCCCCAACCGCATCGCCTTCGTCGAGGGCGGGCGCAACGACGCGCTGTTCCTGGAGCACTACGTCCTGCTGGGAAATTACGCGCGCGACCCGGACCGCTTCGAGTCCGTTGACGCTCTCCTGCTGGACCTGCTTCGCGAGGCGGTCCGGGCCGGCGACAGCGGCAGCGAAATGAGCGACGCCGCAAAGGCCTACCGCGAGCTGGTGGATTCGGCGCTGGAGACGCGCGCGGAGCTGGCCTCTGTGGAGGAGGAGCGCAGCGCTCTCTTGCGGCGGCTGGACCGCGGTGGAGGCGTCTTTGCGCGCGTGGGCCTGGGCGCCGATGCCGGTCAATTGCGCGTGATGCTCGCGGATGTGGAGCGCCGCTTGAAGAATGTGCAGGGCCGCCTGGAAGATCTCGGCCCGCGCATCGAAGCCGCCAAGGCCAAATCGGATTTCCTCGCGCAGCAATATCACAACCGCTTGGGCGACTATTTGAACGAGCCGGAAAACGCCCGGCGCCTGTTTGATGCCGACGCATCCGGAGACGCCAACCCGGCCACCATCGCGGTGCGCGCGCGCCTGCTGGACCAATGGGTGGCGCGGCTGACTCACCACGATATGCTGGTGCATGTGCTGGCCAGCTACGAACTGCGCAACATTCATCACGATTACTGCCCGCCCATTCACTTGCAGCAGCTCAAGAAGGCGCTGGTTTCCCGCGAGGAGTTCGAGCGCGTGACGGAAATTCTGAAGCAGTTTCCGGCGCGGAATTTCTCGCTCGAACGGATCGAAACGCTGTCCAAGAAGTTGCGGCGCTATCCCCGCGAAGAGGCCCGCGCGGTGGCCGCGCGTTTCGCCGGGGATTTCATGCGCCTGCGCCGCGACTTGCGCAACCTCGAGGTTCTTACCGCCGCCGCGGAACGCATCCAGCTCGTCCGCAGCGAGCAGACGCGCGAGCTTTCGCGGATGAACAATAGCCTGTACGAATATCTGTTGCCCACCGAGGCGCGTCCCGCCCATGACAACGTGGTCAACCACGCCGTGATCAAGGCCGACGTGCGCGGTTCCACGCGCATCACGCGCGATCTGCTCGCCCGCGGCCTGAATCCCGCCACCCTCTTCAGCCTGCGTTTTTACGAGCCGGTGAAGAAGATTCTGGATCGCTACGGCGCCGCCAAGGTGTTCATCGAGGGCGACGCCATGGTGCTGGCCATTTTTGAGACCGAGGCCAACCGCTCGAGCCAGCGCGCCGTATCCAAGGCCTGCGCCCTGGCCCGCCAGATTCTGGCCATCGCCGCCGCTTACAATGACAATCCGGATTTGACCGAGTTGCCGCGCCTCGAGTTGGGAGTGGGAGTCGCCTTTCAGCCCTCCGCGCCCGCCTATTGGGTGGACAGTGATTCGCGCATCATGATCTCCCGCGCCTTGAACTTGTCCGACCGCCTGTCCAGTTGTTCGCGCGTCGCGCGCCGCCTGCTCGGCGACAAGGTTTCTCTCTTCCGCCTGTTCGTTTTCCAGCCGGCCCTGCAGGGCGCCGATGAGGACGAGATCGACGAATACCTGATTCGCTATAACTTGAACGGGGTCGAGCTGAACGACGAAGGATTCGCCAAGCTTTCCGAGGAAATTGCCCTGCATTCCGTGGAAGCCGATTGCGAAATGCCCTGGGGGCGCGAACCCACGACGTTCTTCTACGGGGAGGCCCCCATCGGAGAAGGGCTGGAACCGATTCTATTGCGCCGCGGCTTCGTGCGTCAGATTCATTCCGACGGCACCATCGGAGCCCCGGGACACCGCGCCTATTTCGAGGTGTGTACGCACCCCAAGGTATTTGAAATGGTCGAGGCGCTGCTCCTTGCCACGGCGAACCGCGGCTGATTTCGCCGCGCTCGCGGTTAGCGGGCGTCCGTCTCTCATGCAAAGACAGCGTCTGATTGTGAAGGCCGCGAGTCCCGTTGTATACTCGCCGCAACCAAAACACCGAAGGCGGAGGGATCGAATATGCGAGCAATCGACGAAAATACCATTACCGACGCGGCTCTCGAGCAGATGTCCGGCACGCCCGACCCGCGGCTGAGAGAGATCATGGCCGTGCTGGTGCGCCATTTGCATGAGTTTGCCAGGGAGGTGGATCTCACTCCGGAGGAATGGTTGCAGGGAATCAGCTTCCTGACCGCCGTCGGACAAAAATGCACCCAGCACCGCCAGGAATTCATCCTCCTTTCGGACACCCTGGGGCTCAGCACCCTGGTGAACGCCCTCAACGACCGCCGCGCCATCGATAACGGCACCAAGTCCAGTGTTCTGGGGCCGTTTTACCGTCAGGACTCGCCGCCCATGAAACTTGGCGAATCGATTGCCAAAGGGTCCTATCCCAACGCGCAGGAAGCATGCCTGTACGGGCGGGTGGTTGATTCCAACGGAAAGGGAATTGCCAAAGCATCGGTCGAAGTCTGGCAGCCCGACGATGCCGGCGACTACGATCTGCAAAAGCAGGATGCCGACACCATGGATCTCCGCGGCACCTTTCAGACCGATTCCGAGGGACGTTATTACCTGCGGACCATTGTGCCGATGGGATACATGATCCCCATGGATGGTCCCGTGGGCGACATGATTCGCGCGCAACGCCGCCACGGCTATCGCCCCGCGCACATTCACTTCGTGATCGGGGGCCCCGGACACAGAGAAGTGGCCACCGCTCTTTACATTACTGGAGACGACCATCTGGAGAGCGATACCGTTTTCGGCGTGACCGATTCTCTGGTGATCGGCGTGAATGCCAAGGATCCTGCCTCGCCGATTCCCAATCTGCCCAGCATCAAGTATGACTTCATGCTCGCCAGCGGAGAGTTGAGCAAGTCCGGCCGCGTGGGTTCGGATCCCGCCGCGATCGGCCGCAAGGTGGCTGAAAAGGTAAGCTAAACGGACCGCCAGTTACGGATTGGCGCGCTTGAACGGCCATAACTTGAAGAATTCGGCGTGAAAGATGAGAAATGGAAACGTCACGCCGAGCAGTGCGGAAGAAAGCCAGATCTCATAGTCATAGCTCGGCGGCCCCGGCTTTAGCGTTCCCGTCACCTTCGGGGCCAGCAAATGATAAGCCAGGGCCAGCAGAGTCCCAATCGCCGCGGACGCCGCGGTGTTGAGCACTCCCTTGATGGGCTGCTTCAAGCTCCCAAACAAAGCTCCCTGCATCATATTCATCACCACGATGGTTCCAAAAATGAACGGCACCGGCACGCGCACGTTGAACGCCACCACGTCCATCCCCAGCCATCCCACCCCGATATAAAAGATTAGCCCTCCCAGCGCAAAGGCCGCCAGCGTCCAGACGATGCCCAGGACCGGCTGCTTCATCAGCGCGGGATATTTGGTGAAGGGCCACAGCTCGAAATTGATGGATATGAACATCACCATAATCACGCTGAGGTAAAACACCAGCGCGTCCCAGGCGTTGAACAGGCCGTGGGGATCGAGCGAAGCCACGTACACGGGCGCGCCCCTCATGAAGTCATAGTTGAAGAAAATGCGGAACAGCAGGTAATTCAAGAGATAGCAGACCACCAGCAATACCAGGCCGCCCACCACCGGGTTCTTGATCAACTTCGTGAATGGCCACCCGCCCCACATGATCGCCAGCCAGAACGTGATAATTACCGAGACGATCGTGCACATCACCAGCATCGGCGTCGGCGGGCCAATCGCTCCTCCTGCCGTCGCGAACTCGATGGGCGCCACCACCAGAGCCGCGGCCACGCACACCAGGACGTACACCAGACCCTTGGCAGGCTGCCTTAGACCGCCCGCGAAATTAGGGTGCTGCGTCCCCCAGGTCACCGAGGCCACAATTTCCATGGGAATGATGCACAGAAGAAAATAGGAGACCCATCCCGTGAACGTGGAAAAGGAAAACAGCGAGACAAAACCAAGCGAGATGGCGATGACCATGGCCGTGGAGACCAAACCCACCATGACCTTCCTGGAATTTGACATCCGCACTCTCCTCTTTCTTGGGTTGCGGTTCAGGACGCCTTCTCGACGCGGCATCCTATCACGAGCGGTGAATCGGAAGGCAAAACTTCAGTGATCCAAATGAGGGATGTGCCACGCGGTCGCGCGGCTAATTGGTTGGCGTCAAATTTCCCGCAGGAATTGCCCGGCCTCGCAGTTCCGCGCGGACCAGCGCCGCTCCCTCCACCATGGCCCGCATCTTCCCGAAGGCCACTTCTCTGGGCATGTACTTGAGACCACAGTCGGGGGCGACAACAATCCGCTCCGCATCTACGAACGGAAGGGCCTTTCGTATCCGCGCGGCCACCGTCTCGGGGGTTTCCACCTGGTGTGTCGACAGGTCGAGGACGCCCAGGACGATCTGTTTTCCTTTCAGAACGGAAAGTGCGGAGCAGTCCAGCGCGCATTGCGCGGTCTCGATGGAAACCTGGTCCACCGGCGAATCCATCAATTCCTGGAGGAAGGAGTAACCGGCCGGCCGCCCGTTCACAAGCGCTCCGTACCCAAAGCAGGTATGCACCGCCGTCGTTCCGCGGACCCCCTCCAACGCTCGGTTTATGGCGGGAATGGCGTAGCGCCGCGCCTTTTCCGGATTTGCCTGCAGGTAGGGCTCGTCGATTTGAACCACATCGGCGCCGGCGGCGAAAAGGTCCTTGATCTCCTCGTTTACCGCGGCGGCATAGTCCAGCGCGATGGATTCCTCGTCCTTGTAATAGCTATTGAAGGCCTGCTGCGTCATGGTGAAAGGGCCGGGAACGGTGATCTTCGTCAGACGATCCGTGTTTTTGCGAAGAAATTCCATGTCGCGAACCTGTACCGGATGTTTGCGGCGAATCTTGCCGATGATCCGCGGCACCGAAACGGGGTGCCCGCTGCGGCTGGTAATCGTGCCGGGATGATCCAGGTCCAGACCTTCCAGCGCCGTGGCGAAACGGTTGGAGTAGCTTTCGCGGCGCACCTCGCCGTCGGTGAGAATATCCAGTCCCGCGCGTTCCTGTTCGCGGATGGCCAGCAGGGTGGCGTCGTCCTGCGCCTGTTCCAGCCACTCCGGAGCGATGCGCCACAACTCCAATGCGCGCACGCGCGGCGGCATCTGTTTTCCCAGCTTCTGCCGATTGATCAGCCAATCCGGCTGCGCGTACGATCCCACCAGGGAAGTAGGGAACAAGATCGTGGACATGGTGACGAAAATCCTTTCGGCGGGATCAGTGATCCTGCGGCCCCGGCGCGGTGAATAAATTGATGCTTACCGTGGCCAGTTCCGATGGCGGAAACGTGCCCTGGTATCGAGAATCCGCCTTCAGCCCCGCTTCCCGGGCGCACTCCAGAAATACGGGAACCTCCACCAGGTACTGATCGGAATACCCGTGCGTGCCATCGTAGGCCACCACGGGTGTTTTTTCCAAATGACCCGCCGCAAGCTCGGGCGGCAGCGTGTGCAGTTCCAGAACCAGAAGGCCGAACCGCCCGGTGTAGGGCGCCCATCGGCGCAAGTGCCGCACCAGATTCTCTTCCAGCTCATCCGCGGGAATTTCCTGCCCTAAATGGGCAAACACGCCCGTGGACCTCGCTTTGCGCGTGCCCGGAACATAGTTGGCCGGCGCCGAGTACGGACGGTTGTGGTCCAGGAACGAACGCACGTGAAAGAATTCATGCACGTCCAGATCCAGTTTTTCGAAATCGCTGGCCAATTGCGCCGGGCGGTTGATGTCCCCGTTGACCACATGGAATGTCGGTATTGCCGCACGCTGCAAGGTCTGTTTGGTCACCCGGCGGGCCACCTTGTTAAAATCCGCGCCCACCAGAATCAGCGGATGCGTGTCCAGCGCGGCGCCCCGGCTCGTGGAATTCTTTATGACCGAGTACAAATGCTCCAGAAACGTTCCGTCGCCGCACCCCATGTCGCAAATCCCCCGGGGTTGCACGTTCAGAGGACGATTGAAAATGTCCAGGATGATCTCATCCACTTTTCTGAAATAGGTTTTGTGCGCTCCGCCGCTTCCCCACACGTTCATGGCGCGGTCCACCAGCAGTTCCACGCCGCTTTCATCCAGGCGCGGAGTGCGCGCGTTGCCGAACAAGAGCACGCTCAAACTGTTCATCGTCGGCAGGTAGGAGACGGTCACGCCGTAGGAAGATGCGATCTGCGCGGCGTAACGCCCGCGGGAGGTCAATCGCACGGAGTCCCCATCCAAAACGGCCCACCCTCGCATGGCCAGGAATTCGAACAGGCAGCGAAGCGCCGCGGGATGTCCGGGAATCGCATCCACCCGCACCGGCGCCTCCAAAAGCTGGGCCAGCACGCCTCCCCGCGAAAGGGCTACCATCGCAGGT
>Ga0302324_100022706_pt1 | contig 12174 bp, 6 predicted proteins | sample Palsa_T0_1_FD_201949 | JGI IMG/M metagenome (GOLD analysis project Ga0302324, IMG submission 201949) | Peat permafrost microbial communities from Stordalen Mire near Abisko, Sweden - Palsa_T0_1 | ecosystem: Environmental > Terrestrial > Soil > Palsa > Peat permafrost | place: Sweden: Abisko...
CGAAACGGCGCCAGTAGAAGCGGCGCAGCCCGGTCAGGCGCATCTCGGCGTAGGCGTATGTCAGCATGCACGCGGAGAGGAAGAAGAATCCGTCCCGCGACACGTGCAGCAGCAACAGCGCGGCGCCAGAGCCCACGCTGGCGGCCGCGGGGGCGAAAAACAGGATGGAGTGCGTGCTGACAACGCCCGCCTGCTTGATCGGCCGCATGGCGTCGACCTGGTCGAGCCGACGGCGCGCCATCAGTACATCATCCGCGGGTCACGGTAGTGCTTGAACTCAAGCAGGTTGGCGGACGGGTCGAGCAGCACGAAGGTCCGGTGCTCCTCTACCATGCCCTCGAACCGGTTCGAGATGTCGTAGAAGAACGGGATCTTGCGGATGACCGCGCAGTTGTGCAGGGCCTCGAAGTCCTCCGCCGCCCGGAACGTGACGCCGAAGTGCCGCGGGTAAAGGCTCAGCGGTTCGGTCACCTGATCGGTTTCGGTCAGATGGCAGACCAGCTGATCGCCGAAGAAGTCCAGCGTGATCCGGTCCGGGTAGCGGCGGGCCAGCTTGCAGCCGAGCAGGCTCACGTAGAAATGCTGGGCCTCATCGAGGTCGTGCACGGGAATGGCCAGGTGGAATACATCGCTCGTGGTTCGCATCGTTTTCTTCTCACTCGAAGGCGGTCAGCGTGTCGGCGCGCAGCCCCAGGCGAAGCGTCTCCAGCCCGATGATGCCCTGGGCCGGGACGTTGCCGAGGTTGACGTCGGGCCCGAGCCTGGTGACGAAATACGCCTGCAGGGCGGTGGTCGGCGCTTCGAAGAGGAGGTTTTGCTGGCTGATTCCCGACGTCAGCACGTCCTCGATCAGCCCGAACCGCAGGGCGCCGTCCGGTCGGCAGATGCCGGACCGGCCGCTTTCCCTGGCCTCCAGTGTGACCAGCGACGCCCCGGCTTCGAGGTCCTCGTTGATGTACTCGACCCACATGCTGGGCGGCAGTTGCTCGGAGCGAACCGGGTCCTTGAAGCCCACCTCGGACACGACGGTGAAGTCGTCGGCGAGCTTGCGTATGTAGCTCGCCTTTTCCGAGTTGGACATCGGGATCGTCCCGTTGGACACCTCAACGTGCTGGCACGAGTGCTCCTGGCAGTACTTCCGGAAATCATCGAACCGCCCTTGCAGCACGTATTTCTCGAAGAGCGTGCCGCCGAAGTAGTGTCCGATCTCGTTGGAGTTCAGGACGTCGATCTTCGCGTCCAGGCCGTTGGTCACCACGGCGGTGCCCCAGCCGAACTTGACGAAATCGATGTACTCCGCGGCCGACGACACCAGGTCGGTGAACTGCCACAGCGGGACACCGCCGTCGATCACCATCGTGAGGCCGGTGCGGCGCGGCTTGGCGGCCCGGTCGGGAAGGTGCAGTGCGGTCTGATTCATCAGGTATTCCTCTCTGCGGTTTTCCTTACTTAGTGGGAGGGCGCGCGCACTCAGTTGGCGGGCGAGCGCAGCACGGTGGCGTTGGCGAGGGGATACCAGGTCATCTCCTCGACCGGGACGCCTTGCCGGCAGGCGGTCAGCATCCGGAGCGTGCCGCCGTGGGCGACGATCGCGACGTCCCCGGCCGGGCCTGCGGCCCGGGCCGTGTCTGTGTCTCCGGCCGGGCCTGCCTCCCCGGCCCGGCCCGCCGCCGCCAGGTCGCCGGCGAACCCGGCGACCCGCCGGTAGAAATCGCGGAGCGATTCCCCGCCGTCCGGGCACGCGTCCGGGTTGGCCACCCGGCCGTCGCTGATTCCGCTGACCGCCGGGCTGATCGACGCGGCGGTGGTGCCCTCTGCGGCGCCGAGGCAGCGCTCTCGCAGCCGGGCGTCGCGGACCACGGTCAGCCCGAGCGCGCTGGCCAGCGGGGCGGCGGTCTGCAGGGCGCGGCGCAGGTCGCTGGCGTACAGCGCGCGGATCGGCCGGTCGCGCAGCTGGACCGCGATGGCCCGGGCCTGGCGCAGGCCGCGGCTGGTCAACCGGGCTCGGTCGTCATGTCCCTGGGCCAGGCCGCGGGCATTCCACGTGCTCTCACCGTGCCGGACGAGCCAGAGAACCTGACTGGTGCTGTCCGGGCTGGTGTTCAGGAGTGGTGTGCTGTGGACCATGACAGGCAGCTTGCGGCCCGATTGTGAAAGGCCGATGAAATTCTGGCCACCTGCGGCAACCTTGCAGGAAGCTCTCAGCCTGCGGTGATTCGATCACAGCTATGAGAACGGTTCGCGCCGGCGTCTCGCTGGACTGCGCCCCGGACGGCGAACGGCTGCTTGTCGTCGATGACGACCCGGACGTCCGGGATTCGCTCGGCCGGGCGCTGCGCTGCGCCGGATACCAGGTGACGACGGCCGTGCACGGCGCGGACGCGCTCGATGTACTGGGCCGCCGCCCCGTCGACCTGATCGTGCTGGACGTCCTCATGCCGCTCGTGGACGGGTTCGAGGCATGCCGGCAGTTGCGGATGCGCGGAGATGACACCCCGGTTCTCGTGCTCACCGCCCGGGACGCCGTCGACGACCGGGTGACCGGGCTGGCCGCCGGGGCAGATGACTACCTGGTCAAGCCGTTCGCGCTGCGCGAGCTGCTGGCCCGGGTGTCGGCCCTGCTCCGGCGCAGCCAGTCCCGCCGCGACGTCCTGGGCTACGCCGACCTGACCCTGGACGTCTCGGCCAGGAAGGTGACCCGCGACGGCCAGCTGATCGCGCTGACCAGGATTGAGTTCGGCCTGCTCGAGCTGCTGCTCCGCAACGCCGAGCAGGTGCTCAGCTACGAGGTCATCCAGGAGCGGGTCTGGGGGTACGGTGAGGCTCCGGCCTCGAACGGCCTGGCCGTCTTCGTGGGCTTCCTGCGGCGCAAGCTCGAGGACGGCGGCCGCCGCCGGCTGGTGCACAATGTGCGCGGCGTGGGCTACGTCCTGCGGGCTGATCCGTGACCCGGGCGCCGGGGCGCCGGTTCTGGCGCTGGCCGCGGCGTCCGCTCATGCTGCGGACCCGTTTCACCGTCGCGGTGGCGGTCGCGGTCGCCACGGTCACACTGGCCATCACCGCGGTGGCCTTCCTGGTGGTCCGCACCGACCTGCAGAACCAGCTGCGGGAGGAGCTGCGGTCGCAGGCGGCGGTGGTCTACCGGGAGACCCGGCACTTCGACGGCCGCATACCCACCGGATGGGTCCCGCCGCACTCGGACCGGTTCGGCTCGTCCGCTCCCTACGCCCAGGTGGTGACGACTGACGGCGCGGTGTGGGCGCCCGCGGGCGACCGCGGGCTGCTGTCCGCGGATACCGCTGCGGAACAGGTGGCGGCCGGCCAGCGCGGGGCCTACTATCGCGACGCCACCCTGGACGGAGTCCGTGCCCTGGTCCTGACCACACCGCTGGCTCCGGGCCTGGCCGTGCAGCTGGCCGTGCCGCTCAACACGGTGGATACCGAGGTGGCCACCGTGGGGGCGACGCTGGCCCTGCTCAGCGCGATCGGGATCGGGCTGGCCGCGCTGGCAGGCTGGGCCGTGGCGCGGGGCGGCCTGGCCCCGGTGGCCCGGCTGGCCGCGGTCGCCGAGCAGGTGACCGAGACCGGAGACCCGGCCCGGCGGGTCGAGGTGGATCGCGCCGACGAGCTCGGCCGGCTGGCGGCCTCGTTCAACACGATGCTCGGCGCGCTGGACCGGTCGCTGGCCGACCAGCGGCAGCTGGTCAGCGACGCCAGCCACGAGCTGCGTACTCCGCTGACGAGCCTGCGCATCAACGCCGAGTTGCTGGCCGCCGACCCTGGCCTGTCCGAGGCCGAGCGCCAGCAGGTGCTCGGCCGGGTGGTGGCTCAGATCGCCGAGCTCGGCCAGCTGGTAGGCAACGTCACCGAGCTCGCCCGGGGCGAGTCGGTCGCCCGCGCGCACGAGGACGTCCGGCTCGAGGAGGTGGTCGCCGCGGCGCTGGCGGCCGCCCGCCGGGACTGGCCGCGGACCGTCTTCGCGGCCAGGCTCCAGCCGTGCGAGATCGTCGGCAGCGAGCAGCGGCTGCAGGTTGCGATCAGGAACCTGCTGGACAACGCGGCCAAGTTCGGGCCGCCGGGCGGCACGGTGGAGGTCGCGCTGGCGGCCGGTGAGCTCACCGTGCGCGACCACGGGCCCGGCATTCCGCCCGATGACCTGCCGCACGTGTTCGACCGCTTCTACCGGGCGCCGCTGGCCCGGGGCGTGCCCGGCTCCGGCCTCGGGCTCTCCATCGTCCGCCAGGTGGCGGACAGCCACGGCGGGACGGTCCAGGCCGAGCCCGCGCCCGGCGGGGGAGCACTGCTCCGGCTCCGCCTCCCGGCCCGGCCAGCCGACAGCGCCGCTCCCAGCGACCCCATCGCGGCCGGAAGCACCGCCCCGGCCAGGAATGCTGCCCTTACCGGAAGCACTACCCTGACCGGATCGGCGCGATTACCGCGACGAGGCCGGGACGGGAATGCCGGAGTCGCAGATGGTGCCGCCCGCGTCGCCGATCGGCTGGGCGAACACGCCGTGCTCGCGAAGGATCCCCGCCACGGTGGCGGCGATCCACGCGTCGCCAGCCGCGGTCGGGTGCAGGCCCGCGCGCACCCGGACGAAGTTCCAGTCCCCGGCCAGCGGGTCCATGATGATCACCTGGCGGTCCGCGGCCGTCCCGGCCGTCACGATGGCCTGGTCGGTGCGACGGGCGGCGGCCAGGTGCGTGCGCCCGGGGAAGACGGTGAGCAGCGCGATCCGCGCCTGCGGCGCCTCCGCCCGGATCATCGCGACGGCCTGCGCCACCCGCTGTCGCTCGAGTGAGGCCGGCACCCCGATGTCGTCGTGGCCGGCCTGCACGATGACCAGCGCGGGGTCCAGTGCCCGCAGGTCAACCCGGGCGATCTCGGCCGCGACCGGGCCCTTGCGGCCGACGCCGGGCCGCACGTAGCCCGCCCCGGGAACGCCGTCGATCACCGCGTCCCAGCGCAGGTCGCCGGCCACCCGGGCCGCCCAGGCCTGGTCCGGATTGCCCGGTCCCACCCCGGCGGTGAAGGAGGCGCCGACGATCGCGAGAACAGGCGGTTGCGACCTCGGCGCCGATCGGGTCCGGATCAGCTCCTGCTCGCAGCCTGCCAGCGAGCCACCCGGCGTCCGCAGCCGCTGAGCCCCGACCTGCGGATGGAAGAACAAGGCATCCCGGGCGGCCGTGCCCGGCGTATCCCAGGGCGGCTGGGCGGCGGCCCGGGCCGGGCTACCCGGCAGCAACGCGAGAACGCCGATCACCGCGACGCACGCCGCGGTCAGCAGGGAAGAACGCCAGACCACGGCCAAGTGTGAGCGTTGCCGCAGAACATGTCAAATGAACGCCGGTCATGGGTCGCCAGCCCAGCCCGCGTCACCCGGCCGCCTACATTGAGACCCTACGGACTTCCGGCGTGGTCTGAGCCGGCGCCGGGCAGACCCAACCGGTATCAGGCTGAGATGTGGCTTCGTCTTGCTTATCGGCCGGTCTGCGGACGCGGGCCGCTACCCTGTGTCCATTCACAAAGGGGAAGGAACACTGTGGCCGACTCTCAGCAGTTTCGGGAGCGCACGCTTGTCGTGCTGAAGCCGGATGCCGTTGTCCGCGGCCTAGCCGGACGTATTATCCAGCGGTTTGAAGACGCCTCGCTGAAGATCATCGGCATGAAAATGCGCGAGATAGACGCCGACTTCACCCGAAAGCACTATTTCGACTTGGAAGAGCGGACGGGACCAGCCGTCTACAACGCCACCGCGGAGTTCATGCAGCGCGGACCGGTCATCGCGTTCGTCGTCGAGGGCGAGGACGCGGTAGCCACCGTGCGCAAGATGGTGGGCTCGACCTATCCGAGCGAGGCCCAGCCCGGGTCGATCCGCGGCGACTTCGCGCACCAGACCAAGGCCGTCGCCGTCGCGACCGGCAAGGCGGTAGCCAACCTCGTGCACGCCTCAGGTAACCGTGAGGAAGCCGAGTACGAAGTGGGCCTGTGGTTCGACAAGACCGAGCTGTTCGAGTACCGCAGCCAGGCCGAAGCGTTCAACTGGTAAACCTTCAGGAACGTATGGTTGTGACAATCTGCACACTATAGTGTGCAGATTGTCACAACCATACGTTCCTGAAGGTTTACCAGTTGAACGCTTCGGCCTGGCTGCGGTACTCGAACAGCTCGGTCTTGTCGAACCACAGGCCCACTTCGTACTCGGCTTCCTCACGGTTACCTGAGGCGTGCACGAGGTTGGCTACCGCCTTGCCGGTCGCGACGGCGACGGCCTTGGTCTGGTGCGCGAAGTCGCCGCGGATCGACCCGGGCTGGGCCTCGCTCGGATAGGTCGAGCCCACCATCTTGCGCACGGTGGCTACCGCGTCCTCGCCCTCGACGACGAACGCGATGACCGGTCCGCGCTGCATGAACTCCGCGGTGGCGTTGTAGACGGCTGGTCCCGTCCGCTCTTCCAAGTCGAAATAGTGCTTTCGGGTGAAGTCGGCGTCTATCTCGCGCATTTTCATGCCGATGATCTTCAGCGAGGCGTCTTCAAACCGCTGGATAATACGTCCGGCTAGGCCGCGGACAACGGCATCCGGCTTCAGCACGACAAGCGTGCGCTCCCGAAACTGCTGAGAGTCGGCCACAGTGTTCCTTCCCCTTTGTGAATGGACACAGGGTAGCGGCCCGCGTCCGCAGACCGGCCGATAAGCAAGACGAAGCCACATCTCAGCCTGATACCGGTTGGGTCTGCCCGGCGCCGGCTCAGACCACGCCGGAAGTCCGTAGGGTCTCAATGTAGGCGGCCGGGTGACGCGGGCTGGGCTGGCGACCCATGACCGGCGTTCATTTGACATGTTCTGCGGCAACGCTCACACTTGGCCGTGGTCTGGCGTTCTTCCCTGCTGACCGCGGCGTGCGTCGCGGTGATCGGCGTTCTCGCGTTGCTGCCGGGTAGCCCGGCCCGGGCCGCCGCCCAGCCGCCCTGGGATACGCCGGGCACGGCCGCCCGGGATGCCTTGTTCTTCCATCCGCAGGTCGGGGCTCAGCGGCTGCGGACGCCGGGTGGCTCGCTGGCAGGCTGCGAGCAGGAGCTGATCCGGACCCGATCGGCGCCGAGGTCGCAACCGCCTGTTCTCGCGATCGTCGGCGCCTCCTTCACCGCCGGGGTGGGACCGGGCAATCCGGACCAGGCCTGGGCGGCCCGGGTGGCCGGCGACCTGCGCTGGGACGCGGTGATCGACGGCGTTCCCGGGGCGGGCTACGTGCGGCCCGGCGTCGGCCGCAAGGGCCCGGTCGCGGCCGAGATCGCCCGGGTTGACCTGCGGGCACTGGACCCCGCGCTGGTCATCGTGCAGGCCGGCCACGACGACATCGGGGTGCCGGCCTCACTCGAGCGACAGCGGGTGGCGCAGGCCGTCGCGATGATCCGGGCGGAGGCGCCGCAGGCGCGGATCGCGCTGCTCACCGTCTTCCCCGGGCGCACGCACCTGGCCGCCGCCCGTCGCACCGACCAGGCCATCGTGACGGCCGGGACGGCCGCGGACCGCCAGGTGATCATCATGGACCCGCTGGCCGGGGACTGGAACTTCGTCCGGGTGCGCGCGGGCCTGCACCCGACCGCGGCTGGCGACGCGTGGATCGCCGCCACCGTGGCGGGGATCCTTCGCGAGCACGGCGTGTTCGCCCAGCCGATCGGCGACGCGGGCGGCACCATCTGCGACTCCGGCATTCCCGTCCCGGCCTCGTCGCGGTAATCGCGCCGATCCGGTCAGGGTAGTGCTTCCGGTAAGGGCAGCATTCCTGGCCGGGGCGGTGCTTCCGGCCGCGATGGGGTCGCTGGGAGCGGCGCTGTCGGCTGGCCGGGCCGGGAGGCGGAGCCGGAGCAGTGCTCCCCCGCCGGGCGCGGGCTCGGCCTGGACCGTCCCGCCGTGGCTGTCCGCCACCTGGCGGACGATGGAGAGCCCGAGGCCGGAGCCGGGCACGCCCCGGGCCAGCGGCGCCCGGTAGAAGCGGTCGAACACGTGCGGCAGGTCATCGGGCGGAATGCCGGGCCCGTGGTCGCGCACGGTGAGCTCACCGGCCGCCAGCGCGACCTCCACCGTGCCGCCCGGCGGCCCGAACTTGGCCGCGTTGTCCAGCAGGTTCCTGATCGCAACCTGCAGCCGCTGCTCGCTGCCGACGATCTCGCACGGCTGGAGCCTGGCCGCGAAGACGGTCCGCGGCCAGTCCCGGCGGGCGGCCGCCAGCGCCGCGGCGACCACCTCCTCGAGCCGGACGTCCTCGTGCGCGCGGGCGACCGACTCGCCCCGGGCGAGCTCGGTGACGTTGCCTACCAGCTGGCCGAGCTCGGCGATCTGAGCCACCACCCGGCCGAGCACCTGCTGGCGCTCGGCCTCGGACAGGCCAGGGTCGGCGGCCAGCAACTCGGCGTTGATGCGCAGGCTCGTCAGCGGAGTACGCAGCTCGTGGCTGGCGTCGCTGACCAGCTGCCGCTGGTCGGCCAGCGACCGGTCCAGCGCGCCGAGCATCGTGTTGAACGAGGCCGCCAGCCGGCCGAGCTCGTCGGCGCGATCCACCTCGACCCGCCGGGCCGGGTCTCCGGTCTCGGTCACCTGCTCGGCGACCGCGGCCAGCCGGGCCACCGGGGCCAGGCCGCCCCGCGCCACGGCCCAGCCTGCCAGCGCGGCCAGCCCGATCCCGATCGCGCTGAGCAGGGCCAGCGTCGCCCCCACGGTGGCCACCTCGGTATCCACCGTGTTGAGCGGCACGGCCAGCTGCACGGCCAGGCCCGGAGCCAGCGGTGTGGTCAGGACCAGGGCACGGACTCCGTCCAGGGTGGCGTCGCGATAGTAGGCCCCGCGCTGGCCGGCCGCCACCTGTTCCGCAGCGGTATCCGCGGACAGCAGCCCGCGGTCGCCCGCGGGCGCCCACACCGCGCCGTCAGTCGTCACCACCTGGGCGTAGGGAGCGGACGAGCCGAACCGGTCCGAGTGCGGCGGGACCCATCCGGTGGGTATGCGGCCGTCGAAGTGCCGGGTCTCCCGGTAGACCACCGCCGCCTGCGACCGCAGCTCCTCCCGCAGCTGGTTCTGCAGGTCGGTGCGGACCACCAGGAAGGCCACCGCGGTGATGGCCAGTGTGACCGTGGCGACCGCGACCGCCACCGCGACGGTGAAACGGGTCCGCAGCATGAGCGGACGCCGCGGCCAGCGCCAGAACCGGCGCCCCGGCGCCCGGGTCACGGATCAGCCCGCAGGACGTAGCCCACGCCGCGCACATTGTGCACCAGCCGGCGGCGGCCGCCGTCCTCGAGCTTGCGCCGCAGGAAGCCCACGAAGACGGCCAGGCCGTTCGAGGCCGGAGCCTCACCGTACCCCCAGACCCGCTCCTGGATGACCTCGTAGCTGAGCACCTGCTCGGCGTTGCGGAGCAGCAGCTCGAGCAGGCCGAACTCAATCCTGGTCAGCGCGATCAGCTGGCCGTCGCGGGTCACCTTCCTGGCCGAGACGTCCAGGGTCAGGTCGGCGTAGCCCAGGACGTCGCGGCGGGACTGGCTGCGCCGGAGCAGGGCCGACACCCGGGCCAGCAGCTCGCGCAGCGCGAACGGCTTGACCAGGTAGTCATCTGCCCCGGCGGCCAGCCCGGTCACCCGGTCGTCGACGGCGTCCCGGGCGGTGAGCACGAGAACCGGGGTGTCATCTCCGCGCATCCGCAACTGCCGGCATGCCTCGAACCCGTCCACGAGCGGCATGAGGACGTCCAGCACGATCAGGTCGACGGGGCGGCGGCCCAGTACATCGAGCGCGTCCGCGCCGTGCACGGCCGTCGTCACCTGGTATCCGGCGCAGCGCAGCGCCCGGCCGAGCGAATCCCGGACGTCCGGGTCGTCATCGACGACAAGCAGCCGTTCGCCGTCCGGGGCGCAGTCCAGCGAGACGCCGGCGCGAACCGTTCTCATAGCTGTGATCGAATCACCGCAGGCTGAGAGCTTCCTGCAAGGTTGCCGCAGGTGGCCAGAATTTCATCGGCCTTTCACAATCGGGCCGCAAGCTGCCTGTCATGGTCCACAGCACACCACTCCTGAACACCAGCCCGGACAGCACCAGTCAGGTTCTCTGGCTCGTCCGGCACGGTGAGAGCACGTGGAATGCCCGCGGCCTGGCCCAGGGACATGACGACCGAGCCCGGTTGACCAGCCGCGGCCTGCGCCAGGCCCGGGCCATCGCGGTCCAGCTGCGCGACCGGCCGATCCGCGCGCTGTACGCCAGCGACCTGCGCCGCGCCCTGCAGACCGCCGCCCCGCTGGCCAGCGCGCTCGGGCTGACCGTGGTCCGCGACGCCCGGCTGCGAGAGCGCTGCCTCGGCGCCGCAGAGGGCACCACCGCCGCGTCGATCAGCCCGGCGGTCAGCGGAATCAGCGACGGCCGGGTGGCCAACCCGGACGCGTGCCCGGACGGCGGGGAATCGCTCCGCGATTTCTACCGGCGGGTCGCCGGGTTCGCCGGCGACCTGGCGGCGGCGGGCCGGGCCGGGGAGGCAGGCCCGGCCGGAGACACAGACACGGCCCGGGCCGCAGGCCCGGCCGGGGACGTCGCGATCGTCGCCCACGGCGGCACGCTCCGGATGCTGACCGCCTGCCGGCAAGGCGTCCCGGTCGAGGAGATGACCTGGTATCCCCTCGCCAACGCCACCGTGCTGCGCTCGCCCGCCAACTGAGTGCGCGCGCCCTCCCACTAAGTAAGGAAAACCGCAGAGAGGAATACCTGATGAATCAGACCGCACTGCACCTTCCCGACCGGGCCGCCAAGCCGCGCCGCACCGGCCTCACGATGGTGATCGACGGCGGTGTCCCGCTGTGGCAGTTCACCGACCTGGTGTCGTCGGCCGCGGAGTACATCGATTTCGTCAAGTTCGGCTGGGGCACCGCCGTGGTGACCAACGGCCTGGACGCGAAGATCGACGTCCTGAACTCCAACGAGATCGGACACTACTTCGGCGGCACGCTCTTCGAGAAATACGTGCTGCAAGGGCGGTTCGATGATTTCCGGAAGTACTGCCAGGAGCACTCGTGCCAGCACGTTGAGGTGTCCAACGGGACGATCCCGATGTCCAACTCGGAAAAGGCGAGCTACATACGCAAGCTCGCCGACGACTTCACCGTCGTGTCCGAGGTGGGCTTCAAGGACCCGGTTCGCTCCGAGCAACTGCCGCCCAGCATGTGGGTCGAGTACATCAACGAGGACCTCGAAGCCGGGGCGTCGCTGGTCACACTGGAGGCCAGGGAAAGCGGCCGGTCCGGCATCTGCCGACCGGACGGCGCCCTGCGGTTCGGGCTGATCGAGGACGTGCTGACGTCGGGAATCAGCCAGCAAAACCTCCTCTTCGAAGCGCCGACCACCGCCCTGCAGGCGTATTTCGTCACCAGGCTCGGGCCCGACGTCAACCTCGGCAACGTCCCGGCCCAGGGCATCATCGGGCTGGAGACGCTTCGCCTGGGGCTGCGCGCCGACACGCTGACCGCCTTCGAGTGAGAAGAAAACGATGCGAACCACGAGCGATGTATTCCACCTGGCCATTCCCGTGCACGACCTCGATGAGGCCCAGCATTTCTACGTGAGCCTGCTCGGCTGCAAGCTGGCCCGCCGCTACCCGGACCGGATCACGCTGGACTTCTTCGGCGATCAGCTGGTCTGCCATCTGACCGAAACCGATCAGGTGACCGAACCGCTGAGCCTTTACCCGCGGCACTTCGGCGTCACGTTCCGGGCGGCGGAGGACTTCGAGGCCCTGCACAACTGCGCGGTCATCCGCAAGATCCCGTTCTTCTACGACATCTCGAACCGGTTCGAGGGCATGGTAGAGGAGCACCGGACCTTCGTGCTGCTCGACCCGTCCGCCAACCTGCTTGAGTTCAAGCACTACCGTGACCCGCGGATGATGTACTGATGGCGCGCCGTCGGCTCGACCAGGTCGACGCCATGCGGCCGATCAAGCAGGCGGGCGTTGTCAGCACGCACTCCATCCTGTTTTTCGCCCCCGCGGCCGCCAGCGTGGGCTCTGGCGCCGCGCTGTTGCTGCTGCACGTGTCGCGGGACGGATTCTTCTTCCTCTCCGCGTGCATGCTGACATACGCCTACGCCGAGATGCGCCTGACCGGGCTGCGCCGCTTCTACTGGCGCCGTTTCG
>Ga0302324_100022711_pt1 | contig 12172 bp, 12 predicted proteins | sample Palsa_T0_1_FD_201949 | JGI IMG/M metagenome (GOLD analysis project Ga0302324, IMG submission 201949) | Peat permafrost microbial communities from Stordalen Mire near Abisko, Sweden - Palsa_T0_1 | ecosystem: Environmental > Terrestrial > Soil > Palsa > Peat permafrost | place: Sweden: Abisko...
CCACCCCGCCGTCCGGCCGGGCCGGTTCCGGGATCAAAACATATTTGTGCCGCGACGCCTCGGCCTCGATCAGGTCGCGGGTCGACGGGCTGCCGACTTCCTCGTCGCTGGTCAGCAGCACCGTGACCGGAAGCTTCGTCGTCACCCCGGCACGCGCGAGCTGACGGATTGCCTCCAGCGACAAATAATCGCCGCCCTTCATGTCCAGGATCCCCGGACCCCAGGCTTTGTTGCCCTCTCGGCGAAACGGTAGTTTCGCCAGCGTGCCGATCGGATGCACCGTGTCGAGGTGCCCCATCACGAGAATACCGGGAGCGTGCGGTGTCGCGTGCGGGAAGGTCGCGCGCACGCAATCGCCGAAACCCATGCGGCCGGCGATCCGTTCGATCCGCGCTCCCGCCAGGATCAGCGCACGGCTGGCGATATCCATCATGCGATTGACCGACGCGGGATCGTAAGTCGGGCTTTCGCACTCAATCCATTCGCGAAGGCCGTCCAGCATCGTTTCGGCATCGAACGGCAATTGGTTGGGGTCCATGTGATTTCATTTCCCGCTGGGCAGGAGGGGTCATTGGCACGAAGTACCCGCCGGCCGCCAGTCGGGTGGCGATTTCGTGTCGGCGAGGATCGCGGTCTGGGCTGCGTCGATGGCGGAAGCCAGAGCGTCCGACGCTCGCGGTCCACCTCCCGCATGGACGTCGTGGAACGTGTGGCCAATCAACATCACCGCGTCCAGGGACACGGTAGTGACCGGCTCGGCGCCACCAAAATCCAACGCCGCGAGGCGATACAGACAATGTCCGCCGCCGTCGCCGGTAAGGAAGAACGCCGGCGGCGGCCGGATGTCGATGAAGCTGTAAAGCGGTTTGCCGTGGGCATCCATTCTGCGGCGAACGCGATTGATCATATCGCTGTCCAGCGGCTCCACGGCGAAGAAGCCATCGATCGATCCGTTCGCGACCAGTTGCAGTCCAACGTCCGGATCGCCCATCGCGACGCTGATCGATCGTTTCAACGACGGATTGGATCGCAGCAGGAAGCCGAGCGTGATCTGCCCGCCGGTCCCTTCCGCGCCCGCCATGATCACGTGCCGCCGCTTGTCGCCGGACATTTCGTCGAATTGCCGAAACGGTATATCGGCCCGCACGATCAGGAACGCGTAATACGGATACAGCGGCTGGCCGACCAAATCGAAATGGCCCCGGCAGGGCGGTTGGCGTCCGATCAGGGCGATCGCGTCATGCTGCACGATGGCAACTGCCGCATGACCATCGCACACGGCAGTTATGGTGTCGGTCGGAATGCCGCCCGCTGTCGGTTTTAGATCCACGCCCGATTGGGCAGCCCGGACCGCGATCCTCGGCAGGACCTTGGCACAGGAGGCCATGGACACTCCGCCGCAGGCGACCGGCAGCGCGATCGGCGGATAGTTCGAGCGGTCGCGCACCGGCCCGCTCGGGTTGCCCTGCCCTTGAGCGTCCGCGGTCAACATGACCGCCGCGATCAGCGCGAGGACGGCGCAGCGGCCGGTCATCCCCGGCGGTCTCGCCGTCTAGCCCAAACGTTCCCGAGCTTCGGTCGCCAACCGGTCCGCTCGCTCATTCATCACGTTCCCATTATGACCGCGCACCCACTTCCATTCGACCTTGTGCGGCTTTTCGGCTTCCAGCAGCCGTTGCCACAGATCCATGTTCTTCACCGGATCGCCGGCCGCGCCGCGCCAGTTCCGGCGCACCCAGCCGGTCATCCAGCGGGTGATCCCGTTCTTCACATATTCGCTGTCAGTATACACAATGACCCGACTGGGCTTTTTCAGCGCCTCCAACCCCGTCGCCGCGGCGGTCAATTCCATCCGGTTATTCGTTGTCGCCCGATCATAGCCCGACAACTCCTTTTCCACCCCCCGAAACCGCAGGATGGCAGCCCAACCGCCAGGCCCAGGATTGGGCTTGCACCCGCCGTCGGTCCAGATTTCCACTCGATCGTCAGAGGCCATAAGCGTGCTCATCCCGCGCCCACAGGTGAAACCTTAGCCGCCGCAGATATTCCAACGGGTCCTTGCGAGTGACCATGGCGCCGTCCGGAGTGTTCTGCCAATCGTAAAGCCGGGTCAGCAGGAAACGAATCGCCGCCCCCCGGCATAGTACCGGCAGAGCGGCCCGCTCGTCACCCGTCAGCGGCCGGATCGCCTCGTAGCCGCGCAGCATCGCCCGCCCTTTGGTGACATTGAACGAAAAGTCCGCCTCGAAGCACCAGGCGTTCAGGCAAACCGCGACGTCGTACGCGAGATAATCCGTGGCCGCGAAATAGAAATCGATCAATCCCGACAGTCGATCGTTCAGAAAGAACACGTTGTCCGGGAACAGGTCGGCGTGGATATGCCCCTCCGGAAGGATCGTTGGCCAGACCGCCAGGATCTCGGTCAGCGCGGCATCCAGCTCTGCCGCCAAACCAGGCTGAACCTCGTCCGCCCGAGTCCGGGAACGGTTCAGCAGCGGCCGCCACCCGTGCGAGCCCAGGGCATTCTTTCGCCTCGGGGCATAGTCGGCACCGGCGAGGTGCAGTCCCGCCAACGCCCTTCCCAGCGGCCCGCAATGCTCGACCCGCACACGCCTCGGCCACACCCCCGGAAGGAATGTCGTGATCGCGGCATGCCGGCCGCACAAAGTGCGCAACGCCTCACCGTCCCGAGCCCGCACCGGTTGCGGGCAGGTGATCTTCCGTCGTGCCAAATGCTCCATCAACCCGAGGAACCACGGCAAATCCGCCGGATCGACCCGCTTTTCATACAATGTCAAAATGAAGTCCCCTTGCGAGGTCTTCAGCGAATAGTTGGAGTTTTCGACGCCTTCGGCGATGCCGCGAAATGCGACGATCGAGCCGATATCATATTCGGTCAGGAAGGCTTCGAGCGCCTCATCGGTGACTTCGGTGTAAACTGCCATCGGCGCGGACGCTCAGTGCGTCCAGTTTTCGATCCGGTGATAACTGAAGTTATCGGCGTATGCCTTGGTTCGCACGCGCCGCTCCCTGGGAATTTCCAGATCGAAAGGAATGCCATTGCGCTCGGCATAAGCGATCGCCTCTTCCTTCGTTGGGAAACTCAGTCTCACCTGCGCCTGCGTGTCGCCGCCTCCGATCCAACCCATCAGCGGATCCGCGCGCTCGGGTAACGTCGAGTCGTAATGCAGCACCCATTCCGCGCCGGCGCCAGCACGGCCCGACTGCATGGCGGACTTAGGCGGCAGAAAGATTCGGGCCCGCATGAAAGCGCTCTCCAACATAGGTGGTCGGGGCGGCGGGACTCGAACCCACGACCTCCTGTACCCAAAACAGGCGCGCTACCAGGCTGCGCCACACCCCGACGGATCGAAACCCAAACTATGGAGCGCGCTGCGCCGAAGCAAGGCCCACGATCAGCTCGCGTTGCCGAAAATCCGCTGCCGGACCTGATCCCCCACCCGGATGTTCAGCCGTGCCGCGGTCCCGGCGGCCATCTCCAGCGTCGCCCTCACCGGCCCATGGCTATCGATCGTGGCGAGGCTCTCCGGCACGGTGTTCTCCGCGATCGAGCGGATCGTGCCGTCCGCGTTGATAAAAATCATGTCCAGTGGCGCGAGAGTGTTGCGCATCCACATCCGGGATTCCTGCGGAGCCCTCCAGTCGAACAGCATACCCCCGTCCTCCGGCACGCTGGTCCGAAACATCTCGCCCACGGTTTGCTGGTCCATCGTCAACGCCATTTCGACATTGAACACATGTTCCACGCCATCGCGGGTGACAATGACCAGCTTCTCCTTGGGCAGCTCTGGCTGCGGCTTCGACGTGTCGGCGGCCCAGGCCGGGGCGGCCCAGGCTAGGGCGGCCCAGGCTGGGGCAGATTGCGCGAGCAGAAGAAGAAGGGCGCGGCGTTTCACGCTTGCGGCATCGCCGGCGGAACGATCGTCGTCACGATCGACGCATCGAGCGCCTCATACTCGTGGTAACCAATGGTCGCGTACAGCTCGGCCCGCGTCTGCATACGGTCAATCATCTTGTGCGTGCCATCATCTTTCGCGAGCGCGGCGTAAAGTTCGGCCTGCGCCTTGTTGGCGATCCGCAAGCTGCTGACCGGCCAGATCACCATTTTGTAGCCCATGGCCTCGAACTCTGCGCCGGTGAAGAATGGCGTCCGCCCGAACTCCGTCATGTTCGCCAGCAACGGCACGTTCGGCAGCCGGCGCGCGACCTCGCGGAACATTTCCGCAGTCGTCAGTGCCTCGGGAAAGATCGCATCGGCGCCGGCATCCATAAACAAATTGGCGCGGCCGACCGCGCCGTCGATCCCCTCGCTCGCCGCCGCATCCGTGCGGGCAACGATGTAAAGATGTCGGCGAGCACGGCGGGCAGCCGCGATCTTGGCCGCCATGTCATGTGGATCGGCGAGATTCTTGTCATTCAGGTGGCCGCATTTTTTCGGCAGCAACTGGTCCTCGATATGCACCGCGGCGGCGCCCGCGTCCTCGAACGAGCGGATCATGTGCATCACGTTCAGCGCCTCGCCATAGCCGGTGTCGCCATCGACCAGCAGCGGCAGGCCAGTGGCACGGGTGATCTGGCGGACGAAGAAACAGACTTCGTCGACCGTGATCATGCCGAGGTCGGGGATGCCCATCGAGGCGGTCATCGCGGCGCCGGAGAGGTAAAGCGCGTCGAAACCGGCTGCCTTCGCCTGCAACGCGGCCTGGCCGTTATGCGCACCCGGCATGCGCAAGATCCCCGGACGGGCCAACAATGACCGGAATCTCGCTCCCGCCGGCGTCGTGGGCAGATCGTCAGCGACGAGATAGGTCATGGCATGATCTCCGAGGGCCGCATCGCACCCGGATAATCCATTCTCGCGTGCCAGGGAATGTGCCGCCGGTTATCGCGACAGAACATCCAGAGAACCTGAAATATACGAACGCAGCGAAAAACGCTCGATCATTAACCCGTTTGAAATCCTCAGGCGGTCTACATCCGAGCGCGCCCCGGGCTCCCAACAGGGGCGCCATTCCAACGATGCTGAACACGCGCCCGCCCCGGTTGCCCCCACGGCCGGGGCGGTTTCGTTCGCGCCCGTCATTGGAGGCGTAAAAAAAGCCGTCACCTTGCACCGGCATTAACCGAAAATTTGCCGCGATGCCGTTGAATGGCCGCCATCAGTCCGATGAGGCGCGCGTCCGATGAACCAGCCGAAACAAAATCCCACCGTCGCCGCCCTTCACCGTCTGGGATCGCTCACGTTCGAGGAACTTCTGGCCTCTGTCGCCCAGATCGGCACCAACAAAGGCGACCGTCAGGTCATCGACCTCTACCGGACCTGGCTCTCGCTGCAGGGAGCGAGCGGCAGACAGTCGCACGCCGCCTGGTTCAACCTCGGGGCCGAATGCAGCCACGCGGGCGACAACGACAGCGCCATCATGGCCTATCGCACAGCGCTCGCGCAGCGGCCCGATTTCATTCCCGCCGCGATCAACCTAGGACTGCTGCTGGAACGGAACGGCCAACCCCAGACCGCGCTCGCCTGTTGGACCGACGCGCTGCAGAAGGACGAGGGGCGTATCGCTCTCATCAACCAACGCGCCCGTCTGCTGGAGTTGCTTGGCCAACTCGCCGAGGCCGAGGAGGCGATGCGGGCCAGCCTGACGATCCGGCACGATCAGCCGGACGTGATCCAGCACTGGCTGCATGTCCGCCAGCGCATGTGCCACTGGCCAGTGCTTAGCGACGCCGTCCAGGGCCTCTCCCCGGATGACCTGATGGCGAGCTGCGGCCCCCTCGCCGCGTTGGCGCTAACGGATCAGGTGGCGGCACAGGCCCGCATCGCCAGCGCCTGGATCGAACGCAAGATCCCGCCCGCGCCGGAACATCTCGCGCCACCGGAAGGTTATCGCCACGATCGCATCCGCCTGGGCTACCTGTCCTCGGACTTCTGCCGTCATGCCATGAGCTACCTGATCGCTGAACTGTTCGAGCGGCATGACCGGTCACGCTTCGAAATACACGGCTATTGCGCGAGCCCGGAGGACGGGAGCGACATCCGCCGCCGCGTGATCGCGTCGTTCGATCGCTTCACCATCATTAAGAATATGACGGATGAAACAGCCGCCCGCGCCATGCGTGCCGATGAAATCGACATCCTGATCGACCTCAACGGGCTTACCACCGGCACGAGAATGGCCATCCTGCGCTGGCGTCCGGCACCGATCCAGGCGACATATTTAGGCTTCATCGGACCAGTGCCGATGCCGGAACTCGATTTCCTGTTGTGCGACAATTTCGTCATTCCACCGGCATTCGCGTCGATGTACATGCCGCGGCCGCTTTATATCGCTCCAAACTATCAGGCCAACGACCGCAAACGAGTGATCGGGGATCCGGTTTCCCGGCTTTCGGCGGGCCTTCCGGAAGATCGTTTCGTTTTCTGTTGCTTCTCCAACCATTACAAAATCACCGAGGCGATGTTCGGCGCCTGGTTGGAAATCCTGCGCCGCGTCGAAGGCTCGGTGTTATGGTTGATCGCCGACAATACCTGGTCTCAAGCCAATTTAGGAACGTGCGCGACGATCGCCGGCGTCGACCCGGCGAGGATCCTGTTCAGCAGCCGGGTCGATCCCGCCGAGTATATGGCACGTCTCGCATTGCCCGATCTGTTCCTCGACACGTCCCCATATAACGCCGGTACCATCGCCAGCGATGCGATCCGGATGGGCTTGCCGATGATAACGCTGAGCGGCGAATCGTTCGCCTCCCGCATGGCCGGGCGCCTGCTGGAGGCGATTGGTGCCTCCGCCGGAATAACCGAGACGCTCGGGGGCTACATCGAGACGGCAGTCATGCTCGCCACCAATCCGGTTCTGCTTTCCAATTACCGATCCGTATTCACCGAAGCCAACTGGGCCGCGACAATTGGCGATATCGCCACGTTCACGTATCATTACGAGCAAACACTGATGCAAATCACCCTGGGCCACCCAGGTGAGACAACGCGCGAATCTGAAACGATCGCGGAGGCCTTCCCGGATCGTGTCCTCGCCGAAACGGTGGCCGCCTGACACAGCCATGTCCGATCGTCCCGAACGAGATCCCCGCGGCCTCGTCGCCGGCGAATATCTGGTTGACCTGACCAAGAGACTTCCCGATGCCAGCGGCGGCATTCCCGCGTTCGCCGCGACCGGCCGCAATCGCGACAATGAATTGCTGATGGCCCTCCGGGTGGACCGTCACGCCCCGGCCCGACCCCGCCACCTGACAGCGCTCAACGCCCGGATCGACGGCTTGCTGTGCCCCGTGGCGCACGGCATCGGTCCCCCGATCAATGGCGAGCCGGCGTGGTACGTGATCTGCCAGGCACCGGCTGGCCCGTCCGTGGCCGCCGACCCGCGGCCTTGGCCCGAGCTGATGCTTATCGAACACGTGCTGCGGCCGGTCGCATATGTCCTGGAGCAACTTCAGATGCGTGGCCTGACGCACCGCGCCATTCGACCCAACAACGTTTTCCTCGGCCAGGCAAACAGCCCCACCATCGTAGGTGCCGCCTGGGCGGCCCCGCCGGGGATGCACCAGCCCGCCGTGTGCGAGACCGCCTACACCGCGGTGTGTCATCCCTCCGCCCGAGGCGACGGCCGCATCGCGGACGACGTCTATGCTCTCGGTATCCTTCTGGTCACCCTGGCACTCGGCCGGCAGCCCATGGACGGTCTCGACGACGCAACGATCATATACCGCAAGCTCGAGCTTGGCGATTTCGTGGCCGTCACTGGCGGTGAGCGCCTGCCGCCAATTCTGACCGATCTTGTCCGCAACATGCTCGCCGAGGATCCAGAGCATCGCCCACCCCCGACACTGTTGCGCGACCCGGTTGGGGCACGCGGCCGCCGGGTGGCCGGCCGGCCTGCATCGCGAGCCCAGAGGCCATTCAAGGTCGGCCCAATCACCGTCTGGAACAGCCGAACCCTCGCCTTGGCCATGGCGATCAGTCCCGACGAGGCGTTCACTGTCATCCAGAACGGGACACTGGCGTACTGGCTTCGCCGCGCTCTCGGCGACTCTGGCCTCGCGGTGAAGCTGGAGGAACTGTTCCGTCAGCACCTCCTCGATCTATCATCGGCCAGAGAAACGGCAAATGCCGTGCTGATCATGCGGGCGGTCATGGAAGCGGATGTTTTCATGCCGCTCTGCTGGCGTGGCCTGGCGATGTTTCCGGATGGACTTGGCCCGGCACTGACCACCGCCGCCGCGAATCATCGAACCGCGAGTGCGGGCCAGGTCGAGCCGGATCTGCATCGCAAGCTCGAGGAGATTGTGCTCAACGATGCACAGGCGATGTGGGCCACGATGCGGGAGGATCGAGTGCCCGTCGCGCCACAGCGCCAGGAGGCAAGGCAACGACGAGCGATTTTGCAAATCAAGGGGCCGACGGGCGGTCTGCCGCGGCTGGCTTACACGCTCAACCCGCTCATTCCGTGTGCCAGCAAGATGTTGGATGGCCGCTGGATCGGCAGCGTCGGCGAACTGGTACCTGCTCTCGATGCGATCGCGGCGGCCACTCCGGATGTCGAGTTACTGGAACCCCACATCGCGGCTTTCATCGGCGCCCGCTCGGAACGCTGGCTTGATGACGAGGTGAAGCGGCTCGCGAACGCGAGCGGGGGCGATTCAACGGATCTCGCCGTCGCCACGTTGCGACTATTGAGCGGGCTGCAGAACCGGTACCATCCGGCGCCTCTCAAAGGCCTGGCAGGCTGGGTAGCCGGCCGCGCCCAACCATTGGTCAACCGCTGGAACAATCGGGAGCGCCGAACCGCGGTCGCCGAGAAGCTTAAGGCGCTCGCCGCGCTCGGATTCCTCCAGCCGATCCTCAACCTGCTGGAGGATCCGCCCGGCCACGCCATCGATTCTGACGGTTTGCGTATGGCGATCGCTGACCTGGACCGGTTGGACGCCGAGTTACGCGATATCGCGGAAGGCGGTCAGCGAAGATCCGCCATCGCGTCATGGTGGGGCCAGGAAGTCGCCGCGGGGATAGGTCTCGCCGCGATCGCCATGACGCTCATCCTGGCGGCATTTGGCTGAGCGAATGGCCAAGGGGTCGAAATCAGCCAAACGCGGGAAGAGTCCGAAGGCCGCGGGCGGGCGGCCAATCGTTTGGCTATCGGGTCTCGCCTGCGGTGTTCTGGTCGCGATCGCGCCTGGCGTCGCGACTGTAGCAGGCGGCTTACTCGCACCCGGCCTGGTGGCGCTCAAGCTGGATCGAGAACCGGGACGCGCCGTCGCCAGGACTGTTTTGACCTGCGGATTGGCCGGATGTGTTCAACCAGTCATCACGCTTTGGAATATGGGCCAGTCATTCGACACCGCCCTGGCCATACTGTCGGACCCCGCCACGATCGCCATGGCCTGGAGCCTGGCGGCGGCCGGCTGGCTCATGACCCAGGTCGCGCCACTTCTGGTGCGGACGGCACTCGAGGCTGCCGCGCTGGCTCGGGCGACCAGACTCAGAGCCGTCCGCGGGCGAATCGCCGAGGCCTGGGGCCTCGATCAGGCGCCGGATGGCGCGTGAACCGCCGCTGATGAAGGAGTGTGCGCGGCGGCTCGCTGGCTGGCCTCGGCCCGCTGTTCGGCGACGCGAGCCTTCATCGCCTTCTGCAGTTTCTCGAACGAGCGAACCTCGATCTGCCGAACACGCTCCCGTGAGATATTGTATTTGTGGGATAAATCTTCGAGCGTGGCCGGATTGTCCTTCAGCCTGCGCTCCACGAGAATGTCGCGCTCCCGCTCATTCAGCGTCTTCAACGCGCCGGTGAGCAAGGCTTTCCGGCCGGTCAGTTCCTCGCGATCGGCGATCGAGGTTTCCTGGCTCTCGGTGTCATCCACCAGCCAATCCTGCCACTCACCTTCGCTGTCCTGGCGAACCGGAGCATTCAGGCTATGGTCCGGTGCCGCGAGCCGGCGGTTCATGTTGACGACGTCCTGTTCCGGCACGCCCAATACACGAGCGATTTCCGTCACCTGTTCGGGCTGCAGGTCCCCGTCGTCGATCGCTTTCATCTGGCCTTTCAACCGGCGCAGATTGAAGAACAGCTTCTTCTGCGCGGCCGTCGTACCCATTTTCACCAGCGACCAGGAGTGCAGGATGTATTCCTGGATGGCAGCTCGAATCCACCACATGGCATAGGTGGCCAGGCGGAAGCCGCGATCAGGGTCGAACCGCTTCACCGCCTGCATCATGCCGACGTTGCCTTCGCTGATCAGCTCGCCCACCGGCAAGCCGTATCCGCGATACCCCATGGCTATTTTCGCGACGAGGCGCAAATGGGAGGTGACAAGCTTGTGTGCCGCCTCCATATCCTGCTGGTCACGCCAGCGATGCGAGAGTGACAGTTCCTCCTCGGGGGTGAGCATCGGAAACTTCCGGATCTCTTGCAGATACCGGGTGAGATTGCCTTCCGGGGCAATATTGAGGACGGCAGATGCCATCTGTGGCTCCATTCGTCGGCCGTACAACCGTGCCCGGAACTGGCGCACGCATGACGACCTGATTCAGCTAATAAGCGGGATGCGGGGAAGGAGTTCCATCCCGGGCACCCGCCCCTGTGAGGCGACGGCGTATCCGGACTTCTCCGTCGGAGCGACGCACCCTCGCTTCGACGGCAGTCCGTATACAGGACCAGTATAGTCCTGTCAAGATTACTAACCAGTTAATCTCCCGACAGGTTCCCCTCCAACAGCTCCAGGAGGGTCGCCATGTCCGCCGGAGGGGGGGTTTCGAAGCGCAATGCCGCCCCGGTCCGAGGGTGCGAAAACCCCAGGCTGGCGGCATGCAGCGCCTGCCGGGGGAAGTCCAGCAAGGCGCGGCGGAGCGGCTCCGGCAGAGATTTGGAGATTGCCGGAATGCGGCGTAAATACAGCGGATCTCCGACAATAGGGTGACCGCGCGAAGCCATGTGGACGCGGATTTGGTGGGTCCTGCCCGTCGCGAGGCGACATTCTACCAGCGCTACCGAGAAGTCGGTCATCGGGGATTTTGAAACAGCCGTCCCCCCGTACGTGCCAAAGAAACGCATGACTTTGTAGCGGGTCAGAGCCGCTTTGCCGCCATGACTGACCACGGCCATCCGCTTGCGATCCCGCTTGTCCCGGCCGATCGCTCCTTCGATCTCGCCGCTCAGTGGGGCGGGCAGGCCCCAGCAGAGGGCAATGTAGCTCCGTTCGAGGGTGCGTGCCGCGAAGGCAGCGGTCAGGGCATCGCTTGCCAGCTGAGTCTTCGCCACGACCATGACGCCTGAAGTGTCCTTGTCCAGCCGGTGCACGATCCCCGGCCGTTTTTCCGCGCCGATGCCTGTGAACGCCGGGCCGCAATGGGCCAGCAGGGCGTTCACGAGTGTCCCTTCCCAATTGCCCGGCGCCGGATGCACCACGAGGCCCGGTGGTTTATCCAGCACGATCAGGTCCTGATCCTCGTACAAAATCGGGAACGGGATCGCCTGCGGTTTCGGCGCCGCGGGCACCGGCTCGGGAACCAACAAAGTATAGACAGCCCCGGCACGCGCCGGTTCGGCCGGCTCGGTGACAAGTTCGCCGTCGCGCGACAAAGCTCCCTCGCCTATCAGCGCCTTGACGCGCGAGCGGGAGATCGCGCCGATCTCCTCGGCCAGCAGTCTGTCGATCCGCTGACCTGCTTGCGCGTGTGAGGGGCTGACGCTGATCGGTCCTTGCCCCGGCGAACGCTCTGTCATACCGGCACGCATAAACCAGGGGCGGTTGGCCGGAAAGGACAAGTCATGGACGGCGGGATGCGGGCGGTCAAAATCGCCACGATCGCGATGGGGGTGCTGATCCTGCTGGGGACGACGGTCATCCTCGTCACCATCGTCAAACGCACCATGTCGGGTCCAGCCGGACTGCCTGAAAAGCCATTCGCAGCGGTGCTGGACGAGCCGGCCGGAACCGGTATCGCGGGGATCGCCTCTGTGCGAGATCGGCTCGCTGTGCAATTGCGTGGCGGAGGGATGGATCGAGTGCTGCTGATCGATCCGGTATCGGGTGCCGTCGTTGGCAGGATGTCCCTCGCCCGTTAACCCAAATGACGAGACATTCGTGCCGATCCTGGTCCGCGGGCCATCTGCCGACCTCGCCGGGGTCGCCTCAG
>Ga0302324_100022714_pt1 | contig 12171 bp, 8 predicted proteins | sample Palsa_T0_1_FD_201949 | JGI IMG/M metagenome (GOLD analysis project Ga0302324, IMG submission 201949) | Peat permafrost microbial communities from Stordalen Mire near Abisko, Sweden - Palsa_T0_1 | ecosystem: Environmental > Terrestrial > Soil > Palsa > Peat permafrost | place: Sweden: Abisko...
GGGTTCGGCCGGATATGCTGTGCGGTGCCCTGAGTCGGCAGCGTCGGAGGTGGGCTGCTCGGGTACGCTGCGGCGACGCTCGCGATCCGGAGAGCCCGGAGACTGCTGGTAGTCGAAGTCGTCCTGCGCACGGCGGCCACGAGTGGAATCCGATGGCACCAACGCCTGCGAAAAAGGAGACACAGCCCGGGTGGAAGCACCGGAGACGGGCACCTTCGAGCGGATAGCATGCGCCCTGGATCCGGTGAGATTAGCGGGAAGCGGATCTGCTGGCTCCCGTATGCCTGACACTGAATCGCCGGTAGTGGGCGAACGGTCGACGAGCGCGGCTGGCCAAGGCTCCGGGCGGCCGGCTGTCGAAACCTTGGAGTCGCCGTGAGACGAATGGCCTTCCGAAGATGGGTCGGCATCCATGCGCCTTTTGCCGGGAGACGAAGTCTGGGAGTCCTCGACGATCGAAGATGAGCTTTGCTCGGTCGCGGGTTGTTCCGGTGTCGGCTTCATGTCCTGCGCGGCCGCGGCGAGAGAGTCTCTCTGCACAGGAATATATTGCCGGACCGGACCCGCCGTTGCGGTGTCAGTCTGCGGGGCATCGTAGTCGGGGCCGCGATAGATCTGCCGAACGCCGGATGCGTCATCGGGACGATAGCCTTGCGGCCGGCGCGGGCTGGCGGCAGCGGTCTGCTCCGGTTGGATGGCAGCAGTAGCCTGTCCTGCGCGATCCAAGGTGACTCGACCACTCTGCAGGCGCCGCTCTCCGAATGGAGCTGACTGCGTTGGTTGGACTGCTTCGCCTTGTGCGTGTGTCTCAGGATGAGCGACGTACGGATCTGACATCTCGCCTGGGAGTGGAGAGGCAGCTTCGAATCCAGCAGAAAACTTGCGGCGAATCTCTGAGTCTGCGTAGCGTGCCGCCTGGCGTTGTGCGGACTCGTGGGCCTCTGCGATCTCGCGTTCTTCGCGGCGAGCAGCAGCTTCGGCCACAGCAGCGGCCTCTGCACGGCGCGCAGCTTCAACGCGTTCGGCTGTGGCAGTGCGCGCTGCCTCCTCGGCCTCTTGCAGAGCGCGTTGCGCGGACGAATCGGATTCGTCGAACTTGTAAAGCTTGGCTGCCTCGACTGCCTTACGCTGAGCGGAGTCTGCTGCCTGGGCGGCGGCCTCGGCTTCGGCCTGCGCGAGCAGGGCCTGTTCGCGCACCTGCTGTGCCGCGCGATGTCTCAACTGCGCGCGGTACTCGCGGCGCGAGGCAGAGAAGTCCCTATATTTGGCTCCATGCAGATTGGCCCAGGAGTACAGAACAGCCACATCTTCCGGAGTCTCCGAGACTGCGACTTCATCGGTCTTATCGGTGCCGTGTGAGTCCATAATTCCTAGTTTCGTGCCTTCGCGACATTGCGTTTCAGGTGAACCATGTTGCTGGCGCAAGCTCGGCGCGGATGCCGAACCTGTTGTTATCCAATAGCCTGAGGCTACTGTGGGTGTTACTTCAAGTCAATGAAAGTATCATGCGACTTAAGTGTGACAGTTCACAAACCGAAGCGAAGGAAAAGGAAAACGTAATTGAGTGAATCGACAAGGAGAGGCCAGCGGAGATGAGCATGCTTTCGTTGGGAAGAGCCTCTCGCTCTTGGGCCTACGATCGGCTGCACGTGGACAGATTTCTGCGACCTGCTATGCAAGGAACGGCTCTGGAAGCTGCTGGCGTGGCGGCAAAATCCGCAAGCCAAATGTGCTAACTTGGTAGTGTGGTTTGAGAGCGTAGCTCAGTTGGTAGAGCATCGCCCTTTTAAGGCGTTGGTCCTGGGTTCGAGCCCCAGCGCTCTCACCATAACTTCCTCTAAATGCATGGATTACCATGAGTTGGCTCTGGTCACTCTCTGCCAAATATGAAAGAGCGTCCTCCTGCGCCAGAGCTTCTGTCAGCTTCTGTCTAAGCGGTGGGTTTGTCCGGCGGCGGCTCGAAGGCGCAGAACTCATTGAGAAATCTTTCGCTGTAGCTCGCAACCAGGGCCTCGATCCGCTCGGCTGAATCAGCCTGGAGCAGAAGCCCGGCGTGGTGGTGTTTCTCCAGTCGGCTTACGATCTCGGGCGCGTCGAAGCTGCTGAGATCGGGCTGCTCCTGCCGAGCGAGGCAGATGACGCTTCCCGCATACAGCTGCAGCACAGGCGGCAGAGTGTATGGGCGGCCAAAGAGGCTCGCGACCTCGAGACGCGCCCACTCTACCCAGGGGTTTAGGCCTGTGGCGAACTCCACTACGTCCGCGATATACGCTCCCCCGACACGCGCCGCGGTCTCGAGGAAGTAAAAGCTGCCATCGGCTTCGGACTTGATGAACTCAGAGTGGGTGACGCCGTAGGCCAGGCCCAGGGCCTCGATCAGTTGCAGATGTATCGCATGAAGTTGGCGGGCGTCCTCGGAATCTCTTTGCAAGGCGCGGGTGCTGAAGACGCCGCCCTGATGCATGGTCTGCATCGGAGGCTTGCCGTACTTGTAAGGCGCGCCGAATAGAGTCTTGTGGTCCCACGTGATGCCTTCAACGTGGAAGATCTCGCCGGGGACGAAGCGCTCCAACAGGTAATGAGACTGCAGGTCGCCGAGTTCGTCGAGGATCGGCCACAGCTGATCGGGCTCCTCGATCTTGCGGATGCCGATCGCAGAGGCGTTGGTGCGAGGCTTCAACAGCCATGGGCCAGGAACATAGTTCATGAAGCCGCGAAGATCCTCGTAGTAGAAGACCGAGGTGAACTCCGGCACCGGCACACCGCGTTGCTGCGCGCGGACCCGCATCGCCAGTTTGTCGCGGAAGAAACGTGTGGGAGATTCGCCCATGCCAGGCAGGCGCATATGCTCGCGAATCAGAGCGGCGACTTCGAGGTCAAACTCGTCGAGCGCTACGATGCGGTCGAAGCTCAGCTCGCGGGCCTGATAGCTGACCGTGTTGAGCACCTGCGCGGGAGTGAGGTTCTCGGGCATCGTGATCAGTTTTGTCAGCGACTCGCGCGGCCAGTCGGCATGCTCTAGCTTGTCGACCGTCAGCAGAACAACATTGCAGCCCAGCCGTGCAGCCTCCTGCATAAAACGCTGTCCCTTCTCGTAGGTACTGATGCAGAGGATCGTGGGCTTTTGTTGCGGATCGGACACGGCAGCTCCTGACGATGATGAAGTGATAAGAAGAGTTTCGATCTCTGCTCAATCTCATCTTTGATGTTGGCTGTCTGCTCTGTGAACCTGCTTGCGAAAGGTTAGCGCACAGGCTCTTCCGCGAAGGTCTGTTTCACCCCGTCTTCCAACGCGGTGAAGGATGCAGTGTATCCCGCGGCGCGGAGCCCTGTGATGTTGGCCTGGGTGTAGTGCTGGTAGCGATTCTTCAAGTCGCCGGGGAACGGGATGTACTCGATCCTTCCCTGCCCGTGTACCTGCATCAGAGCTTCGGCGACGGCCTTGAAGGTTCGGGCCTCGCCAGTGCCTGCGTTGACCACGGCGTGAACGGATTTTTTGGGACTGTCGGGCAGCAGTCCGCTGAAGAACATGTTGATGCGCGCAAGGTCTTTGACGAAGACGAAATCGCGCCGCTGCTCCCCGTCGACATAGCCGCCGGAGCCTTCGAACATGCGGATGGTGCCGGTGTCTTTCAATTGACGCGTAAAGTGATGGATCACGCTCGCCATGCGGCCCTTGTGCTGCTCGCGTGGACCGTAGACGTTGAAGTAGCGCAGGCCCACGACCGTGCTCTTGAACGTCGGCAGCAGGCGGCGAACGTAGTTGTCGAAGACCAGCTTCGAGTAGCCATAGATGTTGAGCGGGCGCTCGTTGTCAGCGTGCTCGGTAAAGTCTGTGCTTGCCCCATAGACCGCCGCCGTGGAGGCGTAAACCAGCGGAATCGAGCGGTCGAGCGCGAAGTGCAGCAGCTCTTTGGAGTAGGTGAAGTTGTTGTCCATCATGTAGCGGCCGTCATCTTCAAGGGTGTTCGAACAGGCGCCCTGATGCAGAATTGCGCGAATCCTCTTGGTATCGAATCTTCCGTTCTTCAAAGCAGTGCGAAACTCGTGCTTGTCCATGTAGTCGCAGAACTCCGCGCCGGCGAGGTTCAAAAACTTCGGCCCGCTGAGGTTTGCCGCAGGAGCAAAGTTGTCGACCAGCAGGATGTTGCGCTCGCCTGCGCGATTGAGCTGCTGGATGAGATTGCTACCTATAAAACCTGCGCCGCCAGTGACGATAATCACTTCTGACTCTCCTCGATCGTTATGGGATCTCTCTTCTCTTCCGGGCCGTTCCCTGTGGGCTGCGCTGTGAGCTTGCTTACGAGATTGGTGGTGGAGAATCCTTCCACCGTGGGAACGATCTCTACTCGGCCGCCAGCGGCAACAACCTCTTCATGGCCAACGACGGTCTCAACGGTGTAATCGCCGCCTTTGACCAATACATTGGGTCGCAGAGCACGAATCAGCTCCAGCGGCGTGTCCTCTTCAAAGAGCACGACCGCGTCGACCGCTGCCAGCGCGGCCATTACCCTGGCACGTTCGCGCTCGGCGACGATAGGGCGTGTTGGCCCTTTGAGCCGGCAGACCGAGGCGTCCGCATTGAGGCCGAGCACCAGCTTCGATCCAAAGCGGCGACAGTCTTCGAGCAGAGTGATGTGGCCGACGTGGAGAAGATCGAAGCACCCATTGGTGAAGACGATGGTCTCGCCCGAGGCACGCCACTCGGCCACGCGCAGCTTAATGCGTTCCAGGTCGAGGATCTTTTCACTCGCGCTAAGACTAGAGCTGGGGGTCAACGCAGCGACCAGCTCGTGGCTTGCGATCGGCACCGTGCCGACCTTACCCACAACGATTCCCGCGGCCAGATTCGCCAACTCAACCGCAGTCTCGATCTGCAGCCCCGCGGCGAGCCCGGCGGTCAGAGTTGCGATCACCGTATCGCCGGCGCCTGACACATCGAAGACCTCACGCGCACGCGCTGGAGAGTGGTAGACCCCACTGCGGCCTTCCGACGCGGGACGAAGCACGCTGATTCCCTTCTCGCTCATCGTGACGGTGAGGAACTTGAGGTCGTGCTCGACGACCAGCCTCTGCCCGGCTGCAAGCAACTCTTCGGTGTGGTGTGCGGGGATGCCGGTAGCCTGCGCCAGCTCGCCTAAGTTTGGACAGACGCTGATGGCACCGGAGTATTTGCTGAAGTCCGGTGTCTTGGGATCGGCCAGCACAGGGACACCTGCGCTGCGGGCGGCACGAATCACAGCCTCGCAAAGCGCTGCGGACAGCGCACCCTTCGCATAGTCCGAAAGAATCACGGCATGGACCTTACCCACCAGTTCGGTCGCACGGTCACGCAGTCGCTGGGCCTCGATCTCCGGAGGGAGATCACGGCTCTCGATGTCGAGCCGAAGGAGCTGCTGCATGCGCCCTACGATACGTGTCTTCGAGATCGTCGGGAGTGAGCTGGAGACGACCCCCACGGTGTCGATCCCGGCCCGCTCCAGAATGGCGGCGAGCTCTCCCTGCTCGGCGTCGCTACCCCAGAAGCCGCTGAGGAACGTCTGGCAGCCCAGGCCCGCGAGGTTCATCGCCACGTTCGCCGCGCCGCCTGCCCGTTCGTAACGCTGCGCGTGGCGTATCACCGGTACCGGCGCCTCGGGGGAGATGCGCTCCACCTCGCCATGGATGTAGCGGTCGAGCATGATGTCGCCGACGACCAGGACTTTCAGCTGGCGGAAGCCGCCCTCAAGCAGATTCAGGATCGAATGAAGTTCCGGCAGCATGAACGAAAGATCTCCTCGGGAACCATCATCGCACCTTCTCACTGTTCAGCGGATCATCGAGGGCAGGCCGCCTTCAACCCAGAATAGCCCGGACCTCGGCAACGACCTCCTCTACCAGGATGGAGGTCAGACACCTCTTCCGCTCGACGGTGCAGGTCTCCAGGCCGCAGCCCCAGCAATCGGTTTGATGGTAGATGACACGGTGCTGCCTTCCATAGGGGAACCACACACGAGGCTTGTTCCTCGCCGCAAAGATGGCTACGCAGGGAGTCTGCACCGCCGCGGCAAGATGCATGGGTCCGCTGTCATGCCCAACAAAGACGCGGGCCTGCACGAAAGCGGCAGCGCTCTCACGGGGCGTCAACAACCCACACAGATTGACCACCGGACCGGAGGAGACGCCGCGCCAACCGTGTGCTGCGAACTCACTCGCCTCGCCCTCTTCAGCAGCACCGCTCAGGACCAACCCGTGGCCCGGGTAAAGGGCCGCCAGCCGCGTCAGCAGTGCTCGCCAGTTGTCGCGTCCCCAATCCTTGGACTGGACCTTGGTGCCGACGCTCACCGCGATGATCGGGCGTCCTGCAACCGCAATGAGAGCCTGCGTGGCACGCGCGTGTTCAGCGGGCGTGAGGTGAAGATCCCAGCTCGCAGGATCGTCCAGGTGAGCATCGCCCAGCTCGGCCAGATTGCGGGCCAGGCGCGCTCCCTCTGGTTCAAGTGCCTGCTCGGATTCCTGCCAGCGATTCTGCTGCATGTCGTCGGTATCAGGAACGCCGACTAATCGCGGGATGCCACATAGGCGAAAGAATTTAGCGTCGCGACGTGCGGTCTCTACGCCACGGATAGGCCCCAGATAGACCAGCACCTGGGGACGCCAGCGGACGAGCTGCCACCAGAGCAGGAGCAGTTCGCGTGGACTGCGAGTGCCCACTGCGTAACGGAAGTAGCCATGGACGAGGCCGCTGTTTTCGAGGATGGCGGCGGCTGGGGGAGCTTTGACGTTAACGGGAAAGTTGGTGAGCATGCGACGTTCCGCATCAGGAAAGGCGCGGGCGACGAGGTGCAGAGCGGGCAGTGCGACGAGCGTGTCGCCGAGACTGCCCATACGGTAGATCAGGACTCGCTTGGTTGAGGTCGCCATTGTCTGGTACCAGTCTGCTTGGTTCTTTGGGTTGGAGCAACTCGGTTCGGCTGGATTGATAGTATGGTTCCACCTGCTCCCTGGATGTCTGCGAGGATTGGCTTTGAATCACGGCAACAATCCGAACGATCTGATCTTCGTTTCGATCGCAGCATATCGCGATCGCCAGCTCGGTCCAACGATCGAGGACTGCATCGCAAAGGCCGAGGACCCCTACAGGCTTCGATTCGGTATCTGCTGGCAGCATGGAGCCGGCGACGACCCGCTTGCCTACAGGAACGATGATTGCTTCAGAATATTGGACGTCGACTGGCGCGAGAGCAAGGGAGCCTGCTGGGCGCGCGCAGAGGTGATGAAGCTGTGGCGTGGAGAGGCATGGTTCCTGCAGATCGACTCACACTGCCGGTTCGCCTACGGCTGGGATGAAAAACTGATTCGCGCCATGAAGCAGACGGGCAGCCCGAAGCCTATCTTGAGCACGTACGCGACGGCATTTGTTCCGGGAGAGAACGAAGTGCTGGAAGAGGGGCCGCTGCAGATGGCCTTGCAGGGCTTTACTGCGGAGGGGATTCCCCATATGAAGCCGGTCCCAATCTCCGGTTGGCAAAACCGTGACACTCCGCTGCGTGCGCGTTTTCTCTCCGCTGGATTTCTCTTTGCTCCGGGCAGCTTTGTGGAAGAGGTGAGATACGATCCTGAGCTTTATTTTCTGGGCGAAGAGGCTACGATGACGCTTCGCGCCTTTACGAACGGGTATGACCTCTTCCATCCCTGCGAGACAATCCTCTGGCATGACTATGTGAGAGCAAATGCCACCAAGCACTGGGAGGATCACACCGAAGCGAACAAGGTAAGCCAGAGGTGGCATGAGCTCGATCTAGTCAGCAAGAACAAGATAAAACAACTGCTCGCCGGTGAGGCCGTGGAGAGCCATGGACTGGGTACGGTGCGAACTCTCGAAGAGTATGAGGAGTATGCCGGGCTGTCGTTTCGACTGCGCAGAGCCCAGGACTACACTGTGCGGTACGAGGAGCCGCCCAATCCGGAGGCACCATCCGACTGGGCTGGAGACATCTACACGTGGATGGTGCGAATCGTACTGGAGCGATCGAAGCTGCCGGACGGCGCGCTTGAGGACCCTGCCTTCTGGTATGTCGGAGTGAAGAGTGAAGACGGTACGGAGATCCACCGTAAGGACATTCTCAAAGACCAGCTCGACACGCTGCCCACGGACCAGGCCACGTTGGTTCTGGTCATCGAATTTCAATCCGGAACCATCCCTGCAACGTGGAGCGTCTGGCCGGTGAGCCGGTCGGCAGGTTGGCTCAGCAAGATCGAAGGCCGTCTGGCCGAGGAGGACTATACGATTGTCATGGAAGATGCCGCTGACTGATGTCCGGCGTCTCTAACCTACGCTGCGGCGTCTGCTGGATTGAATGGTAAGGTGGAACCGATGCTCGATGCTCTTCTGATAACACGAATGCAGGATGAGATGACACTGACGCTGCATGTCGCAGAAGGAGCGCTTGGCGTCGAGGCAAATGCAGACGGCTTGATGATGCTTGTGATGGCGCAGCATCAGGCAAACTTCGATCTGTGGCATGAAGAGGACAAGGCGCGCGTGCCAGGGGTGCCGGACGCGGAGATCGTGCGCGTGAAGCGGGCCATCGACCGGCTGAACCAGAGACGGAACGACCTGGTGGAGGAGATGGACGGATGGCTGATGGAGAGGCTGCAGCAGAGTGTGGAGGCTCCGCTGCACTCGGAGACGCCTGGGCTGATGATCGATCGGCTTTCGATACTGGCGCTGAAGATCTATCACACCCAGGAAGAGGCATATCGAGCGAGCGCTACGGAGGAGCATCGGGCGCGGAACGGGGCGCGGGTGGCTCTGTTGGCGGAGCAGAGGGGAGACCTGGCCGGCTGTCTGGATTCGCTGTGGGCGCAGGTGCTCGAAGGATCGCGGCGGTTCAAGCTGTATCGTCAGTTAAAGATGTATAACGATCCAGAGTTGAATCCAGCGATCTATGGTCGAACGTTAATATGAAGGATTAGCCACCGGCGGAGGGTGGTGGTGGATTGAGATTTGACCTTACAGCCCGGTCTGCGTATAAAACCGAGACAAGTATAAACATGGAATTGGCTACCGTTAGAATAGGAAGTCCAGGAACGCCTCAGGTGACAGAATTGACGATGGCTCAAACAAAGACAATATCCTCTACTCCGAAACGCGCAAAAACGCTGGCTGGAACTGTTCCTGCATCGACCGACCATGCACGCGCCGAGATGCTTGGCCACTATGAAGCTGCTCTGCGGTTGATGCAGGACGGCAAATATGAGAAGGCCCATGCAGCTTTCGACAAGATGCTTGCAGCTGGGCCAGGAGAGCTGGGCGATCGCGTGCGGATGTACATCAACGCCTGCCTGCTGCAGGTGGCAAAGGGAAAGACCAGCTTCAGCAGCCATGAAGAGCACTACGACTATGCCATCTCGCTGCTGAACGATGGGAACTACGAGGACGCGCGGGAGCAGTTCAAAGAGATCCTGAAAGCGAACGACAAGGCCGACTATGCCTTCTATGGTTTGGCCGTGCTGGCCAGTATGACGGGCGATTCGCACACCTGTTTGGAGCATCTCACGGAGGCGATTCGGCAGAACCCGCGAAACCGCATTCAGGCGCGGGCCGACTCGGACTTTCAGGACATGGCCGATGATCCGCGCTTCACGGAGCTGCTTTATCCAGAGGTTTAGCGGGCCCTCGCCCCATGCAGGGCTTCGTGCACGCAAGAGACTGCGCAATGATGCAGGCAGCTATGTTTTGCCGCATCGCTCGATGTGCTTGTTCCCCTCTTCCACTGAGATCTCCAGGGCCACTCCATACAGCGGTACGATAAGGGCAAAGAAGTGATGGAAAGAGTGCGCATGCCGCTGCCGGGCCAGAACGGAGCGAGCGAAAAGACACTCCGCGTGGTGGCGATTGGGGGTGGGACGGGCCTGTCGACGCTGCTGCGGGGGCTGAAGCGGTATGTCGCCACGCCAGACCGGAGAAGAGGAATACGGCTGGATCGAACACCGAAGGCTGATGTGCCATCCGCTGCACCATGTCCTGAGCTGCCGTGTGTGATCCAGGAGCTGTCGGCGGTGGTAACGGTGACTGACGATGGCGGCTCCTCGGGGCGGCTGCGGGAGGACTTCAAGATGCTGCCTCCAGGGGACATTCGCAACTGCATGGTTGCATTGTCGGAGGACGAGCATCTGCTGTCGAAGCTGTTTCAGTTTCGCTTCGAGCAGGGGGAGCTGGAGGGGCACAGCTTCGGGAATCTCTTCGTTGCTGCGCTCTCGCATATCACCGGAGACTTCGCTCAGGCGGTGCGGATGTCGTCGCAGATTCTGGCAACACGAGGAAATATCTTTCCTGCGACGAACACGAACGTTACGCTGGCGGCGATGATGGATGACGGCTCGCTGGTGCGGGGTGAGACCAATATTACGGCCAGTAAGCAGAGCATCGTCGAGTTAATGCTGGAGCCCGCGATGGCAGATCCACTGCCGGATACGCTGGCAGCAATTGCGAATGCAGACCTGATCACGCTCGGTCCCGGGTCGCTCTATACGTCGCTGATTACCAATCTGCTGGTGCGGGGGATTCCGGAGGCACTGGCGACCTCGCGGGCGACGAAGGTGTTTGTGTGCAACCTGATGACGCAGGCGAATGAGTCGCTGGGGCTGACCGCCTCGCAGCATATCGAGAAGATCATGCAGCATGCGGGAGGGGCGCAGTCACCGATCTTCGACTATGCGCTGATCAACACGGGACCGATCTCGGCGGCACGGCTGATGCAGTATGCGCGGGAGGGGCAGCAGCCGATTGAGGCTGACCTGGATGCTGTCCGGGCGCTTGGGGTGGAGCCGGTGACTGGGAACTTTGTCCACGAGGGCGATGTTTTGCGGCACGACTACGACTGTGTGGCAGAGAGACTGTTGGCTTTAGGGCTGGCGCGGCCTAGTGTGGCACTGACGGAGCAGTAGTTTCGCGGCGTGCGTTCTTTATGGATGGTTCAGGAGGACAAGTTGGCTGCGGCAGCGATTTCGATCAGGGGCGCTGGGGTGTCCAGGGTTCGCTTGAGTTGGCCACAGGCGGCGTAGATGTCGCGGCCGCGCGGCCGACGGATGAAAGCGGGGATACCGGCGTCGCGGAGGCGCTTCTGGAAGGCGGCTACATCCTGTGGGACGGGTTCGTGGAAGGGCATGTCGGGGCCGGAGTTCCAGACGATGAGGTTGATCTTTGCCCGTAGATCTTTCAGGAGTGCGATGAGTTCGTCGGCGTGCTCTTGCTGGTCGTTGATGCCGCCCAGCAGGACATACTCAAAGGTGACGCGTTCGCGGGGACGAAGCGGCACGGTAGCGATGGCTTCGAGGATGGCGGCGATGTTCCACTTGCGCGTGATGGGCATGATGGACTCGCGGACGAGGTCGTTGGAGGCGTTGAGGCTGACGGCGAGCTTGGGGCGGACCGTCTCCTGGGCGAAGTCGAGGATGCCAGGAAGGATGCCGGAGGTGCTGACGGTCATGCGCGACTCGGGGATGCGCATGGCGGCGGTGAGGAGGGCGATGGCGGCGATGAAGGCGGCGTAGTTGAGGAAGGGCTCGCCCATGCCCATGAAGACGAGGTTGATGCGGTCGCGACCTACTTCAACGTTGTGGCGATTAAGGACGGCGGCTACCTGACCGGCTATCTCGCCGGGGGTGAGGTTGCGGCGGATGCCGAGTTTGGCGGTGAGGCAGAACTGGCAGTTGACGGCGCAGCCTACCTGGCTGGAGATGCAGATGGTAGCGCGCTTGTAGTCGTCATCATCGTGGGTCGGATGCTCCTCCTCCTCGGCGGCCTGGGTGCCGTCACCCCGCTCGCCGCCGTCGCCGCCGGGCATCCAGACGGTCTCAACGGTCTCGCCGTCGGCCATGCGGATGAGGTAGCGCTCGGTGCCGTCGATGGAGCGGGCAGTCTGGACGATCTCAGGCAGGCTCACGGTGTAGCCCTCAGCCTTCATCGTTTCGCGCAGGGACTGGGGGAGGGTGGTGATCTGGTCGAGGGATGGGGTGCGCTGGCGGTAGAGGGCCTCGCTGAGCTGGTTGGTGCGGTAGGCGGGCTGGTGCAGGTGCTCCATGAGGGCGGTCAGTTCGGCGAGCGACATGCCGAAGAGCGGCCTGGAAGCATGCCCATTTACATCTACCGTTATCTCTTTTTTTTTGTTAGATATAGTAGACATT
>Ga0302324_100022715_pt1 | contig 12171 bp, 10 predicted proteins | sample Palsa_T0_1_FD_201949 | JGI IMG/M metagenome (GOLD analysis project Ga0302324, IMG submission 201949) | Peat permafrost microbial communities from Stordalen Mire near Abisko, Sweden - Palsa_T0_1 | ecosystem: Environmental > Terrestrial > Soil > Palsa > Peat permafrost | place: Sweden: Abisko...
AAGGCGCTCTACGCCGATCGCGTCAAACCCGAGCATATGAGCGAGGACACCTACTCCAAGCTGACGGCGTCGGCGTACTACCTGATCGATCACATGGCCGACGCGCCGGTTTTGCTGCTCGCGTGCCTGAAGCAGGTTCCGCCGTCAGGGCCGCCGCCCAAGCTCCCGCCGGAGGTGGCCGCGGCGATGAAGAGCCAGGCGCGAATTTCGGGCTCAAGCATCTATCCCGCCGTGCAGAACATCATTCTCGCGTGTCGCGCGCTGGGACTCGGAACCGTGCTCACGACGATTCACACGTTCTTCGAAGACGAGGTGAAAGAGATATTGGGTCTGCCGCCCGAAGTGATGACGTACGCCCTGATGCCGATCGGATATCCCGCCGGAAAATTCGGACCGATCAAGCGGCGGCCCGTGAGCGAGGTCGCGTATCTCGACAAATACGGCAGCCACTGGAAAGGCTGAGCGCGCGGCGACGTACTAATCCTTTTCGTCTTTCAGATCTTCGGCGACTTTGCCCGCAAGGTGACGGACCTGGTCGTGCTGCGACATTAATGACGCGAGCACGGCCGGGTCGGACTTGCCGCCGAGTCGATATTCGTCGGCCGTATGCGCGAAACGTTCGTAAGCATTCAGCAGCTTTATGAAATCGCGATGCGACGGGCGTGACGACTCGCGCGGAGTCGACGACGAGAACGCGTTGGCCTTATTGAAAGCGTAGTAGAACTCGCCCATCTCCTCGGAAGACAGTTGCCGGTCGTCGAGCTTGAAAAAAGTTCGGCAGTAATCAGCCAGCTTGTCGGACATATCGGACAGCAGCGACACGTTCGCGGTCATCGTGCGGCGATAGTCGGTCGAGTAGCACGCGCTCAACGCGAGGATCGCAATCGCAACAAAAAAGACGGGCCGGAACCGCCCGGCCCGCCAAAATGACTTCAACAAGACGCGACCACGCTGTTTCAGCCGAGATACTCTTTGAAGAACGCGATGGTCCTGGCCCACGCCTCTTTCGAATGCAGCGGATGGAAGGACGGGCGATCGTCGCACATGAAGCCGTGGTCAGCGTCTGGATAGAATACCACCTCGGCTGGCTTGCCGGCTTTCTTGAGAGCGTCGCGAAATTCGTCGACTTCCGTAATCGGAATGAACGCATCCTTGCCGCCGAAAAACGCGAGCACCGGACCGTTGAGACCGGCGACGTAATCGATTGGCGGCTTGGCGCCCGGCTGCCGCGACTTCACGATGCCGCCGCCATAGTACGGCGCTGTCGCTCTGACCGAAGGGTTGCGGCATGCGGTCAGGAAGGCGATGCGTCCGCCCATGCAGAACCCCGTGGTGCCGAACACGGGCTTCACCTCTTTCAAGGCCTTGAGGTGATCGATCGCAGCGCCCATATCGGCGACGACCTGATCGTCGTTGACCGAGCCCATCAGGCGAAACGCGCCGGGCAGATCGTTGTAACCGACGACATTGTTGGCCTGGCGAAAATAGAGATTCGGAGCGATCGCGACGAAACCTTCCGACGCGAATTGATTGGTGATGCGTCTGATCTGATCGTTGAGGCCGAACGCCTCCATCACGACCACTAGCGCGGGATACGGACCGCCCGCTGCGGGACGGGCGAGATGCGCCGGCATCTGCTCGGTGCCGGTGCGGACGGACATTTCACTCGAGACGACTTCCATGACTTTGAAGCCTCCTTGAAAAAGATTCGCGCGACCGGCCGACGGCGGGTCGCGATTCCGGACGCCGTTGTCGTTGATGCCGATCCGGCGACCTTTCTCGCATACAACGAGGTGCGGCTCAAGCCGCGAAAATTCGCCGCCCGCCGCCGGCGTCTCGCGCCGACCCGTTGCGCGCCGCTAGTATTGCTCCGCCGGTGAATCACTGCGCGTGCCCGGCCTGATTCCCTGATGATTCCGCTTCGCGACAACGCCGCGCCGCGCCGCCTGACCCCGGTCAACACCGCACTCATCGCCGCGAACGTCGCGGTGTTCATTTACGAACTGTCGCGCGGCCCGCGCGTGACTGCCTTCGTTGGCAGATTCGCAATGGTGCCCGCGGCGGTGACGCAAGTACTGTCGAATCCGCATCGCAGCGTCGACGCGCTCGCGCCGTTGATGACGACCGTCACATCGATGTTCATCCACGGCGGTTTCCTGCACGTCGCGGGCAACATGCTCTACCTCTTCATCTTTGGCGCCGCTATCGAGTACCGGATGGGCGCACTGCGTTACCTGCTTTTCTATTTCGCCTCTGGAATCGCCGCGGCGATCGCGACGATATGGATCGCGCCCGCGTCGATCGTTCCGGTGATCGGCGCGAGCGGCGCGATTGCGGGCGTGCTCGGCGCATACTTCATCCTGTACCCGCGCGGGCGCATCCTGACGATTCTGCCGATTTTCATTTTCATCCAGTTCATCGAAATACCCGCCGTCATCTACCTGCTGTTCTGGTTCGGGGTGCAACTCTACGCGGGACTCGAAGAGGGCGGGAACGCGGCGATGACAGGTGGAGTCGCATGGTGGGCGCATGTCGGCGGCTTCATGTTCGGCGTCGCGCTGGGGCCGATGCTCGCCGTCAATCGTCCGCGCCGCCGGCGCTCGAAGTAGAAATTGTGCATCATCTGTTGACAGCGTGGTGACAACCGTTGGCGTGCGGCTGGTGTACTTGTTGTAAGCGTTGATTGCTTGCGAAATAATTTGCGCTCCTGGAACTCAGAGCGCGCGGTTGTTGAGGAGGTAGTGGTCAGTGGCGGTATCGTCGGACGATATTCTAAAGCGCGTTCCCCCGCAAAATCTCGAGGCAGAACAATCGGTGCTCGGCGCGATTCTGCTCGACAACGACGCGATCAATCATGCGCTCGAAATTCTTTCGCCGGAAGATTTTTACCGCGAGTCCCATCGCCAGATCTTCCGCTCGATGGCGGAGCTTACCGATCACAGCCAGCCGGTCGATGCGATCACGCTGACCGATGCGCTGCGCACCAACGGCGTGCTCGAGCAGATAGGCGGTCCGGGATATATCGCAGAGCTGGCCTCCATAGTGCCGACTGCGGCGAATGTCGCGCACTACGCACGAATCGTGCACGACAAGGCCGTATTGCGCAGCCTCGGATCGATCGCGACTGACATCGCGAGCTCGTCGTACGAGGCGCCGGCCGACGTGGACGGTTTTCTCGACGAAGCCGAGCATCGCATCTTCGAGATTTCCGAGAAGCGCATCAAGCCGTCGTTCCACACGATGCCCGAGCTGACGCGCGAGTCGCTGAAGATTCTCGAGCGGCTGTACGAAAACCGCGAGATGATCACCGGCGTGCCGAGCGGGTTCATCGATCTCGACCGCATCACCGCGGGCTTTCAGCCGTCGGACCTCGTCATCATCGCGGCCCGTCCCAGCATGGGCAAAACCGCGCTGGCGCTGAACATCGCGGCCTACGCGGCGATGGACGCGGACCCGCCCATGGGGGTCGCATTTTTTTCGCTGGAAATGTCGAAGGAACAGCTCGTGTTGCGCATGTTGTGCTCGGAGGCGCGGGTGGACAGCGCGCGTGCGCGGCAGGGATTTCTCGGCGAGCGCGACTTTCCCAAGCTTGCGCAGGCGGCGGCGCGTCTGTCGGAGTCGAACATCTATATAGATGACTCGTCGGACACGACGTCGATAACTCTCAAGGCCAAATGCCGCCGGCTCAAGCGCGAACGCGCGAAGAACCTCGGATTGATCGTGGTCGACTATCTGCAGCTCATGAGATCGGCACGGCCCGGCGAGTCGCGCGAAAAGGAAATCGCGGAAATCTCGCGCTCGCTCAAGTCATTGGCGAAAGAGCTCAAGGTTCCGGTCATTGCGCTGTCACAGCTCAACCGGCAGGTCGAGTCGCGCGAGAATCGGCGGCCGATGCTGGCTGATCTCCGCGAGTCGGGCGCGCTGGAGCAGGACGCCGATGTGATCGCGTTCATCTACCGCGAGGAAATGTACAAGGGTAAGGAGAGCAAGGAGCCGGGCGTTGCCGAGATCATCGTGGCCAAGCAGCGCAACGGACCCACCGACACCGCCAAGCTGACCTACATCAACAACTACACGCGCTTCGAAAACTACACGCCCGAGACAGGAGTCTTCGAAGACACCGGCGTCTAGAACGAATCGAGTTCGTCCTCCATCGGCTCCTGTCTGGTCATCGCATGCGACGACTTGAGCACCAGCGCCGGCTGCGCGGGTTTGGACTTGTCGATCTTGTAGTCCTGGTACGTGTACTTATCGATCGCGAACGGCAGTCCCTCCGAGGCCGGGAACGACGGCGCGTCGCAGACCTGGAAATGCAAATGCGGCTCCGATGAGTTGCCGGTGTTGCCGAGATGCGCGATCACGTCGCCGGCATGAACGTGGTCGCCGACCTTCACCTTGAGTGTGCCGGGCCGCAGATGCGCGTAAGCGCCGAAGTGTCCGCCGCCGAGATCCTCGATGATGTGATTGCCGGCGAGAGTTTCGTAGCTTATCGGCACCGCTAACTTGCCGCTGTTCGGTACGTTCTCGGGAATGCCGTCCTGCACCTCGACGATCGTTCCGTCGCCGACCGCGTGAATCAACTGATCCCACGCGTGATAGCTGCTGTTCAGGCTCTTGTCGCCGCTGAACGTCTGACCATCATCGCCAAGCTGGACCCAGTCGATCGCGTAGCGCTGCCCGATGTGCGGTTCTCCGTTTACTGGCAGTATCGCCCGGCGATGCGCCGAGGTATTCGACGGGCCGTTCGCCGCGAGCCAGTTCTTGCCCTGCAGGGGAGAGTGAATGACGATAGGAGCGTCCTGGTTCACCGCGAGCGGGGTGGTGTGAATCGTTCCCGAGCCGGCGCGCTCGCCGTGCTGCTCAATTGTGATCGCAGTGTCGAACGTTTTCGGCCCGTCCTGGCCGGAGAGCCAATCGGCGAAGAGAAAAAAGACGCCGGTCTGTCCCGGCATCAGGTTCGGATCCTTGGCCTTATTTGGATCAAGGTTTTGCGCCGGCATGAACATCGCGCCGATCGGATCGTCGCCGCTGACCGACTGCGACAGGACGATCTTGTCGCCGTCTTTTCCCTCCAGGTCTACGCGCATCACCTTGAACGGCGTCCTGCCGAAATTCGTGACGTAAAGTTCGTAGGCTGAATGGCGGCGGCCGCCACCGTCGAGGATCGCGGCTTGCGGCGGCCACGGGGTCGCGATGACGCGCATGTAGAGCGGGTCATTCAGCGGAGGCGGCGGCTTGGGCTCGGCAAACGACGATCGCGCGAACGCAAATAAAGTCAGCGCTACGAGAGCAGGCAGTCGCAATCGATGCATCGTCGTTCTCCGTTCAGTTCGAAGTCTTGTCGTCGTCGGAAGTCTCAGGCGCCGTCTCGGCCGGCGGTTCATCCGATGGCGGCTGCGCGTCGGCGCCGGAATCCTCGGGATGCGTCTCGATGCCTTCAACCGGCCCGGTGTTCGCCTGCTCGACGGCGCGCTCGATTTCGCGGAACTCCGAAAGATCGGGCAGGCTCTCGAGATCCTTCAGTCCGAACAGCTCAAGAAACTCGCCGGTGGTTTCGTAAACCATCGGGCGCCCCGGCGCTTCCTTGCGCCCGGCAATCTTGATGAGCCGCTTTTCGAGCAGCGTCTCGAGCACGCCGCCGGTGTCGACGCCGCGCAACTGCTCTATCTCGGGTCGCGTGATCGGCTGTCGATAAGCGATGATCGCGACGGTCTCCATCAGCGGGCGGCTGAGACGCGGCGGCCTGGCAGCGAGCAGCTTGCGCACGTAGCTGGCGTGCTCCTTCGGAGTGCGCATCTGGTAGCCGCCGGCGACCTCGTCAATCACGATGCCGCGATTCTCGGTGGCGTAGAGCGACGCCATTTCGGCGAGCGCCTTCTGCACGGTCGCGCGCGGTACCTCGTCGAAGACCGCGGCCAGCCGCGCAATCGAGACCGGCTCGCCGGCCGCAAACAGCAGGCTCGCGAGAATTGATTTCAGCCGCTCTTCTTCCACTCAGCCTCCGTTCATACCGCCGCGATGCTCTCAAGCAAAATAGGGCCGAAGCGTACTTCCTGAAACGCGCGAACTTCACGCCGGCGTATCAGTTCGAGCAGCGCCATGAAGGTCGCGATTACCAGCGATCGATCGCGCGCATCCTCGAACAATGCGGCGAACTGGATTCGTCCCGCGCCTTCCAGCGCGCGCAGGATTCGCGGGATACATTCCGCCACCGGGATGTCGCGCAGCTCGATTGCGCGCGGGGTCTTGTCGGCGACGCGCTTGAGCACCGCGCCGATCGCTTCGACCAGGTCGAAAATCGAAACCGTGTACTGCTTGGCGTTCGCGTCTTCGGGCGCGGTCTCGCCGGGTGTAGTGAAGACGTCGCGGCCGAGCAGCGCGCGCTCCGACAGCTTCTCCGCCGCCTCGCGATAACGCTGATATTCGAGCAGCCGCTCGACCAGGTCGCGCTTGAGCTCTTCGGCTTCCTCGGTGTCGGCCAGCTCCGGATGCGGCAGCATCGCGAACGACTTGATCAGCAGCAGCGTCGCCGCCATCACGAGGTACTCGCCGGCAACGTCGAGATTCAACTGATCGAGCAGCTCCAGCCAGGCGAGATACTGCTCGGTGATTACGCTGGCCGTTACTTCATGCGGATCGAGCTCGGCGCGCTTCAGCAGATGCAACAGCAGGTCGAGCGGACCCTCGTAAATCGGGAGCCGGAAGCGGACGCCTGCGTCGGCATCGAGGCGGCGCGGGCTCGGGTCATCGCTCACAGTTGCACCATCCAGGAAATCGCGCCAAGCGCAAAATTCATGACCGGGTAGATCGCGACATCCAGCCAATGCGTATACAGCAGCAGCATCAGTATAAGGAAGCCGTAGCGCTCGGTCCGTGCGTAGGCGCGCGCAGCTGGGATCGGCAGGATACTGAAAAGAACCCGGCCGCCGTCCAGCGGCAGCACGGGAAAAAGATTGAAGACCCCCAGTTCGACGTTGACGATCACCGACGCCTGCAGCATCCGGGCAAGCGGATCGGCGACGGTGACGCCGAACGAGCCGTGCATAAGGGCCGGCATCGCGCGCAGCAGAAGTCCGCTCACGACCGCCAGCACGAAGTTCGTCAGCGGGCCGGCTGCCGCGACCTTGAGCATGCCGGTGCGGCCGCCGCGCAGCACGCGAAAATCAACCGGCACCGGCTTCGCATAGCCGAGCACCGGCAGGCCAAACAGATACAGGCCAAATGGCAGGATGATCGTCCCGAACAGATCGATATGGGAAATCGGATTCAGCGTCAGGCGTCCTGCCCGAAGAGCGGTGTCGTCGCCAAGGCGCAGCGCAACCACGCCGTGCATCACTTCGTGCGCAATGATTGCGAACATGATCGGCGGCGCAACGACACAAATGGTCGCGATGGTTCCGTTCAGATCGCCCAAGTTAATCCGTGCCTTCCGCCACGTCTGCGCGAGTCGCGCGCGGATGAAACGTGCGATGGACCTTGCGCAGGTGGCTCTTCGACAGATGCGTGTAGATTTGCGTAGTCGAAATGTCGCTGTGGCCGAGCATCTCCTGCACGGCGCGCAGATCGGCGCCGCCCTCCAGCAGATGTGTCGCGAAGCAATGGCGCAAAGTATGCGGGCTGATCCATTCAAGCCGCGGATCGGAGGATGCCCAGCCCTTGAGTGCCTTGAAAAATCCCTGCCGGGTCATCGCGCGGCCAAGGCGCGTGATGAAAACCGCCGAGACGCGACGCGGAATTTTTTTCTGACCCCGCTTGCCGTCGTCCGCCGGATTGAGAATCTCGTCGCGGCGCTCGAGGTAGGCCTTCAACGCGCGAATCGCCGCGCCGCCCATCGGCACCATCCGCTCCTTGTTGCCCTTGCCGAGCACGACGACGACGCCCGCGGCGAGATTCACCTGGTGCAGTTGCAGACCCACGAGCTCGGAAACGCGCAGTCCGCATCCGTAGGCCATTTCGAGCATCGCGCGATCGCGCAGTCCGCGAGCGTCGCGCGCGTCGATCGCGGCGATTAGATTTTCAATGTCTGCCGAAGACAGCGTGCGCGGCAGTTTGCGCGGATGCGGCCGGAGCTTCACGGCTGGAGCCGGATCGCGCGCGATGATCTTCTCGTCCATCAACTCGCGCGCCAGCCCGCGCAGGCTCGCGAGATGGCGCCGCTGCGAACTCACCGCAAAGCCCTGGTCCGCGAGCGCTTCGAGGTACGCGGTCAACGCCGTCGCATCGAACTGCGCTGGCTCGAGGCCGGAGTCGCGGCACCATGATTGAAAGAGACTGAGGTCGTGCGCGTATGCCTCCATCGAATGGCGACTGAGCCCACGCTCGACGGCCTGGCGCGACAGATGGCGATCGATCACCTCGTCCCAGCCCGCGCTGCTCACGCCGATGCTCCCGCGCGCGGATTCTGTACGACCTTTTCGAGCAGAGCCGTGCGCAGCTCGCGCATGCGATCGAGGTCATCGAGTTTATGGCCTTCGCGATCGCTCACGTAAAAGACGTCGAGTGCCTGATCGGCATTGGTCGAAATGCGGGCGAGGTGAATCCGCAGACCGAGCCGGAACAGTGTGTGGGTTATCGCGAACAGCAAGCCGACGCGGTCCTGGGTGAAGACATCGATGACGGTGAACTGCTCGGAAGTGCGGTTGTCGACGGTGACTTCGGTCGGCACGTGACGCACGAACTTGCGGCCCGCGCTCTGCACGTGATGCGCCGCGGCGACCAGGGCCGCGATGTCCTGTCGGCCGGTGATGATGCGCTCGAGGTCGTACTCGACGCGCAGCCAGCGGTCCTCTTCCAGCGCCATCGAGGCCTCGCCCATGTGATGCGAGACGCGGAACACGTCTATCGCTACGCCGTTGGTGCGCGTAGTGATTCGCGCCGACAGGATGTTGAGATTATTGGCAGTGAGCGCGCCCGCGATCATGGAAAACAGTCCCGGCTGATCGCGCGCGACGACGATGAACTCGCTGAACTCCAGCTCGGGGAAATGCCTGATGCGGCAGACCAGCGGCCGGTCTTCCAGCGATCGCATCAGGTCAAAGTGCAGCACGATGTCTTCTTCCGGCACGGTGAAGAAGTAGCGGTCGGGCATATCGTCGAGAAACGCGTTGATCTCGGTCTCAGGTGCGGACGTAGCCAGCAGTGTTTCACGCACGGCCGCCTTGACGGTCGCGAGACGGCGCGCAGGATCGGCGGCCTCGCGATCGCCCTGCTCGAGAACCTTCAGCCCGCGCAGGTAAAGATCGCTCAGCAGCATGTCGCGCCAGTTGTTGTAAACCTTCGGCGCGACCGCGCGCATGTCAGCGTAAGTCAGCAGGTAGAGCGCCTTGAGGCGATCGATCGATCCGACGGTGTGCGCAAATTCCTGGACAGTGGTGTGATCGTCGAGGTCACCCTTTTGCGCGACCTGCGACATCATCAGATGGTTGCGCACGAGGAACACGACCAGATCGACTTCCTCGTTGTTCAGTCCAAGGCGCTGCGACACTTCCGCCGCCAGACTGGCGCCGCGTTCATGATGGTCGTGGCCGTGGCCCTTGCCGATGTCGTGCAGCAGCAGCGCCAGGAACACGAGCGGCAGATGCGGCAGTTCGCGCGCAACTTCGGTGAGCAGCGGCGTGGAATCCTTGAACTCTCCTGTGCGCAGCCGTTCGAGTTCGCGCACCGCAATCAGCGAATGCCGGTCGACCGTGTAGATATGGTAGAGGTCGTGCAGCACGCGCGCGTACAGGTTGCCGAACTCCGGAATGATCGCGCCGAGCACGCCCGACAGATGCATCGCCTCGAGCGTTTCGGCGACGCGCTGGCGTGCGGAGAGAATCGTCATCAGCGCGGCCGCAACGCGCGGGTCTCTGCGCATGCGGTCGTCGATCAAGCCGAGATTGTCGCGCACCAACTGGTACGTGCTGCCCGACAGGCTCACGTTTTGCGCCTGGCAGTCGGCGTAGATCGTCAACAGATTGAGCGGATCCTGCTGAAAGAAATCGGGCTGCGCGACGCTGAGCAGGTTGCCCTGGACAAGCACGCCGGCGCGAATCCTGCGGCTCGGCGTACGGCGGAAAAATCTCCCGCCCGCACTGTTCTCGGTCACGCGCGCGATCAAGCCTTCGGCGAAGCGATGAATGGTCGAGGCATGTTGGTAGTACGCGCGCATCAGAGCGGCGCCCGCGGCCTGTCCTTCCTCGGGCTTGAACCCGAGCACTGGCTCGATCCGTTCCTGCATCTCGAAGGTCAGCTGATCGAAGTGGCGGCCCGTCAGGAAGTGCAGGGAATTGCGCACGCGCCAGAGAAAGTCCCGCGCCTCGATCACTTCGGCCGCTTCCGGCTCTGTGATGACGGCCTTTTGCACCAGCTCTTCGAGCGCATGCACCTTGTACTTGACCTTGGCCAGCCACATCGCAGTGTGAAGATCGCGCAAGCCGCCTTCGCCTTCCTTGATCTGTGGCTCGAGCAGGTAGATCGAATCGCCATACTGGGCATGGCGTTTGCGGCTTTCCTCGAGCTTGGTGGCGAAGAACTTGTCCTGGTTGCGATTGAGGACGTCGGCGATCAGCACCTTCTCGAGCTCGGCATAAAGCTTTTCGTCGCCGCACAGGAAGCGCGAGTCGAGAATCGCGGTTTTTTCCTTCAGGTCCTCATTCGCAAGCCTTACGCATTCCTTGGCAGTGCGGACGCCGTGCCCGACGATGAGTCCCGCGTCCCACAGCGCGTGCAGGATTATCTCGGTGACGATTTCCGCGTACGGACCGCGTTTGTAGTCGTACAGGAACAGCAGGTCGACGTCGGATTGCGGATTCAGCTCGCCGCGTCCGTAGCCACCGCGCGCGACAACCGAAATTTTCTGGTTAAGCTTGGGAGCGCGGCGCCCGTGTTCCGCGTCGGCATACCAGTATAAAGCGCGCAGCAGATCGTCCATCGCGGTCGTCATCGCCGCTACAATCTCGCTGCCGCTCGCGCCGGCGAAATGTCGCTCGGCCAGCTCGGAACGGACCGATTGCAGATACGCGCGCGCGTTTAGTCCGGGAGTTTTGCTCTTGACGAACTGTGCGAGCAGCGCGTTCTGACCGCGCGGCGAAGCTAATGTTGCTGGGACCGGCTCGGCGCGATTCACGCCCGTGACGAAACTCACAGATTTCCCACTGCCACATCGGCGTTGAAGTAATGCACTACTGCCGTCGCGACCGCGCCCGCCAGCACGTCCTGGTATTGCGGCGACGCCAGCCGCGCGGCTTCGGCGGCGTTCGACATGAAGCCGCATTCGACCAGCACGGCCGGCATATGAGCGCCGACCAGCACATAAAATGGTCCCATCTTTGCTCCCAGCGCGTTCACGTTCAGTCCAAGTCCGGCGTCGAGATCGGCGACCGTCTGCGCGTCGATCATTTTTGCCAGAGAAGCAGCTTCCGACGCCTTATAGTTCTGGCGCAAGTCGGTCAAAATGTAGTTTAAGTTGGACCCGTCCGCTGCGCCATAGCCGTCGGCACCGGCATTTTCCATGCGCGCCAGCCGCATCGTCGCGTGGTCGGTGGTGTTGTTCAGGTAGTAAACCTCGATTCCAGAGGTGTCGGTGTTCGGACTCGAATTGAGGTGGATTGAAACGAACAGATCCGCGTCCGCGCTGTTTGCGATTCGGGTGCGTTCGGCGAGGCTGATAAAAGTGTCGCTCGAACGCGTGAGTTCGGCGCGGAGCCCGCGGGCTTCCAGCGCGGTCTTGAGGCGCGTCGCGATTTGCAGCGCCAGATCTTTTTCCATCACGCCGGCCGACGACTGCGTGCCGGGATCGTAGCCGCCGTGGCCCGGATCGATCATAACGAGAAAATTACCGGGCTGCCGGTTGTTCCCATTCACACCGGCGAGCACCGGCTCGACCGGTTGCGCAGGAGACTCCGGGCGCGGGTTCTCTGCGGCTGCGAATGCGACGGGGCGCGTGATCGACGGGGCAGGGCGCTGCGGTGGCACATCATTGTGAACGACGATTGGCGCGGCGATATCCGGATCCGCACCTTCAGGCGCGACTCGCAGCACTATTTCGTTTCTGCTTTTGAGCGGCGCCACTGCGTAATCGACTCGGCCGACGACCTCGACCACGATGCGTGATTTGCCGTCCGCTTCGATCGTGCGGACCGTCGCGATCGGCGCCGTTTCGTAACCGAACAGCGGGCGCGGCGGGATAGC
>Ga0302324_100022720_pt1 | contig 12170 bp, 6 predicted proteins | sample Palsa_T0_1_FD_201949 | JGI IMG/M metagenome (GOLD analysis project Ga0302324, IMG submission 201949) | Peat permafrost microbial communities from Stordalen Mire near Abisko, Sweden - Palsa_T0_1 | ecosystem: Environmental > Terrestrial > Soil > Palsa > Peat permafrost | place: Sweden: Abisko...
GTCGGCCTCCCACTGCGTGATCGCGGTCTCCAGGGCCAGGATCACCGCGACCATCGCGGCGGCGTCCCCGGCGTCGGCCGCCACCCCGAACCCCCGTTCCGCCTCCGCCATGACCTCAGGCAGCGGCGCCATCGACGGTACTGCCACTGGCACTGGCGGCACTGGCACAGGCCGCGCCCCCCCGCCGTGATTCGCCGGCCTCGCGCCCAGGACAAGACCTCGCAGGTCCGCCGCGGACATCGACGTGCCGGCGGGCAGGATCGTGCTTTGGCCGACCCGGCGTACGGTGACGCCGCCGCGGCCGCGGATCTCGATGCCATTGGTTCGCAGGTCGATGAGCATGGCGGTGTGCTCGTCCACGCCCAGCACGGCGGCGTCGGCCGGAAGCTCGCGCTCCATGACCGCCAGCCTTCGCTCCCCGAGGTAGCAGTATCTGGTGTCGTAGTGGCCACCCTCGGCGTTGTCGTAATGCGGGATGACGGCGACCCTGAGGCCGAGCGCGCCCAGCAGGTCAAGCCCGGCCAGCCAGCGCGGCGCGCCGCCCGCCTTGTAGATCTCGTACACCGGGAGGGTGAACTCGCCCGCCGCGGCCGCGGCCGCGGAGGCCAGCACGGTCAGCCCGTCGCCGGCTAGGACCCGCTCCCGCAGCGCCGCGCCGACCGGCCCGGTCCGCCAGTGCGCGAGCGCATAGGACGGACTCCCCGGCCCGGCAAATACCCAGTCCGCCGACCTGATGTCGGCCGCTTCCCGGCTCTGTTCGCCGTCGTACCCGTCTAGGCGCCCGCCTGACGGCCCTTCCCCGTAGGCCGTCCTCCCGACCATGGGCGGAGCCACTCCGGCACCGGCGTTATGGCTCGTGCCTGGCGCGATGCGGACTTCCAGGCCGACGCTTTCTGCGAAGTACCGTCGCGCCCGCGCCGACACGCTGGCGGCGTTTTCCTGGAATGCGTAGGGAGTGGCGAGCAGCAGCGCCCGCGGACGGCGCCGGCCGACCCACGTCAGGAGATCCCTGTGCACCGTGACCATCGTCGGGCTGGTCTCACCGGAGCCGATGAGCGCCAGCATGCGGCATCCGGGATCATCAGTCATCCCTGGCAGGTCACCTTCGCTTCATGCGCGATCCGAGCCGGAACCACTCCAGCTAGGGCGTGGGCCTGGCGGAACAGTTACAGGGCTACGTGCGCCTGGCGGAACAGTTACAGGGCTAACGGTAGCCGCCGCGGCGGCTGCATCGCAGTACCGCCCTACGCTGGCCGGCCGTTCCGCTCGGGGGAGACGCCGGTGGCCGACCTGCTCGGGCGGATCTGAGCCACTCCCGGCCATCCCGGCGCGTGGGCGCAACCCGAGCTGCCCCCGGCCGTAGGCCCCGCCGGGATCCGGCGCGGCGGCCGTGCTGGCCTGCCGTCACCGGCCCACTCCCGGCGGGGCGACATGCGGATCAGAAGTGGGTTCCCCACCAATATCCGTCAGCTCTGAAGTACAGCCGGTTACCGTGTCCGGAGTTGCAGCCTATATCGGGCACAGCGCAGGTCACGGTGAAATTTTCCCAGCCATTGAGGTCCCCTCCGGGGGAAAGTTGCTTGCCGTTGTTGATGACGCCATCTTCCCTTTCCGATATGGTGCAAGCACCGCAGGAGAAACCGCTGTCGTCAAGCCACTGGTTCCAGACGACGCCCTCATCAGTGCAGTTTGCATTAGGGCAATTATCGTGATAATCGACTTCTTCCTGGAACGTGGCGGTCCAGATCGCGTCGCTAGCGGTCACTCTACCTATCTCGTAGGTCCAGTAGCTGGAGGTGGCGGCGGCCGGTGCGACTCGCGCCGCGACTTGCGCCCCAGCTGGCGGCTTCTGGGGACCGTTCACCTTCCGCACGTCGACGGTGACGGTGATAGAACAACTGGCCTTGGGGTAGGCCTTTTGCACAGCCTTGCATTCGGCTGCGGGCAGGCGCTGTGTCCACACCTTGTGAACCGGGCCATTGTTGACGTTCCCCGCGAACACGACACCGCTCGGGAAAACCGGGGATGTGGTGCCACTTGTCGCGGCGCCAGCGGGTGCTGCGAACATGCCACCTAGGGTGACGAGCGCGAACGCGAGCACGATGAATCGTCGCAGCAAAGCGACTCCTTTCAGCCGACCCTCGTCCAGTCGATCCGTCTGACCGCCCGAGTTAAGGGACTTCTACCGGATTTATGATGCGCAGCAGGCGTGACATATCCGTGGCATGCTGGTGGCACTCCTGTGGCTCGCATCGCATCGCAGCGTCCGGTACCGGTGGACGCGGGAGCGTGAAACAGATGCGACGGGATGGTCGAAGGGGACGTGGCGAGGTAACGTCAGCGTTGACACAACTTTGCATGGCGCTGTGACTCTGTGGAGCGGCGGATGTGGCTGGGCTTGCTGGGGCCCTTGACGGTGCGGGTCGACGGGCTGGAGTTGCCCGTCATGCCCGGCAGGCAGCGCTGTGTGCTGGCCGCGCTCGGGCTGCCGCCCGGCCAGGTGCTCTCGCCGGACGCGCTGAGTGGTGTCCTGTGGGATGCCGAGCCGCCGGCCGGAGCCGTGATCACGGTCCGCAGCTACGTCAAACGGCTGCGGCAGTCGCTGGGGCCGGTTGCCGGGGCCAGAGTCGTTAGCCGTACACCGGGCTACCTGCTGTCCGCGGCTGAAGACGAAGTCGACGTGCTCACCTTCCGGAGCCTGTGCGAACGCGGGGGGCAGGCAGCGCGGGCGGGCGACTGGACCCGGGCCGCGGACCTACTCGGGCAGGCGCTGGCCCTATGGCGGGGGAAGCCGCTGGCCGACGTGTCGTCCGAAGTCTTGCACCGTGAACAGGCGCCGCAACTGGAACAGCTACGGCTGCAGGCGCTGGAAAGCCGCATGTCGGCCCGGCTCAACCTGGGCCAGCACGCCCAGCTGATCCCGGAGCTGCAGGCGCTGGTGGACGCGTATCCGTTCCGTGAGGTTTACCACGGCCAGTTCATGACCGCCCTGTACCGGGCCGGGCAGCAGAGTGAGGCGCTGGCCGTCTACCAGCGGGCGCGAGACACGCTGGTGGCCGAACTCGGCGTCGAGCCGGGCGAGGAGCTGAAACGGCTGCACCACGACATCCTGGCCGGGAACGCGGCGCCGCGCCGCGCGCCGGGCGGGACACCAGAGCGCGCGGCCGACGGCCAGGGCGGCCGGGGCCACGTGGTACCGCGTCAGCTGCCGGCGGTGGCGCCGCACTTCGCCGGCCGGGAGGCGGCACTCGCCGAGCTGGACGCTCTGCTCGCGGATACTCCGCTCCCGAGCGTCTCGGCCCCGGACGCGCTCGCTCCGGACGGGGCGGTCATGGTGATCACGGCGGTAGGCGGGATGGCCGGGGTAGGCAAGACCGCGCTGGCGACACGCTGGGCGCATCGCGTCGCGGACCGGTTCCCGGGCGGGCAACTGTACGTGAACCTGCGCGGGTTCGACCCGCTTGGCGCCCCAGTCGAGCCGGCCGCCGCGATCCGGGGATTCCTGGAGTCGCTGGGCGTCAGCGCCGAGCGGATACCCGGCGACGCCGAGGCCCAGGCCGGCCTGTATCGCAGCCTGCTGGCCGGCCGGCGGGTGCTAGTGGTCCTGGACAACGCGCGCGACGAGACCCAGGTCCGGCCGCTGCTGCCCGGCAGTCCGTCGTGCCTGGTCCTGGTGACCAGCCGGACCCGGCTGACCGGGCTGGCCGCGGCCGAAGGGGCGCGGCTGGTCAGCCTGGACGTGCTGTCCGAGGCCGAGGCGCGGGAGATGCTGGCCGCCCGGCTGGGCGCCGCGCGGGTGGCGGCCGAGCCGATCGCCGTGGCCGAGCTGATGACCGCGTGCGGGCGGCTTCCGCTCGCGCTGGTGATCGTGGCCGCCCGGGCCGCCGACCGCCCGGACTTCCCTCTGGTCGACCTGGTCGCCGAGCTGCGGGAGGGACTGGCCGCGCTGAATACCGGTGACGCGGCCACCAGCGTTCAGGCCGTGTTCGGGTGGTCTTACCGGCAGCTGGGGGCGCCGACCGCTCGGCTGTTCCGGCGGCTGGGGCTGCACCCGGGTCACGAACTCTCGGTCCAGGCCGCCGCCCGGCTGGCCGACGTGCCGCTCGCGCAGGCTCGTGATCTGCTGCGTAGCCTGGTGCGCAGCGGCATGCTGACCGAGCCGCGGCCCGGGCGCTACATCTTTCACGACCTGCTGCGGGTGTACGCCGCGGGCCAGGCCGGGATCACCGATTCCGGCGCGGCGCGCCAGGCCGCGCTGACCCGGCTATTCGACGACTACTTGTCCATCGCCGGGGCTGCGATGGATACGCTGGCGCCAGGGGAGCAACACCAGCGCCCAGGTGCGGGCGCGCCCAGCGCCGACGCGCCGTCGGTGGATACTACGGCTGCTGCTCGGGGCTGGCTGGACACCGAGCGGGCCAACCTGGTCGCGGTAGCGGTTTACGGGGCTCGGAACGGCTGGCCGGGTCACGTGATCCGGCTGGCGGCCATCTTGTTCCGTTATCTCCACGACGGCGGCCACTACCCTGATGTGCTCGCCGTGAACAACAGTGCGTTCGACGCGGGCCGGTTGACCGGTGATGTGGTGGCCCAGGCCGACGCGATACGGCGCCGTTGCGGAATAGATTTCCGGCAGGGTCGCTACCAGCAGGCCGTCGAGCAGCTCAATTGGGCGCTGGCCATTTACCGCGAGGCCGGGGATCAGATGGGGATGGTGCGCACGCTGGGCAACCTCGGTGTGGTGCTCCGGGCTACCGGCCGGTATCACGAAGCGCTCGGTCTTCAGCAGCAAGCCTTGGTCCTGGCCTGCCAGGACGCCAGCGACCAGTACGGCGAGGCCTTTGCCGCGGACGTGCTCGGCACTACGCTGTGCCGGCTCGGACGCTACGAAGAAGCCGCCGAGCATCACCAGCGGGCCATTGCCCTGTATCACCGGCTCGGCGAGCGGGTGGTCGAGGGCATGGCCCTAGACAATCTGGGCGACGACCGGTACCGCCAGCGAAGGCTGGCGGAGGCCGCCGAATGCCACCGGCAGGCCATAGCCATTCACCGCGAGACGGGTTGCCGGTTCGGGGTGGCCGGTGCACTGAACGGCCTGGGCGGGGATCTGTACGGCCAGGGCTACTACGAGCTCGCGGCGGATCAGCACCGGCGGGCGCTCGTGCTGTTTCGCGAGGAAGGCCACCCGCCCGGCCAGGCGGCCGCGCTCAGCGGGCTCGGTGATGTTCAGGTCGCGACCGGGCGGCCTGGGGAAGCCCGGATTGAGTACGAGCGTGCGCTCGCGCTGGCCAGCCAGGTCTCCGAGCGCCGCCAGGAAGCCCGGGCGCACGATGGGCTGGCCCGGAGCTATCTGGCCTCAGGTGACCTCGGCCGCGCCCGTGATCACTGGGAGCTGGCCCTGGAACACTACGCCGAGATGGGCTTTCCCGAGGCCCATGAGATCCGGGCCGCGCTGGCGGGCCTCCGGGAGAGGGTCTAGCGGCGTCAGCCTTTGCGCCAGGCCGCTCCGGGCTTCAGTCCCCAGGCCGCGGTCGCGAACATGGTCAGCACGAACAGCAAGAACGTGATGACGTGCACGCTGGTGCAGTACAGGCAGATGCTCCCGATGATGAAAAGCTCCGCATAGAGCAGGTAAAGCACGAAGCCGATACCGACCACCAGGGAGGCTATCCGGACCAGGTGAATCTCGCGCCGGGCCGCCCGCCAGGCCCACGGGCTCATGATCGCCACCGCGAACAGGTAGAACGCCAGCCCGAGCACGGCCACCGGAATCCCGAACACGTACGACTGCGGACTGGTGGTCACCTTGGTGCAGTTCACCAAGCCCTTGACCTCCGAGCACCCGAGCAGGGTCGACTCGGTGAAGTGCGCGATCGTCAGGTAGATCGACACGCCCAGGCCGCCCAGCGCGAGCGCGAACGTGGTGAGCTGCACCCACACCGCGGGTCCGGTCCCGGCGGTCCTGATATCCAGGCCGTCCCCCGCCGTCGCCCGCCCGCGGGGTCCGCCGGCCGTCGTGGCCGTGACGGCGCCCTTGGCCACGGGACCGTTCTTGGTGGCGACACCGCTCCTGGCCGCGCTGCTCCTGGCCGCGCTGTTCCTGGCCGAGCTGTTCCTGGCCGAGCCGGCCTGGGCGCCGCTTCGCGCGTTCCGGGCGCGGCTTGACTTCGAAGCTGTCATCAGAGCTTCGCCTCCGGTGGGTTCACGGCTGCTTTACGCGGTCCTGGGCGGGCAAGCCGGAGGCCTGCTACGCGACCGGCACCTGCCGCCAGAGTGTACCGTGCCGATCACCGCTCGCGGCCTGAGCGTTAGCTGCCGGCTGGCTGAAAGTCAGATCTTGCTCTCCAGCGACTGGACGGCCGAGGTGCACGCGCTGGCGGGCTGGTTGCCCGTCATCTTGCAGATCGCGGCGGTGATGTAGTTCGCCGTGCCGTCGACGGCCTGGGCGACCGGGCTGCTCGGGTTGCTCAGGTCCGTCGCGATCGTGCTCCAGCTGAGCCCGGCGAGCACCCCCGGGTCGTAGCTGGCCCCGATGACCAGGTACTTGTTGCCGAAGTCGATGAAAGGTATCGCGCCCGTCTCGGTGGTATAGGGCGCAACGTCATACTTGTCGATCAGCGCATTCTGCGCCGCGGTGGGCGTCTGCAGAGTGGTATAGCTGCCGTTAGAGGCGTCCGGGATATTCGTCTGCATTTCCACCGGTGTGAACGCCAGGTACTTGCTGGTGTACTTGGCGTTAACGAACGTCCAGGTCGGCGTGTTCGGATCGGGCTCGGCCTCGCCGGCCCCGTCCTTGATCCCGGAGTGCACAGTGGCGAGCCCGGAGAAGGTGCCGAACTGGTTCAGGGCGACGATCATCGCCCAGCGCTCGGCGGCGCAGTAGGGGCAGTACTCGGCTCCCATGTAGAGCATCTCGGGCTTGCCGCCGGACGTCAGGGCGGCGGCCGAGCCCTTGATCGTCTGGGGCGTACCGGAAACCGCGCCGCCGCCGACTCCCACCGAGTTCAAGGTGCTCGCGGGCACGCTCTTGACCTTCGCGACCACGCTGGCCAGGGCCGAGCCGGTGGGGCCGTTCGCCGACGAGGTGGTGGCGGCGGGTTTCGAGGAGCCCGAGTTCGCCTTGACCACGATGAAGGCCACGATGACGATGATGACGGCGAGGATGCTGCCGCCCGCGATGAGAATGCGACGGCGCTGCTCGGCCCGGCGGGCCGCCGCACGCTGCGCGGCGATCTTCTCTCTGCGGCTGCTGTCGACCTTGGTTCTGCTTGCCTTGCCCATGCTCGCTTCGTCCAACCCTTGCCTCAGCCAGCCCGTGGTCAGGCCGCACGTCGCTGGTTCCAGTCCTGCGCTGGCGCACAGGGGTAGTCGTCGTCCCGGTACCGCGCTCTATGTTAGGCGTTCAACCTTACCGTCGCGCCCGCCTGCGCGGTCAGGTTCTCCAGTCGTGTCGAAAACGCTGAGGTGCCGGCCCTCACGGCAGGTAGTGAGGGGGGTGCCGTGAGGGCCGGCGGCTCCGGGGCATGCGGTGCCCGGAGGTTTCAGTCGGCGATGCCTGGCCGACGACGGTAACGCGGAGATACGAACGACCGGTAAGCGGGCGGGCGGGACAGGTAGCGTGGCGAAAAGCGGCTAACCGCACCTGCCGATCCCCCCAAGAGTCCGACCTACTATTAAGCGGCGCTCTCTATACGATCTAGATTTTTTCTGGATGAGCAGAACAAATCGCTGTAGCCTTGATGAGACGCTCCGCCCGGGGGGTGGGCGCAACTTGGGGTGGGTCTAGCGAGCGGAAGGTCGGCGATAACGTGGTGTTGCGCGTCGGCGTACTCGGTCCGGTAACGGCTTGGTACGGCGACCAGGAGCTGTCCGCGGGGCAGCCCAGGCAGCAAGCCGTCCTGGGCATCCTGGCGATGCGGGCCAACCGGGTGATTTCCCGGGGCGAACTGGTCGATGCGGTCTGGGGGCACGATCCGCCCGCCAGCGCCGAGGGCGGGATCTACACCTACGTGGCGGGTCTTCGCCGCATCATCGAACCGACCAGGTCCCTGCGCGGGCCAGGCCGGGTCCTGGTCTCCTCCGGGGCCGGCTACGTCCTTCACCTGGTGCCGGGTCAGCCGGACGCCGTCTCCTTCGAGCAGCATCTGGGCCGGGCCCGTCAGCTGCGCAAGGGAGGCGACGCGGTCGGCGCGGCGGCCGAACTCTCCTCCGCGCTCGCGCTGTGGCGAGGCATTGCGTTCGCCGGGGTGCCTGGGCCTTTCGCGGAGACCGAGCGGGTGCGGCTGGGCGAGCTACGGTCCACCGCCGCCGAAGAGCAAGCCGACGTGCTGCTTTCGCTAGGCCGGCATGAGGAAGTCGTACCCGACCTGACGGCGATGGTGGCGGATCACCCGCTGCGGGAGCGGATGCGCGGACTGCTGATGATCGCGCTGTACCGTAGCGGCAGGCACGCCGAGGCACTGCGGGTATTCTCCGACGGCAGGCACGTGCTGGCCGAGGAACTCGGCATCGACCCAGGCGCTGACCTGTCCCGCATTCACCAGCAGGTGCTGACCGCCGACCCCGCGCTCGACGCGACGGCACCAGCCGGAGCCGCCGATTCGCTGATTACCGCCGTTGAGCCCGATGACGGCTACCGGCGGCCACGTCATGAGGTCGCGGGCATCGGAGTACCGGCTCAGCTGCCGCTCGACGCGCAGGGCTTTTCCGGCCGCCGCGACGAACTCGGCATCCTGCAGGACACGCTGTCCGCCCGATCGGCCGGGCCCGATGAAACGGTGCCGATCGTCATCATCTCGGGAACGGCCGGCATCGGGAAGACCGCCCTCGCCGTTCGTTTCGGCCGCCAGGTGGCGAAGCGCTTCGGTGACGGGCAGCTGTACGTCAACCTGCGCGGCCTGGATCCGGCGACGCCGCCGATGGAACCAGCCGAGGTGCTGCGATTCTTCCTTGACGCCCTCGGTGTGCCGCCGCACCGGATCCCGGCCGGCACCGATGGCCGAGCGGCGCTTTACCGCAGCCTGCTCGACGGCAAGCGGATGTTGATCGTGCTCGACAACGCGCGCGATGTCGTCCAGGTGCGTCCGCTGCTGCCCGGCGCGCCCGGCTCCCTGGTCGTGGTGACCAGCCGCAACGAGCTGACCGGGCTGGTGGCCGCCGAGGGGGCGGTGCCGGTCACCCTCGACGTGCTCAGCGACGACGAGGCGCGGGAAATGCTGGTTCGCAGGCTCGGCCGGGATCGGACCGCGCCCGAGCCCGAGGCGGCGGACGAGATCATCTTCTCGTGCGCCCGGCTTCCGCTGGCTCTCGGCATCGCCATCGGGCGCGCCGCGGCCCGGCCCAAGCGCTCGCTGGCTGAGCTGGCCGCCGAACTGCGAGATGCCAGGGGCAGGCTCGACGTGCTCGAGGCGGACGCCGCCACTAACGTGCGGGCCGTCTTCTCCTGGTCTTACGACCAGCTCAGCGAGCTCGCGGCGAGGATGTTCCGCCTGCTCGGCCTGCATCCGGGTCCCGATATCTCACTGTCCGCGGCGGCGAGCCTGGCCGGGATGACCAGAGCGCAGGCGGGCGCCGCGCTCCGCGAGCTGACCAGGGCCCATATGGCTGCCGAATACCTGCCCGCCAGGTTCACCTTCCATGACCTGCTCCGCGCCTACGCCGCCGACCAAGCGGAACGGCACGACTCCGCCGGCGAGCGGCGGGCCGCTGTGCACCGGGTTCTCGATCACTACCTGCACACGGCGATGGCCGCCTCGCAGCGGTTCGCCCCGTCCCGCTCGGCGCCGCGCCTGACCTCCCCCCAGCCAGGCGTCCTGCCCGCTGACGTGACCGACAAGGACCAGGCCATGGCCTGGTTTGACGCCGAAGTGGCGGTTCTGCTCGCGCTGATCGGCTACGCCGACGCAAATGGATTCGACGTCCACGCCTGGCAGATCTCCTGGGCCCTCAGCCCGTTCTTCAGCCGTCGCGGCCGGTGGCGCGACTACGTCGCCGCCCAGGAAACGGCGCTGGCGGCGGCGCGTCGGCTGGATGACACCCTGGCCCTGGCGCACTCGCACTACCTGCTGGGTCACGCGCAGGCAGAGGACGACTACGATGCGGCCGAGCCGAACGTCCGGCAGGCCCTTGAGAAGTTCCGGAAACTTGGCGACCGGGCCAACGAGGCCTTCGTGCTCAATGGCCTGGCCAACATGCTGGCCAAGCAGGACCGTTACCCGGAGGCGCTGGCCGTCGCCCTGGATGCGCTGCGGATGCTCAAGGCCGTCGGGCACTGGTGGACGCAGGCCACCCTGGAGAACCTGGTCGGCTGGCTCTATGCCCACCTCGGCCAGTATGACCAGGCGCTGACCCACTGCCAGCGAGCCCTGAGCCTGCACCGGGACTCTGGTCACCGCGGCGGCACCGCCGACACGCTGGACAGCCTCGGCTACATCTACCTGCACCTGGGCGATGTCGGCCAGGCCAAGGCCCACTACGCCAAGGCCATTGAGGCCTACCGCGAGATCAACTCGCCCTTCGGCGTGGGGAACTCGCTGGCCGGGCTCGGCGATGCCCTCCTCGCCGAGGGTGCCCCCAGCGCCGCCGGTGCGGCCTGGCGCGAGGCCGTGGCGATCCTGGACCGCCTGCCGCACCCGCTCGCGGACGAGGTGCGCGGCCGCCTCCGCGACCTCGACCGCCTGACGGGGGCGGCCACCACGGCTCGTTAGGTATAAAGGAAACGAGCTACGGGGATCCAGCTACCGCGTCCCCGAGGGCTGATGCCCGTAAATCGGAGAAAGGTGCAGATGCTGGTGACCACGAGGGCGCTGCTGCTCGAGAACATCCATCCCGACGCGTCGCTGCGGCTGGCCAAGGAGGGCTACCAGGTCGAGACGCTGCCGCGCGCGCTCCGCGAGGACGAGCTCATCGAGGCCATCGCTGGCGTTCAGCTGCTGGGCATCAGGTCGGCGACGCAGGTCACCGAGCGCGTCCTGGTCGCCGCGCCGCAGCTGGCCGCGGTCGGTGCGTTCTGCATCGGGGTCAACCAGATCGACCTGGCCGCCGCGAGCAGGCGCGGCGTCGCGGTGTTCAACGCGCCGTTCTCCAACACCCGGAGCGTCGTCGAGCTCGCGCTGGCCGAGATCATCGCGATGGCGCGGCGGCTGCCGGAGAAGAACACGCAGATGCACGCGGGGGCGTGGGACAAGTCGGCGGCCGGCAGCCACGAGGTGCGCGGCCGCAGGCTCGGCATCGTGGGCTACGGCAACATCGGCACCCAGCTGTCCGTGCTCGCGGAGAACCTGGGCATGTCCGTTTACTACTACGACGTGGCAGACAAACTGGCCATCGGCAACGCGCGGCGCTGTTCCACGCTGCAAGAGCTGCTCGAATCGGTGGAGGCCGTCACCCTGCACGTGGACGGGCGGGCCGGCAACCACGGCTTCTTCGGCCAGGCCGAGTTCGCCGCGATGCGGCCGCGTTCGCTGTTCCTCAACCTGTCCCGCGGGTTCGTGGTGGACCACGCGGCGCTGCGCCGCAACATCGAGTCCGGACACATCGCCGGGGCGGCCATCGACGTCTTCCCGTCCGAGCCCAAGGGCCGCGACGACGAGTTCATCTCCGAGCTGCGCGGGCTGCCGAACGTCATCCTCACCCCGCACATCGGCGGCTCGACCGAGGAGGCGCAGCAAGACATCGGCGAGTTCGTCGCCGGCAAGCTCGCCGACTACATGGCCTCCGGGGCCACCTCGCTCAGCGTGAACATGCCAGGGGTCACACTGCCGGTGATGAGCGGCACGCACCGGCTGGTGCACCTGCACCAGAACGTGCCCGGCGTGCTGGCCTCGATCAACCGGGTGCTCGCCGATCACGGCGTCAACGTCGAAGGTCAGCTGCTGCGGACCAAGGACGAGGTCGGCTACGTGCTCACTGACATCGGCTCGGAGTACAGCGAGAGCGTACTGGCCGAGCTCCGCGCGATGCCCGTCACCATCAGCCTGCGGACCCTGCGCTCCCCCTGACGGGCCGCAGCGGCACCCGTTACAGCGGCGTCACGTACGCACCACTGATGCCGCCGTCGACCAGGAACGTCGAGGCGGTGATGAACGAGGCGTCGTCGCTGGCCAGGAAGGCGACCGCCGCCGCGATCTCGTCGGCCTCGGCGAACCGCCCCATCGGCACGTGCACCAGCC
>Ga0302324_100022721_pt1 | contig 12170 bp, 5 predicted proteins | sample Palsa_T0_1_FD_201949 | JGI IMG/M metagenome (GOLD analysis project Ga0302324, IMG submission 201949) | Peat permafrost microbial communities from Stordalen Mire near Abisko, Sweden - Palsa_T0_1 | ecosystem: Environmental > Terrestrial > Soil > Palsa > Peat permafrost | place: Sweden: Abisko...
CGGCCAGATCGACCACATTGCCGCGAAGAATGAAGTCTCGAAATCCTTTGATCATTTTGCGCTTCCTCCGCGCGGTGAAGGTAGTTGCTCGCCCATCCTACAGGTTAGAGGCAGCTAAGGGAAGCGTGGTTTGCAGCGCTTTTCTACCGATTAAAGGACAGCTGACGAGAACGGAGCGAGAAGCAAGAAGGAGATCATCAGCAGCACCATCAGATCGACGTACAGCAGCAGAAGGACGCCGCCGTGATAGAAGCTCCAGCGCTTCTGCAGGCACCGTGCGGTGTCCCATGTGGCTGCACAGGCGGCAATCAGCGGTGCAATGAGCCACAGGCTGACGTGGACTTCAGGAAAGCCGGAAATTCGGAAGGCGACCCACAGGGAACCCAGAGCCAGTGCAGTGCCGCGAATCAGGGATTTTTGTTGCAACCGAAAGATGGACAAGCGAGGCAGCACAGAACTCTACTTTACGGCAACGCATGCGGCAATGCAGAAGAGCATCCGATTCGGAAGGGGCTGGCGTATTCGCGGTCAAATTTCGCCTTCTCTGTTCGCTCAGGGCTAACTTTTCCACTCCCCAGTCTCAGACTGGTCCGTTTCCCGTTCTTGCAAGCCTAAGGTAATAAACCAGATAGACGCGTTATCACCGACTGGTTGAGAAGTTTCCATTTTCTCCCCTGATTATGCAGAAAAACCCAGCCGAGATTGCCGATGATGAAACCGGCGGTTCCGATTCTGAGGCACAGATGCATGGGCAGTGATGGCTATTCTCAGGGAATCTCGTCTCAGGGATTCTTGGCGCGAGGAATTCTCGGTAAAATCCCGAGGCATTGCAGGACCGTCGTTGCCCTTCTTGCGCTTGCTGCCGCGCTGTTGGATGGGGTCGCTGCATACGCTCAGGTCACGTACTCAGGTTCCCAGTTCAATGTGGCGGGTAGCGCGTTGGCCTCTCCAAGGTCAGTGGCTGTAGACCGCCTGGGAACTCTGTATATCGCGGATACCGGCAACAACCGCGTGGTGAGCATTGTGCCTTCCAGCGGCGGCGGCGTTGCGCCAACCGTGTTGGTGAGCGGGTTGTCTGCACCCGCAGGCGTGGCAGCGGACTGGAGCGGCAATTTATATGTGTCTGATACCGGCAACAATCAAGTGCTGTTGGTTCCTCTGGGCCCAAGCGGGTTTGGTGATCCGGTTGCGGTTGCCACGGGACTAAGCAGTCCGATGGGATTAGCCGCCGACTTGCTTGGCGATCTGTTCGTTGCGGATAGTGGGAACAATCGCGTGATCGAACTGCCGCGTGTGGGAAGCGGATTTGGTCCTCTGATCATCGTTGGTTCAGGCTTCAACAGGCCTGCAGGAGTAGCGGTCGATGCGCTCCAGAGCCTCTACATCGCTGATACTGGCAACGACCGAATCGTCAAGGCGCCCTACACGACGAGTGGCTATGCGAGCCTGCAGGTCCTTGTGACGGGGCTGGCCGCGCCCATGGGTGTGGCCGTGGACCAGAGCTACGACATGTTCTTCACCGAGGCCGGCAACGGCCAGGTTCTCGAGCGGACCTGGGCTGCGGGAGCGAACCGATTCGGTTCGCAGTTAATCATCGGCAGCGGATTTACTTCGCCCGTCGGGATGGCAGTGGACTCGAAGGGAAATACCTATGTGGCGGACGTGGCCAACGGTCAGGTAATAGAGGCGACTCCAGGCACCATCAACTTTGGCGCATTGAGCATTGATTCCACCGCAGCGACACTGACCTACAGCTTCGACGTCAGCGCCGGAACCACGCTGGGAGCGGTGAGCGTGCTGACCCAAGGGATCCCAGGCAGGGACTTTGTCGATGCGGGGAAAAGCACATGCATTGCGGGGACTTACGCCGCGGCCGCGAGTTGCTCTGTCAATGTCTCATTTACTCCAATGGGTTCCGGTGAGCGCGTGGGTACTGTGGTGCTCTATGACGACACCGGCGATCCGTTAGCCACAACATTCTTTTCCGGAACCGGACTGCAGCCACGGGTTGCCTTTGTGCCCGGAACCGAGACGCAGATTGGCACGCAATTGAGTGCTCCCTCCGGCGTCGCAGTGGATGCGTATGGAAATGTTTATATAGGCGACACAGGCAATGATCGCGTCCTGGAGGTGGCATGGAACGGTAGCGGCTACGGAGCCCAGAGCACGATTCCCGCCACAGGCTTGAACGCTCCGATGGGACTGGCTTTGGATGGCGCGGGCAACCTGTTTATCGTCTCCAGCGGCAACAACAAACTGATCAAACTGGCCTGGACCGGATCGGGCTTCGGGATGCAAACCGAGATTGGGATCAGTCTCAATGCGCCATCCGCTGTGACCGCGGATGGCGCCGGCAATCTGTATGTAGCGGATACACTCGATAACCGAGTAGCGAAGCTTTCCTGGACCGGTGTTGAGTACACGTCTGCGCAAATTATTGGCAGCTATAGCAGAATTCCAATGGGCGTCGCGGTCGATGCGTCGGGGGACGTGTACTTCACCGAGACGTACATGAACGATTTGGTAGAAGTGCCATTTTCTGATGGAGTGTATCTGGCCGAAATTCCCATTGCGGTTGCTCCGGTATCGCAGCCGACGGTCGTGGCGGTGGATGGTAATTCAAATCTGTATCTTCTCGATGCCGGGAATAATCGGGTTCTGATGCTGCCTTGGACCGGCGTCACTTTTGGGCCGAAGATCATAGTCGCGAGCGGATTCAACGCGCCGGGCGGCATGGCGCTCGACGGAGCCGGAAACTTGTATGTTGCCGATACGGGCAATAACCGGGTGGTGAAGATCGACTTATCCATGCCGGCTGAAATGAGCTTCGCGACTACCTATGTCGGGTCGACCAGCGAGGACAGCGCTCATGTGGCCCTGGTGGAGAGCATGGGCAATCAGCCGCTGGTTCTGAGCGCCGTCACTTATCCGGCGGACTTCCCCGCGAGCGCGAGTGCGGCCAATCCTTGTGTCGTTGGAACTTCCTTGAGCTTCGGCAGCGGCTGCGACCTCGCAATCGATTTCACGCCCGCCGAGCTTGGTTCGCCACCTGGTTCGCCCTTGAGTGAAACGGCAACCGTCACTGACAACACGCTCGCTGGCGCAGGATTGCAGCATTCATTGGCTCTTACAGGAACAAGCCTGCCCAAGCTAAGTCAAACCATCAGCTTTTCACCGATATCCTCAACCACGTATGGAGTGGGTCTGATCGCACTTTCTGCTGTTGCGTCCTCAGGGTTGCCGGTTACCTACCAGATTGTGAGCGGACCCGCCACACTGACAAGTGGAGCAAAATCCTTGCGTTTGCAAGGCGCCGGCATAGTTGTCGTCTCAGCCATACAGGCCGGATCTTCAATGTACGAAGCAGCTGCGACGGCAACTCAAAGCTTTACCGTGGCTCCAGCGACATTGACGGTTACCCCGCAGAACGTGACCGCTGTCTACGGAGACATTCCGAGTTCGTTTACCGCCTACACTATTTCAGGCTTTGCGGCAGGTGACAACGCCTCACAGCAAACTACAGGCAAGCCAATCCTTGGATCGAATACGGCCAGCGAATCGGGAGTGGGAATCTATATCATCACGGCATCGTTGGGCTCGCTCTCGTCTGCGAACTATAACTTCGTCTTTGCGACTGGAACACTGACGGTTAACCCGGCTGTGTTGACAGTCGCGGTAGCCAACCAAAGCATGATTTATGGTGCAGCTTTGCCGTCAATAATCTACACGGTCAAAGGGTTTGTGAACGGCGATACGCAAAGCCAGGTCGTGACTGGAGTGCCGCAATTTACCGTCGCAGCAGCGAGTCCACCGCCACCGGGAAAGTATGTGGTAAGCCCTACTGCAGGCACGCTGGCGGCGGCTAACTACAGGTTCGCCTTTGTGAATGGATCTCTCACGGTCAACCAGGCGGCCCTCACCGTAGCGGCCGTTAACCTGAGCATGACGTACGGAGGTACACTGCCCGCGATGTCGTATGCGATAACAGGCTTTGTAAACGGAGATACACAGAGCAGCGCAGTGGCCGGGGTGCCGCAGCTTTCCACGGTGGCCACCAGCAAGTCTGCAGTTGGCCAATATGCTATCAAGGTCCAAGCGGGAACCGTGACAGCTTCGAACTACAGGTTCGTCTTTAGCGCCGGAACGCTTACGATCCAACGAGCAATTCTTTCAGTAATTGCGACAAGCCAGAGCATGAATTACGGCGCAGCCTTGCCGCCGCTGACCTATTCGATCATTGGCTATGTGAACGGGGATACGCAAAGAAGTTCCTTCTCTGGGTTGCCGCAACTTAAAACTCTGGCAACGAGCAAGTCTGCGGTGGGCCAGTATGCAGTCACTGCTGCAGCAGGCACGCTTTATTCGGACAATTACAGCTTTGTCTATACAAACGCAACGCTTACGATCACTCCGGCAGCGCTAACAGTCACGGCGGTCAACAAGAGCGTGACGTATGGCGGAGCTATGCCGACGCTTACTTATTCGATGAGGGGCTTTGTAAATGGGGACACGCAGAGTAATTCCGTTACAGGTGCGCCTCAACTTGCGACTTCCGCAATGAATAGCTCTTCAGTGGGTCAATATGCGATTGGTGTCGGAGCAGGCACCCTCTCTGCAGCGAATTATAGCTTTCTCTGCGTCAACGGAACGCTGACTGTAAGCCCGGCGGTTCTGACGGTGGCTGCAGTCAGCCAGAGCATGACCTACGGCGGGTCTTTGCCCGCGATGGCCTATACGGAGACCGGGTTTGTGAACGGAGACGTTCGGAACACCTCTGTTACAGGGGTCCCGCAGCTTTCCACCGTCGCAACAAGTCAGTCTCTAGCGGGTAGGTACGCGATCAGTGTCGGGCCTGGCACGCTTTCGGCGATGAACTATAGTTTCGTTTTTGTTGCTGCAACGCTCACGATCAACAAGGCAGTTCTTACGGTTTCGGCAGCCGGGCAAATCATGTCCTATGGCGGTTCTTTGCCTGCGTTGACCTACTCGCTATTGGGGTTTGTAAACGGTGACACGCAGAGTAATTCAGTGACAGGCTCGCCGCAACTCACGACGACTGCAACAGGTCTCTCCGTTCCGGGCAGCTATCCGATCAATGTTGGAACGGGTTCACTCTCTGCGGCCAATTACGGGTTCGTCTTCGTTCCCGCAACTTTGACGATTGGCAAAGCAATGCTCACGGTCGCGGCGGTCAACCAGAGCATGATCTATGGTGGAACTTTGCCTGCCTTGACGTATGTGGTGAGCGGATTTGTGAATGGAGATATGCAGAGTAGTTCGATAACCGGGGTGCCGAAATTTACCTGTGCTGCAACAGCCAAATCAGCGGTGGGGCAGTATTCAATCACTGGTGCAGCAGGTTCGCTTGCGGCGAACAACTACAACTTCGCGTTTCAGTCGGGCCTCGTAGCTGTCGAACCGGCGCCGCTGACAATTGAGGCGAACGACCTCTCAATGGTATCTGGCCAGGCGGTGCCCGCATTGGCTTATAACGTCAGCGGATGGGTCAACGGAGATACGCAGGCCAAGGCAGCAACTGGCGCACCGTCGCTTTCCACCACTGCGACTACAGCTTCGCCAGCCGGGAGCTACGCAATCTCGATCACAGAGGGGACGATGATTGCGAACAACTATGCGCTGACGTTCGACAACGGCATCTTGACCGTAACGAGCCAGAGTGGAAGCTCGATAAGCCGCCGGCCTATTGAGTCACCGGCTCCATTGCCTCCAGGGACTCCGAATACGGCGCGCACAACACCCCCCGCTCCGTGATGATGGCAGTCACATACTTCGCGGGGGTTACATCGAAGGCCGGGTTGCATATGCCTACGCCGTGCGGGGTGAGTTGCTTGCCGCCGTGGTGGGTAACCTCGCGCGATGAGCGCTCTTCGATCGGGATCTGGTCGCCGGTGAGCGTGGCGCGATCGATCGTAGACCATGGAGCGGCCACGTAAAAGGGAATGCCGTGCTCCTTGGCGAGGATGGCGACCGAGTAAGTTCCGATCTTGTTGGCCACGTCGCCGTTGGCGGCGATACGATCCGCTCCCACAACCACGGCCTGAATGCGGCCCTGGCGCATGAGGCTGGCGGCCATGTTATCGCATAAGACAGTGGTGGGAATGCCGTCGGCCATCAACTCCCATGCGGTGAGCCGCGCGCCTTGCAGGAAGGGACGCGTTTCGTCGGCATACACATGAATCTGTTTGCCGCGCTCGACTGCTCCGCGGATGACGCCTAGGGCCGTGCCGTAGCCGCAGGTGGCCAGCGCGCCGGCGTTGCAGTGGGTGAGCACGCCGCCTTCGTCCGGCATCAACTCTGCGCCGTGCGCGCCGATGGCTTTGCAGTCGGCAATGTCCTGGTCGTACATGGCGAGCGCTTCGTCGAGGAGCGCCTGCTGCACCTTGGCGAGGCTGGCATTCTGTGCGCGAAGCCTCACGAAAAGCTGCTTCATGCGGTCAATGGCCCAGAACAGATTGACCGCTGTGGGGCGCGTTCCAGCGAGTAGAGCGCAGATCTGCTCGAACTCGGGCGCGAATTCTTCGGTTGTTTCGGCCTCGGTATGCTTTGCGCCCAGCGCGATGCCCATTGCCGCAGAGACGCCGATAGCCGGAGCTCCGCGCACCACCATGGTCACGATCACGTCAGCGACTTGCTGGTAGCTGGTGGCTAGAACGTAAGTTTCTTCCAGTGGGAGCTTGGTCTGGTCAATAAACCGGACGCCTTCTTCGGTCCATTCGAGTGTAAGAATCATCCTTTTCAGTGTAAATGCAAATGGATTGGCCGCTTTTTTGTTCCCTCCGGGCCGTCTCTGTGATGAGGAAACAGGCAAAAAGGGGGTGGGGTGTTGCGTTTTGCTCGTAAGTCATTGCAATTAAAAGAGTTGGATCTAAAAAAGGTGTCTGTATGGCGCGATTTGCCGCGCTTTTGTGCATGTTTTTGCCAAGATTCTGCATGAGAATCGCGCCCGGAATTGCGATGGCATTGGTGACTTGCTTTTATTATGCGCCTTTTGGTGAAAATTACACGCAAATTTGAGGGTGCGAAAAGGAAGTTTTGTTGTATGCGATTTGCGTGCGCAGCAGTAGAGCTGCGATTGACGATGTTGATCTACCGCCTGAATTTCCATTGAGGGTTGTGGCGCTGCGGAAACCCAGGTCTCAAAGGCGAGACCTGGGGCACCCTCGGACTCATCTTCGAACATTCAGATCTGGGCAAGGTACTCGCTCCGACGCTAAAAAACAAGGACCTCACTGCGGCTTAAGAATTGTGAAGTTTGCCTCAACGGGCTTGTCCGCGCCATAGAAGACCTTAAGTTTACCTGCTATTGGATACGAGGGAACTCCCTTGAAGGTTGCTACGAATTCAGTTGTGCTCCAAGTCTCTTGTGGGCTAACAGGCCAACTTGATCCTTCCCATATCGCAGTAGGAAAGCTCGGTTCCTCGCTTGCGAAGATCTGCCACATGCTTGCATTATTCACCTGAACCGAAAGATACAACCTAGCAGAGAGGGTAGCCGTTGAACTTCCGTTCAGCCTTACCTGAAAGCTAGAGATACTAAGAGTCTTTCCATCAGATGCAGTGGAGTTTATTGAAGCTCCACTAAGCGGCCTGTTTTCATAATACAAAGATAAATGCACGTCCTTCGGCGGGGCAGGCGAGTTTACGAGACTGTTACGAAACTCTACACGCAGACCCACTTCGCCGCGGTCGCAACTTCCGGGTTTTCGACAATCCGCCCGGAACGCGAACAAATAAATCTTCGGTGAGCGATTCGGCCTGATAACGACGGCCGAAGGAGAGAGTCAGTTGTCTGGATAGCCGACTTATACGGCTATGTGGCTCGACTACTCAATGAGTAACTCGGCGGATCAGTATTAATTGAAGAATCCTGTTCCTCACGAAGCACCTGTATGGGGTCAACCGTAAGCGCGAGCCGGTGGTTGTTTGGACAGGTGTGTGGATTTGAGATGAGGGGGAGGTTGTGTCCACGATTATTTGGAAGTGGACACGACTGGTTGTGGGGGTTCAAGCTCTCCTCCGAGCACGGCAGAACCCTCTTTCTGCGAAGCACCTTCTCTCCTTCAGGCTTATTTTCTTCTTGTGCCGCTCTGGTCGTTGCCGTTCTGGTGCACGACTAAACCGGTGACTTGTCCCTGGTCATCCTTCACAAAATTAATCTCAACATCTGCCATCTTGAGAAAAAAGTGTGTCTCCGACTCGGCAAAAATCGGTGTTTTACCCTGGTGATTCATCGCACCGAACAATTGGTTTCCCTCAACTGTCAGGGTGAGACTGCTCGTTGGGGTCAGATCGTAGGTCCCGACATATTTCTCCAGGACGGATGGATCAAGCTCCACCATCATTTTCCCGCGGAAGTTGGGCCAGTTATATTCTGTGGCGATACTCTGCATCAGCTCCTTCGCCAGCCGCTCACCGCCCTGCGCGTTCGTCATCACCACGGCGCCGTCGCCATGGTTCTCGTATCCCACAAACACCGACTCAAATCCGGCATTGATGCCGTCGTGGGTAAAATACGGGTCTTCCTTCGATCCGCCGATTTGCACCCCAAGCCCCCAATTCCCAATCCCAGGGGTCAGCATCTGCTTCGTCATTGCCTGCGAGAGCACGTGGTTCGCATGTCCGCCCAATGATTGCTGGTTCTCAAGGATGTACTGTGCCAGGTCTGAAGCCGTAGTCCACAAGCCTGCCGCTGCCATCTCCGGATAGGTATGCGGCCCGCCTGCTACCGGACTTCCGTCTTCGTTGTACGGCGTAGCCGCGGGTTGGTTTCCCATCAGCGGCGGCTGGTCATAGGTACTGTGTCTCATTCCAATCGGCGCCAGAACCGCATCGTGCATCAGTTTCGGAAATGGTTCCTTTGCCGCGTCAATGGCCATCATCTGCATGACGGTGAAGCCGCCGCCAGAATAACTCCAGCGGCTTCCCGGCACCGTTTCTACTTTGACGGCCGGAGTATTCGACGGAGCCTCTCCGTTCAAAACCTGCACGAGCGTCGGTACCGGCTCGCCATGCGCATAGCCGGGGAAGCCGTGGACCGTTGTCCCGGCAGTATGCATCAGCAGCTCCCGCAAAGTAACTGCCTTGCCAGCGGCTTCAGCGCCAACAGGAATTTTCCATGACGGCAGTTCCGTATTCGCATCTTCATCGAGCCCGAGCTTTCCTTCCTCTACTAGGTGAAGTGCCGCCATTGCGGCCACCGGCTTGCTGATGGAACCGGCCTGAAACCTCGTCTCGGGCGTGACCGGTTTCCCGCCCACCTTCTCCGTGCCAAAACCGCGTGCCCATTCCAACCTTCCGTTGTGAATGACGGCGATACTGATGCCCGTGATATGCAGAGCGGCCATCCTCTCGGCCAGGTCCGCGCAGCGATCACCCTTCATATACACCGGCTGCCGAAGGCATGTCACCACATGGTCAATACGTACCTGCACCGTCGGGTCCGTTCTCTGTGCCATTGATCGCGAACCAGGTGTAGCGCATAAAGCAACCAAAATAAATAATGTCCCGAAAAATGATCTCGGAGCGCTCTGCCACATTACCATTCGACCTCCTGCTCATCGTGGATTGAAATATCCCCATCCTATACGCAACAGGGCGCACGCTGGTTCACAGGCGCTCTCGGGCAGTAAATGAGTCAGGTATGGGTATGGGGTTGAGTCTCTAAAATCGCGCAGGAGCATCGCGATAGTGTTGAAACTACCGTTGCTGCAACCGACGCGGTTCGCTTTCTCAATGAGCGATAAATCTCTAGTGCCGTATCGACATTGGTCCAGGCACGGAAATGTGCGGTTGCCGGGTTGCCGACAGGAGCAGTGTGGATACGGCGATTTGGGCTAAACCGTGTGGAAATGTGGCAGGACAATTGCCCTATGGAGATTCATTGCAGTGCAGCAATTTTGAATGCGATATTGACACTGGATTGAATGGGACGTCCCTACTGCGGCGATGGTGTTGATGTGCACTCGCAATTGTCCTGCCAAATCGTACTACTTTCTCGCTACCCGCGAAGCGGGTTTAGTCCAAATCGCCAATGCATTCTTCTAGGTTGTTAGAAAAAGAATTCGTGGCTGTGCGGCCAGTGAGTTTTATACAGCGATCGATGAGAAGATTGTCTTGCCAAGCGGAGGTTTCTCTTCTTATGGGTTACATCGAGGGCGACGGACGAAATCAGGCAACGCTGTTTCCCGTGTTACTGGACGACTTAGTTCCAGTCGATCATGTGTGCCGCGTGATTGACGCGTTCGTCGAAAAACTTGTGATGTCGGAGCTTGGCTTCGAGCGCGCTCAGGCCGCTGAAACGGGACGGCCTGGCTACGACCCGCGCGATTTGTTGAAGTTGTATCTGTATGGCTATCTGAACCAGATCCGCTCGTCGCGCCGTTTGGAAGCCGAGTGCCGCCGGAATGTCGAATTGATGTGGCTTCTAGGACGCTTGTATCCGGACCATAAGAGCATTGCGGAGTTCCGTCGGATGCACCGCGATGCAGTTACGGCAGCAGGTGCCGAACTGGTCCGCTTTGCACGCAGCTGCGGACTCATCCGTGGTGAGTGGATCGCCATTGATGGCTCAAAGTTTCGCGCTGTGGCCAGCATCGACAGCGCTCGCGAACGCCTCGCTTTACAACGCTATCTCGACAGCATAGATAAGGCAGACGAAGAGCAACAGGCAAACATCGATCCATCCGCTGTGCAGGCTGCGCTAGAGAAGCTGAAGCAGCATCCGGAACCTGATGCAGGTTTCATGTTGATGCGTCAGAACACCCTACCGGCGTACAACGTACAGACCGCCGTTGACGCGGAACATGCGTTGATCATAGCGCAGACGGTGGTACTTGATGCAGCAGATAGCCGTTGCCTGCAACCGATGGCCGAAGCTGCCAGGATGGCACTCGGAATGGATAACTTCCAAATCGTGGCAGACGCCGGTTACTCCAACGGTGAACAGGCCGCACAGTGTGAAGCTGCAGGCATGCTACCGCATGTCCCCGTTATGCGCACGGTAAACAACCAAGGCGACGGTACCCTCTTCGGACGTGAGGATTTTCGCTACGAACCCGAGACTAATACTTATATCTGCCCTGGTGACAAGACGCTCCGGCGAAAGAAGATCCATCGAAAAGAGCGCTACATAGTTTATGAGGCTGCGGCCAGTGACTGCGGTACATGTTCCCTGAAACCGCGCTGCACACAGGCTCAGAAGCGCAGCGTATCTCGACACCTGTACGAAGACGCGTTAAACCGAATGCAGGAGCGAGTCACGCCTGCGGTAATGAGACTACGCCGATGTACTGCCGAGCATCCCTTCGCAACCATCAAGTACCGCATCTTCGGACATCCGCGTCTTCTGATGCGCGGGTTGTCAGGTGCACGGGTCGAAATCGGCCTCGCAACGATGGCATACAACATCAAACGCATGACGAACGTGCTCGGCGCAACCAAATTGACGGAAGCGCTTCATCACGCCTGATCGAGCACAATGACGCAACGCACAATCTCTAATCATGACCGCATCGTCGAGAGGGGTCGCGTCCTTCTAAAATCTACCGCACCGAGTTTTGTAACAGCCTCTTTACCCCGCCTGCCATCTTCGCTACCGCGGAGGCCAACTCCGCGGTCACTGGATCGGAGCTTTTTTCGCCAAGCTTTCCGATCGTAGCCGCTATAGTCTCTAGTTGGCCGCGCATGTATGCTTCGCTCTGAAGGCTAGTGTTTAGCGTGCTCTGAAGATTTGTGATTTTCGAGTCGTGCTCTGTATCGGAATGGTAGGCATCTATTTGCTGAAGCGCGGCAAAAAGCACACCGCAACAAGCGAGAACCCACACCAAAATAAGCAACTTCCTTTTCTTCTTATCGTCTGGAACAGCTGAAGTTGCCAAATGCCCTCCAATCGCTGCGAGCGCCGTTGGAAAGACGGCAGCTGCAATGAACGTAAGGACATAAGCAATCATGACAGGCCAAGCCTCTTAGTAAGTTCACATTGCCGGGGACAGACAGAAAGACCTCGGAGGCGGTTTGAGTGGCCCCAGGACCGTCCCGAACCCGTCAACAGGAACTTCGCTGGCAGGGGGCTTTTTGTTGCTCTCTATCTTACTTCATCCCTTATTTTCGGGTGTAGACTGTTGCCATCATGCCAACTACATTTTGGCCCA
>Ga0302324_100022722_pt1 | contig 12170 bp, 10 predicted proteins | sample Palsa_T0_1_FD_201949 | JGI IMG/M metagenome (GOLD analysis project Ga0302324, IMG submission 201949) | Peat permafrost microbial communities from Stordalen Mire near Abisko, Sweden - Palsa_T0_1 | ecosystem: Environmental > Terrestrial > Soil > Palsa > Peat permafrost | place: Sweden: Abisko...
ACTGGCGGTAGAGCAACCAACCAAAGCGCCTACACATACCGTTTACAGTCTTCAATGCGTGGTTCCTGGGATAATCGCCATCGTGCACGACGAGACGCACAATGCGATTTTGGCGGAGGTGTCCTCCAGGACGCTGACCGAAGCTGAAATCGTGCAGCGAGTTGGCGCCTAACGCTGACCAGGGGTAGCCCCTCTCTTCGGAACCGCTGCCCATGGCGTAACGACTACTCCCAAGAGTGACTACCATTACGAAGTAGGTGCAAACTTACCGAAGGAGTAAGACGCAGTCGAGTGAGTGGTTGCAAAGTGACCGAAGCAAGGCGAAGTGAACCGCAGAGTCGACGCTGGGACCGCCGACCATATGAATCCATGACCCGAGTGGGCACGTCATGACTGAGCCCGACTCAGAGGTCGAGCAATTCGACACTCGAGTGGAACCATCGTTCTGCCGTCTGTGCCTTGGCCTCTGTGGGCTGAACGTGACCATTCAGGACGGTCGACTCACCAAAGTGGTTGGCGACCCGACCAGTCCGCTCACGCAGGGCTTCACCTGCACAAAAGGTCGCTCCATGCCCGATCAGCTCGCCCGGGATGACCGACTCCTCGGCGCGCTCCATCGCGACGAGTCGGGGGCACTCGCGCCGGTGTCGTCCAACGTCGCCGCCGCCGAAGTGGCGGATCGCCTCCGGGAATTACTAGATCGCTATGGCCCTCGGTCGGTGGCGCTCTACATCGGCACCGGAGGCTCCGGTTACGCCGGGGCCATTCCCACAGGCAACGCACTGTGGCGGTCCCTGGGCTCGTCCATGAGCTTCAACCCGGGTCCCATCGATCAGCCCGGCAAGGGGGCTGCAGCAGCGCTGCATGGCCGCTGGGGGGGCGGCGCCTGGACGCCGCCGGAAGCCGACGTGTGGACCTTCATCGGCACGAACCCGCTCGTGACAATGTGGGCTGGCACTGGCATGTACAACCCGGCCCGCCAGCTACGCGAAGGGCGCAAACGAGGCATGCGCGTCGTCGTGATAGATCCTCGCCGCACCGAGGTTGCGGCCTTTGCCGACGTGCACCTCGCGGCGCGTCCCGGTGAGGATCCAACGGTGCTGGCGGGGATTCTCCGAATCCTGTTCCACAACGGTCGAGTCGCCGAAGACTTTGTACACCGCCACGCTATGGGGCTCGACGTGCTGCGCGCCGCCGTCGAGCCGTTCACCGTCGACATGGTGGCGGCCCGCGCCGACATTGCGGGCCGGGACCTTGAAGCCGCCGCGGAAATCATCGGAAGCAGCCGTCGTGGTGGGATGTCTGCCGGTACCGGCGCCAACATGTCGCCTCGGAGCACGCTCACCGAATACCTCCTACTGGCCGTGTATACCGTCTGCGGTTACTGGCGCCGCGAAGGCGATCCTTTGGCTAATCCAGGAGTGCTGATTCCCCCGCAGCAATGGAAAGAGCAGCCTTTGCCGCCACTGCCCGGTATGTACGGATCGCGTGAGTCGAGCCGCGACGGCGCCATTGTGGTGTCGGGCGCAGGATTGCAGACAGCCCTCATCCCTGACGACATCCTCGGCGATGCCCCTGACCGTATCCGGGCCTTGCTCAACGTCGGCGGTAACCCAATCACAGCGTGGCCCGGACACGCCAGGGTCCGCGCTGCTCTCGAGCGGCTTGATCTGCTCGTGAGCTTCGATGTATGTATAAACGCCACATCGGCGCTGTCGCATGTCGTCTTTGGTACGAAGTACCACCAGGAGGTGGCAAATATTTCGGTCAACGAGACCATCCGGAGCTACGGCGCCGCGTGTGAAGGCTTCCCCATTCCGTTCGGCATGTACATTCCCGCGTTGGTCGAGCCGCCGGCCGGTTCCGATTTGGTCGAGGAGTGGGAGGTGTTCCACGCCATCGCCCGCCGACTTGGGCTCCCACTCGAAGTGAACGGCATAGACCTCGCCGCCATCGCAGAGCCTTCCAGCGACGATGTCCTTGATGCCGTCCTGAAGACTGCCGTGATAGGACTCGCCGAGCTCCGCCGCCACCCCCGCGGCAAAGTTTTCGATGTGGCAGCCGTTGTCGGTCCGCCCGATCCGGATCGACCAGCCGACCTGCGTCTCCAGCTCGGCGAACGCGCCGCTCTTGACGGGCTGGACGACTTGCTTGGCACGGCCCAGAACGATGCCCCGTTCCGGCTCGTCGTACGTCGAACAGTACAGATGAAGAACTCTTGGGGCAATCACTTCCCGACCATGGCGAACTGGTTCCCGCAGGCGAACCCGGTCTGGATACATCCCGATGACATGGTGGCAATCGGTGTGCACGCCGATGAAGTCGTGGAGATCCGCTCGACCCACGGAACGATCCGTTGCGTTGCCGAGGAGGACGCCACCCTGCGAAGCGGGGTCGTGTCGGTGTCCCACGGCTGGGGTGGCCCCAGGCGGCCTGGAGCCAATGTGAACGAGCTCATCGACGCCCTCGACTCCGGCGACCCGATCACCGCCATCCCCCACATGAGTGGCCTTCCCGTCTGGCTCGTGCCCGTGGAAGGCGGACCTCCACCGCAGCTCGGATGATCGCTACCCTGCGACCCAGTTCAGCGCCCTCGGGTGACAAGACGCCCACCAGACACCGACCGAGGCGACAAATAGCGTTCGTTGTCTGTGAATTCGACCGCCACACCGTTCTTCCAAGGTCGACTCGGACCGGCATTTTCGCAAGGGAGTGGGCGGCTTTACTTCGCTAGGGGCCACACCCGTATGAGGGGTGGAGGGTCATCATACTGGTGGCCGGCCTCGACATCCGCATCCTGGGCGTCGAGGGCTCGCCGCTACGGCACCTGACCTTGGACACGAGCGTCGACTACCAGTGGATCCATTGAGGCAGGCCTCCGCCGAGCTCTACGATGTCCCGCGTCAGCGCTCTCCTATGTCTCGCGACATCACACTCGGGACGTCTTCACCTTTGGAGGCGTCTCACGTTCACGTTTCTCCTACGTGCAAGTCTGGCACACCGGTGTGACACCTCTTCGTGCCCCCGGGCTGAGGTCGGGCCGGCTTTGGCGCGCGTCGGCGTCTCTTCTCCCCGCGGCACTGGTCACGAATACCAGGCCTACCAGGCCTCCTTCGCCTTGCAGGTTCCACCGGCAATGGCGCTCTGCGGGTCCCTATTTGGGACGCGGAATCTGGTAGATACAGGTGCCTCGGACGAGCAGCTCGCCCTCTGTGTTTACGATGCGGGCGTCGGCGATCACCATCGCTCGACCCATTCGAACGATCTCACCGACCGCCGTGTAGGTTGCGCCGATCGGGATGGCGTGCAGATACTCGACGTTCATAGTAACGGTCGGCGCGGAACCGGCTTCGATCGACGACACCACGGCCGCCCCGGCTGTCTCATCGATCACTGTGGCGATAATTCCTCCGTGGACGCTCCCGAAGGGATTTGCCATGTCCGGCGTGGGTGTCCAGGACATTTCCGCTTTACCGTCCTGCTTCAGGACTGTCTTCCATCGACCCGGACTATGGGCATAAGGCGCTGACATGTATTTTCGCTCCTTGTTGCGCTTGTTGGGCTTGTTGCGCTTGTTGCGCTTGCTGGCTCACAGATGGCTCTTGGGGCGAGCGCCCCGTAGAGCTGGTTTTTCAGGTCGATGATTCGACCAGGAGAGCGTGAGAGGCGGCCGCGTCGGCGAGATCGAGGAAGTCAGAGCCAGCTGCTCGCACGCAACGGAACGGAACTCGGGCATGGCGGTGGTGAGGCACCCAATTCGGTGTGGTCCCCGCCATGGATTCCCGAGCGCCCGTGGTGTTGACCATGATGGCGTCGCCGATTCGCACCGCGTCCTACTTCGAGCAGCGCGGCTTTTCCCACGGTGCCACCTCCATCGATACAGATGTGCCCTCCAGGCCAATGTCGCCGTATGGGCCATAGCACCAAGAGGGCTATCCTCAAAGGTCCGCTCGCGCCTCGGCGCGGACCTCCCCTTTGCGTGCGGGGACCACCGAGGGGGCGTCGCGCCAGTCGGGCACGCCGTCCTCGGACAGCGCCATCGGGTAGCCGTCTTCATGCACCTCAGCCCAGTGGGCGTGGTTGAGTTCATGAAGCGCGAAACACGCGTTAAGTGCGTTGTAGAAGCCCATGTTGTCGACGGTTTGGTTGACCGACTCCTTGATAAGCAGCGCGCTGATCGTCGGTAGCGCCGCAATGCGGCGGGCGAAATCGAGGGTCTGGTCGGTCAGTTCCTCCCGTTTGAAAACCTTGGACACCATACCGAGGGCATGTGCCTCGTGGATATCGATGGAGTCTCCGGTGAGCATTAGCTCCTTGGTCTTGCGGGGGCCGAATTCCCAAGGGTGGGCAAAGTATTCAACTCCGCACATCCCGAGCCTTGAGCCGACCACGTCGGCGAAGCGGACATCCTCGGATCCGACGATAAGGTCGCACGCCCACATGAGCATCAGTCCGGCCGAGTACACATCGCCATGCACCTGGGCAATAGTGATCTTACGGAGATTGCGCCAGCGCCGGGTGTTCTCGAAGAAATAGTGCCACTCCTGGAGCATCCGCTTTTCGGCGCCGAGCCGGGTCCCGCCGTTGATTCTGCGAGTACCGTGCTGGTTGGGTCCTGGCATGAACTCCTCTTGAAACACCTTGGAGCCCACATCGTGGCCCGACGAAAACATGAGGCCTTCGCCGCCGAGGATGACAACACGGACCTGGTCATCCGCTTCGGCGCGAAGGAACGCGTCATTGAGCTCGACGAGCATGCCCCTGTTCTGGGCGTTCCGTGCCTCTGGTCGGTTGAGCATGATGCGGGCAATAGTGCCCTCATCCACGGTCTCGAATTTGATGAACCGGTATTCACTCTCAGAGCTTTCCTTCGTCGTCAAGCCGACCACCCCACAGTCTTCATGTTGTTGATCTCCAATCCGTCGACCTCCACGGGCGCGGCACTGCGCCAAGCGAGGCGTGGTGAGCTACGCAGCACCAACCCGCCGACGACCGGGTGGCCGTCATCCGCGACGTCGCCTTGGGCAAGCGCTGTCCGGCCCAGTACGAGCGATGGTCGCTCATGTCGGGTAACCGGCGTCCGGATCCTCGCCGGCTACGATCTGCTCAGCTCGTCGAGTGATCGCCCACGATCGGTCCGGATGCGTTAGCACCCAGAACCGCCCCTGCTGCACGGCATCGACCACGGCAGCGGCGACATCGGCCGGCTGAAGACCGAGGGTCGATGTGGCGCGGATCGCGGCGCTGACATTCGCCGGTTTCGCCGTCACCCGGGGGCCACCCGGGCGGTTCCGTTCGGCGGTCAGAAGTTGGGTGTGCACGTAAGCGGGGCAGACCACCGAGACGCCGACGGGTGATTCATCCGCCCTGAGGTCCTTATAGAGGCACTCGCTCACTGCGACAACGGCGTGCTTGCTAGCGGAGTAGACGCCGATGTTGGGACCGGTCACGAGACCCGCGAACGAGCCGGTATTTACGATGTGACCGACGCCCTGTTCGCGCAGGATCGGTACAAAGGTGCGGATGCCATTGACAACCCCGCCGAGGTTGACGCTGAGGACCCAAGCCCATGTGGGAGAGTCGACCTCCCACAAGGCGCCCCCAGCAGAAACGCCTGCATTGTTGCAAACTAAGTCGACGCGGCCGAAATGGACCAGCGTCTCGTCAGCGATACCATCTACCTGTTTCGGCTCCGACACATCCGCGACGACTCCGACCACGGGGGCGCCCTCCTCGCGAAGCTTGGCAACTTCGTTGTGGAGACGCCGCTCCTCAACATCGGCGGCAACGACTCGCATCCCCTCGTCAAGCAAACGGCGCACGAGCCCGAGCCCGATTCCGCTTGCGGCGCCGGTCACCACGGCCACACGGTCGTCCAGGTCGGTGAGCATGAGAGGGACGTCAGGCCGAGCCGAGCTTGGCGCGTTCCTCGGCCAAGGCGGCTAGCAACACGTCAAGGGTCTTGTTGTCGAAGTATTCACGTACATGCAGGACGCTGTCGCCCCAAAGCGTGCAGACGAAGCAGTAGACGTTGTTGTAGGTCGCCCCACCTGGGAGGGAAGCATGGCTCTCGAGCTCAAGGAGGACGCGGTCGTCTTCCTCGATAGCCGAGTGCAGCGTAAACCGGATGGGAATTACCCCGAGCGCGCCACGGATGGTGTCCTTGAAATCCCGCATCGGGGTTGGTGTACGTCGACTGATGTTCCACCAGGTACCGGCATCGTTCAGCGGCTCAAGCGAAGCCTCGATGTCGCCATCGTTGAGGCACCGCCAGTGTGACCAGGCAATCTCCTTGGCGTGGCTGAGGCTCATCACACGTTTAGCTTGCTGGACAGCGCAGCGAGGTCGGTATTCTTTGTCCCGTTGTGGCGGCTTGTGGCGTGGATGGTGGTGTCGTGGCCCAGCGCCCGCTGGCGCAGAGCGTGGACCGTGGCTGTCGCCGGCATGAGTCCACGGGTGTAGGGGTCGTGGGAGTACCAGCGCAGCGCATTGCCGTGACTCATTGCATTGACTTCGTCGTCGGGTACACCCATGAGTTCCGTTGCAAGCGACTCGGGAGCGTCGGGCCAACTCGAGTCGCTATGGGGAAAGTCCATCTCCCATGCGATGTTGTCAATGCCGATCTTATGCCGTAGCTCAACACCGACTGGGTCGTGGATGAAGCATGTCAGGAAGTGCTGCCGGAAGACCTCTGAGGGAAGGAGATGTCCGAACTGCTGGCCGGTCCATAAGTGGTGCATGTCATAGGTGCGGTCGACGCGATCGAGGAAGTAGGGGATCCATCCCGTCCCCCCTTCTGACAGGGCGATGCGGATGTCGGCGAATTCCTTTAGTACCCTCGACCACAGAAGGTCGGCAGCGGCGTACGCGATGTTCATCGGCTGCAGCGTGATCATGACATCCATCGGTGCGTCATCGGCAGTGACGGCCAGGCTGCCGGAAGATCCGAGGTGGATTGACAGAATGGTTCCGGTGTCGCAAAGGGCCTTCCAGAATGGATCCCAGTGCGGGTCGTGGAAACTGGGGTAGCCGAGCTTGGCCGGATTCTCTGTGAACGTGACCGAGTGGCAGCCTTTGGCCGCCGTCCGGCGAACCTCTTGGGCGGCGAGGTCAGGGTCCCACAGGACGGGGATTGCCATTGGGATCAAGCGGTCGGGGGCTGTGGCGCACCAAGTGTCGATGTGCCAGTCGTTGTAGGCCCGGACGAGGTCGAGGGCGAACTCTTTGTCCTGCACGACCGCGAATTGCCGGCCGGAGAAGCCGGGGAAAGTGGGGAAACACATTGAGGCGAGCACACCAGCGGCGTCCATGTCCTTAAGTCGGGCAGTGGGGTCGTAGCATCCCGGCCTGATCTCTTCGAAGTTGGTGGGCTCGACACCGTACTCCTCCTTGGGGCGACCAGCGACTGCATTGAGGGCGAAGTTCGGGAACACACGGCCGTCAAAGCTCCAGGCGTCGGACCCGTCATCCAACCGAGTCATGACGGGAGCCAACGACCGCCACTTGGCTGGCAGGTGGTCCTCGAACATGTCAGGCGGCTCAACGAGATGGTCGTCGACACTGACCAGGATCATTTCATCGGGTTGCATCGCGATTCCCCTCCTTGGCGCTTCGCATTATCTGTTGCTACCATGTGCTGTGGATGTTAGCATGATTGGTGAGAGACGAGAATATGGTTTTCGCTATTTCGATGGCGGCGGCGGGGGACAGTGTGGATTTCGACGACGACGAGCTCAACGCCTTCTCCGATGAGGTTGCGCAATTTCTCCAGGAATTTGTCGGCGAGGCAGAACTACGGCGGATACATCTTCAGGGCGACGGTCACGACGCCGAAGTCCACCGCCTACTGGCCCAGCAGGGTTGGATCGCGGGACCCTGGCCCACCGCCCATGGGGGCCTGGGCTGGAGCCCCTTTCAGGCAATGGCCTTCCGCCTGGGGTTGCGTCGGGGCGGATACCCGGCAATCCTGCTCGCCACCAGCACCTTCGTCGGCCATGTGATCCAACAGCTGGGTAGCGACTTTCACAAGGCGGAGGTACTCCCGGCCTTGGCCTCCGGCGAGGCGGTGATCTGCCTCGGCTACACCGAGCCCGACTCTGGCTCGGATGTGATGGCGGCACGCACCAAGGCTGTTCTTCAGGGCGACGAGTGGGTCATCGATGGCACCAAAATGTTCACCACGGGCGCCCACCTGGCTCGCTACACCTTCTTGCTGGCCAGGACCGACCCCGATGTGGCCAAGCACAAGGGCCTCACTATGTTTCTCGTTCCGCTCGATACGCCTGGCATCACGATCAATCCAGTCCGCACAATAAGCGACGAGCGCTCCAACGCAGTGTTTTATGACGGCGTCCGTGTTCATGACCGCTGGCGGATCGGGGACCTTCACGGTGGAGTTCACGTGTTGGCGCTCGCCCTCCAAATCGAGCAAGGCACCTCATTTCTTACCGATCTTGAATGCCTCTACAGCGCCTCGTTGGCGTGGGCGCGAGCATCGGCCAAAGTGGAGGATCCCGTTGTGCGGGGAGCCATCGCCGAATTGGCACTCGACATCGAGCTGTCCAAGCTTCTGCTCGAGCAGGGCGTATGGCGACGGGCCGCCGGTGTGCCCGATGAGGGTCGGGGTCCAATGAGCAAGCTGTTCTCTTCGGAGCGCCTCATCGAGCACACCGGGGTCATGCTCGACCTCATGGGAGAAGCCGGCTGTCTAATCAGCGGTACGCACGGCGCTGTCGGGAGTGGCGAGGCTGAGCGACTGTACCGCTTCGCTCCGGGCACGACGATCTACGGCGGTACGAGTGAGATCCTACGAAGCCGGATTGCCGAGACTGGCCTCGGGTTGGCGCGGAGCCGGGGATGACGATCGAGCTCCGACCCACCGAACTCCAGGCCGAGATTCTCGGCACTTTCGGCTCCATATTCGCCAAGGAGGCGTCGATCGAACGCGTCCGCGCCGCAGAGCCGATGGGCCACGACGCTTCGGCGTGGCGGCGGCTGTGTGCCCTCGGGTGTCTGGAGGTGGCCGTCCCTGGCGCCGCCGAGTCTGCGTCGAGTCTCCCCGAGACCACGGCTTTGGCCGGGCTCGTCGGTCGCCACGTGGCTCCTGTGCCGTTCCTGGAATCCGTCGCCGTTGCTCGCCTGCTTGCCGCCGCGCAGCACCCCGCCCTGCCTGACGTGCTTCGAGGCGAGCGCGTTATCACCTTCGCCCCACGCACTCTGGGCAGCGGCCCCCAGGTGGTGCCGGCGGGTGCCGTGGCGGACGGTGTCCTGGTCATTCGGGACGGTGCAGTGCTGCTGGTCACCCGCACGCCCGACCGCGCAGCCTGGGCGGCCAACCTCGGGTCATCGCCTGTCGCAGTGCTCGACCTCGACAGCGAACGCGGCGATGTCGTCGCCGCCGATGGCGAGATTTGGCGCCGGCTGCTCCAGGACTGGCGTCTTCATCTCGCGGCGGCGCTCGCCGAGCTGGCTTCTCGGGCTCTTGAAATCGGCGCCGAGCAGGCTCGGAGCCGAAAACAGTTTGGTGCGCCGATTGGCGCTTACCAAGCCGTCTCGCACCGGCTGGCAGACCTGGCGACAATGGTGGACGCTGCCCGCCTCATGGTGGCTAAGGCGGCTTGGGCGCGCGAACTGGGCCGCGGCGACGCCCCAGTTCTGGGCGAGATGGCGTGGGTACAGGCGACCCGCACGTCGGAGGACGCCAGCAGCGCCACGGTGCACTTCCTCGGAGGCTACGGCATCACGGAGGAGTACGACGCTCAGCTCTACTTCCGTCGAGCCAAGGCTTGGGCGCTTCTCGGGGGCGGGCGCCGAGCCGGGATCGACCGGCTCGCGGTTGGACTCCTCGGTTGAACGTGATGCCTGATGGGCCGAGGGACTCCGGACACCACGATGCGCACGAGGTCGACAGTGAGCCCGCAAAGGAGAAAAGCGTGACGGAGCCCTGCGTGGTGGGGTTCCTGTCCGACATTCCGTCGGGTGAGCGGATGGTGCACTACGACCGCATCGCCCGACTTGCGTTCACCACGGCGCGCGAGCTGGGGCTGATCGACTTCGAAGTCGATGTCGTATCCCGTGAGTGCAACGGCCTTCCCCGTGGTGACGGCGACTCGGTCGTGACTGCCTACGAAGAGCTGGTGGCCGCCGGCGCGGTCGCAATCATCGGCCCGTTCGTGACCGACAACGCCACTTACCTCAAGCCGGTCGTCGAGCGCCTGCGGGTGCCGAGCATCTCCTGGTGCGGAGCAGCCACCTGGCTTGGCCCCCACACCTTCTCCCTGCCCAATGGCTCGCTCCAAGATGAGGGGCCGTTACTCGCCCTGTATGCCCATAGTCAAGGGCACCGGCGCATCGCCGTCATCCGCGACGACTCAGAGATCGGTGACACGTACTGGCGGTTCTTCGAGATTGCCGCCCGGCGCCTCGGTATCAACATCGTCTCGGTGCAAGCGGTCGATCGAGTTGCCACCGACGTCACTGCTGAGCTCGAGGCCGCTCGGTCCGCCGAGCCAGACCTCCTCGTCTACCTCGGTTATGGCATGTCGCTGTTGCCCATGCAGCCGTACTTTAGCCAGTGGCCGGTGGCCCGCCTCGCGACCACAGCGTTTATTTTCTGTTACCGCAAGGAGTATGTCGACGCCTTTGAGGGCTGGAGCGGGCTGGACCAACTTGACCCCGCCAATCAGGTGCGCAAGAGGTTCCTTGCGCTCTCTCGCGAGCGCCTTGGCTACGAGCCTGACTTCATGTCTGCAACGTTGATGTGGGACTCAGCGCGGGTCTTGGCTGACGCTTTCGCCATCGGCCCTGCCCTCACGCCCGATGGAGTTCGCGAGGGATTGGAAGGCGTGCGTTTGCTGCCCGCGGCTAGTGGCGGTGACGGCACCACAATCAGCCTTGGCCCGTACAGCCACAAGGCCTGGGAAGGCACGCGCTATCTCGTGGTAGGGCGGGTGGAGGGAGGTGTACCTCGGTTTGAGTCCTACGTCGATGCCGCGCCTCCGCCGACCACCTGAAAGCGTGCAGGAATGACCGACACCTGCCCGGGTGCAATGACTTCACGGCGTCGGGCCTGCTCACTATGCCAGCGACGGCTGGGCTCCGACCTCGCCCGGTGCGTCTCCGACTGCGCTGATGGGCGGGTATCTTCCTGTAAGATGAGAAGAGGGATTTCCGTCCACTGAAGCGCGGGTCTCAGCGAAGGGAAACACACATGGCGAATAAGACCGAACATGCAGAGAGGACTGAGCACCCTGAGCTCGCCCTAGCAGGGCCCGGCAGCCCGTGGCGCTCTCGTGTGGTGAATCGTTCACTGGCCCGTGCCACCAAGCGGTCCTTGGAGCGGGGCGACCTGTTCGTGGAAGCTGCGCTCAATCTTATGGACGAAAAGGGCACGACCAACTTCACGGTGCAGGAGGCGTGTGACGGGGCCGGACAGTCCCTGCGGACATTTTATATGCACTTTAGCGGAAAAGACGACCTCCTGCTGGCCGTCTACGAGGAGTTGTATGCGGCATTTGTAGAGCGCATCACGGCTGAGGTCGAGGCTATTGATGATCCGCTCCAGCGGATCGCCATGTCGATCACCGCTGCAATCGCTCAAACCGTTGCGGGGGACAGCAAGCGCATGCAACGAGATCGCGCACTCGCTCACTTTCGGCACACGCTCACAGAGGGACATGCCGTTGATGTCGCTGCCGTACAGGTGCCCTATATCAACCTCGTCATCCGCCTCATTGACGAGGCTGTGGCGTCTGGCGACCTCCCGCCTCAGGATGCGGGCAAGATGTCCTTCATCATCAGCGCGCTGAAGACCGCCTACTTGCATTCCGTGCTTCTCGGGAACGACGTAGGCCTCGATACCCCCGACCCAGGCGAATTGGCCACGTTCTGTCTTCGCGGACTCGGAGCGGACCCCAGTCGTATCTGACTCTTCGACGACCACCTTGACCGGTGAACCGGAGCGAAGCCGGGACGAGCCGCTGACTGGGCTCGCCAGCTAAGCGGCTCGTCGCTCCTCGGCGCGTCGGGCCAACGCATAGCAATGAGAGAGACTTTCTATGGGATGGTGCCCGCAGTCTGGCATGCCGTGATTTGCTCCCAGGTGAGCCCGAGTTCAAGCAGGACTTCCTCGGTATGCTGACCGTGCTGGGGCGCTCGCCGTAGCACCGGGG
>Ga0302324_100022724_pt1 | contig 12169 bp, 12 predicted proteins | sample Palsa_T0_1_FD_201949 | JGI IMG/M metagenome (GOLD analysis project Ga0302324, IMG submission 201949) | Peat permafrost microbial communities from Stordalen Mire near Abisko, Sweden - Palsa_T0_1 | ecosystem: Environmental > Terrestrial > Soil > Palsa > Peat permafrost | place: Sweden: Abisko...
TGATCTCGCTGGTGATCCTGATGGGCATGTGGCTGGAGCGTTTCGTCATCATCGTCACCAGCCTGTCGCGCGACTACCTGCCTTCGTCCTGGGGCCATTACACTCCCACCCGTTGGGACTATGCAGTGTTCTTCGGAACCATAGGGTTGTTCACCACGGCGATGTTTATTTTCATCCGCATCATGCCCGCGATTTCGATCTTTGAAATGCGGACCCTGCTGCCGGAGGCGGAGGTGGAGACCAAGTGAGTCACGCCCAGCTCGCACCGCCCATCTACGGTCTGCTTGCGGAGTTCGACACTCCGACCGAACTGGTTCACGCAACCCAGGCGGCGTATGCGGCCGGCTATCGCCAGATGGACGCATACAGCCCGTTTCCCATCGAAGAGGCCAGCGAGGCCGTCGGCTTCCACAAGAGCCGCGTTCCCCTGATTGTGCTGCTTGGCGGCATCCTCGGCGGAGCTTCCGGATTTGGTTTGCAGTACTGGATCAACTGCATCGACTATCCGCTAAATATCGGCGGGAAGCCTTATCTGTCCTGGCCTGCGTTCATCGTACCGACCTTCGAATTGACGATCCTGTTCGCCGGACTGTGTGGCGTCTTCGGCATGTTTGCCTTGAATGGATTGCCCATGCCGCACCACCCGCTTTTCAATGTGGACCGTTTCTCGCTCGTGACTCGCGACAAGTTTTTCCTGTGCGTGGAAGCCGCTGATCCCAATTTCGATCTGGAGAACACGGAGCGCTTTATGCGGAGCCTGCACCCGGCGTCGATTTCGGAGGTGCCGCATTAATCGGCCAGCACAATTCGAGATTGGGCCCTGCGCTTGGCTGCGACCGAGTGTCCCCAAAGCTTCGCGGCGCAAGGCGTCGGTTTGTCTGCTGGCGGCTGTGACGCTGCTGCTTTTGGCGGGCTGCCGGCAGGACATGCAGGTGCAGCCCTACCAGCGTCCGCTGGTGGAAAGCGATTTCTATGCCGACCATCGCTCCGCGCGGCCTATTATTTCGGGCACCGTAGCTCGCGGACATCTGGATGCCGATACGTACTTCTACACCGGCAAGATCGGCGACAAAGATGGCGACTACCTGCCGTTTCCAGCGACTGCCGAGGTGATGGCGCGGGGACAGCAGCGCTTCAACATCTACTGCGCTCCCTGCCATTCCGAGGTTGGCGATGGCTATGGGATGATCGTGCAGCGCGGCTTCAAGCGTCCGCCGTCGTATCACATTGATCGTCTGCGGCGAGCCCCGATTGGATATTTCTTCGATGTGATGACCAACGGCTTCGGCGCCATGTCCGACTATTCCCAACAGATTCCTCCGTCGGACCGCTGGGCGATTGCTGCCTATATCCGCGCGCTACAGTTGAGTCAGCACGCAACTGCGGCTGATGTTCCTGCCGGCGAGCAGGTCGCCAGCACGCCGCCGCCGGGCGTTTTCGTCATGCCTGCGTACGACACCCAGGGCGCAACCACGGCTGCCTCCACTCCGCCTCCGCCGCAAGCGGCGCCGGCCTCAGGAGGCGCACAGAAACCATGAGCGAACAGACCATCACTCTTCGCCAGACCGATAATGTTGTGCCGGCGCAGACTGGCCATTGGCAGAATATGTGGCTGGGGGTCGGCCTTGTCGGCGTGGTGCTCACCATCGTGGGATATGTGATGTCGCCTGAGCAACTCCTGCGCGGCTACCTCATCGGCTTTATGTTCTGGCTGGGCCTGAGCATGGGTTGCCTGGGATTGCTGATGGTGCAATACCTGTCCGGCGGCTTCTGGGGTCTGGCTATTCGCAGCACATTGGAAGCAGGTTCTCGCGGCCTGTTGCTGATGGCTGTCCTCTTTCTGCCGATCCTGTTTGGGCGCAACCAGCTTTACGCCTGGATGACCAATCCTGCGCTCACCGAGCACAACAGCTGGTATCTGCATGTCGGCGGATACGGCGGCTGGATCGCTCGCGCCATCATTTATTTCGCCCTTTGGATCTTCTTTCAATCGGTTCTCTATAGCCGCGGGAAGCGGCTCTACGAGCCGTTGAGCGGCCCGCTCCCGTTCTTCCAGGGCATCAGCGGGTTGGGCGCAGTGGTGTACTCGCTCTCGATTTCCTTTGCCGCGGTCGACTGGGTGATGTCCCTCGATCCGCACTGGGGATCGACCATCTACGGCCTGATCTTCATTGCCGGAGAGGGACTTTCAGCGTTGGCGTTCTGCGTCGTCATCCTGACCCTGTTGACGCGCGTCAGCCCTTATCGCGAGATCATCAAGCCCACGCAGTTCCATGACCTCGGCAAGCTGATGCTCGCCTTTGTAATGCTGTTCGCTTACTTCTCTTTCTCGCAGTGGCTCATCATCTGGGCCGGCAACCTTCCGGAGGAGATCGGTTTCTTCCTGAACCGCATCCATGGCGGCTGGGGCGTGGTGGCGCTCATCATTATTCTGTTTCACTTCGCGTTGCCGTTCTGCCTGCTGCTGTCGCGCGAACGCAAACGCGCCGGCAGCCGCCTCATCGGCGTAGCGATTCTCCTGATGTGCATGCGGGTGGTCGACATCTACTGGTACGTAGTGCCTAACTTCGCGCACGAGCGCGGACACTTCTACCTCAGCATCTGGTACGTAGTGCCGGTCATTGCCATCGGAGGCTTGTGGCTGGGATTCTTCTTCCACAACTTCCAGAAGCGGCCGTTATTACCGCTGTATGACCCGCAGATACCGAATTTCCTGCAGCAAGGATCGGGACATGGCCACTAACCACGACAATTACGATCCTTTGCGCAATCCGCAAGTGGACTATGAACGCGCCGACCTCAGCGCGCGTGGCATTCTGTGGTTCCTGATCGGACTCTTCATCACCGGCTTCTTCATTGAACTGGTGCTGTGGGGAATGTTCCATTTCATGGCGCGCAGCCAGGCGCTGTTTCCGCAGCCGCCGATGAATCCCATGAGGCAGGCTCAGCAGGCGCCGCCGGCCGCTCCTGGCTCCCGCTCGGTGCTGCAAAATACGCCGGCGGTGAACCTGGATGTCTTTCCCGAGCCGCGTCTTCAGACGTACGACGCCGGCGAGATGCGCCAGTACGTCAGCTCGGAGCAGGAGTTGCTGAACCCGAAGCAGCCGTTTGCCGATCCCAGCGGGGCAATACATATTCCGATATCGCAGGCGATGCGATTGATTGTGGAGCGGGGATTGCCGCAGCGTCCGAATGCGCCGCCTGAGATCAACACCCAGGCCTCAGCCGGTAATACGAAGATGCTGGACATGCAGGCCGGGCCGCTGGGACCAGCAGGTGGAAGCACTTCGGAGAAACCGACGGCGGGAGAACAGAAGCAGCCGTAATGTTGTGCTCAACAAAATTCGCGGGACTCTTCGTTGGGGCGATGCTGACGCTTGCGGCCATCTGTGCCGCCGCGCAGCCGCCCTCGTCCTTTCAGGACAAGAGCTCGTCGCAGCCCGCGTCCCAGGTCAGTCCGTCGGACTTGGCGAATGTCGGCATCGATCAGCGGCTGAATCAACGGATACCGCTCGATCTGGAGTTCAAAGACGAGACCGGCAAGACCGTGAGGCTGGGAGAATATTTTAGTTCCGGTCGCCCCGTGATCTTGAACCTGGTGTATTACACCTGCCCCATGCTTTGCGGCGAGGAGCTGATAGGCGAAGCCAGCGCGCTGAGCATGTTGAAGTTCACGCCGGGCAAGGAATACGAGGTTGTGTCGGTAAGCTTCAATCCTGACGAGACGCCGAAGGACGCGGCCGCTGCGAAGCAAACCTACATTGCTCGCATCAACGAGCATCTGGAGCATAAGACCAACGGCGACGGCTGGCACTTTTTGACCGGCCAGCAATCGCAGATCAAACAACTTGCCGATGCCGTGGGCTTTCATTATCGTCGCGATGCGGCCAGCGGACAGTTCATTCACGCCACCGGCCTCATGGTCGTGACACCTGCGGGCAAGATCGCCCAGTACTACTACGGGGTGGAGTTCTCGCCCAAGGATATTCGCCTGGGTTTGATCGAGGCCGCGCGCGGCAACATCGGCAACGTAGTAGATGAGGTGCTGCTGTACTGCTATCACTACGACCCGAAGACCGGACGGTACGGCGCGGTGGTCACCAACATTATGCGCTTGGCGGGAGCTGCCACCATGCTGATTCTCGGCGGATTTCTCATCGTGATGTTCCGCCGAGATTCGAGCGGCAGCAAGAAGGAAACAGGACGGGCCTGATCGATATGTGGAAGAACCTCCCACTTTTTCCGGAGCGTGCCTCGGCTTTGGCATGGCAGGTGGACGGACTTTATTTTCTGCTGATCGCGGTGTCGGCGTTTTTCACGCTGCTCATCTTTGCCGTGATCTTCTACTTCGCGGTGAAGTATCGCCACTCGGTCCATCCGCATCCGGTGCAGATTGACGGGTCGCTGCCGCTGGAATTGGCGTGGACCCTGATCCCGCTCGGCATCTGCATGATCTTCTTTGCCTGGGGCTCGCTCATCTACTTCCAGGAGGCGCGTCCGCCCCGGGGAGCGATGGAAGTTTACGTCGTTGGCAAGCAGTGGATGTGGAAGTTTGAACATGAAACCGGGCAGCGCGAGATCAATCAGTTGCACGTGCCCATCGGCCGCGACGTCAAGCTGGTGATGAGTTCGCAGGACGTGATCCACGACTTCTTTGTGCCGGCGTTTCGGGTGAAGGCTGATGTGCTGCCCGGCCGCTTCACCGAGTTATGGTTTCACCCGACGAAAGCCGGCACTTATCATCTGTTCTGTTCGCAATATTGCGGCACTGACCATTCCGCGATGATCGGCCAGGTGATCGTGATGGAGCCGGTGGCATTCCAGGCGTGGCTCAATGCAGGCGAAAACATGGGCACTCTGGCGGCCAATGGGCAACAGTTGTTTCAGCAACTGGGCTGCGCCACTTGCCATCGTTCCGATACCCAGGGCCGCGGGCCGAACCTGGCGGGACTCTTTGGCAAGCCCGTGATGCTGGACGATGGCCGCACGGTAATCGCCGACGAGAACTATGTTCGTGAATCGATTTTGAATCCCGGCGCCAAGATTGTGTCCGGTTTCAAGCCCATCATGCCCAGCTTCCAGGGGCAGGTTTCCGAGGAAAGTTTGGGGGCTCTTGTGGCCTACATTAAGTCGCTGGCGCAACCGCAACCGAATGAGCCGGGGAGCAATCGCCCGCCGGCTCCTGAAAGATCGAGTGTGCAGTAAGGTCCCAGAACCCGAAGGTGTGTGACATGGCAACCGCCGTCCAAACTGTCGAACGCGAGAACTACCTGAATTCGAACTACGGCATCAAGTCGTGGCTGCTGACGACAGACCATAAGCGTATCGCGCTGCTCTATCTGGTCTCGATCACTGCCATGTTCTGGATCGGCGGTTTCTTCGCCATGCTGATCCGGCTGGAGTTGCTGACTCCGGCAGGCGATATGGTTTCGTCCGACACGTATAACAAGCTGTTTACCATGCACGGGATCATCATGGTGTTTTTCTTCCTGATCCCGTCAGTACCCGCGACGCTGGGTAATTTCCTGATTCCCCTGATGGTGGGTGCCAAAGACCTGGCATTTCCACGAGTGAACCTCCTGAGCTGGTACATCTACATGCTTGGCGCCATTACTGCGCTGACCGCGATGGTCACCGGTGGCGTCGATACCGGCTGGACCTTCTATACTCCTTTCAGCACTACGTATTCCAACACCCACGTGATGGGCGCCGCGATCGGCATCTTCATCACTGGCTTCTCGTCAATCCTTACGGGATTGAACTTCATCGTTACCATCCATCGCATGCGCGCGCCGGGCATGACTTGGCGGCGCTTGCCCTTGTTCTGCTGGTCGAACTATGCGGCCGCCCTCATCATGGTGCTGGGCACACCGGTCATCGCTATTACCCTGTTGCTGGTTGCGCTGGAGCGCGCCTTCAATATCGGCATCTTCAATCCCCAACTGGGTGGTGACCCGGTTCTTTTTCAGCACCTGTTCTGGTTCTACTCCCATCCGGCGGTCTACATCATGATCCTGCCCGGCATGGGCGTCATCAGTGAGGTAGTAGCCTGCTTCTCGCGCAAACGCGTCTTCGGATACGAGTTCGTAGCTCTGGCCTCGATTGCCATTGCCGTTCTCGGCTTCCTGGTCTGGGCGCACCATATGTTTGTTGCCGGCATCTCGGTGTACGCTGCGCTGGTGTTTTCGCTGCTTAGCTATCTGGTCGCTATCCCCTCGGCGGTGAAGGTCTTTAACTGGACGGCGACGATGTATAAAGGGGCAATCCGTTACGACACACCGATGCTCTACGCCTTCGGCTTCATCGGCCTGTTCACGGTTGGCGGTCTGACCGGCGTTTTCCTGGCATCGCTGGGCGTTGACGTGCACGTTCACGACACCTACTTTGTGGTAGCCCACTTTCACTACGTGATGGTAGGTGGCATGGTGATGGCCTACATGGCGGGGCTGCACTTCTGGTGGCCCAAGATCACCGGTCGCATGTATCCCGAGGCGTGGGCCAAGCTGTCGGCGCTGCTGGTGTTCGTCGGCTTCAATACCACCTTCTTCCCGCTGTTTATCGTCGGCTACATGGGGTTGCCGCGCCGCTACCATGCGTATCCGCCGGAGTTTCAGGTGTTGAATGTGCTTTCCACTGCGGGAGCGTCGATCCTCGCCGTGGGCTACGTTTTGCCGATGATCTACTTCCTGTGGTCGCTGCGCTACGGCGAACCGGCTCCGCCGAATCCCTACAATGCCGTTGGCCTGGAGTGGATGACGCCGTCGCCGCCGCCCACCCACAACTTCGATGAAACGCCGATTGTGACTTGGGAAGCCTACGACTACGAGCATCAGCCGCAAGAGGAGGTCACCGTTGGCCACTAGCGATATCCAGGTCGCTGAGCACGCGCTGCAACACCACTTTGCGGACATGGAGCAGCAGCAGGAGACCTCCACTTTCGGCATGTGGATGTTCCTGCTGACGGAGATCATGTTCTTCGGCGGCCTTTTTTGCGCGTATCTGGTGTACCGCGCCTCCTACTACCAGGCATTCGTCGAAGGCAGCGGGAAGATGAACATTGGGTTGGGCGCAACCAACACGGCGGTGCTGATCTGTAGCTCGTTGAGCATGGCACTCGGTGTCCGCGCCGCCCAGATGGGAAAACCCAAGCTGATGGCGATTCTGCTGGTGATTACCATCGTCTTTGGACTGGGCTTCCTCGGCATCAAGGCGATTGAGTATCACGAACACTGGGTGAACCATGAGTTTCCCGGGCCGAACTTCCACTTTGAGACCGGCGATCCTGCGCACCCTGCGACTGATCCCGTGCATACCGAGATCTACTTCTCGCTGTACTGGGCGATGACCGGACTGCATGCTCTGCACATGATAATCGGAGTTGGATTAGTCACCTGGATCATCATTGCCGGACTGGGCGGCGCCTACAGCCGCTCCTACTTCACCCCGGTGGAAAATGTCGGATTATATTGGCACTTCGTCGACTTGGTTTGGATCTATTTATTCCCGCTGCTTTATTTGATCAGCAAGAAACATGGTGGTGGCTAATGGCGAAGCCTACAGACGAGCATTTCGATCCCATGTCCCACGTGGTGCCGGTAAGTCTTTATGTGACTATCTGGGCTGCTTTGATGGTCTTCACGGCACTGACGGTGTTCGCGGCGACGCTTGAATTGCACGTCTTCAACATCGTGCTGGCGCTGCTTATTGCGACCGTCAAGGGTACCCTGGTGGTCCTCTTCTTCATGCATCTGCGCTATAGTACCAAGCTGACGATGGTGACCGTGGTGGCCGCAATCTTCTTCCTGATCATCATGTTTTCGCTCAGCATGACGGATTACCTGACGCGGGGCTGGGCCACCAGCATCCGTTGAAAGGCGCCGCGGGCTCAATCGCGTGGTTTTGTAGTTGACCCTCCAGCTCCGCCCGGAGCCTCGGGGAAGCCAGCATGTCTGACACTGTGGTATAAAGCAGCGCTGCGGCCTTCGATCTGCCACATTGTGGGACATGGCGAAGCGTCCCACGCCCGGATACCTCGTGAAATTAGTTTGCCCAGTTTCATCATCCTGTAACAATGAAGCATGTAACCTACTTATGTGATTCCCACATATGACAGTTCCACGCCTGCGGTCGGCTACAATACAGCCGTGAAACAAACCATCTTTGTTGTGGAAGATGACACCGATATTTTGCGTCTGGTGCGGCACCATCTGGAAGCCGCCGGCTATGGCGTGCGCACGTTCACCGGCACCGCCAGTGTGATCGGCGAAGCCGAAAAGCAAGCTCCATCGCTATTCCTGCTGGACATCATGGTGCCGGGAGGCGACGGACTGGAACTCTGCCGCCGTATCCGCCAGACTTCGGCGCTGAGCATGGCTCCAGTAATTTTTCTGACTGCCAAAACCAGTGAGTCGGACCGGGTTATCGGGCTGGAGATGGGCGCCGACGATTATATTCCCAAGCCCTTCAGCCCGCGTGAACTGGTGGCTCGAGTCCGGGCCGTGCTGCGGCGCTTCGAGCGCCCCCTGGCGCCTGCTATTGTGAAGGCGGGCGATATCGAAATCGACAGCGGCGGTATGACTTTGACGGTCCGAGGCCAACTGACGCAAACCACGGCCACGGAGTTCCGTCTGCTGGAATATCTGGCCCGGCACCCCGGCCGGGTGTTCACGCGCGATCAACTGCTCGACGCTGTTTGGCGCGACACCCACTATGTAACTCCCCGCTCGGTGGACGTCTATGTGCGCCGTATTCGTGAGAAAATCGAGGCTAACCCTGACGAGCCGCGCTATCTGAAGACGGTTCGCGGAGCGGGCTACCGCTTCGAAATCCCCAAATCGTGAAGAGCTGCAAACCGTGAAGAGTCGCATCTTCGTCAAGTTGTTTCTCGCGGCGCTGGTGGTGATTGCGGCTTGTACTGTCTCGCTCGATCTGCTCATTGGTCGCACGTGGGAGGGCATGCTGCGGCATGAGATTGAAACCTCGTTGCGCCAAAAGACGCAGATGTTCGCCGCGCGCGTCGCCGATGCTTCGCCCGGTTCGCTGAAGCAAATGACCGAGCAGGCCGCCCCGGCTGCGGGGGCGCGGATCACCGTCATTGACGCGACGGGCAGGGTCCTGGCCGATTCCGAGGCCAATCCGGACGCGATGGAGAATCACGCCACCCGACCGGAATTTGTTGCGGCGCTGCAGGGTCGGATTGGAAGCGCCACGCGCCTCAGCAAGACTACTGGTGTGGACCTGCTTTACGTGGCGGTGCCCATTCCTGGCGGGGCAGTGCGCATGGCGTATCCCCTCAGCTCGATTCGCGAGGCCAATCGTGAAATTCGCCGCGACCTCCTCGAAGGCTCGGCGGTCGCCGGACTGCTGGCGCTTCTATTGGTTCTTGCCGCAACCCAGTCAATTGGGAGGAGGCTGCTGCGGATCACCGACTTTGCGGAGCGCGTGGCGGCTGGAGACCTGTCGGCGCGAATCCAGGAAGGAGCGGGAGATGAGATCGCGCATGTGGCCTCGGCGCTCGACAAAACCGCGCGCAAGCTGGAGGAAGGCTTCAGCGCGTTGGAGAACAGCCGGCAGACCCTGGAGACGCTGTTGAACTCGATGCAGGAAGCGGTGATCGCGGTCGCCCAGGACGAGCGGGTATTGTGGGCCAACCAGCGTATGGAGCGCCTGCTGCCTAGCGGTGTGCGCATGGGAGCTCCGCTGGTGCAATCGGTGCGCGACCCGGAAATCCTGGCGTCGGTACAAAGCGCCCTTACGACCCGCGAGGTGACCGTGGCCCGCGCGGCCAAGATTTTCTCCGGCCGCGTCTTCGATGTAACTGCGGCACCCATGCCGGGCGGAGGCGCGGTGGCCGTGTTGCATGACCAGACCGAGATTGAGCGCGTGGAGAAGACGCGACGCGATTTCATCGCCAACGTTTCGCATGAGTTGCGCACGCCGTTGACTTCTATTCAGGGTTACTCCGAAACCTTGATGGAAAGCCGCGGTGTGCCGGCGGAGCTGCGCGAGTTCGTGGAAATCATCCGCAAGAATGCCATGCGTATGGCGCGTCTTACCGAGGACCTGCTGGTGCTGGCGCGAGTGGAGTCAGGCGAGCAGAAGCTGAACCTTCAGACCGTCGCGCCGAGCGAACTGCTAGACGACGCGGTGCAGACATTTCATGAGCTGGCGGCTGCTCGTGGCATCGAACTGTCGCTGATGAATACAGCATCTTCCGCAGTCCTGGTGGATCGCGATGCCATCCACCAGGTGTTTACTAACCTGATCGACAACGCACTGAAGTATGGCAATCAGGGTGGCAAGGTGCTGGTGGGGGCCTGCGAATCGGAAGAAGGAGTACAGTTTTATGTTCGCGACTTCGGCTCCGGCATCTCGAGCGAGCACCTAACCCGCTTGTTCGAACGCTTCTACCGGGTGGACAAGGCGCGCTCGATGGAGTCGGGAGGGACCGGTCTAGGTCTGGCTATCGCGAAGCACGTGGTGCGGGCACACTCCGGCACAATTCGCGCCGAAAGCGAGTTGAACCACGGCTCTACCTTCTACTTCACGCTGCCGCGCCAGAGTGTGCCGGTGATGGCATAAGCGCGAATCGGGATTGCATTTCAAGTACGCCAGCCTTTGAATTAAAGCAAACTTAATCCGAATTTCATGGGGAATTCATAAGCGCAGGCTATGCTGTCCCTAATAGTCCATCCCGCTCGACCTTCGTGCTGGCTCAACGAGTGCCGGCTCACAAAAACGTGGCATTACGTGTAACCAGCTAAGAGAGCACAATGAGTTCAGCCGAGACCATCCCCCCAAGCCCAGAGGCAATCTGCGCACAGTTGCAGGGGCAGACGTTGCAGGCTTGCCGAGTGGCGAGAATTGCAGCCGGAATTGTCGCGGAGGGAATTGCGACGGGAGTGTCGTCCGTCCTCGACGGTGTGCGGGAGCGCGAGAAGGAACTCGACACCCTCGACCGCGTCATCGATCAAGGAGTGACCTCGGTTATCACTGAGGTTGGTCCCGAACATGCGCGCGAGCTACTGGCATGTCTGAAATTCATCATCGACCTGGAGCGCATTGGCGACCTCCTGCTGAATTGCAGCAACCGAGCAGCGGCGGTAGGCAGCCGCATCGAGTTGCAGGACATTCGCGACCTGACGGTGATGGCTTCGCGACTGGAGAAGATGCTGGCCGACGTGCACGACGCATTCAGCCAGCGCGACTTGAATCGCGCGCTGGCGGTATTGCGCTCCGATGCCGAGCTGGACCGGCTGCGAAATTTGATATTTCTGCGGCATCTGGAAAATCACGACGGCAGGCCGCGGCAGGAAAGCTTCCACGTGTTGTTCATGACGCAAGCTCTGGAGCGAGCTGGCGATCACGCCAAGAACCTTGCCGAGGAGGTTTGTCACCTGGTCAGCGGACACAGTGTTCGCCACGTACTGCGCTCCTATGACAAGCCCATGGAGCAAATGTTTATCGAAGATCTGAAGCGGCGGCAGAAGAACCTGGGCTAGCCGGGGTGGAATTCCCCGATAATTGTCCGGCACTCGCAAGTCTTGTAATCAAAGCAGTTTGCGGCTATGTAAGGGCTTGTCTTCACGCGAAATTCACTGCCATGTAACGAAATTGTAACAATGTGGGCGTAGAACCACGATTGAGCCCATTTTCGCCAAAAATCAGGAGGAAATTACGTGATTCGCTCTCTCAGGGTGCTCCTCTGCATCGCTGTGCTTGCGACCTGCGCCCTGGCGCAGACAACCTTGAATGGCGCCGGCGCCACTTTTCCCTACCCAATTTATTCGAAGTGGTTTAACGAATACCACAACGAACATTCGAACATTCAGATCAATTATCAGTCGATCGGCAGCGGCGGCGGCATCCGCCAGGTGCAGGCTGGTACGGTTGATTTCGGAGCGACCGATGGGCCCATGACCGATGAGCAAATTGCTCAGTCCAAGGTCAAGGTCCTGCATGTTCCGACCGTCTTGGGCGCCGTGGTACCCGCCTACAATATCAAGGGGATAACTGGCGACGTGAAGTTTACGGGCGACATCCTGGCGGATATCTACCTGGGAAAGCTTACGAAGTGGAATGACCCCAGGATTACGAAGATCAACCCCGGTATGACCTTTCCTGACATGAACATCACCGTAGTGCACCGTTCGGATGGGAGCGGCACCTC
>Ga0302324_100022727_pt1 | contig 12169 bp, 9 predicted proteins | sample Palsa_T0_1_FD_201949 | JGI IMG/M metagenome (GOLD analysis project Ga0302324, IMG submission 201949) | Peat permafrost microbial communities from Stordalen Mire near Abisko, Sweden - Palsa_T0_1 | ecosystem: Environmental > Terrestrial > Soil > Palsa > Peat permafrost | place: Sweden: Abisko...
TGAGCAGCTCGGTGCGAGTGCCGTTGGAGATGCCGGCCTGAACGGAGACGCGGCGCTTGCCCTCCTTGGCCTTGGTGTCGGGGACTTCGATGAAGGCCTTGCCGGTGGTGTCGTAGATCAGCGCCTGCTCGGGGACGGTGAGGACGTTCTTGTGCTCCTCGAGGATGATCTCGGCGTTGGCGGTCATGTTGGCCTTGAGTTCACCGGTTGGATTGTCGATCGACACCCAGACTTCGAAGGTGGTGACGTTGTCTTTTTCGACGCCCAGCGGGACGATCTTGGTGACCTTGCCGTTGAATGTTTTGTCCTTGAAGGATTCCACCTTGATGCGCGCGGGCTGGTTCAGGTAGACGTGGCCGATGTCGCTCTCGTCCACCTTGCCTTTGACGTAAACCTGGTGAGTGTCACCGAGGGTCATGACCTGGGTCGCGGTGGAACCGAGGACGAGGATGGAGCTGACGGCGTCGCCGATCTGGACATCGCGAGAGAGGACCTCACCGTCGATCGGCGAGGTGACGTTGGTATAGCTGAGCTGCTCTTCGAGCTGGCTGAGGCTGGCGCGGGCTTGTGCAACCTGGGCTTCGGCCTGGCGAAGCTTGGCTTGGTCAACGGAAATCTGCGCGCGCGACTGGTCACGTTTGTTGAGCGCGGCCTGGTAGTTGCGGTTGGCGTCGTCCACTGATTGCTGGGAGACGATGCCGTCCTTGACCATCGCGTTCTGGCGATCGTAGGTCTCCTTGTACATCGGCAGATCGGGGGCATCGGCGGCGACGCGATCCTGCGCGATGTTGGCCTGATAGGTGCCGACGGTGGCTTCCGCGGACTGCAGGCTGGCTTTTTGCGCGGCTACCTGCGCCAGAATTTCTACCTGGTCGAGCTGGGCCAGCATTTGTCCCTGCTTCACGTTGTCATTGGCGTCGGCGAAGAGTTTGGTGACGATGCCGCTGGCTTTCGATTTCAACTGAACTTCGGTGATGGGTGTAACTTTGCCGGTCGCGACGACGCTGCGCGCGATGTCCTGCTTGGTGACCTGACCCAGATGGCTGGGATCAATCTTCGTGCCGCTGCCTTTGGCGACGGCGACGACGACGAGCGCGATGACGACGGCTGCGGTTGCGCCGCCGATCCATAGCCATTTGCGGGACTTCTGTTTCGCCACGATGTTCCTCCTGAAAACTTTGCTGCCTGTCTTTTGATACGCAGGCGGACGTTGCTGAGTTCCTTGCAGCTCAATTTATGGCCACTTGTTTTTACTGGATGAGCGTGGCCGGGCAGGAGTTATCTGCCTGAATTCGCAACCACGTGCTTGGACGCGCCAGCCGGCCGGAGGAAAGCAGGGCGATGCTAGACTCAAGCTGCTCATGCTGGAATGGCTGCTTTTCCGCGCTGTATCGGTGGCGCTGCTGATCTTCGCCAATGGCTTCTTTGTGGCGGCTGAGCTTTCACTCGTCAGCCTGCGGGAGACGCGGCTGGAGCAAATGGTGGCGCAGGGACGAGCTGGAGCGCGAGCCGTCCGGCGGTTGCAGCAGCGGATGGATGAATTTCTGCCGGCGGTGCAGTTCGGTGTGACCCTGGCCAGCCTGGCGCTGGGCTGGATTGGCGAACCCGCGGTGGCGAGCGTGATTGAGCCGATATTTGCCGGCGTGCCGCATGCCCGGGTGTATGCGCATTTGATCGCGGTGCCGGTGGCGTTTGCGTTGATCACGTACTTCCATGTCCTGCTGGGCGAGCTGGTGCCGAAGTCGCTGGCGTTGTTGCGGACGGATCAAGTGGCGCTGGCGGTGGCGCCGCCGATGGAGGTGTTCATACGGTTGACCAAGCCGGCGGTGAATGTGATGAACGCTTCCGCGCGGGTGGTGCTGCGGATGTTTCGCATGCAGCCGGCGGGGATTACGTTTACGCACAGTCCCGAGGAGCTGAAGCTGCTGGCGACGGCGAGTCGTCGCGGGGGATTGCTGCCGGAGTTGCAGGAGCAGGTCATCCATCGCGCGCTGGAGCTGGCAGAAGTCGAGGTCCGCGAAGTGATGACGCCGCGACAGAGAATTTTTTCGCTGCCGGCGGATCTGCTGGTGGAGCAGGCCAGCGGACGGATCGTCGAAGAGGAACATTCGCGCGTGCCGGTGTATGACGAAAAGGCGGGGCCGGAGCATATCGTCGGCATTGTTTATGCCAAGGATGTTTCGCGGCTGATGCATTTTCGGCAGACGGCGCAGACGCGGCAGGTGCAGACGCCGTTCAGTGAATTGCGACTGCGGCAGATAATGCGCGACGTGCTGGTGGTGCCGGAGAGCAAGACGGTGTCGAGCCTGCTGGTGGAGTTTCAGCAGCTGCGGCGGCATCTTGCGATCGTGGTTGATGAGTATGGGACGACGACTGGGCTGGTGACGGTGGAGGACGCGCTGGAGCAGCTGGTCGGTGAGATTGAAGATGAGTTTGATATCGCGGCGCGGCCGGGACTGAGCCTGGCATCGGGCGCGGTGCTGCTGGATGGCGGGCTGAATATTCGCGATCTCGAAATTCAGCTCGGAATTCTTTTGCCGAAGGATGAAGGCGTGGAGACGCTGGCCGGATTTTTGCTGACGCGCTTCGGCAGAATTCCTGCGGTCGGAGACACGGTGTATTTCGAAGGGCGGAAATATGCGGTGGCCGAGATGGCCGGGCGGCGGATCAGCAAGGTGCGGATGGAGCCGGTGCAGGACATTGCGCCGAAGCCGGAGAGTGCGGAGTGAGGTCGCGCCTGCTGAAGCAGTTGGGCTGGCGGCTGCTGAGCACGCTGCCTGTGTTGTGGCTGGTCGTGTCGGTGGTGTTTCTGCTGATCCATCTGGTGCCGGGCGATCCGGTGCAGCAGATGCTGGGCGAGGGCGCGCCGCCGGCGGATGTTGCGGCGCTGCGGCATGCGTATGGATTGGATCTGCCGCTGGACCAGCAGTATCTGCATTACTGGTGGGGCGTGCTGCATTTGAATCTCGGGCAATCGGTGCGGCTGAACCGGCCGGTGCTGACCCTGATACTGCAGCGCTATCCTTATACATTGGTGCTGACGCTGGCGGCGCTGGCGATGGCGCTGCTGCTGGCGGTGCCGGCGGGAGTGGCGTCGGCGCGGCATCGCGGCAGGTGGCCGGACTCGCTTCTCGGCATGGTCAGCTTGCTGGGCGTATCTCTGCCGGCGTTTGCGTTGGCGCCGCTGGCGATTTTGCTGTTCTCGATCAAGCTGGGATGGCTACCGGTGTCGGGGGCGGATGGGCCGGCGAATCTCGTCTTGCCCGCGCTGACCATGGGGACCGCGCTGGCGGCGATACTGACGCGGATGGTGCGGACTTCGCTGCTGGAAGAATTGGGGCATGATTATGTGCGGACGGCGCGGGCCAAGGGATTGTCGGAGCGGGCGGTGGTCTATCGCCATGCCCTGCGCAATGCGCTGGTACCACTGCTGACGATTGTCGGGCTGCAGTTTGGTGTGCTGCTGGCCGGGGCGATTGTGACGGAGACGATTTATTCCTGGCCCGGGATTGGGCGGCTGACGATTACGGCGATTTCAAATCGGGATTATGAGTTGGCGCAGGGATGCATTCTGGCGGCTGGGCTGACTTATGTTTTGGTGAATTTGCTGACCGACATGTTGTATGTCGTGGTCAATCCGCGGATTCGCAGTTAGAGCAGGGTGATGTACTCGGCGTGGATTTCGGCTGCGGTGATCTGCATAAATCCTAAAGTGACGGGCAGCTGAAAGCGACGTGGGCCAGCGCTGCCTGGATTGAAATAGAGGACGCCGTTTTTCTTTTCGATGCTGGGCTGGTGGGAGTGGCCGGAGAGGACGGTGGCGAATCCGGCGCGCTCGGGGTTCAGGTCCAGATCGCCCAGGTTGTGCAGTAAATAGATGGCGTGGCCGAAATACTCGACGACTTCAGTCGCGGGCAGCAGGGCGCAGGGGCCGGAGGTGTCGACGTTGCCGCGGATGGCGGTGATGGGCGCGAGCTTGGAGAGGGCATCGAGGATTACGGGGTTGCCAATGTCGCCGAGGTGGAGGATCTGGTCGACGCCATCGAGGGCGGCGAGGGCTTCGGGGCGGAGCAGGCCGTGAGTGTCAGAGATGACGCCGATGCGCATGACAATCCGCTCTGGTTATAAACCAAGCGAGAGACGCGTGCGCGGGTCGAGGCGATCGCGCAGGGCGTCGGCGACAAAATTAAATGACAGGATGCAGAGCATGACGGCGATGGCGGGGAAGACGACGACGTGGGGAGCGTCGAAGAGATGCGACCGCGCGTCGTTGAGCATGGAGCCCCAGCTGGCCATCGGCGCGGAGACGCCCAGTCCGAGAAAGCTGAGGGTGGCTTCGCCGAGCACGGCTCCGGCCATGCCGAGGGCGGCCTGAACGAAGACCGGCTGGACGATGTTGGGGAGGATGTGGGCGCGGAGGATGCGGAAATCTCCGGCGCCGAGAGCGCGGGCGGCCTCGACATATTCCTTTTCGCGAGCGGCCAGGACCTGAGCGCGGACGAGGCGCGCGTAGCCGACCCATCCGCTGATGGAGAGCGCGAGGATGAGGTTAAAGAGGCCGGGGCCGAGGAAGGCGACGAAGGCGATGGCAAGCAGGATGCCGGGCAGCGCGAGGAAGGCATTCATGACGAGGATGTTGAGGAAGCGATCGATCCAGCCACCGTAGTAGCCGGCGATGGAGCCGAAGATGAGGCCGAGAAAGAGCGACAGTCCGACGACGGAGACGGCGACCGTCATGGAGACACGGGAGCCGTAGAGGACGCGGGAGAGGATGTCGCGGCCGAGTTCGTCGGTGCCGAACCAATGCGCGGCGGAGGGGGCGGCGAGGCGGTCGGTGAGGGAGATGGCGTTGGGGTCGGCGGGCGCGATGATGGGGGCGAAGATGGCGGCGAGCAGGAAGAGAAGGCTGAGGATGAGGCCAGCGACTCCGAGGGGAGATTGACGGAGCAGGAGGCGGAGGCGGCTCGGGCGCGGCGGAGCGGCGTCTGCGCCGGCAGGGGGATGGACGGATTGGGCGGGGCTGGCCATAATTCAGATCAAGAAGGTTACGTTAGGCACGGATATTGTGCAGCAATGGGAGTTTTCGCCGCAAATTGAAAGTTGCGCCCCGCAAACTGTTGTAATTCTTGACAATGCATGGCGATGACCTTGAGACTATCAGTGTTATCCCGCGCCGATCGACGTTAAAATTCGGCGCAATTTAGGGGTGAATCCTGGCTGTGGAGCGGCAAAAGCTCCAAAATCCGGGGCGTCTGGGAGTTTCGCATACATGCAGTTGAAAGATGAAAAGGTCGTAGTCTGCGGGGCTGGCGGGTTTATCGGCGGCCATTTGGTGCGGCACCTGCAATCTCAGGGCGTGGATGTGATCCGCGCGGTGGACATCAAGCCGCACGCGGAGTGGTACCAGCGGCAAAAGGGCGTGGACAACGCGGTGCTGGATTTAAGCCTGCGCGAGTCCTGTGACAGGGCTCTCAAAGGTGCGACCGCGGTGTTCAACCTCGCGGCGGACATGGGCGGCATGGGCTTCATCGAGAACAACAAGGCGCTGTGCATGCTGAGCGTGCTGGTCAACACGCACCTGCTGATCGCGGCGCGCCAGGCAGGGTTGCAGCGCTTCTTCTTTTCGTCTTCGGCGTGTGTGTACAACGCCGACAAGCAGAAGACGCCGGATGTGGTGCCGCTGAAGGAAGAGGATGCCTATCCGGCGATGCCGGAGGACGGCTACGGCTGGGAAAAATTGTTCAGTGAGCGGATGTGCCGCCACTTTGAAGAGGACTTCGGGTTACAGACTCGTGTGGCGCGCTATCACAATGTCTATGGGCCGTTCGGGACGTGGAATGGCGGGCGCGAAAAAGCGCCGGCTGCGATCTGTCGCAAAGTGATTGATGCGAAGGCGTCGGGCAAGCATGAGATCGAGATCTGGGGCGACGGGACGCAGACGCGCAGCTTTATGTATGTCGACGATTGCGTGAAGGGCACGGAGATGATCATGCAGAGCGAGATTCATGAGCCAATCAATCTCGGCAGCAGCGAGCTGGTGACGATCAACCAGCTGGTCGACATTGCTGAGGAAATTGCGGGCATTCGGGTGAAGCGCAACTACAAGCTGGACGCCCCACGCGGCGTCAACGGCCGAAACAGCGACAACACGCGGATCCAGGAATATCTGCATTGGGAGCCGTCGATGCGCTTGAAGGACGGGCTGGCGAAGACCTACGAGTGGATCGAAAGCCAAATGCTGACCAGCGTGACGGGATGAATCGAGGGGATTTCCGCCGGATTCTCGGGATCAACTTTTTCACTGGGTCGGTGAAGGATGCGGTGGACCGCATGGAAGGCGGCGGGCTGCTGGTGGTTCCGGCGGCGCCGGCGTTGAAAGACCTCGGCCGCAATGCGGCGTATCGCGAGGCGCTGGAAAAATCCGACCTGTGCATCGCAGATTCCGGGCTAATGGTGATCCTTTGGAATCTGCTGGAGCATGACTCGATCCGCAAAGTTTCGGGCCTGCTGTATTTGCGGGAGCTTCTGGCGCGGCCTTCGTTTCACGAACATCCCGAGCAGAGTTTCTGGGTGATGGCGAATCCGATCAGCGCGGAGACGAATCTGCAGTGGCTGCGGCGGCAGGGAATTCATGTGCCGGCGGAGAATTCCTACATTGCGCCGTTATATGGCAGCCCGATGAGTGACGAACCGCTGCTGGCGAAACTGGACAAGCTGCGGCCTCGGCATATCATTCTGACGATTGGTGGCGGGACGCAGGAGCGGCTCGGCCTTTACTTAAAGCAGAACTTGAGCTATCGTCCTGCAATCCATTGCATTGGAGCGGCTATCGCTTTTATCACCGGCGATCAAGTTCATATTCCTGTGTGGGGGGATCGGCTTGGGCTGGGCTGGCTTTTCCGATGCATTTCGGCGCCGCGAAATTATGTGCCTCGCTATTGGGCGGCGCGGAAATTGGTTCCCTTATTACGGCGGTATCGCAGCCGAACGCCGGTGATGGAAGCCGGGAATTGATGCGGTGTTCGCGGATGGCTTGCGGGAGTTCGGCTGCCTTGATCACTCTAGCTGCGCTGGCGTTGGTTTTTTCGCCGTCCGCGTTCGCGCAACCCGGGCCTCCGGGTGGGGAAGATGCGCCGACGCGCATCCTGTTCGAAGATCTAAATCAGGCGCGGAGCGAAGCTGGACTGGCGCCGCTGGGCTGGGATGCGAATTTGGCGGTGGCGGCGCAACGGCATGCCGAGTTGATGGCCAGCTCGGGCGCACTCGAGCATCAGCTGCCGGGTGAATCCGGGTTGGCGCAGCGCTGTGCGGCGGCGGATGCGCATTTTTCTTCGATCGCGGAAAACATTGCTTCGGGCGGCGCGCTGCATAGTATTCACGCCAGCTGGATGCAATCGCACGCGCACCATGACAACATTTTGTCGCCCGACTTCACTGTCGTCGGCATTGGGGTGGCGCGGCGCGGTGGGACAATCTACGCGGTCGAAGATTTCGCTATGGCGGTTGCGAATGAAACGGCCGAATCGGTGGAGCGGCGGGTGCGCGACATGCTGGCGATCCGGCAGATTGCGCCAACCGGCGACGCGGATGCTGCGCGCCAGGTCTGCGCGGCAGGCCAGGGAGATTACCAGGGACCTCCGCCGACTCCGGGGATGATCATCCGCTTCACTTCGCCGGGGCTGGACAAACTTGGGCCCATTCTCGATCAGAGGGTTCCCGGGGGGCGCTTCCACAAAGCCAGCGTCGGCGCCTGCCCGGATACTAATTCGCAAGGTTTCACTCGGTACAAGGTCGCGCTGCTGCTGTATTAGTTCGACCGCGGTTACAATTTAGACCGTCGGCTCCATGAGGAGCGCGTTGTTGAAGCGGTTGAAGTAATTGAATAGTCCGATCGCGGCGATCAGCTCGACAATCTCGCCTTCTTCAAAAAATGTTCGCAGCTCCTGAAATTGGCTCTCCGGCAGGGGATGGGCATTGCGCGTGACGGACTCCGCCAATCGCAGCGCGGCTTTTTCTGCCGCGGTGAAATCATCGCGCGATTCGAATTCGGCGAGATGATCCAGCTGGTCCTGCGACCAGCCGAGCTTTTTCGCCAGCTGGCAATGCGAGGCCAGGCAGTATTCGCAATCGTTGATCTGCGAGGTCCGGACGATGAGCAGCTCCTTCAGCTTCAGCGGAACGGTGCCGGTGTTCTGCACGGCCTGAAAGTGGGCGATCATGGTCTCGAGAATTTCCGGGCGATGGGCAATGGTGCGAAACATGTTCGGCACGTTGCCGCGCTGGCGCTGGTAGTGGTCGTAAATTTCGCCGACTGCGGGGGTGACATCGTTGCGGCCGAGGCGCGACAGGTAGGGCTTGTTCATGTCGCTATTTTCTCAAAATTTATGCGTGGCGGTTTTCCCGCTGCGATGCACAGTGCCATGGGAAGAAATAGGTAAGCTGGAAGCAATGATTGATGCGGTCGTCGTGGGAGCGGGATTGTCCGGCCTGGCATGCGCGCGGGAGTTGCATGCGAAGAATTTTTCGGTGCTGGTGCTGGAGGCCTCCGATGGAACGGGCGGCCGGGTGCGGACGGATGCGTCAGGCGGATTTCTGCTGGACCGCGGATTTCAGGTGTTGCTGACGGCTTATTCGGAGGCGCAACGGCAGTTGGATTTCGGAAAGCTGGAGCTGCGCAATTTCGAGCCGGGCGCGCTGGTGCGGCATGGCCGCAAGTTCCATCATGTCAGCGATCCGTTTCGCAGACCGTCGCAGGCGCTGGGCACACTGTTGGATTCGACGCTGACAGTGCGCGACAAATACGAGGTCGCGCGCCTGCGGATGACGTTGGCCGGATTGGCGCCGGAGAAGCTATTTCGCGGCGAGCAGGAAGACACGCTGAATTTTCTGCGGCGGAGGGGATTCAGTGAGCGCGGCATCCAGCGGTTTTTCGTGCCGTTTTTCGGCGGCGTTTTTTCTGACACCTCACTGCGCGCGTCCAACCGCTTTTTCAAATATCTGTTTCAGTGCTTTTCTGCGGGTGATACCGCGGTTCCCGCACATGGCATGCAAGCCATTCCGGCGCAGATGACGGCGGGCTTGCCACACCTGCGCGTTTTGTTAAACAGCATGGCGACGCGCGTGCAAAAAATCGCGCCGGCAAAATATGCCGTGGACACGGCGATGCGACAAACGGTGGAGACGCGCAGCGTCGTGATCGCAACCGACGCGACGGCGGCGCAGCGGCTGCTGGCTCCATTTGGAGCAGACGCCAAGCAGTCGACGGCGGTGGCATGGAACGGCGTCACGACCTTGTATTACGCTGCGCCGAAAGCGCCGGTGGAGGAGCGGCTGATCTTGTTGAACGGCGAGGGATCGAGCGGCGGCCCGATCAACCATGCCGCGGTGATGACAAATTTGGCGGCGACGTATGCGCCAGCGGGAGCACATTTGATCTGCGCGAACGTGCCGGGAAAGGCGCCGCAGAATGAGAGCGAGCGTGCGTCATTGGAGCAGGATGTGCGCACTCAGCTGCGGCGCTGGTTCGGTCAACAACTGGGGCAGTGGGAGGTTGTCGGCGGGTATTTTCTGCCGCAGGCGGTGCCGCTGCAGCGCTACGCGGAGTGGGAGCAGGGGCCGGTGTCGGTGAAGACGGTGGCCAAGGGGCGCAGCAAGAAGGACGAGGGGCAGGAGATTTTTATCTGCGGGGATTATTGTGAGACCGCGTCCATTCAAGGAGCTCTGGTGAGTGGCCGCCGGACGGCGGAAGCGGTGGCGGCGATGCTGCAGCGAGGCTGAAGCGGCCGTCTGTCTGCGGAGCGCGTTTGTTATAATTTCGAAGAGCGACACGCCCGTGTCGCGTGCCAGCCTGACACTCCTCAGTAGCTCAATGGCAGAGCATTCGGCTGTTAACCGAAGGGTTGTAGGTTCGAGTCCTACCTGAGGAGCCAATTCTTTTCAAAGCTTAGCTGTTCTTGACTGTACCCGTGACCCCTCAAAACCACCGACTGTGGGGACTTTTGTGGGTGCTGGCAAGCTGTCGTGCAACTTAGGTGCTAGTGGTCGCACAGGTGGCAATCTGATAAACCTCACTTGGCACTTCGCATCCCTTCACTGCCTGAACAACCTCACCCTGGAGACTCGCGAGCCACCGCTTGATGAGTCCGGCAGCATGCCGACAAAGAACGGCGCAACTAAATTACGGCGCGTGTGTCTTCGACCAAAGAAGACCCTGAGTCTAACGACTGAGAATCGGAACTCCGCCGGTTACAAATACACGGAGCACCCCGGTTCCGAAGGATTGTTGCGATGCATCTTTTCCGCTGCAGTGCTGTAGTTCGGAGTAGAAGCGTTCTTGTGATGGCGCTGCTTGCGAGTGCGACGTCAATCTGTTCCATGGCTCAATCCGGGGCTGCGACGGCCACAAGTCTGAGCGCTACTCCGAATCCCGTTGGCTATCAGCTGCCGATCCTGTTGAGTGCGGCTGTCAGTGAAACCGCCGGTAGCGCGATTCCAACTGGCACTGTCACTTTTACATCCAGCGGCATAACTCTTGCGACGGAGGCCCTGAATGCATCGGGCGCCGCATCCCTGAATGTCAGCGCCAATTATCCGCCGGGTACTTATGCTGTGGTCGCGACTTATAACGGAGATAGTAACAACCAGCGATCTTCTTCCCCCGCATTCGAGGTAAGTATCTTGTATGTGCCGACCACGACGTTGGCCATTACACCCAATTCGATCGTGGTTGGAGCGAGCACGACTGTCACAATCGCAGTCTCCGGTTCGGGACCGACGCCGACTGGCACCGTAAGCTTGCAAGATGGATCCGACAAGTTAACTACAGTTTCGCTGTCTTCGGGGAGCGCAACATTTTCGGCATCCAGCGTCGGATATCCGGTGGGGAATTACCCACTGACGGCGACTTATAGCGGAGACGCGCATTACCTGCCATCTATCTCGTCCACAACGAATGTCTTGTTGATGCCAAAACAGACAACTGCAACTGCAGCGGCGCGGTTTCTGGACCAGTCCAGCTTCGGACCGACCGCGGCAGGAATTACGCACGTCCAACAAATGGGTCTTACTGCGGCGATTGCCGAGCAATTCAGCGAACCAACCACAATGTTCAGTGAGCCGCCGTTGAATGACACGGAATGCTCTTCTTCAAATTGGCAGTGCACGCAGTCGGAATACTTGAATGTGAGTGCGTGGGGAAACGACCAGCTGCGGCAGCGTGTGGCCCTCGCATTGAGCGAACTATGGGTGGCGCCGATACACACCAACAATTCCATGCCGTTTTATCTGAACACTCTCGCCAATGATGCATTCACGAACTATCGCACGATCATGAGCGATGGCGCGTTATCTCCAGCGATGGGGGATTACTTGAACATGGTGAACAGCGGCAAACCGGCGACCGGCCAGATTGCGAATGAAAATTTCGGCCGTGAACTTATGCAATTGTTTACCATCGGGCCAAACTTATTAAACTCCGACGGCACTGTGCAGACTGATGCGAACAATAACCCGCTTCCGACTTATACGGAAGCCCAGGTGCAGGCATTTGCCCGGGCTTACACAGGTTGGACGTATGCGAATGCGGATGGGAGTACACCATCGTCGTTCAACTACACGCAGAACTGGCTCTATCTGATGGTGCCGGTCGAGAGTAGGCATGATACGACGGCAAAGACGCTGTTGAATGGAACTACATTGCCGGCCGGGCAGACCGCGCAGCAGGACTTGCAAGGCGCGCTGGATAATATCTTTCAGCACGAAAATATAGGTCCATTTATCAGTAAGCACCTCATCCAGTGTCTTGTAACAGGGAATCCGAGTCCGGGTTATGTCGAGCGCGTGTCGTCGATCTTCGCAGACAACGGCAAAGGTGTGCGCGGCGATATGCAGGCTGTGATCACCGCCATCCTGATGGATGAAGAAGCCCGCGCCGGAGACTTGCAGACTGGAGACCAGGCCGAATCGAGCCCCGTCGTCAACGGGGGTCATCTCCGGGAACCGTTGTTGTGGACGTCGAATTTAATCCGGGGACTGTCCGCCGTACAGACGACTCCATCGGACCCTTATCCATTCGTCTCTTTCATGTCGGGCTATGTGGGCTCGATGGGCGAAGCGCCGTTCGATCAGCAGAGCGTATTCAATTATTACTCGCCGTATTATGTAATTCCCA
>Ga0302324_100022728_pt1 | contig 12168 bp, 8 predicted proteins | sample Palsa_T0_1_FD_201949 | JGI IMG/M metagenome (GOLD analysis project Ga0302324, IMG submission 201949) | Peat permafrost microbial communities from Stordalen Mire near Abisko, Sweden - Palsa_T0_1 | ecosystem: Environmental > Terrestrial > Soil > Palsa > Peat permafrost | place: Sweden: Abisko...
GCGCGAAGGTGCGCTCGACGTGCGGCCGCTCGAGGGCGCCGTCCTCGATCATCTTTTTCGCGCCGGCGTGTCCCTCTTCACCAGGCTGGAAGCAGAACACGAGCGTCCCCGGCACCTCGGCGCGCCGCGCGGCGAGCGTCTTGGCCGCGGCGAGCAGAATCGATACGTGCCCGTCGTGGCCGCAGGCGTGCATCACCCCGCGCTGCTGCGAGACGTAGGGAACCTCGTTCAGCTCGACGATCGGCAGCGCGTCCATGTCCGCACGCAGCAGCGTGACCGGGCCGGCTTTACCGCCGCGCAAGGTCCCGAGCACCCCGGTCTTGCCGACCCCGGTGCGGATCTCGTCCAGGCCAAGCTCGCCGAGCTGCGCGGCGACGAAGGCGGCCGTATCGTGCTCGACCATCGAAAGTTCGGGGGCAGCATGGAGGCGCCGCCGCGTCGCGACGAGGTCTTCTTGTGGGATCGCAAGGGTCGTCACCCCGTCAGAGTTCGCCTCGAGGCGGCCCGCAACCTCAGGGCCTCCGCTCCGGGGTCGTCAGCCTTGGGTCCAACAATGTCACGGCTCAGGCGAGCGACGTAGGTCGATAGCGTGGGGAAAAGTCTTGACAAGGCGTCCATCGACTTACATCAACGCATTAGTATATCAGCTCGCCAATCTTGCTAACGTTTCGTTCCGTGAACCACAGTGAGCCGTTCGGCGCAACGGCGATCCCGAAGATGCCAAGCCCCTTTAGTGGCGACGTGTATTCCGTTACCAAACCGCCGGTCGTGATGCGGCCGATTTTGTCCGCCGTGCTCTCGGTGAACCACAGCGCGCCATCGCCGCCGACCACGATGCCGATCGGCGTGGCATTTGGTGTCAACGTCGAAAACTCGCCAGTCACTGAGAACGATGTCGTCGACAGGCGTGCGATCTTATTGGTCTCGGACTCGGGAAACCAGAGATTGCCGTCAGGGCCGAGCACCATCTGTGTCGGATACGAGCCCGGTGTCAAGTAGATCTCACTGACCGCGCTACCCACATTCGAAACCCGGCCAACCTTGGACGTGAAGTATTCGGTGAAGTAGATGTTGTTATCGGGGGCTGCTGCAATTCCAAACGGGCCTGAGTTGGCGGTCGGGATTGGCACCGTGGAATAGGTGCCACAGCACATCTGCATAACATCCAACTCGTTTCCGCCATCGCCACCTGCCCAGATCGTTCCATCACCGCGGTCAAGCAATAGTTCCGGGCTATCCGCGCTGACGGAGTATTCCACGAAAGCACCCGCCGTCGTCATCGCGCCGATCTTATCCGACATGTACTCGGCGAACCATAGGCGACCGTCCGACGCGGAAATGATACCTTGAAGTTCTGCCTCTACCGTCGGAACAGTGAATGCGGTGACCACGCCCGAAGAGGTGATTCGCGAAACGCTGTTCGCTCCCGAGTCTGTGAACCACATGTTCCCATCCGGTCCGGCCGTGATGAAGCCAGGGAAACTGTTCGCCGTCGGAATCGAGAATTGATAGAACGTCGGCGTCGGGGTGATTGTGGCCGAAGCGTTGGGTACTCCGGCCGTCGATGCGACGACCGACGCGCTGACGAGAGTTCCGCCGTTGTAGTGAAGTGTCGGCGTTCCGCCCTTCGCGCCAACGGCGATGGGGCCCGGTAGCGAGGTCGTCGACAGCGACAGCGTGCCGGAGTTCGCTGCGTCATCGATCGCCAGACTGATCGGCGAGGCGTAGTAGCCCGGTCCGACGATGACGTTGCCGTCCGCATCGAGCGCCGAGACGTTGATCGGCATCGTCGCCGCGGTGCCGGCAGCAGTCGTCGGGCTGCCGAGCGCGATCGTGAGCGACGCAGTGACTCCGTTGATGACCGCCGACACTACGTTGGCCGCGCCGTCGACGATGATTTCCGTGACCGATGCGCGCCCAAGCACGTTGCCCTGGCCGTTGGTCTCATCATAGGTCTGGAAAACGAACGTGTCGTTCCCCACCGGCGCGATGATCGCCAGCGTCGTCGCCGGTGCGTTGAGGTACGCGGGCGTCCCGCCGTTGACGTTGACCGAAACACTCAGCGCACTGGGCGAGATGAACTTCGGACGCGCCGACGAGGCCGTCGTTGCGCTATTCCAGTGCATCGTAAACGTCACTTGGGCCGACTTGGCGGCGTGCGACTGCGGTTGCGCGCCAGGTACGGAAGAAGCGCCGGCACCGGCGCAACCCACAAGCAATGCGACACCGAGAAACGCGGCGGTGCAAGCAATAATATCTGCCGACGAGTGCGATCTCTCGACCTGCGCGACTCGCATCAGTACACTAACTCACCGATTTTGTTGACCGATGCCTCGGTGAACCACAGCGACCCATTCGGTGCCACATTGATTCCATAGAGACCAAGGCCACGGACGGGCGACGCGTACTCGGTTACCACGCCGGCCGTCGTAATGCGGCCGATTTTGTCGGCGACCGTCTCGGTGAACCACAGGGCGCCATCAGCGCCAACCTTCATGTCGGTCGGCTCGGCGTTGGGCGTCAAGGTCGGGAACTCGGCGATCAGAGTGAACGAGGAAGGTGAGAACTGCCCTATTCTGCTGTTAGTACGGTCGGTGAACCACAAATTGCTGTCGGGGCCGCGCACGATTTGATAAGGATTACCGTTAACGACAGCCTCGCTGACGGGTTCGCCAAGGTTCGACACGCGGGCGATCTTGCCGGCACTAAACTCGGTCATGTAGACGTTGTTGTCGGACGCCGTTGCGATCCCGAAGGGGACCGAGTCAAGCGTCGGAACCGTTACAGATTGGGGATTCCCACAGCACATCTGCACAACGTCGAATTTGTTTCCGAGCGAGCCCGCTGCCCAGATGGTGCCGTCGAGGCGATCTATCAGGTAGGTCGGATCGTCCTGATCTCCGAGAGTGAATTCCTCGATCGAGCCCCCGGTGGTAATGGCCGCAATTCTGTTGCCGACGATTTCCGTGAACCACAAGCGGCCGTCTGACCCAGCGGTAATGCCATACGGATCCGACCCTCCCTCGGGGAGCGGGAACTCGTGGACGACACCGGCCGGCGTGATACGCCCGATATTGTTCCCGGCCTCTTCGGTGAACCACATGTTTCCGTCCGAACCGGCTACGATATCGGTCGGACTGCTCTGGGCAGTCGGGATCGAGAATTGATAGAACGTCGGGGTCGGGGTGATCGTGGCTGAAGCATTGGGAACGCCAGTGCCTGATGCGACGACTGACGCGCTGACGAGCGTTCCGCCATTGTAGTTCAGTGTAGCCGTCGCCGCAGGGCCCTGGAGCGACGTTGCCGACAGCGAGAGCGTTCCGCTGTTCGCGGGATCGCTGATGGCCAGACCAATCGGTGAGGTGTAATAGCCCGGGCCGACGATGATGTTACCGTCCGCATCGAGCGCCGAGACGTTGACCGGCATCGTCGCCGCGGTTCCCGCCGCAGTCGCAGGGCTGCCGAGCGAAATCGTGAGGGACGAGGTGATGCCGTTGATGACCGCCGACACCACATTGGCCGCGCCGTCGACGATGATCTCCGTGACCGATGCGCGGCCGAGCACGTTGCCCTGACCGTTGGTCTCATCGTAGGTCTGGAAGGCGAAGGTGTCGTTCCCGACCGGTGCGACGATCGCCAGCGTCGTCACCGGCGCGTTGAGGTACGAGGGTGTTCCACCGTTGACGGTGACGGAGACGCTAAGCGCGCTGGGCGAAATGAATTTCGGCGCGCGCGCCGACGAGGCCGTCATCGCGCTGTTCCAGTGCATCGTAAACGTTACTTGGGCCACTTGGAAGCCGTGTGCGACTGCTCCGGCACGCTTGGAATAGCCGTGGCTGTTCCCGCGCAGCCGGTAAGAAGAGCGATTATGAGAATTGCCGCGGTTTGCGCCCACGCGGCGTTTGATGATCTCATCTCTCTCTCTCTTCTTTGAGCGTTCCGTCAGTACACTAACTCACCGATTTTGTTAACGCCCGCTTCGGTGAACCATAGTGAACCGTTCGGGGCAACGGCAATTCCGTTGAGCTGAAGTCCTCGGACGGGCGATGCATATTCGGTCACTGCTCCGGTCGTCGTGATACGGCCGATCTTGTCCGCCGTGTTCTCCGTAAACCAAAGCGCGCCGTCGACGCCGACCGCGATGCCGGCCGGTGTGGCGTTTGGAGTCAGGGTCGGGAACTCGCCGATCTGGGAGAAGGACGACGGCGAGAATTGGCCGATCTTGCTCGCATAGTACTCAGTGAACCAAAGGTTCCCGTCCGGGCCGCGCACGATGAGATACGGGCCGACTGAGCCTAAAGCGGCCTCGTAAACTGCGCCACCGAGGTTCGAGACGCGCGCGATCTTGTTGGTTGCAAACTCGGTGATGTAGACGTTATTATCGGAAGCCGTCGCGATCCCGAGCGGGTGTGAGCTGGGGGTGGGGACCGTTACGCTTTGAGGATTCCCACAACACATCTGTACAACGTCGAAGTCGTTTCCATTGTAGCCCGTTGCCCAGATGGTTCCGTCGAGACGATCTATCAGAGACTGCGGGCCGTCGTGATCTCCGAGGCTGTATTCCTCGATCGAACCCGTGGTCGTAATGGCCGCTATGTTGTTCCCAAGCTGTTCGGTGAACCAGATGCGGCCGTCTGAACCCGCGGTGATGCCGGCGGGGCCCGACCCTGCCTCCGGGAGCGGGAACTCGTGGACGACGCCGGCGGGCGTAATACGTCCAATATTATTCCCATTGTATTCGGTGAACCACATATTTCCGTCCGGACCGGCTGCGATATATTCCGGATTGCTCGACATCGTCGGAATCGAGAATGAATAGAACGCCGGCGTTGGGGTGATCGTGGCCGAAACACTCGGGACGCCGGTCATCGATGCGACGACCGACGCGCTGACAAGTGTTCCGCCGTTGTAGTACACCGTCGCTGTCGACGCTGGGCCCTGCAGCGAGGTGGCCGACAGCGAGAGCGTGCCGGTGTTCGTGGGGTCGTTGATCGCCAGGTTGATCGGCGCGGCGTAATAGCCCGGGCCAACGATAACATTGCCGTCCGCATCAAGCGCCGAAACAAAGACCGGAATAAACATCGAAGTCCCGGCTAAGGGACGCACGACCTCGAGCCCAATGGTCAGCGACGCAGGGATTCCGTTGATGACTGCCGACACAACGTTGGCCGCGCCGTCGACGATATTTTCCGTGACCGATGCGCGGCCGAGCACGTTGCCCTGGCCGTTAGTCTCATCGTAGGTCTGGAAGGCGAAGGTGTCGTTCCCGACCGGCGCGACGATCGTGAGCGTCGTCACCGGCGCGTTGAGGTACGAGGGTGTTCCGCCGTTGACGGTGACGGAGACGCTCAACGCGCTGGGCGAAATGAATTTCGGCGCGCGAGCCGATGAGGCCGTCGTCGCACTATTCCAGTGCATCGTAAACGTCACTTGGGCCGACTTGGCCGCGGTGTGCGACTGCTGCGCGGACACGGCCGGCGCTGGCGAGCTTCCGCCGCCGGCGCAACCTGCAAGGAGAGTGAGAACCAGAGTCGTCGCGAAATGAGCGTAGGCTTTCATCGCTGATCGAACCTCTCTCGCTGCCCGCGAGCGTTAGTACACGAGCTCACCGATTTTGTTGGCTGTTATTTCCGTGAACCACAGCGACCCGTTCGGCGCTACGGCGATGCCCTTGACACCGAGACCGGTGACCGGCGAACTGTATTCGGTCATAACCCCGTCGACTGTGACACGACCAATCTTGTCGAGCCCGTTCTCGGTGAACCATAGCGCGCCGTCGGCGCCGAGGGCGATGCCGACAGGACGACTGTTCGCAGTCGGCGTCGAGTAATATGCAGTCACCGCGAGGCCGAGCGGCGAAAGCCGCCCGATCGTGCTCGTCCCGAAATCGGTAAACCAGACGTTGCCGCTCAGGACCACGGATGATCTGCTCGGGATATGATGCCGGCGAAAGCAGCGGAACTTCGACAGGCACCGTCCCCGTGTTGGGAAGATGCCCGATATTGTTGCCGTCCTGCTCGGTAAAATAGATGTTGTTATCGACCGCCGTCGTGATGCCGTATGGGGCCGCGTTGGCCGTCGGGACCGAGACGCCATAAGCCGCGCTGCCGTTGATGGGCTGGACGCTGATGTGATCGCCCCCGTAACCGGTGTACCAGATGGTCCCATCGCCGCGGTCGACCAGCAGCCCCGGGCCGTCGCCGGCGAACGCGGTGGGATACTCGGCGAACGTTCCGCTCGTCGTCATTGCCCCGATCTTACTGGCACTATATTCGCAGAACCACAGCCTGCCGTCCGAACCGCTGATGATTCCCGAGGGCCCCGACGCCGCGGTCGGGATAGCGAAATCGTTCACGATGCCGGCCGGCGTAATGCGCCCGATCTTGCCCGCTGTTTCCTCGGTGAACCACATATTGCCGTCGGGTCCGAGTGTGATCCAATCCGGCCCGCTGGATGAGGTCGGTATCGAGAAGGAGTAGAACGTCGGGGTCGGCGTGATAGCCGTCGAAGCGCTCGGCACACCGGTCGTCGATGCGACGACTGACGCGCTCACCAGGGTTCCGCCGTTGTAGTTGAGGGTCGCGGTACCCGCGGGGCTTTGCATGGACCCCGCCGAGAGCGAGAGCGTCCCGGTGTTTGCGGGATCGGTAATCGACAGCAGGATCGGCGCCGCGTAGTCGCTCGAGCCGACGATGACGTTGCCGTCGGCGTCCCTTCCCGAGGCGGAAATCGGGATCATCGCGGCGGTTCCCGCATTCGGGGTCGGGTTCCCCAGCGTAATCGCAAGTGAGGCGATGACCCCGTCGAGCACCGCAGCGACCGTGTTCGCAGCGCCGTCAATAATCGCCTGACTGATCGCGGCGCGGCCGAGCACGTTACCCTGCCCATTTGCCTCGTCGTAGGTCTGAAAGACGAACAGATCGGTACCGACCGGCGCATTGAGCGTGAGCGTCGTTCCGGGGAAGTTCAGAACCTGAGGCACACCTTGATTGACGGTGACGGAGACACTCTGCGCACTGGGCGAAATGTACTTCGGTGTGCGCCGCACCGACGACGGCGCCGGCGTGTTCCAATGCATCGTGAACGTCACTTGCGCCGACTTGCCGGACAGGTGTCCTTGCGCAGGCGAGGCGGCGCCGGCGACGTTCCGCCGCCGCCGCCGCAACCGGCCGTCAGAACCAGGCCAACAATGATCGCAGCCGGGCGTCTAAGCACGCGCTTCATCGCCTTCACGAACGCCGGAACAGCCGATCAGGGGCGCTTGACGCCCGAGATCGTACCGCTGGTCGTGGTTACGTCGGTGAAGGCCGCCGCGCCGTTCGTTCCGTCGGTGATCTTGACGACGCAGTATCCCGCCGAGGCGGCGGTGATCACAAAGACGCCCTGCCGGAGACCGGTGTAGCTCGCCGGCGAAACCGTGACCGCGTTGGGCGAGAGGGTGCAGCTCTGCACGACCGCCGAGAACGTACCGGTGAAGCCGGGCTCATACACCAGCAAACCCTGTGTCTGACCGACCGCGGTGTACGAGATCGAAACCGTATTCGTCCCCAAGGTGCCGGGCGTGGGCTGCAGGATCGGGCTGCCCGAAGCCTCGTCAGCGGGGACCAGGAACAACTGGATCGCCGCGGTGGGTGCCGCCGTCGGCACTGACCCCGATGTACCGGCCGTGCCTCCGCCTCCGGCTCCGCAGCCGACGAAGACGCACACCGCGAACACTGAGACGGCAAATGCGAAACGAAAGGACATCTTGACCTCTCTCTCCATGTGCTCCATTCAGTACGCCTAGTCGCCGATGCGACTTGGGGCGCAACATTTGCGACCGTTCGTTCCATTCCTTCGTCAAGGGAAGCTGGCCTCGAAGTGAGGGAAATCGCCCGTGCTCGTCGGACTACACGGCGCGTGCCGCGCGTGAGGAGGGTGTGATGGCCGAGTCGAGCTACGCCCATGGCGCGAGCGCGGTGCCGCTGCTCGGCGAGTGCATCGGCGACAATCTCGACCGCACCGCCCGGCGCTTCGGCGACCGCGACGCAGTCATCTCGGTCCACCAGGGGTGCCGGCTCACCTACGCGGAGTTCGCCGCCGAGACCGACCTCGTCGCGCGCGCCTTCGTCGCCGCCGGCGTCGCGCACGGCGAGCGCGTCGGCATCTGGTCGCCCAACTCGCTGGAGTGGGTGCTCGTCCAGTACGCGACCGCCAAGATCGGCGCGATCCTCGTCAACGTCAACCCCGCCTACCGTCTGAACGAGCTCGAGTACGCGCTGCGCCAAAGCGGCATCTCGACGCTCGTGACCCTGGACCGTTACAAGACCAGCGAGTATCTCGCGATGGTACGCGAGGTGCGCCCGCAACTGCCTGCGCTGCGCGAGGTCGTGGTCGTGGGCGACGAGCCGCCGCGCAGCGATGAGGTCGCCTGGGACGCTTACCTCGCGCGCGCGGTCGAATGCGACGACGCGACGCTGGCGCGGCGCAAAGCGCGGTGCCAGTTCGACGAGGCGATCAACATCCAGTACACCTCGGGGACGACCGGGTTCCCGAAAGGCGCGACGCTTTCGCATCACAACATCCTCAACAACGGCTTCTTCATCGGCGAAGGCTGCCGCTATACGGAGGCCGACCGCGTCTGCATCCCGGTACCGTTCTACCACTGCTTCGGGATGGTGCTGGGCAACCTCGCCTGCACGACGCACGGTGCTACGATCGTGATCCCAAACTGGACCTTCGATCCGGGACTCACGCTCGAAACGGTCGTCGCGGAACGCTGCACGTCGCTGTACGGCGTGCCGACGATGTTCATCGCCGAGCTCGCGCTCGAGTCCTTCGCGGACTACGATCTGTCGACGCTGCGCACCGGGATCATGGCCGGTTCACCGTGTCCGGTCGAAGTCATGAAGCGCGTGCAGAGCGAGATGCACATGCCGGAGGTCACCATCTGCTACGGCATGACGGAGACCTCACCGGTGTCGACCCAGACGATGACCGACGACCCGCTGCCAAAGCGCACCGCAACCGTCGGCCGCGTACACCCGCACATCGAGGTCAAGATCGTCGACGCCGAAGGCCGGATCGTCCCGCGCGGCATGCCGGGCGAACTCTGCACACGCGGATATAGCGTCATGCTCGGCTACTGGGAAAATCCCGTCGAAACCGCCGCGGCGATCGACGCGGCACGCTACATGCATACCGGCGACATCGCAACGATGGACGACGACGGTTACGTCAACATCAGCGGACGCATCAAGGACATGGTGATCCGCGGCGGCGAGAACATCTACCCCCGGGAAATCGAGGAGTTCCTCTACACGCACCCGGCGATCAAGGACGTGCAGGTGATCGGCGTCCCCGATCTCCGCTACGGCGAGGAACTCTGCGCCTGGGTGATCCGCAACACGGACAGCGACGTCGGCGCCGAAGAGATTCGCGAGTTCTGCCGCGGGCAGATCGCGAACTACAAGATCCCGCGCTACGTGCTGTTCGTCGACGGCTGGCCGATGACGGTTTCCGGGAAAGTCCAGAAGTACATCATGCGCGAGCAATCGATCGAGCAGCTCGGCCTGCAGTCCGCCGCCGCGACGGTTACCGCGTAGCCGAAGAAGGCTTCCCGGGGCCTGCCCGGCCGCAGGAGTCGCGGCCGTCGGCGCGCGAGTATCCCCGGTTCTCTCTTTTTGACTCCGGAGACCGGCGATGGCGAAGACGACAACTGCGCAGGACAGCGCGCTCGAGCGGGCCGGGCTCAGCGACGCACAGCTGGTCGCGATGCTTCGCAACATGCTTCTGCAGCGCCAGCTCGACAATCGCGGCTTTCAGCTCAACCGCCAAGGCAAGATCCCGTTCGCGCTCGGCTCCGAAGGCCATGAGGGCGTCCAAGCGGGAGCGGCGATGGCGTTCGTGCGGGGCCGTGACGTGCTGGTGCCCTACTACCGCGACCTCGGGCTCGCCCTCGGCGTGGGGATGACGCCGTTCGAGATCCTCTCGTCGCTGTTCGCGCGCCGTACCGACCGCTCCGCAGGCCGCCAGTTCCCCAACCATTATACGAACCACGATTTGGGCGTCGCCTCGATCTCCTCGATCATCGCCGCCCATTGCACGCATGCGGTCGGCATCGCGGCGGCATTCAAATATCGCCGCGAGGGGGGGCGCGCAGTGCTGTGCCCGACCGGCGAGGGCGCGACCTCGCAAGGCGAGTGGCACGAATCGGTCAACTTCGCGGCCGTTCACCAGCTCCCGGTCGTGTTTCTGATCGAGAACAACGAGTGGGCGATCTCGACTCCGCAGTCGATGCAGATGAAGGTCGCCAACGTCGCCGACAAAGCCGCCGGCTACGGGATCCCCGGCAGCGTGTGCGACGGCTTCTCCCCGATCGCAACCTACGCGGCCGTAGCGGAGGCGATGGAGCGCGCGCGAACCGGCGGCGGCCCGACGATCGTCGAGGCAAAGTGCTATCGTTACCTCTCGCACTCGACCGACGATGACGACCGCACGTATCGCTCGCGCGAGGATATCGAGGAACAGCGCAAGCGCGACCCCGTCCCTAACTTCGAGCAGCGCTTGATCGAGGCCGGCGTGCTCGACGCGGCGCAGGCGCGCAGCCTGCGCGCCGACGTGCTGCGCGAAACGAACGAAGCAACCGATGCGGCCGAAGCGCAGCCCTATCCGAGTATCGAGAGCCTCTACACCAACGTCGTCGCGGGAGATTACCGGCCATGGCAGGACTGAAGGGAAGCCCGGCGGCCGCCGCGGCGCCACAGACCGGTTCGACGGTCATGACCAACGTCGAAGCCGTGCGCGCGACCCTCCACGACGCTCTCGCGCGCGACGAACGTGTCCTCATCATGGGTGAAGACGTCGGCGCGCGCGGCAACGTCTTTCTCATCACCAAGGGTTTCCTCGAGGAGTTCGGCCCCGAGCGCATCGTCGATACGCCGCTCGCCGAAGCGTCGATCGTCGGCGTCGCGATCGGGATGGCGATGGAGGGGCTGCGGCCGATCGCGGAGATCCAATTCGCCGACTTCATCTATCCGGCGTTCAACCAGATCGTCGGCGAGGCGGCCAAGACGCGCTATCGTTCGAACGGCGATTACACCTGTCCGCTGGTGATCCGCACGCCGTACGGCGGCGGCGTCCGCGGAGCACTCTCGCACTCCGTCTCGATTGAAGCGCTCTTCTATCACGTACCCGGGCTGACGATCCTCGCGCCCTCGACGCCGGCCGACATCAAGGGCCTACTCAACGCCGCGATCGAGTGCCCCGACCCGGTGCTGTTCCTCGAGCACAAGAAGACGTACCGCAGCGTCAAAGGCGAGGTACCGAACGGATACTACACGATCCCGATCGGGAAAGCCGACGTCAAGAAGAGCGGTTCGCAGGCGACGGTCGTCTCCTACGGCTACAACCTGCACCAGGCGCTCGACGCCGCCGGTCGCCTCGAAGGCGAAGGGATCTCGATCGAAGTGATCGACCTGCGCTCGATCCGGCCGATGGACAAGACCACGATCCTCGACAGCGTGCGCAAGACGCGCAAGCTGCTCATCATTCACGAGGACAACAAGTTCGGCGGGATCGGCGCCGAGATCAGCGCGATGGTCGCCGAAGAGGCCTTCTTCGAACTCGACGCGCCGATCCACCGGCTGTGCGGCCCCGACGTCCCCGCGATGGGCTACGCGCTCCCGCTGGAAGAAGAGTTTATGATCTCCACCGAGGAGATGCTGACGGCGATGCGCGACCTAGCAGCCTTCTGATGACGACGATTACGATGCCGCAGCTGGGCGAGACGGTCACCGAAGGGACCGTCGCGCAGTGGCTCAAGAACGTCGGCGACTCGGTCGAGAAGTACGAAGCGTTCGTCGAAGTGTCGACCGACAAGGTCAACGCCGAGGTTCCGGCACCGGTGACCGGCGTGATTCGCGAACTGATCGTCAAGGAAGGCGAGACCGTTCCGACCGGGACGCCGATCGCGATCATCGACGAGGTCGGGGCCGAGTCGATCCCGGCGCCGCACGGGAGTGCCTCGCCGTCCGAAGTGGTGGCCGGCGCGCCGCATCCGTCGCACGCCGAGGCGAACCGGCAAGCATCCAACGACCCCGTTCCCGGCGGGAACCTCGGCGTTTCGGGAGTGACGTTCACGGCGCCGTCGACGCCGGCCGGCACGAACGGCAGTTCTGCGCCCGCGCC
>Ga0302324_100022730_pt1 | contig 12168 bp, 8 predicted proteins | sample Palsa_T0_1_FD_201949 | JGI IMG/M metagenome (GOLD analysis project Ga0302324, IMG submission 201949) | Peat permafrost microbial communities from Stordalen Mire near Abisko, Sweden - Palsa_T0_1 | ecosystem: Environmental > Terrestrial > Soil > Palsa > Peat permafrost | place: Sweden: Abisko...
CGAGCGTGGTGGCGATCTTTTTTCCCCGGCATTGCGGCGTGAGCGCCGTGTCGTAAACGGCTGCATTGGCAAAGTGAACCAGCCGCGGCATCAGCCCCATCAGCATGGTGCCGTCCTGCGCCTTGGCAAATTCCTGGGTGACCACGGAGATGGCCGTCGACGACGCGATCTCGCCGAATTCCATGCCGCCCACGCCGTCGGCAACCGCAAATAAATAGCCATGCGAACGCGCCTGATGACGCGAGTTTGGAATGAACGACCCCATCGCGTCTTCATTGTTGGTGCGAACTTTGCCAGGATCGCTGGCCTGGCCAAACTGAACTTCCAACATGCGCGCCGCTGCCTGAATTTATTTGGGAAATGTGCAAGGCAGATGCTCCAGGGAATCCTGAAGCACCTGCCTTGATGTTAGCATCGAACGATTTTCAGTTGACTGCGGTTCTGTCCGTGGAGATTGGAACGATCCCGGTCTCAAAATCGAGTGGGCGCCCTCTGGGCAGGGCACCCAACGGCTCGATGCAATCGAAACGCCGTCTACTTCGTGGCGTATTTCGATTCGAGCAGAACCGACTTCCCTTTCTTCTTGGAGGAGCGGATGAAGTAGATGCCTCCATAGATGCCCCATGCGGCCGAGATGCCCAGCGCCAGCAAGGGTTCCTTGAACGTGCCGAGGCCGAAGATCGGGCTGATCAGGTAGAACGCCATGCAGACAAGGTTGGCGATCAGGCCGAATCCCGGAATGAGCAGATGCAGGACCACGTTATAGTCGGGGCGCTTGTGGAACGCCACGATGCAAAGGAAGCAGCTCAGCGCGTAGAGAATGAACGTGCCGAAGTTCGACGTGAGCGTGACGGTGAGCAGCGAGTTGGGCAGCGCCGCCAGCTTGTCATGTGTGGAGTAGCCGAAGCTCGAGAGGATGCCGTGCGGCAGCGCGGCGATGGTGGCGTCGGTAGGCGCGCCGGCATCGGCGAATACCAGCGTGACGGCGATGATGCCGATGATCGCGGAGATTACAGCCAGCGTCCAGATGGCGCGCCGCGGCGTGAGCGACTTGGCGTGCAACATGCCGAAGTGCTCGGGCGCCTCGTCGTCTTTGCCCATGGCATAGGTGACGCGCGCGCCAGTGTTCATGCAGGCCAGCGTGGTGCCGATCAGCGCCAGGAACACGGTGATGGCCTCCACCAGCATGAAGTACTTGCCGTGGCCCTGGCCGAGCAGCGCGTCGCCGACCATGATCATCATGTCGCCGATGGGCGCAGCCGAGCTGACCGCGTTCTGCATCGTATACCCCGAGTTGAGGAAGTAGTTGGCTGCAAAATATTCGATGAGATAACACACCAGGCCCTGGATGAGCAGCGAGGCGATGACGGCGATGGGAATATGCTTGGTGGGATTTTTTGCCTCGCCTCCCATCGAGGTCACCGACTCAAAGCCGACCAGGATCAGAATTGCGACCGTGGCCTGGATGAAGATGAAACTGAATTTGTGCGGAGCGACGACCGACGTGGCGTTCTTGTGGGTGAGGAAGTTGCCGCTCGAGTCCGCGTCTGGATAAGTGACGACATAGGGCACCGGCTTGCCGGCTGCGTCCAGCAAGGGCATGGGATTGCCGCTCGCATCACGGAGCGTGGTGCCATCCTTGGCCGTGGCGAACTGGTAGGTGTAGGTGGAGAGCGTCTGCGAGTCGTATTGGAAGCCGGTTGACCCCGACGGATGGTTGACGCGATAGCCGAGCGCAAGCACGCTGAAGACGATGAGCGCGGAGATCTGCACGATGTTGATGGCCAGGTTGACGGCCGTCGATGCACCGGCGCCCTTCTGCGCGATCCACGCGACAAAGAAGGAGAAGACCACCGCGACCAGCGCCATGAACACCGGGCCTGGGTTTCCGCCGCTGATGAAGGTGGGCCAGAGGAAGCCGACCACGTAGCCCACAAAGATGCCGGTAGTGGCCACCATCACGCCGGGATAAACCCAGTAGTAAAGATGCGAGCCCCAGCCGACGATGAACTTGGCAACGCGCGCGTATTTGAAGGCCTTCTCTTTGGACAGCAACGCCTGCTCGGCGTAGTAGTAGCTGGAGCCGGTGCCGGGATAGAGCTTGGAGATCTCGGCATAGGCCACGGCCGTAGCGAGACACAGCAGCAGGGCGGCAAAGATGCCCAGCCACATGGTGGGAGCGGTGCTTCCGGTGCCGGCCTGAATGACGAACGTGAGCCATAGGAAGGCGCCGGGGGCGATGAGAGCCATTGCGTTGCTGGTCAGCCCGGTGAGGCCCAGGGTGGCCTGCATCTGAGGTGCATTTTGATCTGCCATGGAGATTCTCCTGAGTTTCTGAAGTTCGTTCGTAGGCTGCTCCCGGTGGGTGGCTCCCGGGATATTTGTAGGGGCGCCCATTTCACTTTTCCTGGACGCCGGCGATTGAGCATCTGTTCGTAGCCCCGGCCTGATGAAAGATCCGCGATCACCAGGCGGCGCGGCCGATTATTCTACGTTCTGGTTGACTGGCACTTAGTTTGCGAAGACGGAAAAGGCCATTTAGCGCTTGGGGCCGAAGAAAGCGATCAGGGCTACTGTCAGCGTCGATTGGTTATTCACAAGATCCGAAGCATCCTTGTGAAAGTACTGGACATTGGATTTGTCGTAGCGGTATTCGCATCGGGCCAGCAGGCCCTCGACCCACTTGTATTCATAGGTCGCGGTTATCTCCCAGACGTTCTGTCTGCGTCCGGTCTGGAAACCGTCCGGGTCGTTGAAGTATTCAGCTCTGCCCGACAAGGCTGATTTGGCTGTCGCCTGCTCGTGCGCCGCGATGGCCACGCCCTCCCAGCTATTCAGCTTGTTGTCGCCCTGCGATGCCTTCGCGTCCCGGTTCGAGCCGTAGTCGAAGTTGATATACGCGTTCAATTTTCCGGGCGGCGTCAGCAGCAGCGTCGTATCGATCAGGTTGCGGACACCGTAGGCGGTATTATTGTTCTCCGGTCCGACCAGGTAGTTGAGGCTCCAGACATACTTCGGCTTGGTATAAGCGCTGGTGAACGCGCCGCTCACGCCCCCGTTGTTCTTTGAGATGTTGTTCCACCCATTGAACAATTGAAAGCCGATGGTCTCGGTCTTCGAGACTGGCATCGAAGTGCGCGCGCCGAAGTGCCAGTATGGAATGGCGTTGACGAACAGCAGCGAGCGCGAGTAGTTCCAGTTATCTTTGGCCTCGATGACTTCAGCTCCGGCAGAAGTTACAAACTTGCCGAAGTCCAATTCGAAACCCTTTGCCTTGGGCGGCTTCAGGCTGAGGAATGCCTGTTCGATGTAGTTGAGCTGGTCGGCGGAACTCGAGTTTGTGGGAGCGCTGTTGATCAGGTCGTTGGTGCGTCCGTAAATGAAGTCGATATGCGCGCCCACCGGGTCGGGATCGTGATTCAGCGTGAGCTTGGCGGCGCTGAGGTTGAACTGGTCGGTCTTGTCGTTGAAGTTGTACAGTTGGTTGATCTGGTCATAGCCCGCCGGTACCCCGGCGTGCGAGGCAGCATCGGGCTGGTTGAAGTTAAAGCTGTAGTATCCATCGATGAATCCGCTGATATCCATGGGGCCGACGCTCCATGTGGGCGCCGCGGGAGCCGCAGGCGCGGCAGGAGCCTGATCGGGAACGGCCGCGGGCGTAGCGGGCGGTGCAGTTGTTGCGGCAGGTGCGGGTGCGGGCGGTGGTGGAGCGGGCGGCGCCTGGGCGGCGGCCGCCAGGCCCCATGTCATGGCCGATGCAGCCATGAGTTGCAGCACACGATTAGCGTTCAAGTTCGTCAAAGCTTTCCTCCGAAATTGCTGGATTTTTTGGAACTCAACGTGTGGCTCCAGCCGAGGGTTGAATTCGAGCGTCTGCGCTGTGGACGATGCGGCGCAGCGAAGCTCTATTCTCTATATCGGCGGAACTGGGCGTAGCTATTCTGCCGGAGGATGCGCGGTGAAACTCGCGTTCCTCTCTGTCTCCACCCGGACGATGCGGCTTGAACTCTAGTAACGCAAACGTGGCATAAAGAACCCATGAGGACGAAAGAGAATTTCACGGCACATGACGGACAGCGTGGTTGCGATGGAGGCGTGATCGATGCAAATCGCATTGAGATCGTTGACGATTTGCAGGACGCGGTATGGGAAGATACAGATAAGGAAAAAATGATGAATCTGTTAAGATGCTTCCACGCCCGCTCCGCGCTTCAGCTCCCATAACCGGCCGGTTTAAGATGGCAATAGAGCACTTCCTTTGAAATGTGCAGCGGTTGCCGTCGACTTCGACGGCAGAGTCATTGCTCCTCACCAAGGGGGCCAGTCGAGAATCGATTTTTCCCACCCTGGCGGCAAGAACAACGACGCCGTGCCCAGGGGGTGCCCAGGCGGGGCAACCAGAATTTGAATTCACCAGGCGGGAGGATTCGCGTTGTCAACCAGTTCCATGCCAGTCCGCACCCGCTTCGCCGGCAGGCGCGGCTCTGGATTGCGCGTGCTCTTGTTTTCGCTCGAGTGCGCACTGGGGATTCTCTGCGTGGTGCTGGCCGCTGCCCTGGCGCACTGGGCACAGTGGCTGCTTCCAGTCGCTGTGCTGCTGTATCTCTCCATCGTGGTTCCCATCGCGCTCTTGTGCGGATTCTGGCAGGCGGTCATCGTGTCGCTCTCGGCAGTGGTGGTGCAGAGCTATCTCACGGCGCATCAGCCGGTGATGAATGCGGCTGCGAACCCGGCCAACACCGTCACGCTGGTGGCTTTTGTGTTGATCGCGCTGGTGGTGAGCCGGCTCTCCGCGCGCGTGACGGGACATGCGCGCGAGGCCGAGTCCTGGGGCGAACAGATGCGCGACTTGTATGAGTTCACGCGGCGCACGCTGCAGATGAATCTGCACGTCGAGCCTGGGCCGCAGCTTGCCGAGCTGGTGCACGACATCTTCGCGCTTGAGGGCGTGGTGGTGTTCGATGCAGACCTGCATGAGACCTACCAGGCGGGCTACTGGAATGTTGATCCGCAGGAGCTGGCGCAGAACGTCTATTACTTTGAAACGTCGGACGACGATCCGGTAACAGGCATGGGGCGCAGGGTGCTGAGGCTGGGATCGGTGCCCATCGGCAGCCTGGTGGTGCGCGGAGAGACCAGCCCGCTGACCAACAACGCCATCGCGTCGCTGATCGCGATCACGTTTGACCGTTATCGCGCGTTTGCCAACGAGAGCCAGATCGAGACCGAGCGGCGCACCGAACAGCTGCGCGCCACCGTGCTTGACAGCCTGGCGCATGCGTATAAGACTCCGCTCACGGCGATTCGCGCGGCATCGACGGGCCTGGGCGAGATGGGCAGGCTGTCGGCATCGCAGACCGAGCTGGTGGCGCTGATCGACGAGCAGGCAGGCGTGCTGAGCGACCTGACCACGCGCCTGCTGACCACCGCGCGCATGGAGGCCGACGAGGTCGCCATTCACGCCACGCCAGTCGGAGTGGGACCGCTGATCGACGAGGTCGTCGCGAGCCTGCGCGACCGCCTGGCCAGCATGAAGGTGGCGATCGATCTTGAAGACGATTCGCTGGTGCTGAGCTGCGATCGCCGGCTGATGGTTACGCTGCTCACGCAGTACATTGACAACGCGTGCAAGTATTCGATCTATGGCACGCCTATTTCCATTGGCGTGACGCAGGCGCGCACTGAGATGGTTTTTTCCGTGCACAGCTTCGGGCCGGAGATTCCGCCCGCCGATCGCGAGCGCATCTTCGACCGCTATTACCGCTCGTCCACCTCGTCGCACCGGGCCGCGGGCACGGGCATCGGCCTGGCTGTGGCCAAGCGGGCCGCGCAGATGCACGGCGGGCACGTGTGGGTATCGAGCGGCGAGCACGAAGGCACCACATTTTTCGCGGCCATTCCAACCGTAGCACTACAGAGGTCTGCATGAATCAGCCGGGCATCCGCATTTTGCTTGTTGACGACGAGTCGGCCATCCGCAGGGCGCTCAAGCCTCCGCTGGTGGAGCTTGGGTTTCAGGTGGTCGAGGCCATCCGCGGCGAAGAGGCGCTGCAACTACTGCGCGGCGGCTCGTTCGACATTGTGTTGCTCGACGTGAACATGCCCGGCATCGGCGGCATTGAGACGCTGCGCCGCATCCGCATGTTTGCGCCGCGGCTGCCGGTGTTGATGGTGACGGTGCGCGATGCCGAGGAAGAAAAAGTGGAGGCGCTCGACCTGGGCGCGGACGACTACGTCACCAAGCCCTTCAGCACCAAGGAGCTGATTGCGCGGATTCGTGCGGCGGTGCGCCGGGTGCGCGCGCCCGTCCGCACCGAAGACGCGCCCGTCGAGATCGGCGAGATCCGCCTCGTGCCGGCGCAGCGCAGCGTCACCAAGCGCGGCCAGCCCGTGCACCTCACGCGCAAGGAGTACGCGATTCTCTTCTACCTGATGGCCAATGCGGGCAAGGCGGTGTCAAACGCCAAGCTGCTGACGTCGGTGTGGGGCGCGGACTGCCGCGAAGAGGTGGAGTACCTGCGCACGTTTGTTCGCCAGCTGCGCAAGAAGATCGAGGACGATCCATCCAATCCAACTTATCTGCTGACCGACGTATATGTCGGCTACCGCTTCGCGGATGCGCAGATGTTTATGGGCGAGACGGCTGAGGATGAGGTGGGTACGGAGCAGGTTTCGCTTTGAATGGATGCTGGTGCAGTGCATGCGGCCGCACTTTGTGGTCTGCGGCCTGTTCTTCGGCATCGGGCTCGACCTGGTCGTGCAACTGATCGTGCTGCCCCTTTCCGGGCTTCATTCCACAGGACCGTTGCCCATTCGCGGATTGATTCAGAGCCTCCTGGTGCACATGTTCCCGATCGGCCTGCCCATCGCCTGCAGCGAGCGCCGCTTCTCGAAATAGCCGCATCGTCCCTGGGCGCCCCAGGTCTGGAATCTCAGACCTGATATCCCACGAACCCAGGTCCCATCGCCGGTAACCCCATTCACCGCGCCCGTCAAACCAGCGCCTCGCCCGAAATTGCTGGACATTCGCGCCGAAAATTCGTACTGTATTCATCAAATTGCCCCACTCCCCGATCGAATTCGCCTGCCCTTTTTACAGGCCTTTCATCAAACCCGGCTAGCCTGAACGAGTAGTTCAGCACTTGAGACAGACCCCCTGCAAAGCCGGCCGGCGGCGTTTGCCTTCCATTTTCCGCAGCGTCTGCGCCGTCATGGTCCGCGCCTGCCGGGGCTTAAGTTCAACCGAATCAACGGTGCAGTCGGAGTTGCATGCAAGGCCGGCCGTGCCAGGGGCAACGCACTTCAACCCGTAATCCGGGCCATTCTTCGTCCTCATCCGTTCATCGCAGCCCAACCGCAATTAATCCATGCATCACTTTCAGGAGACCGTCATTTATGCAAAGGCAAATCCGACTTTTCCGGCAAAATTCCATGCGGGGGACTTTCACAGTTCTCGGCGTGTGGCTGGCGCTCGCGCTGGCTTGCTCTACGCAGAGCTGGGCGCAGGCCACCCAGGGCTCGGTTGTGGGCACCGTCAAGGATGCGGGGGGCGCTCTAGTGTCGGGCGCCACCGTTGTCCTCACCAACACCGATGAGGGCGAGGTGCGCACCGCCACCACCAACAGCGTGGGCGACTACCGCTTTCTCGACGCCAAGGCCGGCCACTATTCCGTTGAAGTGACAGCGCCGACCTTTGAGAAATGGGCCGCCACCGACGTGGTGCTGGAGGTTCGCCAGGAACTGCGCGTGGACGCGGCGCTGAAAGTGGGCTCAGTGCAGACTGAGGTCCAGGTGACCGGCGACATGGTGAGCGCCATTGAGACCGACTCGCCCACCGTGAGCGGCGAGCTGACCGCGGACGACGCCACCAACCTGCCCGTCAACACCCGCGCCAGCTTCAACGGCACCAGCGCCGCCAACATCTTCAGCGCGCTGCCCGGCGTGCAGGCTGACGGCGACAGCTCCGGCGTCTCCGTGCAGGGCGCGCTGCCCTTCCAGGTGGACGTGACCGTGGACGGCATCACCACCAAGAACGCCACCGGCGGCACGTTTATCACTGACACGTTCCCCTCCACTGAATCCATCTCCGAGATCCGCGCCGACGGCGTGCTGGCCAATGCCGAGTATGGCGATCCCGGCCAGATCATTGTCACCACCAAGGGCGGAACCAACACCCTGCACGGCTCGGGGTTCTGGTACTACCAGGACTCGAAGTGGGACGCCATCCCTTACACCTTCCCGACCACTACCACCAAGCCGGACGTGCACGGCGCCACCTTCGGCGGCAGCCTGGGCGGCCCGGTGGTGATTCCGCACGTCTACCACGGCAAGAACAAGAGCTTCTTCTTCGGCGACATCGAGGCGTGGCGGCATCCCGCCCAGACCACACTGCTTGAAAAGGTGCCCAGCACGCTGATGAAGCAGGGCGACTTCTCAAAATACGTCGAGCCGACATCCAGCGGCGGCAACAGCTTCACCGGCCTCAAGGATCCCTACACCGGCGGCAGTTATGGCACGCAGATTCCGTCGGGCTCGCTGAGCCAGATCGCGCTCAACACGCTCAAGCAGTTCTATCCCGATCCCAACATCGGCGACCCCACGGCCTACACCGACAACGGCGTGGCCAACTGGCAGCAAAACGTGGACAACAGCGGCCACTCCAACCAGTTCGATGTGCGCGGCGACCAGTACTTCGGGTCCAACCAGAAATTCCTGCTGTGGGGCAAGTTCACTTACAAAAACTTCCCCATCACCAACCCCGAGATTCTCAATGTCCCTTCGTATCTATCGATCAGCCAGAATCGCGCCATGAAGATCGACACCAACTGGTCGATCAAGCCCAACTTGATCAATGAGGGCGGCTTCGGGTTCACGCGATACACTTCCGGCAACAGCGACAGCTTCAACGGCCTGGCATTCACCCAGGCGCAAGGCTGGGTGGGATTGCAGAACCTGTTTTACAACGGCATTCCAGAGATGGATTTCAACCACATCCAGAGCCTCAACGCAGACCGCCTCACCAGCCTGACCAAGTCGGACACCTACGATTACAGCGATACGCTGATCTGGACCAAGGGCAACCATACGATGAAGTTTGGCGCCGACATCCAGACCCTCGAGGCGATCACGCCACTGGGCTTCAACGGCTCGGACAACTACGGCACCTATGCTTTCAACACCAACGGCAGCACCGGCCTCTTTAGCGGCGTTGACTTCGCCGACTTCCTGCTCGGTCTGCCCAACCAGACCTTCTACGACGTGGTCAAGCAGGACAACGACGGCATCTCGGAGCACTATCACTTCTTCGGGCAGGACGAGTGGCGCCTGAACCAGCAATGGACGCTCTCCTATGGCGTGCGCTACGAGCTGCATCCCGGCTACTACGACAAATACGGCGATATCGGCAACTTCGACCCCAGCGTAGCCGGGTCGGGCCGAGTCATCTACCCGCAAAACAAGCAGGACCTGCTGGCCCAGGGCTTCCTGGCCAGCGCCAATGCCTGCGATCCCGACGGCGTCACCAGCACCAACTCGGCCACCGTCAACGGAGCGCCCTGCATGCCGGTGGTCGGCAACAGCACGGCCGGCTATCCCTCAGGCCTCAAGATGTTTCCGCACAAGCGCTTCATGCCCCGGTTCGGCTTCGCTTATCGCCCGTCCGGCAATGATAAGTGGTCGGTCCGCGGCGGTTATGGCCTCTACAACATCAACATGCTGGGATCCAGCTTCTACTCGCTGACCGGCACCGTGCAGGCCTACACACAGACCTTCCAAAACGCGCTCAACTCCACCACCCACAAGCCCACCTACGCATGGCCGCAGATCGATCCCGGCTCGGGCGGCAACGGCTGCACCAACTGCTACGGCACCGACTACTTCGGCACCGCCAACTCGACCAACTGGAAGGACCCCTACACCGAGCAGTGGTCGCTGGGCGTGGAGCACGACTTCGGCCAGGGCTACGCTGCGCGCGTCTCCTACATCGGCTCGGAGACGCATCAACTGGTCTGGGCGCCGGATGAAAACACGCTGCCTTACTCCACCTCCACCTCGGCGTTCATTGCGCCCATCTCGTCGCGTCTGTTCCCCAACTGGGGCCGCATTAATACGCGCGCCACGGGCGCAAATGAGAGCTACAACTCTCTGCAACTCGACGCCAGCCACCGTCTGCAGCACGGGCTCGAATACAACTCCGGGTTCACCTGGGCCAAGGCGCTGTCCGACGACCAGGGACCGGCCGGCACCGGTTTCGGCGGCGAGGGCGGCGGCCAGCGCTCCACCTCCATCCTCAACCGCCACGTGGACTTCGGCAACGTCTTCGGCACCCGCCGCCTGCGCTGGAACACTACTGTGCTCTACGACCTGCCCTTTGGCCGCGGCAAGCAGTTTGGCGGATCCATCCCTCGCGCGGCGGACCTGATTGTGGGCGGCTGGCGCTTGTCTTCCATCCTCACCCTGCAGACCGGCCCCTTTGAAACGCCCTACTTCCCCAACGGCGAGGGCGACTCCTCCGGCACCGGCTCGGGCCTCAACGGAGCCTACGGCGCCGGCGGCGTCAGCTTTGACACCGGACACCGCAACCAGCACCCCGACCAGCTCAAAGGCGTCAGCACCAGCCCGGCGGGCAAGAACCGCTTCAACTGGACCAACGCCGCGGCCTTTGCCTGCCCCGGCGACTCGCACTGGGCTCCCGGCTACAACTGCGCCACCGGCAACGCGGGCGCTTCGGTCTCAAACTCCCAGGGCACCATCCTCTGCTACGACTGCGAGCTGATCAACGGCGTCATTTACCAGGTTCCAAACCCCATCGGCCGCTTCGGCAACAGCCAGGTGGGCACGGTGACGGGACCTGGCCTCCTCAACCTCTCGTCCGGCATCAACAAGACCTTTGCCATCACCGAGCGGTTCCACCTCAAGACCGAGGGCACCTTTACCAACATCCTGAATCACACCAACCTGAGCGACCCCATCATGGATCTCAGCTCGTCCAGCTTTGGCCTCATCACCAACACCATCGGCTCCGACTTTGGCGGCGCACGCACCGCCCAGGTCTCAGCCCGGCTCGAGTTCTAGTACCTTGTCGCTGTGATTTCGTAATCTCATCCACGAGGCTTGGGTGCCCCAGGTCTCGATTTTGAGACCTGGGATACCACGAACTCACGCGGTCACGGTATTACTGCGTTTTCGAATCAGGTGTGAAGAAGGCATCGGGTGCCCCATCCTTTGCGCGTCTTTTGAGCAAAGGGTGGGAACCACAGAAGCCAACCTCAGCCTGATTCGGGTTCTTGCCAAAACGCCTACCCTCTGCTTACCGGCGCGTGCTGCATGCATGCGCCGGTTTTTTCTGCGCGGATTCCGCCGCCGCATTTGTCCGCGCCGTCCATTTGCCTGATTCCAGCCCGCCAGAGTAAATTGGCGGCGCGGGCAAGAGACCCAATCTCGGCCCCCACAACAAGGCAATCACGGAAGGGTGCAATGAAATCGCCAAGGCTATTGCCGCTGCTGGTGCTGGGTCTGATTCTGTTGCCGGGTGTCTCCATGATGAACGTGACGCATGTCGCCGCTGACTCCAGCGCTGTCCAGGCAGATGCCCTGGACGCGGCCCCGCTCAAATTCGACCGGCTCGATCCCGCCGCCGACGAGATTGTCCCAAAAGGCGCAAAACTCGAGCGCGTAGCCACCGGGTTTACCTGGACCGAAGGCACAGTCTGGGCCGGCGACAGCCTCTACTTCGCCGACATCCCCGCCAACACAATTCACAAGTGGACGCCGGGCAAGGGCGTGAGCATATTCCTCCAGCCCAGCGGCTACAAAGGGTCAGCGCCCTACGGCGGCCCCGAGCCGGGATCGAACGGCATGACGCTCGATGTGGACGGCCGCCTCACGGTCGCAGGCCACGCGCAGCGCGATGTTTACCGCTTCGAGTCGCTGGACTCCGGCGCGCCGATCACGATTCTTGCCGACCTCTATCAGGGAAAGAAGCTGAACAGTCCCAATGACCTTGTCTATCGTTCCGACGGCTCGCTCTACTTCACCGATCCCCCGTACGGATTCCGTACGCAGAGCGACTCCGACCCTGACAAGGAACTCAAGGTAAACGGCGTCTATCGCCTGCCCCACGCGCTCACGCACAAGGCGGGCGCGCCGCCCGATCGCGATGCGCTGCAG
>Ga0302324_100022732_pt1 | contig 12168 bp, 12 predicted proteins | sample Palsa_T0_1_FD_201949 | JGI IMG/M metagenome (GOLD analysis project Ga0302324, IMG submission 201949) | Peat permafrost microbial communities from Stordalen Mire near Abisko, Sweden - Palsa_T0_1 | ecosystem: Environmental > Terrestrial > Soil > Palsa > Peat permafrost | place: Sweden: Abisko...
GGCCATCCGCAGCCCGTGGCGCTCGAGCTCGAGCGGGTCGACGAGGTCCTGGCTGAAGGTTTCCTCGTGCCCGATCGACTTGTTGGGCCGGTTCGGGTTGACGGGGTCGGGATCCTCGCCGCGGGACAGAGCCGCCAGATGAGCCCCGCTGGCCTTGCCGAGACGGCGCACCACCGTGTCGAGAGGCAACGCCGCCAGGTCCCCCACCGTGCGCACCCCCAGATCATGCAGGCGCGCCGCCGTAGCGGGACCGACACCCCACAAAGCCTCGACGGCATGGCCATGGAGAAACTCGAGCTCGTCGGTGGATTCCACGAGGAACACACCGGGGCCCGGCTCGAGCCCAGCTCGGCTGGCCCGCGGCTTGGCCGCCCGCGAGGCGAGCTTGGCGATCATTTTGGAGCGTCCGATGCCGACCGCACACTCCAGATGCAGCTCGTCGCGCACCCGGCGGCGCAGTCCCTGCGCGATGTGCGCTGGTGGCCCGAGCAGGCGCACCGCTCCCGCGACGTCCACGAACGCCTCGTCCAGACCGATCGGCTCGACCATGGGCGTGATGTCGGCGAGAACCTTGTGCAACTCCCCGCTGACCTCCGTGTACCGGCTGTGACGCCCGGACAAGAAGATGGCCTCGGGGCAGAGCTGGCGAGCCCGCACGGAGGGCATCGCCGAATGCACCCCGTACCGGCGTGCCTCGTATGTGCACGAAGCGACGACGCCACGCGCCCCCGAACCACCCACGATGACGGGCTTCCCGGCGAGCGTGGGATCATCGAGCACCTCGACCGACGCAAAGAACGCGTCCATGTCGACGTGCAAAATGGTGGGGAGGGCTCGTTCAGTCACCGAGGGTCAACCGGCGGAACCCCTCGGCGTAGGCGACGCCGGCCCTCCGGCCCTCCTCGGCCGCCCGCCGTCGCACCGCCTCGCCGGCCCAGCCGTCCTGACCGGCGAACTGCGTCCGATGGCACTCGACTGCAGACGCCTTGGTCTCGATGGTGTCGGAGATGTCCACCCATTCGTCCGGTTCGAGCGTCGCCGACAAGAGGACCGTCAGCACCTGATGGGGAGGCCCGGCGTCCGGGAAATAGTGCGGCAACGCCGCGGCCGGAGCCACGGCATCGAGCAACGCGGCGCCGGCCATCCGGTGGTCCCGGTGGTTGAAGTAGTCCTGTCCGAAGAAAACCGCGGTGGGGTCATGGCCGCAGACGACGTCAGGCCGGAGGGCGCGCACCCGCTCCACCAGCGTGCGCCGGAAGTCGAAGGAATCGGTGAGCTCGCCGTCGGGGAAGCCGAGGTTCTCGGTACTGGTCAGGCCGATGAGGGCAGACGACGACTCCAACTCCGCGGCGCGCTCGAGGGCCAGCACCTCGGGCTCGACGGCCGGGTCGGTCGTCCCCTTGCCGCCGTCGGTGCAGACGATCAGATGCACGGCACTCCCCGCTTTAGCCCAGCGGGCGAGTGTGCCTCCGCAGGCGACATCCGCATCGTCGGGGTGGGCGTAGACGGCCAGGACGATGCCGGGCGTCTCGTCCATCACTTCCGCTTCGGCTCCGTCGTCTTGGTCAACAGCCCCGCCTCGCGTTGGAAGTCGCCCGCCTCCTCGAACCCCTTGTAGACGCTGGCGAAGCGGAGGTATGCCACGTCGTCGAGGCTCTGCAGGCGCTCCAGCACCGCGACCCCGACCTGCTGGCTCGTCGCCTCGGTCATCGCCGCCCGCAACGCGTCCTCCACCGCCTGGGCCAGCTCATCCATCTGCTCGAGGGTGACCGGGCGGTTCTTGGTGGCCGAGCGCACGCCCGCGACGACTTTGGCCCGGTCGAAGGGCTCGCGCACGCCGCTGCGCTTCACCACCCAGAGCGGGACCTCTTCGACCCGCTCGAACGTCGTGAAGCGGCGCTCGCAGCCGAGACATTCGCGGCGCCTGCGGATAGCGCCGCCCTCTTCGGCCTGGCGAGAATCCACCACGCGGTCGTCATCGACACCGCACCAAGGACACCGCACACCGCCGACGATAGTCAGGGAATGAAGACGTGCTCCCCCGGCACGACCAGGCTGCTCCCGGTCTCGCGGACGAGCCTCTCGGTCAGCGAAGCCGACTGCGCCGGGTCGGCCCGGGTCGCGATGGATGCCAGGGTGTCGCCCGCCTTGACGATGTACTCCTGACCCTGTGCCGGCGCCGCCTGGGCCAGGGTGCTTCCACCGAAAGCGCGGATGGGGAGGGCCAGGAGAACCAGCAGGGCGACAACGACCGCGGCGAGGACGATGCGGCGGCGGCGCACCCGGGGGGAAGGCCCGATCCGTAGCGATGGGGCGGGAACGACGTACAGCTGGGGGCGGTACGTCTCGAAATCGAGCTCATATGCGACCGACATGGCGTCTCCCTCTTTCGAACACCTGTTCGCTTCGCAAAGATTTCACCACGAACACCTGTTCGTGTCAACACCTTTGTCGAACAGCTGATCGCACCTTACGGAGGAGGTGTGACACGCCCCGACGCCCCTTGATTGGACAATCCCGATAGGGTTAGTCAGGATTAGACGCCCATCCAGCTCGCCTGGCCGATCTCCTACGAGGAGCCTCCATGACCACCACCAGCTCCACCTCGGTCCAGCTCGACATCGCCCCCCTGTCGGGCACGATCGGAGCCGAGATCCGCAACATCGACCTGCATCGAGGGCTCGACCCCGAGACGCTGGGCGCCGTCCGTCAGGCTCTCTTGGACTACAAGGTCATCTTCTTCCCGGGCCAGCACCTCTCTCCGGCCGAGCACAAGGACTTCGCCGCGGCCTTCGGCCCGATCACGGTCGCCCACCCCGTCATCCCCGGGATCGAGGAGCACAAAGAGGTCTTCGAAATCGACTACACGAAGGCCCGGCAGTTCTCCTACGGCGTGGGGCGCGAGGAAGGCGACCGGGAGCGCTGGCACACCGACGTCACCTTCGTCGAGACGCCTCCGTTGGGCTCGGTCCTCAACGCGATCGTGATTCCCCCGGCCGGTGGCGACACCCTCTGGGCCGACACGCAGGCTGCCTACGAAGGACTGTCGGCTCCCATCCGCGACCTGGTCGATGGCCTGACGGCCATCCACGACGGCACCCGCGCCTTCGGCTCACTCCTCAAAGCGGTCGGCCGGGGTGAGTGGGACGGAGTGACGTTCACCGAGTTGACGCCAACCGAGCATCCCGTTGTACGCACACACCCCGAGACCGGGCGCCGGAACCTGTTCGTCAACCCAGGATTCACGAAGCGGATCAAGGGGCTGACGACCAAGGAGAGCGACACCCTCCTCCGCTTCCTCTACGAGCACATGGCAACACCCGAGTACGTCGTCCGCTACCGCTGGGAGGAAGGCGACCTCGGCTTCTGGGACAACCGGACGACCATGCACTACGCCATTGGCGACTATGGCGAAGCTCACCGTGTCATCCAGCGCGTGACCATTCAAGGCGACAAGCCCTTCTAACCCCCGCCGGCAATCCGCCGCCGGGTCAGCGTTCCCCCCAAACCGGCCCGGCGGCGGCCCGGCGCTCGACCATGAAAGGAAGTGCAGTGCAACCAACGACGTCCCCCACACGCCGGCCCCTCACGGTGATCCGCCGTGTCGCCGCGTTCGTGCTCCCGACCGGCCTTGCCGCCAGCCTCGCGCTCGGAGTCGGCGCCACGAGCGCATCCGCCGCGACGAAGACCGTCTCGCTGAGCGGGGTGACCCTCACCTTCGGAGACCAGCTGAAGGAATACCAGACCATTTTCGCTGCCACCAACGCCCTCCAGGGAGCGCAGTACAAGGTCGCCTGGACCAATTTCGTGGGTGGGCCCCCGGTGATCGCGGCTGAGACCGGCGGATCGGTCGATCTCGGCGACATGGCTGAGACGCCCACCATCTTCGCCCAGTCGGCAGGTGATCCGGTCAAGGTGGTGGCGGCGACGGCGGGAGCGAATCCCAAGGTCTCGCCCTACGACATCGTGGTGCCTGCCAACTCGCCAATCAAGACCGCAGCGCAATTGCGGGGCCAGACGGTGGCCGTGCAGGAGGGGACGGTCGAGCAGTACTTCCTGGTGCAGTACCTCGCCAAGAACCACATCCCCTACACCGCCGTCCACCTGAGCAACCTGCCTGTCACCAGTGCCTCGACCGCGGTCACCAGCGGCCAGGTTGCGGCCGCAGTGATCTCCCAACCGCTCACCGCGCTTGACCAGGCGACAGGCAAGGTCAGGATCCTTTCCACTGGCGCGGGCTATCTCCAGGTGCTCGGCTACCTGACGGCGAGCAACGCCGCCCTCGCCAACCCCCAGAAGGCGGCCGCCCTGCAGGACTTCATCAAGCGCTTCTACAAGGCGGCGGCAGCCCTGCGCAAGAATCCGGAACTCGCCGCTGAGACCTACGTGAAGACGTATGGCGTCACGTTGCCGGTCGCCAAGGCAGCGGTGGCGTCGGTCCAGGCCGTCGGTACGCCGATCACGCCGGCCATTATCAGCTACCAGCAGACGGAGGCCAACACCTTCCAGAAACTCGGACTGATACCGAGCACGCTGAACGTGAAGAACGTCTTCGATCTGCCCTATAACAAGGTCGTGGCCAAGAACTCCAACCTGACGTCGTGACGGTGCAGGTAGCCGGCAAACCCGACAGCGGGCAGACCGATCCCCCCGGGACGGCCCGACTGGCGGCGGGATCGCTCCACGGAGTCCCGGCGCCGCGCGGCCTGGTGCACCTTCCCGTCGGAGACGGCCAGCAGCGGACCCGGCGCCGTTCGCTGGCCGTCCGCCTCGCCTTGCCGATCGCCATCTTCGCGGCATGGTGGATCCTCACCGAGACCGGCGTGATTCAGCCGACGACACTCTCCACACCGAGCGCGACCTGGGACGCCTTCGTACAGCTCCTGCTGCACCAGGACCTGATCGGCGACGTCGGCATCTCCATCCGTCGGGCCCTCCTGGGTCTCGCCCTCGGTGCCGGAGTCGGCCTCATCCTCGGGATCATCGTGGGCCTGTACCGTCTGGGCGAGGAATTTCTCGACGCGTCGATGCAGATGCTCAGGACGGTTCCCTACCCCGCATTGATCTTCCTGTTCATCGTCTGGTTCGGGGTCGGCGAGTTGTCCCACGTGCTTCTCATTGCCTTGGCCACGCTCTTCCCCATGTACCTCAACACGTTCAACGGGGTGCGGAACGTGGACCGGCGGGTCGTCGAGGCGGCCCGCAGTTTCGGGGTCGAGGGCTGGCAGCTGGTCCGCCGCGTCGTCGTGCCGCTCGCCATGCCGTCCATCATGACGGGGTTGCGCTTCTCGGCCGGCATCTCGGTCATTGCGCTCGTCTTCACCGAGAGCATCGGCGCCAGTCAGGGCATCGGCTACCTGGTCAGCCAGGCGAACAGCTTGGATCAGATCCCCAACCTGGTCGTGTGCATCATCATTTACGCGCTGATCGGGATCAGTGCCGACATATCCGTCCGCGTCCTGGAGCACTTCAGCATGCCCTGGCGCCGTCATCAGGCGGTCCGATGAACCTTCCCACAACCCAGCCTGCAGCCATAGTCGTCGAGGTCTCCAAGTCCTTCGGCGACCGCGAGGTCCTTCGCGAGCTCGACCTCACGGTCGCCCAGGGCGAGTTCGTCGCACTGCTCGGCGCGTCGGGCAGCGGGAAGACGACCCTGCTCCGCATTCTGGCCGGGCTCGAAGTCGCCAGTAGCGGGGAGGTCCTCGTCCCCGAGGTGCGCACCGTCGTGTACCAGGAGCCGCGGCTGGTGGCCTCCATGCGCGTCTGGCGCAACGTCGTCATCGGCCTGCCCCGCAGCGAGGGGACGCGCGAGCGCGCCATCACGGCGCTGCGGGAGGTGGGCCTCGAGGATCACGCCGATTCCTGGCCCGGCACCCTCTCGGGAGGCGAGGCACAACGGGTGGCGCTGGCGCGGGCTCTCGTCCGCGAGCCCCAGCTCCTGCTTCTCGACGAGCCGTTCGCCGCTCTCGACGCCCTGACCCGCCTCCGCATGCAGAGCCTGGTGGCCGAGCTGTGCTCCCGGCACCATCCCGGGGTGCTCCTGGTCACCCACGACGTCGAGGAGGCCATTCTGCTGGCCGACCGCGTGCTGGTGCTCACGGACTCCCGGATCTCCCTCGACCGCACGGTCGAGCTGCGCAGGCCCCGCCGGGTGGGTGGCGAGGCCTTCGACGAGCTGCGCGATCGGCTCCTCGCCGAGCTCGGCGTCCTCGCCGGGCAGCGCTGAGGCCCACCCGGCCTCTAGCCGGCGATGCCGAGGGTGAACGGATAGATCGCGCTCGCACCGGCCTGGCGCAACAGCCGCGCCGCGAGGGTGAGCGTCCAGCCGCTGTCCGTGACGTCATCGACGAGGAGCACCGGACGGCCGGCGAAGTCACCGAGCAGGGCGTCGACGAGACCACGCTCGAGGGTCAGTGTGCCCCAGAGCTGGGCGAGGCGTTGCGCCGAGTTGGTGCGGGCGGCCGGACGGGGTGGGCCGTCGTGGACGATGGCGCCGATATGCGGCAGGCGGCCAACCGAGCCCAGCGCATCCGCAAGCGTGCGTACGAGCCGGGGATGCGTGCAGCCCGAGAGCGATGCGATGGCAGCCGGACGCTCGGCCCACTCCTCTTTCCATTGCACCAACACCTCGACCGCACCCCGCACGAGATGCTCGGGCACATCGGCGTCAGGCGCTGCGGCATCCACCGCGTCACGCACCGCGCTCCCCCACCCCAGATCGGTGAAGCGGGCCAGGGCGCGGCCGGGTTCGGCCGCCTCGTCGGCGCTGAGACGACCACTGAGCGGGACGCCGAGCTTGGCCAGGTTCGAGGGCCACAGCTTGTGGGGCTCGATGGGCGCGCCCACCTTCGCCAAGGCGCGGCGGGCCTGCTCGAGGGCGTCGGCGGACACCGAAGATGCCGGGCCTTGGTCGACGCAGTTGTCGCAACGGCCGCAATCCTCCCTCATGTACGGATCGTCGAGCTGGTCGAGCAAGAAGCGCATACGGCAGCGATCGGTGGTGGCATAGTCCAACATGGCATCGCGCTCGGAGCGCCGGGTGGCCGCCACGCGGGCGTAGCGTTCGGTGTCGTAGTGCCAGGGTGAGCCAGTGGCTTCCCAGCCCCCTTGGACCCGGCGTACGGCACCCTCCACATCGAGGACCTTGAGGGTGGCCTCGAGACGCGAGCGGGTGAGGTCCACGCTGGCCTCGAGGGCCGGGGTCGACGTGGGGCCGGCGGCGGCCGCCAGCGTGTCGAGGATGGTGTCGATGACCGGCCGGCGCGGGAAGGCGAGCGAGGCGAAGTAGTCCCAGATAGCGACGTCGTCGGCGCCGGGCAACAAGACGACGTCGGCGCGGGCGGTGGCGCGGCCGGCCCGGCCCACCTGCTGGTAATACGAAATGGGCGAGGAGGGCGCACCCAAGTGGATCACGAAGCCGAGATCGCCCTTGTCGAAGCCCATGCCGAGCGCCGAGGTGGCGACGAGCGCCTTGACGTTGTTGTCCAAGAGATCTTGTTCGGCTGCGGCCCGTTCGGTCGGGTCGGTCTTGCCCGAGTACGCCGCCACGTCGAAGCCGGCGGCGCGCAGGTAGTCGGCCACCTCGGTCGTGGCGGCGACGGTCAGGGTGTAGATGATGCCCGACCCCGCGAACTCGGCGAGGTGGTCGGCCAACCACCCCAGTCGCTCGGCGTGGCTCGGAAGGTTGAGCACGCTGAGCGAAAGCGAGGCGCGGTCGAGCGGGCCGCGCTGGACGAGCACGTTGGCGTCGTCGGCGCCGAGGCCGAGCACGGCCGCGACGTCGTCGACCACCCGGGCGTTGGCGGTCGCCGTGGTGGCGAGCACCGGGGTACCGGGAGCGAGCTCGGTGAGGAGGGTCCGGATGCGCCGGTAGTCAGGCCGGAAATCGTGACCCCAGTCAGAAATGCAGTGCGCTTCGTCCACGACCAGGAGTCCGCAGCTGGCCGCGAGGGCGGGCAGGACCTGGTCACGAAATCCCGGGTTGTTGAGGCGTTCGGGCGAGACCAACAAGACGTCGACACGGCCGGCCGCGATGTCGGCGTAGGTGGCCTCCCAATCCTCGATGTTCGTCGAGTTGACGGTGACCGCGGTGATCCCGGCACGCCCGGCGGCTGCGATCTGGTTCCGCATCAGGGCGAGGAGCGGCGAGACGATGACCGTGGGACCGGCCCCTGAGGCCCGCAGCAGCGACGTGGCGACGAAGTAGATGGCGGACTTGCCCCATCCCGTGCGCTGGACGACGAGGGCCCGACTGCGATCGGTGACGAGGGCGTCGACTGCGGTGAACTGGTCGTCGCGCAACACGGCGTCGGGGCCCGCGATGAGCGAGAGGACGTATTGCGCTCTACGGCGCAGGTCGGATTCGATGATGGGGTCGTCTGCTGCGGTCATGGGAGGGCTCGTGGCCGAGACAGGCACTCGTCCCAGCTGAGCGCCGGCGCACTGGCCCGGATGGGGCGACCTGCGACACAGCGACCAGGTGACACGATACGACGTCCTTCGGCCGCGCCCGACGGTCAGGGAAAGAAATGTCGGCACCTGGGGGACCCCACACCGAACAGGTGTTTGCTTTGACCCCTCCACTTGGGTAAGTTGGTCCGTCACGAACGCATGTTCGCCCCCGAGAGGGGCCCGGCGGCAGGCCGGGGTGGGCACCAAAGGAGACGCCGATGGCCGAGGTCCTGAGCGGGAAGCGGCTGCAGATCCTCAACTTCATCGCCGATTGCCAGCGCGACCGGGGCTACCCCCCGTCCGTGCGCGAGATCGGTGAGGCCGTCGGGCTGGCCTCCTCGGCCACCGTGCACACGCATCTGGCCGTGCTCCAGCGCGAGGGCTATCTCTCCAAGGACCCGAGCAAGCCCAGGGCGATCCAGGTCCACTTCGACCCCGACACGTCCTCCCGGCTCCCGGCCTCGGCGGTGCACAACGTGCCGCTGGTCGGCGAGGTGGCGGCGGGAACCGGCGTGCTGGCCGAGGAGAACATCGAGGAGCTCCTGCCCATGCCCGAGCAGTTCACCGGCATTGGGCCCTCGTTCATGTTGCGCGTGCGTGGCGACTCCATGACCGACGCCGGGATCTTCGACGGCGACTACGTCGTGGTGCGCCAGCAGCCCGAGGCGGACAACGGTGATGTCGTGGTCGCCGGCATCAACGACGGCGAGGCTACGGTCAAGACGTTCAGCCGCAAGAACGGACGCGTCGTGCTGACGCCGGCCAACACTGCGTACGAGCCGATGGTCTTCGACGCACCCGACGAGGTGACGATCTTCGGCAAGGTCGTCACCGTCGTGCGCCAGCTCAACTGATCGACGGCGGCACCGGCGGGCGCCGAATCCCGCCCGCTACTTGAGGAGCCGCGAGAGGCGGCGGTCGGCCAGCACCTTGCCGCCCGTCTGGCACTTCGGGCAGTACGCCATTTCGTAAGACTCGAACGACACGCGCTCCAGCGTGTCGCCGCACGGGGTCGGGCAGGGTTCACCGAAGCGGTTGTGGACCTTGAAGCGGCCGCCCAGCTTGGATTCCGACAGACCGCCCTCCCGGGTGCGCTCGAGTTCGAGCGCCTCGGCCATGACGTCGTCGGCAGCGGTCAGCAGGGCCTCGCGTTGGTCCGGGGTCAGAGAGCGCAGCGAGGCGAACGGCGACAACTTGGCCCGGTGCAGAATGTCGTCGCCCCAGCCCCGGCCGATGCCCGCCACCACGTGCTGGTCGCGCAGGTCGGTGGTGAGATGCCGTCTCGAGTCGCTGGTGCGGATGAACGCTGCGAAGGCGTCGCTGCCCGGTTCCGGTCCGAGGCCGGCGAGCGGGCCGTCGTCGCCCGGCGCCAGCACCCACCACGACGCCTTGCGCTGCGTGCCGTACTCGCGCACCAGGATGCCGATGCCCTCGCCGTCCAGTCCAGTGTCACCGTCCCCGAACACGAAGCGCGCCACCGCGCCGCGGGGTTTCGTCTTCTTGGGCGGCTGCTCAATGTCGAGGCGACCCGCCTGGGACAGGTGCACCACCATGCGGGTCCCGCCCTCGAACATGAAGACGAGGTACTTGGCCCGCCGGGCGACGGAGAGCAGCCGCTGGCCCCGGAGCGAATCCGGCGACGGGTCGTAGGTCTTCAGCGAGGAGAAGCCGAGCAGGTCGGCCCGACGCAGCGTCGTGCCGGCCAGCAGCGCGTCGAGCCGCTCGGACAGGGCCTGCATCTCGGGCAATTCGGGCACGCCACAATGTACGCATGACCTACACGCACGGGCACCACGAATCGGTGCTGCGCAGCCACACCTGGCGCACAGCCGAGAATTCCAGCGCATACCTCCTCCCTGAGCTGCGTCCCGGTCAGCGCCTGCTGGACGTGGGCTGTGGCCCCGGGACCATCACCACCGACCTCGCCCTCCTGGTGGCGCCGGGTGAGGTGGTCGGGATCGACGCGTCCGCCGACGTGGTGGCCCAGGCCCAGGAACACGCGGGCGGCCTGGGCCTGGAGAACCTGCGCTTCGAGGTGGCGGACCTCTTCGGGCTCGGCTTCGCCGACGCCTCGTTCGACGTGATCCACCTGCATCAGGTGCTGCAGCACGTCGACGACCCCGTCGCGGCCCTCATCGAGCTCCGCCGCGTGCTGGACCCCGAGGGCGTGCTGGCCGCCCGCGATTCGGACTACGGGGCCTTCACTTGGGCCCCCTCGGATCCGGTCCTGGACCGCTGGCTCGAGCTCTACTTCGCGGTGACGGAGCGCAACGGCCACGACGCCCGCATCGGGCCCCGGCTGCTGGGCCACGCGCACGCGGCGGGCTTCTCCGACGTGACGGTCTCGAGCTCGACCTGGACCTACGCCGACCCCGAGTCCCGGGCCTGGTGGGGCGGCCTGTGGGCCGACCGGGTGCGCTACTCGCGGTTGGCAGAGCAGGCGGTCGAGTACGGGCTGAGCGACACCGACGAGCTGGAGCGCCTTGCCGAGGCCTGGCTCCGTTGGGCCGACTCAGACGACGCGGTCATCGTCATCACCCACGTGGAGATCCTGGCCCGCGGCTGACCCCGCGTGCCGTGGCGATCAGACCCGGTCAGTCCGTCCAAAGCTTGTCGGTGTACGTGTCCGTGCCCGGAATGGTCGGGATGAAGGGGAGGGCGGCGACAACGGTGCCCTTGCCCGCCGCCTCCAACTGGCGGCGGTGTTCGGCGATGACGGGCTCCCAGGCCACCTCGGGCGGCGTGTTGAGGAACCACAGCAACACCGTGCGGTTGTCCCGTGCCCTCTCGCGGGGCACGTCACCGGGTGCGTCCACCTCGAGCGCGATCGGCGTGAACGCGGCCACCAGATCGGCGTCGCTCCCGGGCATCAGCGCGGGCAGATGCTCGGTGCGCAGCCATGACCACAGCTCCTCGTTGGTGATGCCATCGTCACGGTCGATGAAGACGGTGACGAAGCCGCGGTAGGGGTGGTCGAGAGCGAGCTCGACCGGGACACCGTCGGGCTCGCGCCGGTACTCCCATTGAAAATTGTAGAGGAGCGTGTGGACGTGGTCGCGCTCTTCGAACATGCGCCCGGCGGCGTGCAGCGCCTTCACCTGACGCAGGGCCCACTTGTTCCACGCGTCGAAGTAGCCGTCGAGCACCCAGTAGGCGGAGATGTAGGAGCCCCGTGCGGGCTCGCCCGTGATGGTGGACGAATCGGGGTCACGCAACGCCTTGAGGTCGGCCGTGGCGACGAAGCGACGCCCCGCGAAGTTGTAGGGGCCGACCATGCAGCCGGCGTAGAAGTGGTCCCGCTCGTACCAGCGGTTGTAGGCCACCTCGTGGCCGCGGTGGGGCTCAACCAGGGTCAGCAACATGGAGCCCAGCTTGATCGGCTCCGCCTCCGCGAAGATCTCTATGGGCTTGCGTTTCTTGGGGGCCGCTTCCTCGGACATGAGTTGCGAACCTAACAGCTGCGCGCCGGCGTCAGACAGTCCCGGTGGCGATGATCGGGCCGGTCGGGAACACGGACCCGCCCGCCGGCTCGGCCGTGATGCTCAGGTGCGAGGGTCGGGTGGACCCGGCCATGGTGAAGGCGGCCTGGCCCGGCGCATGGCCCAACAAGCCGAGGGAGATGGGCTGGTTCCCCTCGATCGCCCACAGCTGGTAGGTCCGGCCCTTGTCCAGGGACGGGAGCGTCGACGAGACGAGGTAGCCCTGCCCCGAGGGCAG
>Ga0302324_100022733_pt1 | contig 12167 bp, 12 predicted proteins | sample Palsa_T0_1_FD_201949 | JGI IMG/M metagenome (GOLD analysis project Ga0302324, IMG submission 201949) | Peat permafrost microbial communities from Stordalen Mire near Abisko, Sweden - Palsa_T0_1 | ecosystem: Environmental > Terrestrial > Soil > Palsa > Peat permafrost | place: Sweden: Abisko...
TGCCCGCAGACAGCGGCGGCTTATGGATTGGAACCGACAACGGCATTCATTTGTGGGAGGGCGGCGTACTGGCCACCCTTAACTTGACTTCTTCGCTGAAGCAACTACAGATTCTGGCGATGGCCAGAGATCGTGACCTAAACATCTGGATTGGAACGAACCATGGCATCGTGCGCATTACTCCATCCGGCGCTGTTTCGCTCGACCTGCTCAACCCAAAGCCTGGGTTTGAAGTAACAGCAATCCATGAAGATCTCAACGGAGATATTTGGTTTGGCGGTTCGCGAGGCGTCGAGCGACTGCGAAATGGAATGCTTACAACCTATTCGACTTCTGACGGCCTTCCGTCAACTGGCATTGGCTCAGTCTACCCCGACTCTACGGGCCGGATCTGGTTAGCGCCGCTCTCGGGTGGCCTTTACTGGATGAAGGGAGGGCAAGTCGGTCATATAACTGTTGATGGACTGGAACACGATGTTGTGTATTCCGTTAGCGGTGGTGACGGTGAAGTCTGCGTCGGCCGGCAACATGGCGGCCTCACAGTGCTGACTGGAAAGGGCGATTCATTTGCGGCCCACACCTACACACAGGCAGATGGCCTTGCGCAGAACAGCGTTTATTCCGTGCACCGTGAACGCGATGGGACAATCTGGGCTGGGACTGTGAGCGCTGGTGTAAGCAGATTGAATGGCGGGAAATTTACCAATTATTCGGACTCTAATGGACTCCCCTCAAATGCTGTCAATTCCATAGTCGAAAGCTTCGATGGGACAACATGGTTGGCTACCCCCAGCGGTTTAGCTTCGTTCGCAAATCGGCATTGGACAATTTACACAGCTAACGACGGCCTACCATCGTCAATAGTAAGAACAATCTTTGAAGACACAAAGCATGTGGTGTGGGTCGTAACTCCCGGCGGTCTGGCGTACATATCCTCCGGAAAGATCAAAGTTCCAGCGAGGCTGCCTGAGGCATTACGGGAGCAGATCTTCGGAGTTGCGGAAGACGGGATGGGATCCCTCTGGTTCACCACCTCAGATCACGTACTTCGCGTCAATAGAGACGGGCTTTTGAGTGGATTGCTCTCTGATACCGATGTTCAAAGCTATGGAATCGACGACGGCCTCCAGGGGGTGGAAGGCGTGAGTCGCGACCGCACCGTAGTTACTGATCCTGAAGGACGCATCTGGATCTCGCTTAAGTCGGGTTTGTCCATGGCCGATCCGATCGTCATCTCCAGAAATTCGATTCCTGTCGCAGTGCGAATCGACTCTATGTCCGCTGGCGGAAATCAGGTTAATGCGCAGAACCCCATCAAGATTCCCTCTGGAATTCAGAGCATTACCTTGAATTATGACAATACGAACTTGGCTGCGCGAGAACGCATCCGTTTTCGCTATAAGCTCGATGGTTCCGATCACGGTTGGAGCGATATCGTTGCGTCAAGGCAGGTTGTCTATAAAAACCTGGGCCCTGGCACATATCTCTTCCGCATTGTTGCCTCCAACAGTGTCGGTCTTTGGAATGGTCCGGAGACTTCTATCCCTTTCGTGATCGAACCTGCGTTCTGGCAAACGTGGTGGTTTCGAGTGGCTTGTCTTGCAGGGGGTTGCCTGACGATCCTCGCCATTTATCGCTTGCGCATTCACCAATTGACGAAACGATTGAATGTTGGCTTCCAAGAGCGGCTCGCCGAGCGTACGCGCATTGCACAGGAATTGCATGACACGCTGCTGCAAGGTGTTCTGAGCGCCTCTCTCCAGCTTGATGTAGCGGAAGACCAACTCCCGGAGGACTCTCCCACCAAACCTCTCTTGAAACGGATACTGCAATTGATGAGCACAGTCACTGAAGAAGGTAGAAATGCGCTGCGCGGGTTGCGCACAACGGAATCGGGCAACCAAAGCCTTGAGACCGCCTTCTCGCGACTGCGACAGGAATTTCCTCTCGACGACAAAACTGATTTCCGCGTTATCGTTGATAGTGTTACGCGTCCATTGCGGCCGCTGATCCGCGATGAAATCTATCGCATTGGCCGCGAGGCTCTATTGAATGCATTTATGCATGCACAGGCGAACCGTATCGAAGTCGAAGTAGAATATGCGAGCAGACATCTTAGAGTGTTGGTGCGAGACGATGGCCGTGGAATCGACCCTCAAGTGCTACATTCAGGTCGTGAGGGGCACTGGGGACTCGTCGGCATCCGAGAGCGCTCCGAAAGAATTGGCGGTGATCTAAGGCTTCGAAGCCGTATTGGCGCTGGAACTGAAGTGGATCTAACCGTTCCCGGCACGATCGCATTCGAAAAAGGTTCGAAAGGCCCTATAGCGCAATGGTTCCGTTGGCTTAGCCGAGAGAGGCTCGAGTCGTCGAAGCATGATAAAGGGAAGCGAGTACATAAATGAGCACTGCCTCTAGGATTCGAGTCTTCTGCGTTGACGACCATCCTCTCATGAGGGAAGGCATTGCGGCCGTCATCAAAAATGAACCCGATATGCAATTGATTGCAGAGGCATCAACTGGACACGAAGCCATTCAGGGATTTCGTGATCATCGGCCCGACGTGACACTCATGGATGTCCGGATGCCCGATATGGGGGGCATCGATGCATTGCTCGCCATTCGCACAGAGTTTGCGAATGCCCGTGTGATCATGCTTACGACGTTTGAAGGGGACGCCGAGATTCAGCGCGCGCTGGAAGCCGGAGCGCAAGGCTACATGCTCAAAAGCATGCCCCGAAAACAACTCGTGGATATGATCCGCAAAGTGCATGTCGGGAAGAAACACATCCCTCCCGAGGTCGCAGTTCAGCTCATGGAGCATCTTGGGGATGAAACGTTGAGCAAGCGAGAGGTTGAGGTCCTTCAGAAGATCGCCGGGGGAAATCGAAACAGCGACATCGCTGCGCTCCTTTTCATCTCTGAGGAAACAGTAAAGGGACATATCAAGCACATCATGGAAAAACTCGGCGCAAGCGATCGCACCGAGGCCGTCGCTGTCGGAATTAGACGCGGGATCATACATCTCTAGTTTTGCTCACACTTCCGAGTGCCCTGGAGTTTCCAAGTGGTACAGAAAAAGCACTCGTTCTGGGGGTCCAATTCGCAGCGAAAGAAGTTAGCCTTTTTTCTGGCGCATCTTTGCGTCTGAGGAGGCACCGGCTGCAAAGGCTCTTTTCCAGCTTCCCGGAGGGTCGGCCAGGCATCGGCCTCATCTTTCTGCGGCTTACTGTTGCTGTCAATGCAATTGTTTGCGCAATCGACGCGCTCGTTGGGCCCCATAGGCATGGGATTAACGCTTGGGCCGTTGGATCGCTCGCAATCGCTGTTGGAGCGGCGATTTTCGTCGGCTTTCTCACACCCGCTGCAAGTGCCGCGGCAACAGTTGGTTATCTCATGACGGGCGTTTCGCCGTCTTTGATGACTGAAGCGAACAACCACATCAGTGCGTTAACTGCATTCAATCTGGCTGCGATATCCGCCGCGCTTGTCTTGCTTGGCCCGGGCGCTTTTTCACTTGATGCGCGTCTCTTCGGTCGTCGCGAAATCATTATTCCTGAAGGCCGCGTTCAACTCGTCGATGATTCTCAGGAAAATTCCGCACTTCATTGAGATTGAACGCAAACAGTTGTCTTCATGCCTGGGCATCCAATCCCCCTAAATAGTGGTCTCCGATACCCATCCGTTGCCAGCGTTGAAAATACCTTCCTTAGCGGGATGCAATCGTCCGAGTCATCCTTCATAGTCACTTCAGCAGTATCGAGCACGGAAGACAGATCAGAGAATCAGAATCATCGATTCTCTGAATCGGGTGAAGCTTCAACTGGAGGTTCGCTTTCGCAATGTTCCATTTGGATTATCTCTCTTGTTTCTTCACCATCCTAGCGACAATACTGCTCGCACGAAAATCCTGGATCGGACTCCTCGTCGCAATAGCCAACAGCTTGATCGTCTTTGTAATTGGATTGCGAAGGTCACAGCTTGGCTTTATTCCAGCGAACCTGTTTCGCATCTGCGTATACGCGTTCAGCATGCGCCCGTGGCTCAAGGAACAAACACACAAAAATCGAGACCAGGCACAGCAACTGGAATCGCTGGTGATGCCTATACATATTTGTGAGCCCCAAAAAGGGCTGCTATCGTCACCCACACAGTCGACCAGCAATCCTGAAGTTAACATCTGCAACAAGATCGGACTTCCCGAGGAACACTATGCGTGCTGACTTAACATTGATGGCTCTCGCCCATGAATCGAATCGCTATTTACTCACTCGTCTGATAGCGAAGGCAACCCGCAAACTGCATCGCCCTAACACCCGGTTGCAGGATACGATGAACGACGTGTTCGAGCGGTTCGGCCGCTCAAAACCAAGAGCAGACCGCCGTGCTGCGGAGGCGGCCGGCAGTTCGGAAGGCCGTGCTGCATGACGTCCCTGCAGTCAATTAGATTTCAGCCCTCCCCTTTACGAAGCTAGGAGTAACAACCATGGCAACTTCATTCACATGCGTATCATTTACCCCATTACCGAAAAGCGCATCATGGTGCTTGCTGCTGCTCGAGCACCTGGATGAATTCGCGACGCTGGTTTGGTATCTCGTAGCAGATGGCAAGCTCGTCGAAGACACATTCGCGCGCACGATGACGAAGCTCGATATGACTGCATTTGAATCTTCCATTCCAGCACTCGCTTACAGTCAGGCTCGAGACGTTCTCATCACTCAGGCGATTGCTGTACTGTCGGACGCGCGCAGAGAGGAAGATGAGAGCCAGTTTTTTCAGCCGAGTTCTATTGCTAGCTTGCCCAATCTCCCCCGCCTGGCATTCATCCTGAGATTGATCATACATTCGTCTGAAACAGAGGTTGCGAAGTTTCTCGGCCTGTCGCCATCTGAGGTGCAAGGACTTGTAACGTGTGCGATTGATCGTCTTAGCATAGTTCCGCCTGTTCCGCATTGATAGGTTGTCACGACACATAGGTGGCCTTTAGTTTTGGACTCACCATAAATAGATACAGAGACCTACGAATTTCACGGCGGTCCAGCCATGGGCACGATTGCAAAAGTGCTTTGTAGCCGATCTTCCTGCTGAGCTGGCCACCGAATAGCACAACCGCAGGTATTCAACGCAGTCAACAATTTCAAAGCAGTGGTAGCGAAAAAAGATAGAACGATCAACCCCTGACCTCGAACGGTGGTATGCCGCACAAGCCGGGAACCACACACTCGAAGTTGCAGGCGCCAGTCATTCGATTTATGTCTCCAGATCACAAGGGGAAACAGTGAGTACACACCCTGGGAAAACAGAGATTTCAGGCCGAGGCAATATCCTTATGTTTGATAAGGGCATTGGTCTGGATCTGCGAAACGAACCGCAGCGGCCTGCTTCATGCCAACTGGTAGAGACAGAGAGGATGTCGGCAATCGGCAGGATGGCATGCTCGATATCCCACGATATGCGCCACTCGCTCACCGCCATCTATGCGAACGCCGAGTTCCTCGAGCGCGACGATATATGTGCGTGCGTACGGGCTGATCTGCTGCTCGAAATTCAAGAAGCAGTGCTCGCAATGACGGAGCGTATTGAATCATTACTGCAATTTGGTAGGAGCGGATGGAAAAGCCCGCTTGTCCCTGTGCGCGTTTCCTTGGTTGTTGAGAAAGCCGTTGCGGCAGTGAAGTTTCATCCAGACGGACGGAACGTGTCCATCACAGTCGGCAAGTTCCCGCCGACGGAAGCAGACATCGATGCTAGGAATCTTGAAAGTGCTATATATAACTTGCTGCTCAATGCTTGCCAAGCTGCGGCACGCTCAACTCACATGCCTGAGGTGAAGGTCGACCTTACGGAGGTCGATGAACGAATTTACCTCACAATCCTAGACAATGGTCCTGGCATACCTGCCTCTGTCCGGAGGACGTTGTTCGATCCGTTCGTGACCGCAGGAAAACCCAACGGAACAGGCCTGGGGCTCACCCTCGCTCGTCGAATAGCTGAAGAGCACGGTGGTAGCGTCTGTCTCGAGGAATCGAATCGAGAGAGAACAGTATTCACACTGAGTCTGACGAAGAATAAATTGTTCCCTTTAAAAATCTGATTGCCGTAGCGCCTACTCTCTCCGGCTCTGGTGCAAATAATTTCGGTGGGGCAGGATGAGGTCTTGGAGAAGGATTGATCTATGCAGCAAGGACAGCGTTCCAGATATCGGGGGCAGCTTGGTCTTTGAGGCGTAAGTATCCGAGGGCGAATTGGCCTTTGTGAATACGATGTAGTAGTTCGATTCCGGCAATGGTGATGGCAGCATAGTCGAAGCGCTTGAATCCGAGCATGGGTCCGGTTCTGGACTTGATCCCGCGATGATCCTGCTCAATCAGATTGTTCAGGTATTTCGATGATCGCAGCTTGGTGTGCTTCCACACCCTGTTTTCGCTTGGCATCTCGTAGCGGCACTCCAAACAATTATCGCCGGTACTGCCGATCCGATCTAACTGGGTCTGCTTTGAAGCGCTAAATCGCAACTCGCTCACTAGCATCGGATCAGTCCTCACAAGTCGGCTTGTAGGAAGCAATCCATTGCTGACGTGAAGAGCGTTTCCCAATACTTATTTTTCATCCGATCAGTCGGGCAGCGGTCCCAGAACATCGATCTTGTACTTGGCGCAAAGCATCGTCAGCTTTTCAATGTCCGGCGCGCTCGGTATGGGGAGAACGCGCCGCTCTGCAGGTTTGGCCATCTCGATCATCATTCCTACAAATCCGGTGCCTGGCATCGCCAAAATAAGCATCGTGGAGGGAGCACCTCCGGTGCATCGGATTCCATGCGCATGATTGCGTGGCAGGAAGATATACCCACCCGGGCCGAGAACTGTCTTCTTTCCTTCACAAATAAAAGTAAACTCCCCATCCAGCACAAAGAATGCCTCATCCTCGGCATGGTGAAGGTGATAAGGCGTGGCATGGCCCGGCGGTGCCGTATGGTGAACCAGGGAATATGCACCCCCCGTCGATTCGCTCGTTGCCAGTACGACGTCGAGACTGTTCAAAAACCAGTAGGCTGGGCCATCGGTTATGGATACACTTCGGGGCAAAAGCTCGGAAAACATCGGTCGGCTCCTTGATGCGTGGTAAGCGAGGCCAATTCTAGCAGCACGGGCACCTCCTCTAGGGTCTCCGAAACCGCCCATGAGACCATATTGGTCTATGGACACGAACGCATTCGCCATCGCCATCATGGCCGCAGGCAAAGGCACGCGGCTCAAGAGCAAGCGCCCCAAAGTCCTCCACGAGATCGGTGGCCGCGCCCTGCTCCTCCACGTCATCGCCGCCGCCAAAACAGTCGTCCCTGCCGAGCGCATCTACTGCATCATCGGCCACGAAGGCGACCGCGTACGGTCCGCGGTCGCTGCCACCGGCGTTCAGTTCGTCCTCCAGCCCGAGCAGCGCGGCACCGGCCACGCCATGCAGATGCTCAAGGCTGACTTCGAACTATCCGGCGCGCCCCTCCCCAAACATCTGCTAGTCCTCTCCGGCGACGTCCCCCTCATCCGCCCCGAGACCATCGCCGCCGTTCGCGACACCCACCTGCGCGAGCACGCCGCCATGACCATCCTCACCGCCGTCCCCAGCGACCCCACCGGCTACGGTCGCGTCCTACGTGTCAGCGCAGAGACACCCGAAGTCACCGCCATCGTCGAACAAAAATCCCTCCGCCCCGACCAGCTCAACGCTCCCGAGATCAACTCCGGCATCTACTGCTTCGAAACCAAAGCCCTCTTTAGCAAACTCGATTCCCTCTCCACCAACAACGCCCACGGCGAGTTCTACCTCACCGACATCGCCGCCATGCTCGTCGCCGAAGGCAAGCGCGTCGTCGCCGTCATAGCCGACAGCGTCGACGAGGTCCTCGGCGCAAACACCATCGCCGAGATGATGCACCTCGACGCCGCCATGCGCCTGAATGCCGCAAAGCGCCTCATGGCCGCAGGCGTCACCATCTTCCGCCCCGAGACCTGCGTCATCGACGCCGAAGTAACCGTCGGCCCCGACACCATCATCGAGCCCTACGTCCAACTCCTCGGCGCAACCACCATCGGCAGCGAATCCCGCATCCGCTCCTACTCTGTCATCCAGAACTCGCAGCTAGGCGACAACGTCACCGTACGCAACGGTTGCATCCTCGACTCCGCCGAAGTCGCGAACAACGCCATCCTCGGCCCCTACGCGCACCTGCGCCCCGAGAGCCGCATCGGCGATGGGGCCCACGTCGGAAACTTCGTCGAAACCAAAAAGGTGACCCTCGGCAAAGGCTCGAAGGCCAGCCACCTGAACTATCTGGGAGACGCCGTCATCGGCGCAGGCGTCAACATCGGTGCCGGAGCCATCACCTGCAACTACGACGGCGTCCACAAACACCTCACAACCATCGGCGACGGAGCCTTCATCGGTTCGGACTCGACCCTGGTCGCTCCTGTCACCGTCGGCGCTGGGTCCTACATCGCCGCCGGCAGCAGCATCACCGAGGACGTCCCCGAGGGCGCATTAGCCCTGGGACGCAGCCGTCAGGTCACCAAGCCCGGATGGGTCGCAGCCCGAAGAGCCGCTGCTGCAGACACAAGAAAAAGCCACTGAGCACTCGCACCCTTTGTCGAAGCTCACGATTCGCAAAATAAATCTCAAATGTGTGTCCTACTTTCGGCACCACGAAAAAGCGCGTACCACCGTCCACGTTTACCACGCATTTCACCATGTTCTCACCACGTTTTCACCGCCATCAAAAACGTCATCTTCCTAAAACACCCCTCAAAAATGCCCACAATAAAGCAAAATCCCCTCTCCGCGCCTACCAGAATTTTTTTCCCGAAACCGCTCCACCGAAACCATTCCAACCAAACTAATCCAATCCCCTCCCTCTGCCGATAGAGACCAAAGACGCACTCGCATCTCACCCATTCGCAAGCCACCCCAAAGCCGCACGAAAGTGTCTATTCATGCCGCAGCAACGAATCCTGATAGTCGATGACGAAGAGGCCGTACGCTGCGTCGTAACCGCCCTGCTCGAACACTCCGGATACGAAATCACCTCGGTGGCAGGCGCTGAGGAGGCGGTGACGCGCCTGCAGCAAGACCCCGACTACGACCTCGTCCTCGCCGACATCATGATGCCAGGGGTCGACGGCCTGAATCTTCTGGAGCAGATCTGCACCGACCACCCAGGAATGCCGGTAGTGATGTGTTCTGCCGTCAATGACATTCACGTAGCCACCAGCGCCTTCCGCCGCGGCGCCATCGACTACATCCTCAAGCCCTTTGAACGTGCAGAATTACAGAGCGTCGTCATGCGCGCAGTGGAGCATGGAAGGCTGCGCAAGCAGAACGCCGTCTACCGCTACAACCTCGAATCCATCGTCGCCGCACGAACCGGGCGCCTGCGTTCCACCATGCAGGACCTTGAGCGCAGCTACGACACGACGCTCGAGGCAATGGGAGATGCCCTGGATCTCCGGGATGAAGAGACCGAGGGCCACTCCAAGCGTGTCACAGCCTACGCCATAGCCCTGGCCCGCGCGATGGGCCTGGATGCAGACGAGCTACGGGTGATTGCACGAGGCGCATTCCTCCATGACATCGGAAAGATTGCAACGCCCGATCGCATCCTTCTCAAGCCTGGCCGCCTGAATGCGGATGAGATGAGCATCATGCGGGAGCACTGTGAACGAGGCTACCAGATGGTGCGCAAGATCCCCTTTCTCAGAGAAGCCGCCGAGATCGTCTATGCCCACCAGGAATGTTATGACGGCAGCGGCTATCCTCGGGGCCTGCGAGGAGACGAGATCCCGCTCGGCGCACGCATCTTTGCCATCGCCGATACGCTCGATGCAATGACATCGGACCGTCCATACCGCAAAGGAACAACCTTCCCGGAGGCCAGCAAAGAGATTGCCCATTGCTCAGGAGGACAGTTTGATCCGCAGATCGTCGAAGTCTTTCTCGGCCTGCCCTTAGAGTTGTGGTCCGACCTGCGTGCGGAGACGGTGAAACAATCTCCCTCCGCCTTATCGGCTACGCTTCGTCGTCCGATAGTTGCGCAGGTCAGACAAGGCAGCTAGCATCCCTGACGTGAGGTCATGTCGATGATGAAGGCGCTGACTGCGGCGGAGATTGAAGAGTTTCTCAGACATTGCCCCAAATGGCGGCTGCAAGGGGGCAAGCTGATACGGGAGTGGGTCTTTAAAGACTTCCTCGCTGCGATTGCCTTTGTAAACCGCGTCGCCGAAGTCGCGGAGGCCGCTGGACACCATCCAGACATCGATATTCGATATAACCGCGTGCTCTTGGCTATGGTGTCCCACGATGCTGGAGAGATCACGGAGCGCGATACGGCCATGGCAACCCGCCTCACAGTGGATTTTGCCGACCTTTAAACCTGTTCATCCTTGGTATAAGATCTCGATACACAAAGTTGTTGCAATTATTTGGAAGTAATGTTCTAAGCTGTCCGCCGCAGCGGATTAGAGACTCATACTATTGATAACATTGTCTTTATTACAAAAACCGTGCCGTTTGGGTCAGCGCAACGTCGAGCTTCCTTATATGATTGAACATATTTTCCAATTTCAACATCCACATTGTGGTATATTTCCTTTATTGGATGCGTGAGTCTCCGCCCAAGAAAGTTCTTCAGCCCGTAGTTGCAGTTTCGGCTGATACAAGTTGCGTCACTGGCCTCCCGGCACGAGCAATCCACCGTTCGTGCCGCCTTTTTTTGCCCAGAGACCCTCTTTCCGTCCCCCCTCCTCAATTTTTCAGCCAAAATGGCTTTCTGTAGTGTTCAGCGATTTATGATACTTACATGAAGCGAGTGTTGGGATGTTTGGCGTTAGGCTTGATTACACTAGCAGCATCGGCGCAGTGGACGAATCCGTCGGAAGATGTCCCGGCCTATAATGCGTCTGCTCCAACCAGAACCCTTCCTCCAGTTCTAAGCGGCGACCAGTTGACCGGGGTCTACTTCTCTCATCCTTATCAGGTCATTGCATATCAGATGGCGGCAAAAATTCCTGCGGTACTGCACCAGCAACCGTGCTATTGCCACTGTGACCGGGCGTTGAAACACAACAGCCTGCACAGCTGCTTCGAGGGGACCCACGGAGCGGCATGTTCCACCTGCATGAAGGAGGCTGTTTATGCTTACCAGCAGACGAAGTTGGGACAGACGCCAAAGGAGATCCGTGCAGGAATCGAGCGTGGCGATTGGGTGAATGTCGACCTGGAGAAGGCCGCACTTTAGTTCTCTTCCTTGTGAATACCATAGCTTTCACGCCGTAAGCTAAGACAATGACTTGGGTCTTCTGGGCATTGCTCTCCGCTGTATTCGCCGCTGCAACCGCCTTGCTGGCGAAGGTCGGCGTGTCGGGCGTCGATTCCAACCTCGCTACGGCCATTCGAACTACGGTAGTCCTGGTGTTTACCTGGGCCATCGCTATTGGCTTCGAAAAGCATCATGCCCTATCGCTAATAGGCCGGCGAAGCTGGGTGTTTCTCATTTTGTCCGGCATCTGCACCGGGCTGTCCTGGCTTTGCTACTTCCGCGCGCTGCAGATCGGACCCGCTTCGAGCGTCGCTCCTATCGATAAGCTGAGTGTCGTGCTTGTCGTTCTCGGAGCGTGGCTGTTTCTTGGTGAGCCTTTGACGCCGATGAAGATCGGCGGTGTCTCTCTCATCGCAATCGGCGCAGTGATCATGGTCTTCTCGTGATGGGTACCGATCGTCGCACCCTAGGCTGGCCTTCCCTGCTCCGTCTCAGCAGGTCGAGCGCGATCGACCAGACTGGTCGTCATCGCACCTTCATCCCGTTTTAAGCACCGACGACGAGACAAAATGATACGGAAAAAGCATGAATGCTCACTGTTGGAAGTTTTTCAGAGGTGGGTTCGACTCCTGCAGATGCGGCGTCTATACTTGAAACAGTTCTTTGACAGCGCTGCATCACGCAACGCTCGAAGCTGCTCCACCATGTGGGGGCGTCATGGTTTCGACGGGGTTGCTCGTGGCAGAGAGGCATGCCGGGGTGTGGACACCCGTAATCGCTCACAAAACTATAAGTGCCGAACCTCAATTCGCGCTTGCTGCTTAATAATTAAGTAGCCGATTGCTTCCGCTTCGCCTACGG
>Ga0302324_100022737_pt1 | contig 12166 bp, 14 predicted proteins | sample Palsa_T0_1_FD_201949 | JGI IMG/M metagenome (GOLD analysis project Ga0302324, IMG submission 201949) | Peat permafrost microbial communities from Stordalen Mire near Abisko, Sweden - Palsa_T0_1 | ecosystem: Environmental > Terrestrial > Soil > Palsa > Peat permafrost | place: Sweden: Abisko...
GCGGTCCTCGTCGATGCCGGCTGGCGTGTCGTGCATGAGGAACTGGAGAATCTGAAAAAAGGCGAGCGAGCCCAACGCCACAGCGGACACCGCACGGCTGTCGTGGGCCTGCAGACGGCCCAGGTCGTGCTGATGTTCGAGCCAGGCCGAGAAGTCGTCAAAGGTTGATCTGATCCGCTCCGAGCGGACCCTTTCCTGGAGCTGGGGGAAGTTCTCGAGGTCGCGCCAGACGATCCGTAGCGCGTCCTGGTCACGCGAGAAGGAGACCATCGCGCGTTCTGCGATTGCCCTGAGGGCGGATGCGATGGGTTCAGAATCGAGATCCCCAAGCATCTTACGCTCGGTCCGGGCGCTCTCGACGAAACGCTCGACGCCCTCAGCCAAGACGGCCTCCTTGGAAGGAAAGTGCTTGTAGAGAGCACCCGACCCGAATGTCAATCCTGCCTCCTCCTGGATCTCTCCTACCGAAGTCCTCTCATAGCCTTTCTCAGAAAAGAGCCGGATTGCCGCATCGAGCAGTCTCTCGGCGGCTGGGGAGAGATTGCGCTGGCTCATGGTGAGAGATTACTCTCTCTCTAGATGGAGAGTGAACACTCTCCATGGAATTGGAGGTCAGAGTGTCAACAACAGCGACCGCCCTTGAGAGTTTCGATCGTTCGTGGACGGTGCTCCTCACAACGTACAAGCGAGATGGTGCCGCGGTGGCGACGCCCGTGAACCTGGCGGTCGAAGGTGATCACGCCTACTTCCGCAGCTACGACAAGGCATGGAAGACCAAGAGAATTCGGAACAACTCCGCCGTCGAATTGGCACCGTGTTCCGTGCGCGGAAAGCCAAAGGGCCAGACCCTGCATGCATGTGCCCGGCTGTTGACTGGCGACGAGGAACTGCATGCGAGAGAAGTCATCGCCCGGCGACATCCGCTGTTCCAGCGCTTCGTGATCCCCCTCGGGCACAAGATCTCTCGCTACCAGACGATGCATTACGAGATATCGAACTTCGTCACCGAATAGCGGCCAAAGAGGCGAGACGCCACTATCGCGGTGCCTCAATCGGACCGTTCCTGGTCGGTGAACATTCTCGAGCACTGGGTTCCTTGAAACGCCTCTCGGAGATGCCGAACATCTAGCCGACGGCTGCCACGTCGCGACGGCGGATATCGGCAACGTTCAACTCCCAGTGTTCCCAGCGAGGTGTCCCACTTTGACAGCGCAATAACCAAGTGGGGCATGCCTCCGAGGTGCCGAACCAGGGCAGGGTCTCCAACTGCACCAGCGGCCCGTGCTCGGTGGCCCGCTGGCGCAGCCCCACGAACGATTCGGTCACCTGGTCGAGCGTCCAGTCGCCCCCGAAAATGTCGACCACGTTGACCGAACGGACCTGGACGGCGACGGCCACCGCCAGCAAAAGGTCCTCGTCGAAGGTGAACATGTCCTCGGTGTCGTATTCGGCCGGGACCACGATGTCGGAGGCGCGGGGAGCCAGGACCACAGCGGATCGACCTCGGCCACGGCCAACCCGTGGTCGTCCAGCAGGGTGCGGATGTCGCTGTCGCTGAGCCCTTCGTCTCGCGCCGCCTGATAGTCGCGGCCCACTGCGAGATTCCCTCGAAGCCGGCCACCCGGGCCGCCGCGGTCGTTCGGCCAGCGGGATGCCACGCCGCAAGGTGCCGGCACACAGTACGAGCGAACCCGGACTGAGCTGCATCCCATCCGCCACGACCGGTATTCGACCATGTGGCGTGACCCCGGTCAGCCGGGGACGGGCATCGCTATGGTTGGCGGCGATGGCTCGCCTGATCCTCGACCACGTCAGAGTGCTGGACGCCGGCGGAGCTCGGCCCGAGCAGACGGTGGTCATTGAGAACAGACGCATCGCCGCCATCCGCCCGGAGCCGGTGTGGAATGCCGGGCCTGACGACCGCACGGTCGACCTAGGCGGCCGAACCCTCATGCCCGGGTTGATCAGCAGCCACTTCCATGCCACCTACAACGAGCTCGGATCCCGGCCCACCCCATTCGGGCTGGAGGAGCCGCCGGCGCTCCAGGCCGTGCGGGCTGCCCGAACGTTGGAGAAGGCGCTCCAGCTGGGCGTGACCGGGGTGATCAGCGCCGGCGCCCCATTTGCCATCGACGCCTCCATGAAGACGGCCATTGCCGAAGGGCTGGTGATCGGGCCGCGCGTGATGGCCGGCAGCAACGACGTGAGCACGACCGGCCACGCCGGGGACAAGAGCTTCCCCTGGTATTGGGACGTGCGGGCCCGGGGCGCCATCCATCGCTGCGACGGGCCGGACGAGTTCCGTCGGGCCGTGCGCCAAGAAATCAAGCAGGGTGCCGAGATCATCAAGATGTTCGTCACCGGCGGCCACGGGACCGTCGCTCCGGGTGAGCAGATGGAGATGTCAGGCGAGGAACTCTCGGCCGGGATCGAAGCGGCCCATCAGCGCGGTGCGAAGGTGCGGGGCCACATCGCCAATGGGGAGGCCATCCACATGGCTCTGGGTGCCGGGATCGACGTGGTCGATCATGGCGACGGGCTGGATGAGCGGGCCATCGAACGGATGGTGGAGCTTGGGACCTTCCTGGTTCCTTCCCAATTCTTCCCCAAATGCTTCGCCGCCCTGATGGAGGGCAGTGGACTCGGCTTCGGTGCGTCCATGCACGACGACATCGAGGCGGCCCTGGCCATCCTGCCCAAGGCCAACGAGGCGGGCGTGAAGCTCTTGTGCGGTGACGACTACGGCGCCATCAGCCTGCCCCACGGCCGCTATGCCGACGAACTCGACTTCTATGTCCGCGATGCCGGCATCCCGCCGCTCGACGTGCTGCGCTGGGCCACCGTCAACGGCGCCGAGCTCATGGGCCGTTCCCACGAGCTGGGTCAGGTCAAGGAAGGCTTCCTGGCCGATCTTTTGGTGGTCGACGGCGACCCCTTGGCGGACATGCGGATCCTGCAGGACCCGGCCCGCCTACTGGCCATCCTCAAGGGCGGCACCCTGGTCAAGGACGAGCTGCCAGCGACCTAGAGCCAGCCGCGATCATCCGCCGTCCGGACCGCTTCGGCCCGGTTACGCACACCGGTCTTGGCAATGGCGGCGGAGAGGTAGTTGCGGATGGTGCCCTCGGACAGGAAGAGCTTCTCGGCAATCTCGGCCACGCTGACTCCGGACCGGGCCGCCACCAGCACGTCGCGCTCACGGGCGGTGAGCGGCGAGGGACCGTGGGCCAGGGAGTCAGCCGCCAACGAGGGATCGACCACATGCTCGCCGGCGGCGACTCGCCTGATGGCATCGGCCAGTCGATCGGCCGGAGCGTCCTTGACGACGAATCCATAGGCCCCCGACTCCATGGCCCGGCGCAGGTAGCCGGCCCGGCCGAACGTGGTGAGGATCAGGGCCCGGCACTCGGGCACCTCGTGGGCCAGTACGCCGGCGGCGGCCAACCCGTCGATGCCGGGCATCTCTATATCGAGGAGCGCCACATCGGGTCTATGGCGCAGCGCGGCCGCCACGACCTCATCACCCCTACCGACCGTGGCCACGACCTCGAAGTCGTCTTCCAGGTCCAACAGGGCGGCCAGAGCGCTGCGAATCAACTCCTGGTCATCGGCCAGCAACAGGCGGATCATCGAGATACATGGGCCGGAGCGAGGGTGACGGCCAGCCGCCAGCCGCCTGTGTCCAGCGGGCCAGCGTGGACGCTGCCTCCGGCCGCCGTCACCCGCTCACGCAGGCCCGAAAGTCCGTTGCCGGCCGGGTTCGATCCGCCGATTCCGTCGTCGACGATCTCCACCGATGTAGCCGTGACCCGTATGGCACAGGAGCTGGCGTGGGCGTGGCGCACCACGTTGGTCAGTCCCTCCCGCACCACCCAGCCGAACAGTTCCTGCACAGCCGGGTTGAGCACTTCGACGGCCCGAGGCAGATCGGCCGCGATGCCGGCGGCCCGCAGGAGCTCCCGGCCGCTGGTCAGCTCACCGGCCAGGGTCACTTCCCGGTAGTTGGAGATGGCCGCTCGCACATCGGCCAATGAACTTCGGGCCAGCGCCTCTACCTCGGCGATCTCTTTGAGGGCACGAGCCGGATCCGTTTCGCCCAGGCGGACGGCCAGGCCGGCCTTGACCGTGATGGCGGTCAGGGAGTGCCCCAGGAGGTCGTGCAGGTCGCGGGCGATCCGGAAGCGCTCGTTCTCGGCAGCCAGGCGAGCCTGCTCGGCGCGTGCCTCGGCCAGAGCGACGTTGCCCCGCTGCACCTGCATCACGCTGAACGAAGCCAGGGCGACGATCGGGATGGCCAGCGGGGTGACGTCGCCAATCACTGTCCCGATGGAGTCGTGCCAACTCGGAATCAGGAGCGGGACGAAGATCGACCCGGCCGTGTACGCCACCACCAGCGGGGCCGACCGAGCCCCGCTGCGAGCGACGACCAGGATCGTGAGGTACACGCACAGGACGAATCCGGTGGCCCGGGCGTACGGCAGTTCGGCCACGAAGAGCAGCACCATGGCGCCGTAGGGAATCCAGAACCGTCGCGGGGAGACGTCGTAGCCCTGCAGGTGCAGACCCAGGTAGCCGACTGCGAAGACGACGGTGATGGCATCGGCCAGTACCAGGGTATTGCCATGGACATGCGCGCTGGAGGCGTGGAGCACATAGATCAGGTACGCCAAAAGGATCCCCGGGAACACATAGCGTCGCCATCCCGCACCCCACTTGGTCTGGCGCAGCTCCCAGGCCGTCACTTGCGTGGTGGCCGGTGCGACCCCCATCTCCATGGCGGCCCACGGTACCGGGCTGGTGCCGCTCACACCCGATCGGTGTCCCGACGGTAGGTGACGAGGGCCAGCGGGATCAGCGCCGCCGTCCACAAGGCCATTACCATCCAGCCCTCGGGTGCCCAGAACCCACCGTGCAGCGCCGTCTTGCCCGCCTGCACCAGCCAGTAGGAGGGGAGCACCCGGATGAAGTCGAACATGGGGCCCTTGCTGGCGATCTGGAAGCCGTACACCCCACCCAGCAAGGCGAAGAGGGTGACGAGGCCACCCACCGCAGGCGCACTGGCGTCGTTGCCGATCACGTGGCCCAGCACAATCCCCATGAGAGCGAAGGGGATGAGGCCGACCAGCAGTAGTCCGATAATGGTGAGCCAACCGCTTACGCCCAGGTGCACGCCCAGCAGCACTCCGGCCACACCCAGCAGCGCCATGGTGAGCACAGCCCGTGAATAGGCGGTGACCAACTTGGCCTGGAAGTAGGCCCGGTCGGTGAGAGGGGTGATGCGCATCTGGCGCATCCAGCCGGTGGCCCGGTCGGCCGCGATCACGCCGGCGCTCGAGAGCATGGCGGCCATCGTGCCCAGGGTGGCCATGGCGGCCATGAAGTAGAGCGGGAAGGAAATGCCGCTGAACATGTCGTGTCGATGGGTGCCACCCACCAGCAGGAACAGAACCAGCGGGAAGGCCAGCGAAAGAATCATGAATCGCTTATTGCGGAAGCTGCGGAGGAGCTCGTAGTGCAGGTAGGTGGAGTGGTTCATGACTGGGTCAGTCCTTCCTTGGCCGTGTCGGCGTTGGTGTCGGTGTCGGCATTGGTGCCGGTGTCGGCGGTCAGGGCCAGAAAGGCCTCTTCGAGGGCGGCTCCCTGTACCTCAATGTCATGGGCGGCGGGGTAGGACTGGAGCAGGGCTCGAACCGAAGTGTCGGAGTCAGAGCTGGTCAAGATCCAGCTATCGCCTCGGCGCTCCACCGCGGTGACCGCAGGCAGCTCCGAAAGCTCGGTTTGGGCAGCCCCGGGCAGGGTCAGGCGGATAGTCCGGCGGTGCACCATCGACTTGATCTCGGTGCTGGCGCCGTCGGCCACAATGCGCCCCTGCGCCATCAGGACAATACGGTCGGCGAACTGGTCCGCCTCCTCGAGGTAATGGGTGGCGAAGATCACCGTGGTGCCCTGGGACGCCACCTTGCGCATGGCCGCCCAGAAATCGCGACGGCCCTCCACGTCGAGTGCCGCGGTGGGCTCGTCGAGCACCAACAAGTCCGGGTTGGCCACCAGCGCAATGGCGAAGCGCACACGCTGGGTCTGGCCGCCCGAGAGCGCGTTGGTGGCCTGGTCGGCGAACGCGGCGCTCCCGGTCAGATCGAGGACGTGGTCCACCGGCAGGGCCCGCGGATAGAGCGAGGCCACCATCGTGACCAGCTCGCGCACCTGCAGGTAGGGGATCAGGGATCCGGTCTGCAGCATGCCGCCCACGATCCCGGCGGTCACCGCCTCGGCAGGGGTCATTCCGAACAGTGCGACGGACCCGCCATCGGGTCGGGTCAGCCCGAGGATCATGTCGATGGTGGTCGACTTGCCGGCGCCGTTAGGGCCGAGCAGAGCCACCGTCTCACCGGCGGCCAGCAAGAGGTCGATTTCCCTAACGGCCCGGACATCGCCGTAGGACTTGGTCAGCTGTTCGAGGACGATGCCTCCATGTGTGCTGTGTGGTGAGGTCATACCTCGAGGCTGACAGTCGGGCGCTCAGCCGTGAAGTGCCGTGCCTCACAACTTCGCCATGACATATGTCACGTCATGCCCTTCCTTCCTAAGGTGGGGCATGGCACCTCCCGGGCTCGTGATTGCTATCGACGACTCCGAGGACGAGCGCCTGCTCGACTACCGCCGTAACGATCTATGGCCAAACAAATGATTGGGCCACCTGTTGGGCCAGACGGTATGAAGGGGATGAGCCGGGAAGAAAGGTGCCTCTGAGTTGGTGGGCCGCCCGGGTCTCGATCCCGGCACCTTGGGATTAGCGCGAATCCGGGGACTTGGTTGAGACGGGTGGGAACCGGGTGAGACGCATTGAGACCCACTTGTTGGGACCGGCGCACCGATCCACCTTGTCAAACACGTAGGCGGACTGCCCCGCCAGGATCCCCAATTCGGGCATCCGTACGCGAGATGGAAACCGAAGATTTGGAACGACCCTGAGCGAACGGGGGCAGTCTGGATTCCAGACGTCGAATCGAACCAATTGGCGCGATCTCAGGTCTATATGACTAGTAACGGGTAGTGGCGGCTATTGGCGAATTCCGAACTGGTAGGTCTGTCAAATGGCAACAATCGATCGAGAGCCGGGGTGGTAGCAAAATATGACGTTCTCGGCTCCGACACGCATTGCGAGCGCGCTCGCTATCGGCTGTCTGGCCTTCGTCGTGGTCGGTTCCAACCAAGAAGCCTCGGGATCAAAATTGGAGGGCAAGCAGGAATCCCACCACATCCCACTCAAACGCGAATCGCTGCCAGCTGTCGTGCATGGCGTTCCCCTGCTGGGGCTCGCCAAGAGCGCACGGGGTGCGGCTGAGGCCTACGCAGTGTCCAAACCTCTGGATGTTCGAGCTGTCGTTACAACGCAGGCGGTTCTGTACGCTCAGGTTCCGACCGCGGGTGGCTCGACCGAACCCGAGTACCTCGTCACACTCAGGGGTCGGTTCTCTTGCGGGTACTGCGGTACGGCCATGCCGACTTCCACCACGACGATCGATCCCGCTGCGGTTCCCATCTCTACCATGGTGCTCCAGCTGCCCATCCCTTACGCCCATGGAACCACGACGGGGGTCGCCGTCGGGCTGGGCTCGCCCAAGCTCGCGAAGCTAGGGCACACGTACGATCTCGATCCCTACATCAAGTCCCTCGCTGGGGTCCCAGTTCGGATTGGACCCGTCCCGGGATAGCTTGGAACGCCTCGCAGAGAGCTCTTGCTGCCCGGACTCGTGTCGCAGCCCAATCCGGCGGTAGGTGACACCCCCGATTCTCTGTCGAGAGCACATGGGAAGATCCCTTGGCCGAACCCTGTCCCAACAAATTGTTGGGCCACCTGTTGGGCCAGACCGTATGAAGCGGATGTGCCGGGAAGAAAAGGTGCCTCTGAGCTAGTGGGCCGCCCGGGTCTCGATCCCGGCACCTTGGGATTAAAAGTCCCCTGCTCTTCCGGATGAGCTAGCGGCCCGGGGTTGTCAGATTACTTAGACAGAACCAGCGTGAAAAACCGGGGCAATTGGAAACCGAGGCCAGAATCGACGCTCAGGGTCGAACCTCGTTTGCAAGGGCCGCGAGTCTGCCCTCGGCGATGTCGATCCAACGAAGGTCGGCCTCCAGATGGTAGAGCCCGTAGTCGGCCAGGAGCGCGTCGGACAAGTTCCCGGTGAGCTTGAGCTGATTCAGCTCCCTCCTGCGCTGCAGGTGTGCCGCCCGCTGGGCGTCGAGGAACTGCTCGGCGGAGCGCCCCAACATGAGTGCCAGGACTACCTTGGCGAAGAGGGTCGTCTGGAGGTGCGGCTCGGCCGGGATCGGCTCCTCCAGCCAGGCGTCGACGTCTCGCTTGCCGGCTTCGGTGATGACGTAGCACTTGCGATCGGGACCGGCACCGGGCTCGATCTCTCCGGGAACCACTTTGCCGTCACGCACCAGCCGGGCCAAAGTGGCGTAGACCTGGCCAAATGGGAGCGGCTTGGCCCGGCCAAAATGCGTGTCGTAGTCGCGTTTGAGGTCGTAACCGTGGCTTGGCTCTCGTTCGAGCAGCCCAAGGAGGGTGTAGGCAACGCTCATGCCACCGAACCTACGCTGAGCGCATACTCTACGTCAATACCTGCCCCCCCCGACCCTCCGCCATGCCCCGTCCGGGCGGACCGGTGGTACAACTGCTCGGGTGCCGATACGAGAGTCGACTGACGGCGCCGTGATCAGGCGCCGGATACGTGGGTCCGGGTTGGACCTCGCCCTCAACGAGCGCGGAGACGCCTCCGGGCCCACCGTGATCTTGGTCCATGGCTTTCCCGATACGAGCGCCGCATGGGAGCCCGTGGCCCGATTGCTATCCACCACGTTCCACGTAGTCGCCTACGACGTCCGCGGCGCGGGGGGCTCCGATGCACCGCAGAAGCGGGCGGACTATGCGCTGGCGTTGCTGGTCGAGGACATGGCCGCCGTGATCGACGCCGTGAGTCCCGACGAACCGATCCACCTTGTGGCACACGACTGGGGATCCATCCAAGGGTGGGAGGCCGTCACGAGTGACCTCCTTGCCGGAAGAATCGCCAGTTATACGTCCATCTCGGGACCGCCGCTCGATCATGCCGCACTTTGGGCCCGACGCCACCGCGCCGGAAACCTGGCCGACCTGGCGCGTGCGCTGCGCCAGGGATTGCGCTCGTGGTACATCGCGCTCTTTCACCTCCCGTTCCTTCCCGAGATCGTTACGCAGGTGGCGCGAGCCCAGCGCATGCTTGCCGCCACCCTGCGACAGCAGGGTCGCCCCCAGAAGGCGTCCTCGCCTACGACGCGGAGCGACGACTTCGCACACGGGCTTCAGCTCTACCGCGCCAACGTTCTCCAACGGTTTCGCCATCCCGTGGCAGGCCACACGGAGACGCCGGTACAGATCATCGTTCCGCTCAAGGATCGGTACATCTCACCGGAGCTACTGGACGGCCTCGAGACCTGGTCGTCCGTGGTTTGGCGACGCTACGTGCCTGCTGGTCACTGGATCATCCGCACCCACCCGACCGAGATCGCCGAGTGGGTGCGGCACGTCGTCGCTTTCGTCCGGGACGGTCACGAAGCAGAGTCGCTGGCTCAAGCCCGCATCGCTCCGTCGGGCACCGGCAGTGGGGCGACCCGCTAAAGGGCGGCCGACCCGGCCGCCGCCAGGGCGGCTTCAATGCATCGAACGAGCTCGCGGGCCGAGTCGGCGCTCAGCTCCACCGCGACCCGCGCACTCGGGCCATGGGCACGATCGACGAAGTCGATGTTGAGCGAGTGGTCGAGCGGTGCATGGAACGGGTGGTCGAAGTAGACCGAGGCAGAGGTGACCGAGAACCAACCATCGGGTCCCTTGGCACTTCCCGTCAACGAAGCGGGCACTGTTACGTAGGAGCACATGGTCAAACTCCCTCTGCGGCAAGATACTTCTCGAACCACGAGAAGATGCGTTGCCAGCCATCCAAGGCCGCTTCGGGTCGATAGGCCGGGCGATCGACCGAGAAGAACGCGTGTCCGGCACCTTCGTAGCTGTGGAACTCGTACGTCTTGTCATGCGCGATCAGCGCCTGCTCGAGCTCGGCCACGTGCTCGGGTGTAGGGAACTGGTCCTCGGCGCCAAAGAGGCCCAGCAGCGGGCAGGCGAGTGATCCGGTCTTATCGACCAGGGTGGTCACCTTGAGAGGCCATCCCTCGGGAATGGTCCCGGTCACGAACGCTCCGTAACAGTCGACGGCGGCATCGACCGGCAAGCTCACCGCGGTGAGGAACGACTGGCGCCCCCCCGAGCAGTACCCGATCACACCGACCTTTCCGTTGGAATTCGGGAGCGCTCGCAACGCATCGATGGCGCCGCCGGCGTCGCCCACGAACTGCTCGTCCGGGACTCCACCCTTCGCCCGCGCCGCCGCCGCGGCGTCGTCGGCATCGACGTCGAGACCCTCGCGGGCGTAGAGGTTGGGGCAGATTGCGTTGTACCCGCGGGACGCGAACTTCCGGGCGATCTCCTTGGTCGGCGAATCCCATCCGGGCAGGTGGTGAATGACGAGCACGCCCGCTCGCGGTCCTTCCTCGCCGGTCAGGGCCTGGTAGGCGTTGATGCTGTCGCCTCCATGGCCGCTGATGAACACATTCGCGGCTGTCAGTGCTTCTTCACGCGGTGCCAATGGTCTCTCTCCTTCTCGTCGCACGCATCGCCGATCGGGGGCGATGCAGCGCCCACTATGGCGCGTCCCCGCTGGCCCGGCCAACGCCGGGCCGAGGCTGCAGGCGGTGGGAGAAGGCACGACGGCGAGTGACCCGGCATGATGAAGCGGTGCGGCGCCTCATTCTCGCCCTGGGCGGACTTCCGGTACTCATCGTCCTGGCGATGGTGACGGGGACCGGGGCCCTCGGGGGAATGGCGGCTGCGGCAACGCCCCGGTTGGTCACGGTGGCCGGCCAGGGTGGCACCGGGAGTCTCGACGCTCCCAGCGGGATCGCACTCGACTCCTCGGGGGACCTCTTCATCGCCGACACCGACCATTGCCGGGTGCTGTTGGAACCCGGTCGCTCCGGAGCGATGTACGGCTTGCGCGTACAGGCCGGTCATTCGTACACCCTCGCCGGCGGCCCGACGTGTGGGGCCCACAGTGCGATCGGCTTCCCCACCGGGGTGGCGGTCGACCACCACGGTGACGTCTTCATCGCCGACGCAACCGGCCAGCGCGTCTTCGTGGTGCGACCGGGTGGGAAACAGCGGCCCCGCGCTCCCGTCCTCTTCGCAGGGACCGGCACGGCTGGTTATACCGGCGAAGGCCAGCCCGCAGGCGAGAGCATGCTCGACGAACCCACCGGCCTCGCGGTCGATGCGGCGGGCGATCTCTTCATCGCCGACTCGGCGAATTGCCGGGTGCGCGTGGTGCCCTCGTCCGGCGGCGTCCTCGGGGGCCAGCTCATGGAGGCCGACCACCTCTACACCGTGGCGGGCACGGGCACATGCGGATCATCCGCCCGGGGCGAGCCTGCCACGTCAGCGGAGATCGACGACCCGGTGGCCGTAGCCGTCGACGCGACCGGCGATCTCTTTATCGCCGATCGCGGTGATGACGACGTGCTCGAGGTCCCCGTCAATGCGGGGAAGCACTACGGCACCTCCATCGGTGCCCACGATCTGGACGTCATCGTCGGCATGGGCGGGAACGGGCCGTACCTCGAGGACGGGTTGTACGCCACGAGCGAGGCGTCCGAGCTGAACGATCCCGAAGGCGTTGCCGTAGGGACAACGGGTACCGTGTTCATCACCGACGGTGACATGCACTGCATCAGGGTGGTGCCGTCGGTCACCTCCGACGTGTTCGGGAAAACGATGGGCGCCGGGGACATGTACACCCTCGCCGGAGCCCTCACCTTCGAGAACGCCTCGGGGAGCGGAGACGGCACCCGTTGGATCCGAGCCCATATGGACGTGCCGGTTGGCGTCGCGGTCACTGCTTCTGGCCACGTGTACTTCAGCGACCGTGGGCTCGATCAAGTGCGCGAACTACAATGAGCCGCAGCGATCGGCGAACATTTCTGACTAACGGGCTGAAGAGCTCGGTCCTCGTCACCGCGGCAGGTTTGGTCGTCGACCGGGTAGACGGGTCGGTCGAACACCCCGATGCACGCG
>Ga0302324_100022741_pt1 | contig 12166 bp, 10 predicted proteins | sample Palsa_T0_1_FD_201949 | JGI IMG/M metagenome (GOLD analysis project Ga0302324, IMG submission 201949) | Peat permafrost microbial communities from Stordalen Mire near Abisko, Sweden - Palsa_T0_1 | ecosystem: Environmental > Terrestrial > Soil > Palsa > Peat permafrost | place: Sweden: Abisko...
TGAACGCCCAGTCCCGTACGTACTTGCGAAACGCCCAGTCGAAACGCTGCTTGCCCAGGATCTGCTCGCGCAGCAGCACCATACCGTATGCCCCCTTGAAGTAGCTCACCGGATGAGTGATCGCGGTAGTATACGCATCAGCCGGCATCAGCAGGACGGGCGCAGCGGGATCGTCCAGCACTTTAAGAATGGTGTCGGGCGGCTCGCCCCCCTCTGAGTATTCCGAATCGCGCTTAGGCCCGTAAACTCCCCCCTGAAACTCGGCCGACTCGTCGATATCGATGAAAGTGTTAAACCCCTCATCCATAAAAGCATTGCGGCGCTCGTTCGATCCCACGATCATGGGGAACCAGTTGTGTCCAATCTCGTGCGCAGAAATCCAGAATAGCGTCTTGCCCTTGTCATCAATGCCATCGAAGACGATGCCCGGATATTCCATGCCCTCAGAAAAACCGGCCACATTGATGGCCGCCGGGTAGGGGTAGGGAAACCATTGCCTGGAAAACCTCTCCACCGTGTCCTTCATATATTCTGTCGAACGACCCCATGCCCCGTCCCCCTCGCTTTCCGGCGGATAGACGCTCTCCGCAAGGCTCTTCTTGCCATCCGGCAGGTTGATGCGCGCCGCGTCCCACACAAAAGCAGGGCTCGCGCTCCACACCACGTCGCGCGTGTGGTCCATTTGAAAATGCCAGGTCAGCGTCCCACCCGTCTTCGGCCGGCTCGCAGGATCGTTCACCTCGCCCACCGTCCGGATCATCACCGTCTTGTCGCTCTTGCTTGCCTCTTCCAGGCGCGCGATCTGCGGTTTGGTCAGCACATCTGTGGGGTTGACCAACTCACCCGAACCGGCAACGATCATCTCGCTGGGCACCGTCACGTAATAGTCGAAGTGTCCATACTCGAGGTAAAACTCACTTCCGATATATGGGAGCGTATCCCATCCGCGAAGATCGTCATAGACACACATGCGCGGATACCACTGCGCGATGTCGTAAATATCTCCCTGCTTCGATGCGGCCCACGAGGTGCGCCCGCCCCACACGCCCGGTATCTGATAGTGATACTTGATGTGGATTCTGACCGCGCTGCCCTTGGGCGCCAGGGGCTGAGACAACCGGATCTGCATCCGCGTATCGCTCACCAGGTAGTCGGCCTTGTGTGCTTCCTTGCCGCGCTCGATCTCGACCGAGTCCAGCACAAATCCGTCCGTTGTCCGGCCGTTGGGATTGTCGTCGGTATCGGGCACGTTCTTTCGCCGTAGTCCGCCGTTGACCACGCGATCCCGCGCGTCTTTTCTATAGATGTTCTGTTCCAGATGGATCCACAGGCTGGTCAGCGCATCCGGGCTATTGTTGGTGTAGGTAATGATCTCGTCGTTGCGCAGCACCTTGGCAGTCGTGTCCAGCGCTGCGTGCATCTCGTAATCTGCTTCGTTCTGCCAGTACGCCGGCCCGGGAGCGCCGTCGCTCGATCGATAAGCATTCACTGGATTCGGCAGGGTGAGCGGCGCAAAGGTCAGCCGCGGGTCGTAGGGTGCCGCGGGGGGTGCAACGGGCGCCGCATGCATGCTGTTGCCCCCCAGCAGGAAAAGAGCAATAGCGATCAGCAGATGGTCAAAGCGCATCGATGCAAGACTCCTGGTCAAGCTGGTTGCCACGGGGGTTCCCTCAACATACTCCGGCACAACATCATATTTCCGAGCGGCACTTGTAACTGTATGAGTGCCGATGTCCGGCATCACCAGGTAAACCCTCCGGACGGCGGTGGCCATGCTCGAAAGAGCTGGCGCAGCAGGACGATGCGTCCAAAATGGTACGCGTTGTGGGCCGCCAGGCTCTCGAGCTGCTCACGAACCGTCATAATGCGGACAGGATTGCCTGGCCGGGAGGGGCAGCGAACAGATCGCTCGAGCTTATTCTCGTCAGCCGCCACCGCGGCCGCCTGCCGATTACCGCGGAAGAAGCGTTGGCACAACTCATCCCAATTCTCGAGGACGGGATCGCTCTCCTTGGGGAACCCGTCCGACGCGTGATGTGGAAAGGGGGTCCAGATACCATTTACCCAGTCCAGGGTGACCTGCTGCCAGAATGCGATGTGCCAGAGCTCCTGATAGATGGTGTGGGGAGCTCCATCCAGCACTCGATGAGCGAGGTCCCTACCAACGCCTTCAAGGATGTGGGCGGGTGGCGCGGCGGCGCTGTCACCGATGATGGCCTGCACTAATTCGTTCACAATCTGCTCCTGGTCACCAAACAAAATTTTTGACAAAAGTGCAAAAACACGGGAACCTTCGACACTAGCAGGCTCGAATCATGACTCTACCTCGTTGGGGACCGCGCTATCCGGCAAAAAACCGTGCTTGGCTCCCCTCTCGTGCTCCATGTATACTCGGCGCACCCTCCTCCAAGGGTCAGTTTCGCAAATCCCCTGTTCACTCGACAATTTAAGGAGTCGCCATGGCTTTACGACGCAAGTTCAAGCACGCGCCAATCTTCGGCCTGATGACGATACTGAGCCTAGCAGTCAGCACGGGTTCTGCCCGTGCCGCCATCCAGGCCGGATCGCCAACCGCCGCTGCCCGTATCGTAGATGCAATCGATGAGGCCAAGCTAGTCCCACTGGCCGGCCGAACTCCAAGCTTCGCCACCGCGAAGAACGACCGCGGGGCGGTGTCTGACAGTTTCCCCATGGAGCACCTGTTCCTCCAATTGCGGCGCGGTCCTGCAGAGGAGGAAGCTTTGGTGCGAACGATTGACGAACTCCAGGATCAGGCTTCAGGCAGATACCATCAGTGGCTTACAGCCGATGAGCTGGGAACTAAGTTCGGTCCGGCGCAGGCAGATGTCGACACGGTTGTTCGCTGGCTCGGTGTTCACGAATTCCAAGTCAATTCAGTCTCCAAGAATGGGTTGATCATCGATGTGTCGGGCACTGCCGGGCTTTTGCGCGAAGCATTTCACACGGAGATCCACAACTACATTGTGAATGGCAAGCAGCACATCGCCAATGCCAGCGTTCCTGAGATTCCCGCTGCCCTGGCTTCGGTCGTAGCCGGTTTCGCCTCGCTGAACGACATGATGCCGAAGCCGCTGATGATCAAACCGAAAAAGAACTTTACATTCCCTTGCACTGGATGTCCCGGTGGGTTTGACAATGCCATTTTATACGACGAGGCCCCAGCAGACTTGGCGACCATCTATAACGCTGCGCCGCTTTACACTGCAAAAAAGCCGATTACCGGCAAAGGGCAGACAGTTGTAGTTCTCGAGGACACGGATATCCTTTCGGGAGACGTAGCCAAGTTCCGGTCGTCGTTGGGTTTGTCCAAATACTCTGGGACGTTTGCTCAAATTCATCCGGGCTCCGGGTGCAGTGACCCGGGCAGAGGCGGGGCGGAAGGCGAAGCGGCTCTGGATGCGGAGTGGGCCGGCGCAGTGGCGCCTGATGCGAAAGTCGAACTGGCCTCCTGCGCGGATACAACGGTTAACTTCGGCGCCTTCATCGCTGCCCAGAATCTGCTGGACAGCAAGAGCCCTCCACCCATCCTGAGCCTGAGTTATGGAAACTGCGAAGCCGACGATGGACCGGGAAGCAACGGCAACGGTTACCTCAATGGTCTGTGGCAACAAGCGGCAAGCGAGGGGGTTTCGGTGTTCGTATCTGCCGGAGACGGAAACGCGGCAGGCTGCGATAATTTCGATTCCGCGGAATTTGCGACAGGCGGCATCGCGGTCAGCGGCTTTGCCTCCACCCCCTACGATACCGCTACCGGCGGCACGGATTTTCTTGATACTGCCGAGGGCACTATCAGCACGTATTGGAGCAAGAGCAACAGCGCATCCGGAAAATCTGCCAAGTCTTATATTCCGGAGATGCCCTGGAACGATTCATGCGGCAGTAACGTCCTGTTCAGTTTTTACGGGTACAAGGATGGCGTAGATTTCTGCAACAGCAGTCTCGGGGAGAATTTCCTTGATATTGTCGGTGGCAGCGGTGGTCCCAGTTTCGTGTACTCCAAACCCAAGTGGCAAGCCGGGGCTGTCGGTAATCCGAGCGATGGCAAGCGTGATTTGCCGGATATCTCCTTGTTTGCCTCCAACGCGTTCTGGTCTCATGCGATCCTTCTCTGCATGTCGGATGCGCAGGAAGGCGGAGCGCCCTGTGATTACTCAAACGGAGAAGATACCTTCGACAACAGCGCAGGCGGCACTTCGTTCACAGCTCCTCAATTTGCCAGTATCCAGGCACTCATTAATCAGAAAGCAGGCGGTCCTCAGGGCAACGCCGCTCCAATTTATTACAAACTGGCGAAGGCGGAGTTCGGAAGTGCTACCGCCCCCGACCATGAACGGTTGGAGGCGTGTAATTCTTCTAAAGGCAATGACGTAGGGAAATCCTGTATTTTCCATGATGTAACCGTCGGCAGTAATGATGTTCCCTGCTACGGCACCAACAATTGCTTCGACCCGTCCGGAAACGAGTACGGAGTGTTGTCTACGTCGGATTCCAGCCTTAAGGAAGCTTATCCAGCAACGACCGGCTGGGATTTCACCAGCGGAATAGGCACTCCGAACATCGAAAACCTGGTAAACAAATGGCCATAGACAGACTGCATCCATGTTGATGTTCTGTATCTCGGGCGCTGGCCAGGTTGGCCGGCGCCCGATTTTTTTGCAGAGGACGGCCTTTAGAGTCTGCGTCAGAACCACCGCTTTAAATCCGAAACCATGAGTGGGGTGGCCCAGGTCTCGCTTTTGAGACCTGGGGGTCATGCAGAAAGGCCCCAATCCCGGTTCTCACGCGCCTTTTTCCGCAACCCCTGAAAAACCGGTGCCCTTTGTGCAGTGTTTTCTGCAGCACACTCAAGGGCCTTCTTTACTACTCGTATCGCAATGCGCTCTGCGGATCAATCCTGCTCGCTCGTTGTGCCGGAAGCCAGCTTGCAGCCAGCGCTACCAGCGCCAGAAATAACGGCGCCAAGATGAAGGTGGCGGCGTCGTGGGGGCGAACGCCGTAGAGGAAACTACTCAAAAGTCCAGCGACCGCGAAGGCCGCCGGCAGACCAAGCGCCATCGCGATGACGGTGAGCACCATACCCTGGCGAAGGATGAGCCGGTGGACCGCACCGAGTTGCGCCCCTAATGCGATGCGGATGCCAATCTCACGGGTGCGCCGGCTGACGGAATAACTCATGAGCCCGTAAAGTCCAACGGCAGCGAGCACTAACCCAATGAATCCAAATATTCCGAACAGTGTGCCGGCCAGACGAGGCAGAAAGAGCGCCTCACGCAGATGTTCCTCCATGGTTTCGGTGTTGTAAACGGCCATGGTGGAGTCGAGAGCATGGATTTGAGCACGCACCGCGCCGGCAATGGCTGCTGCATCGCCCGCCGTGTGGATCACCAGTTGATATCCCAGAAAGGAAGGGTCGCTTCCCGTGCTCTGCGCCAGTGAGCGGAAGAGAACATAGCGCGTGTCTTCCCCCAGCGTCCGCGACTTTATGTTCTGGACGACACCGATAATCTCGTAGGTGGTCTCCCCGTCGACGACGCGCTGCCCGATAGGGCTCTCTCGAGGGAAGAAATGCTCGGCAAAGGCGCGATTGACGATGGCGACTTTGGGGGCGCTCGCTGTTTCATGGGCGAAGTCGCGGCCCGCTAATCGAGGGATGCCCATGGTTTCGAAATAACCAGGACTAGCCATGTAAAGCTCGACGATTGGATCCGGACCTGTTGACTTTGATTGGCTTTCGGCATGGAAGGCATCGCTCCGGTTGCCACCGGAAAGCGGAGGGACGTCGGTGACGGCAACCGAAACAACGCTGGGAATCCCTGCTACTCGGCCCTGTAATTGCTCGAGGAATTGGGCGGTGCGTTCTGCTGTGTACCCGTGGACCCGCGGGTCGACGGACAACATCAGCACATTGTGCGATCGGAAACCGATATCTATGCCGACGGCTTGTTCGAGGCTGCGCAGGAACAATCCGGTGGCGCAGAGCAAAACCAGGCACATGACAATCTGCGAAACCACGAGTACATCGCGCAAGCTAAGGAGACGCCCGGGGCGGGTCAACCCATCCTCGCCCTTCAATGCACTGGCCAGGATCGGACGCGAAGCGATCCATGCAGGCACGAAGCCGAAAAGCAGGCCGGCTCCAACGCTGAGGGCAAAGCTATACAGCTGAACCCGCCAATCGACGCTGATGCTTAGGTCCAGGGGCACCGGGGCTGGGAGACGGAACGCGGAAAGTGCCGATGTAGCCCACAGGGCAAGCATTGCGCCGAACACTCCCCCGCCTAACGCAAGCAGCAGGCTTTCCACCAGCATCTGCCGCAGTAACTGGCTGCGCGTTGCACCCAGCGCAATGCGTACTGCCATTTCGCGTCGGCGGCCAGCCGCTTGTGCGAGCAGCAGATTGGCTACGTTGGCGCACGCAATACCGAGAACCAGCAGCACCACGAACGACAGCGCGGCTAGAAAGAGCAGCACGGTCGACTTGTCTCTAGGGGGAAGCGAGCCTGCCTGCCCCATCAGAAAGCCCCCGCCTTTGTCCGTCGCGGGATAGGCTTTGGCGAAGCGTTGGGCGACGGTGACGAGTTCAGCAGCAGCCTGAAACTGTGTGATCCCAGGCTTGAGGCGCGCGATAACCGCAAGCCAATGGTAGTCGCGTGCACTTCTACTGGGAATACTTGTAGCGAGTTGTTCAACATTGCCCAGGGGCACCCAGAATTCGGGATCGAGGATAAGGTCCAGACCTCGAAATCCAGGAAGCGCCACGCCCACTACGGTGAAAGTATGCCCCGAGAGCGGAATGGATTTGCCCAAAATTTCAGGATCGGACGCGAAGCGTCTCTGCCAAAGCCGATGACTGAGAACAATGACCGGCAGATGTTCTTCACTGGGCAAGAAGCCGCGGCCCAGGCTCATGCGAACCTGCGCCACACTAAAGAAGTTGGAAGTCGCCGCTTGGCCCCACACGCGCTCGGGCTCGCCATGGCCGCCGATCGACGCCGGCAAGAGCTCATAGTAGGCTGCGACTCCAGAGAAGGATTGGGCCTGGTCGCGCAGGTCGGTATAGATAGGCCAGGAAAAATTATTGCAGCAGCGATCGCCATCGTGCGTCGTATGGATCGCCATAAGGGTGCTGGGGTCGGCAACCGGCGCGGGCCAGAAGACGAAGCGGCTGACCATGGAAAAGATGGTGGCGTTGGCGGCGATGCCTAGTCCGATGGAGAGGATGACGGCGAAGACAAATCCGGGCGATCGGGAGAGACGCCGGAAGCTATAGGTGAGATCCTGACGCAGGGCCGGCATGGCGCCTCCTGTACTTTGCCGTTATCGCTTACTTACGGTGAGAGGGTTGCCGTGGTTCCCTGGCCGGGAAGAAATCATGAATCAAGCTCGGACATGCGGCGGCGAAGATAACGAAGCTCGACCGCGTTGGTAGTCAAGGCGAGGCCTCGATGATAGCTCGCAAGGGCTTCGCGGTGGCGGCCCATGCGACGAAGCAGGTCGGCCCGGGCCGCATGATAGAGATGGTAAGAATCGAGTTCGCCGGACGAGCCCAGTTCATCGATCAGCGCCAGGCCCCGCTCGAGGGTTTCACTCATGGCGACGGCGACGGCGTGGTTGAGGGAGACGATAGCCGAAGGCTGGCTCGCGTTGAGAAGAGCGTAGAGCGCGGCGATCTGTTTCCAGTCGGTTTCTCCGGCTGTCCTGGCTTCAGCATGGCAGGCGGCAATGGCTGCCTGCAGTTGATACGGGCCGACGCTGCGACGGCCCAGCGCCCGCTCCACCAGATGGATACCTTCGGCAATCTGTTCCTGATGCCACAAAGAGCGGTCCTGCTCCTCAAGAGCCACCAGCTGTCCGTCTTCACTGGAGCGGGCATCGCGGCGCGAATCGTGCAGGAGCATGAGGGCCAGCAGCGCCATGCTCTCAGGATTTTCGGGCATGAGTTCCACCAGCGTGCGCGCCAGGCGAATGGCCTCGGCGCACAGCTCGCGGCGCACCAGGCTATCGCCGGAGCTGGCGGAGTAACCTTCGTTGAAGATGAGATAGAGCACGGCTTGCACCGCCGAAAGGCGTTCCGGCAAGGAGCCGGCATCGGGAACCTGATAGGGAATGCGCGCTTGCTGAATCTTGCGCTGGGCACGCACCAGACGCTGGGCAAGCGTTGGCTCAGGAAGCAGAAAAGCGCGGGCAATCTCAGATGTGGTGAGGCCGCCAAGCGTTCTTAAGGTGAGCGCGACCTGCGCCTGCATGTTGATGGCGGGATGACAGCAGGTAAAGATGAGACTGAGGCGGTCGTCGGGGAAGGGGCGGCTCATTTCCTCATCGATCGCGCTGCTGCGGCAGAGAGATTCATAGAGCAGCTGGTCCTCGTTGTGGCGGCGCGTCTGTTCACGGCGTGCGTAGTCGATGAGCTTGCGTCGCGCGGCGGCCGTGATCCAGGCGCCGGGGTTGTCGGGCACGCCCCCGGCCTCCCAGCTTACGATTGCGGCAGCAAAGGCGTCCTGCATGGCCTCTTCGGCAAGGTCGAAGGAGTGTGAGACGCGAATAAGGCCGGCAATGATGCGCCCTGCCTCAGCCCGGAAAACTGCTTCGACGGTGGCGTGATGGTCATGCATTCACAGGTTAAAGAAATTCGCGAATGGGCCGGACCTCGATGCATCCCGGCGCGCCGGCGCACGCGGTGGGAATTTTTTCCGCCCAGGCAAGAGCTTCGTCGAGATCCTGACAGTCGAGAATGTAGTATCCGGCTAACTGCTCCTTGGTTTCTGCGAATGGACCGTCGGTGACCAGCACCCTGCCATTCTGTATGCGAACGGTGGTGGCGGCGCTGCTGTCCTCGAGAGGATCGGCCGCACGAAAGACGCCGTGATCGCGTGCCTCCTCCATGACGGCCTTGTGGGTAGCGGCGACAACACCCATTTCCTCGGCTGTCGCCGCTTCATTCTCCTGCGAGTAAATCAACATCATGTAGCGCATGGAGGCCTCAATCTTGAGGAAAATTTGGGTCCGCTTTGATTTCCCGGATTTGGTCGGTGTGCCGCGCGGTATGCGATCCCACCGCCAGTAGCCATTGGTAACCGTCCCAGGGGCCGAAGAAAGGATGGGGCAAAGCGCGTCCGCGAAGCAGGGGCGCGGCCAGCAGCTGCATCGTTTGTTCCCGGCTGGCGAGGAAAAGCTGCAGGGCTTCAGGCCCACTCCAACGGCAGGTGGGACACAACGGTAGAGGCGCCTTGACCTTGATCGCGCGTTTGGGACCCTCGGTCAATATGATGTTATCCATTTCGCTTTGCTTGCCATCGAATGATGACTCGGGCGCATTGCTCATTTTTCCAATGATGGCATGGACGCGGCCTTCGATCAGGACCAGGTGTTCCATGTTCTCAGCGATGGACCAAGCGTCGTTCTGGGCTTTGAAGTTCCACTGCGCGGCGCGGAGTCCGCTCACCGATTCGACCAGGCAACCGCGCGTGATCGCGAGGTGACGCGACGCTGCGGTGATCTCTTTTGTCGTCAATTCGGATTGTGCGACGAGGGGAAACGCAGTCTCTATCATGCTGCCTCCTGAGCGGTTGAGGGGCAACGCCGGAGGACGAGCCGGCGTCGCCCACAGAACTATGAAAAGACCATGATGGGGCGCACTTCGACGCAGCCAAAGCGCGCCCCGGGTATGGCCGCCGCCATGGAGGCCGCCTCATCGATGCCGGCCGCTTCGAGCAGATAAAAACCGCCAAGTTGCTCTTTGGTTTCCGCGAATGGACCGTCGGTGGTGAGGGTCTTGCCGTCCCGTACGCGGACGGTCTTGGCCGTTGGCGTGGGCTGAAGCGCGTTGCTGGCCTTAATGGCGGCGGCGTTCTTCTTGCCGAATGCACCGTACTCGGCAAACTCGGATTCATTGAATCCCTTGGCGAAGCGTGTTTCGTCTTCGTAGATCAGGGCTAGATATTGCATATGTATTTCCTCCTTGCCGATACGACGTTTGGATCCGGCGGAATCGACACTGGGTCGGAATTATTTTTCTGAGAGCACTCAATCTACCCCTGTTTACCCAGGACTGACGTCCTGGGCTACTTTCAGGCCGTCCCTTCGGGACTGGATATCAAGGCCGGCTGAGGAGCCCGGCACCCTTGTTCATTAGGAGCGACCGAGGGATCTGCAGTTCAATCTTTCGGTTGCAATGAATTTGTCATCCCGACCGGAGCGTAGCGAAGTGGAGGGGACCTGCTGTTCGCTCGACCAGCATCCACCTCGGCCGGAACCGCTGGATAAAGTCCATCTGTGTGACGCACTACACTGGTTGTACTGATTTAACTCGCATAGTTCGCCTCGCGTCGCTTCATCATCCCGCTTGCAGCCTCTGCATGAGAGCTCCGAGGTCCATCTGGTTCCAGCCTTCCATGACCTGATTATCCTTAACGATCAAAAAGGACGATCCCTCGAGGGTCTCCTTCTTCCCCGTGGCGGGAAAGCCAAGGTGATCGCCGAGATGTGTCATGGAAACCCGCCACCGAACCGCGACACGATCACCCTCGGCCACAACGTCTTCAACCTCCACGTGAAGATCAGGAAAGGCGCCAACGAAGTTGCGGTGGACAGCCTTGAACGCCTCCGGCCCCAAAAGAACCGAGTCCGGTTCAGGAAAGCCATGGGACTTGCCGTGCTCGTTGAACATTTCGTCGATCGCTGCTTCATTCTTCTGGTTCCAAACCTGCTCAAACCAGCGCTTTAAGAGAAGTTTGTTGGCCTCAGACATAGATTTCCTCCAAAATGTCGGGAGAAGCTTAGAGCATTCCGCCGCGGATGTATACCGCGGAATAGAACGCTAAACCGGCAGCTTATTGCAAACGCAGGCCAGGGTTTCGTAGGGAAAGGTCACCTGGGCCTTCCCGGTGAGTTCAGGAGAATTCGCGATCACTTCCCGCATCTGCGCGGTAACCCGCTCTTGCTCTTTGAACGGAAGCGCCGCCATGAAGCTTACCGATAAGATCCGGTCAATAATTACTTTCTCCGGTGAACCGGTATGGTGGTTGGCAAAGCGCTTCTCGCGCAGCGGGCTGAAGCCTTCGGTGGGAAATACGTCTCGCCATTTCTGGGAGTGGAAGCGGGGAGCATCGCCCTCAAAGGGCTGCATGATGTGGGTAAGCGCAGCCACCCACGGCACGCTGTCGTCTCGGAGGTTCCAGACCAAACCAAACGCGCCGCCCGGCCTGAGTACACGATGGATTTCATGAAGCGCATCAGGGGTGGCAAACCAATGGAACGATTGCGCGCACACGACCGCGTCGACCGACGCGTCCTCCAGCGGTATGGCCTGAGCCGCGCCGCTCTTGGCCTCGATCTCTGGATATCGCCGGAGCAACTCATCTAACATCGCCTGGACGGGTTCCACTGCGACGACGGTCGCCCCGGTAGCAACCAGCCGGGAGGAAAATTTACCGGTGCCGGCGCCCAGGTCGAGCGCAGCCTTGCCCCTGGCCAGGCCGAGCTCAGTCCGCAGCCATTCTTCGATTTGAGGCGGATACTCCGGACGCCCGGCAACATAGGCAGCCGCGCCCGCGGTAAATCCTTCGGCAGCGACGGGATGAATCCTCGTCGTCATTTGGCGGTGTAGAACCTGTACTTCGCAGTGTACGGAACCCGCTTTTCACCGCTGGTACAAGGGCTGCTGCCGGCCGCTCCCCCATGGGTTTCTGTGCGCGTGATATAGGTCACATCTGCCAGCTTCCCGGTGCCGCTTCCGGCAACGGCTTGTACCAGCAACCATGGCACCGAAGAAGGATCCGGCGAGGGTTGATTCGCGATCGCCTTGCCCTTTACTTCGCTCCCATCCGCAAGCCGCCACGTTGGTCCAGCAAAGTGAGTGCCGATCACTTGCCCGTGTTCATCCAGCAACCTGGCGTCGGGAGCCTTGAGTGTCCAGTGCCCTTCGGTGCAGGTGTAAACCTGCGAGCCATCTCCTGTAGCGGTGAGAAGCAACGTTGTGCCGGCGGGAGGTTGCACCGGAGCCGGTTGGGCCTGGAGCAGCAAAGCGGCTACTGCAACGAGAGTGAGGGTAACGGTGTTCCGAAACATCTTCATTGCACCAGACTATCGCGTCGGCCTGGATACTGTGTTTGGCTTTGTTAGGGCACGACTTTAGTCGGGCCGTAAA
>Ga0302324_100022742_pt1 | contig 12166 bp, 7 predicted proteins | sample Palsa_T0_1_FD_201949 | JGI IMG/M metagenome (GOLD analysis project Ga0302324, IMG submission 201949) | Peat permafrost microbial communities from Stordalen Mire near Abisko, Sweden - Palsa_T0_1 | ecosystem: Environmental > Terrestrial > Soil > Palsa > Peat permafrost | place: Sweden: Abisko...
TGGCGGCCCTGGAGCGTTTTTCCGGCGGCGCGCGCAGCAACATAACTTTGAAACAAATTCCGAAGCCCGCCGACGAAACTGCCCGCCTGTTGGCCGAGGGGCGCACGCTGGAGGAGATAGCCCAGATTCGCGGGCGGCAGCTCTCGACCATCGTGAGCGCGGTGGCCAAGCTGGTGGAGGCGGGAGAAATTGAATTTCGCGCCGATTGGGTGAGCAAGGAAAAGCAGTCCGTCGTCGAGGCAGCGTGTGCCCGCCTGGGCTTGCAGTGGCTCAAACCGCTGAAGGACGTTCTACCGCCGGAAATTACTTACGACGAGATTCGGCTGGTGGTGGCTCGATTGCGCTACGCTCAGAGCCAGCGTAAAGCGGATGTCCCGGCCTAGTTCTACGACCAAACGTTTCGCGGGCGGGGCGCCCGCGTCCACACGGGCAGATTAGGAATCCAGGAGCTGCTTGGCGGCGTCTTGCCCGGAGCGGATGCAGTCTGGAACGCCGATGCCGCGATAGCCGTTGCCGGCCAGCGCGAGGCCGGGAAGCTTTTGGCGCAGGCGTTCGATGCGATCGAGGCGATCGAGATGGCCCACACCATATTGCGCCATCGCCGACTTCCATTTATAGACGCGGGCAAATCGCGGCTCGGCCCGAAGACCGAGAATTTGCTGCAGTTCGTTGCGAACAATGCCAACGATGTCATCGCCGGAAGACGGCCAGACGGATTCGGCGTTCGATCCCGCAAAAAAACAGCGCAGCAGCGCGCGATCTTCCGGGGCGCGGTGGGGGAACTTATTGTGAACGAACGTTGCGGCCAGCAAACGTTTGCCTTCACTGCGCGGAACAAGGAAGCCGAAGCCCGGAGGCAAGCACTGACGCACGTCGCCATCGTAGCCCAGGCCCACGGTGATCGATGAACTGTAGGCAATAGCGCCGAGTTCGGCCGCAAGTTCGGGGCTGCAAAGGGAAAGCAATTGCGCGGCGGCGTGCGCGGGCACGGCCACAATCACCGCGTCGAAGTGGTCGGACTTCAAACCCGCTGAGACGATCCAGCCTCCGGCTTCGGGCTGAATGGACTGTACCGGAGTGTTCGTCAGCAGCGAATCCTGGTTCAGCCGGGAGACGAGCGTCTCGACCAGTTGTTGCATGCCGTTCTTAAGAGAAGTGAACAATGGTGGAACGGACATCTTTGCTCTTCCGCCCGGCATACTTTTTCGTGCGGCAAGCAGGGCTCGGCCCAGGCTGCCGTGCGTGCGCTCCATCTCCGCAAACCGCGGCAGCACGGCCCTCAAACTGAGTGACGCGGCTTCTCCGCCATAAACGCCGGAGAGCAGAGGGTCGGCGAGACGGTCCACCATTTCCGCGCCATAGTGGCGTGCGACGAATGCCGCCACGCTCTCGTCGCCTTCGACGGCACGGGGCGGGTGCATAAATTCTCGCGCCATGCGCAGCTTCGTCTTCCAGGAAAAAAGAGGGGAAAGGGCCGTGGGCAGAATCTTGGTCGGAACCAGGAACATCAGGCCGTCGGGCATTTCGACCAGGCGTCCGCGCGTGAGAATGTAGGTCTTGCGGCCGGAGTCGTTGGAGCCGATGAACTGCCCGCCCAGGCCGAGCGCGCGGCAGAGATCGGAGGCCCAGGGTTTTTCCGTAACAAAGGAGTCGGGGCCGGCCTCGACAAGGCAGCCATCGACGTGCTCGGTGCGCAAAACTCCGCCCAGATGCGGACCCGATTCGTAGAGAGTGTATTGGGCGGTACCGGAGCGGCGTGGTTCTTCGAGGGCGAAGGCAGCGGCGAGTCCGGAGATGCCGCCGCCGACGATGGCGATGCGCTTCATGAACGCCGGCTTCCGGCCTCCGCCGGGCGGCTGGCGATGCTGCTCGCGTTGGCAGCGGGAGATGAACAATATTCCTGCACGAAGCGCGCCAGGTTCTTCACGTTCTCGACCGGTGTTTCGGGCACGATGCCGTGGCCGAGATTGAAAATGTGGCCGGGTCGTCCGGCGGCGCGGAGAAGAATGTCTTCCGCCCGTGATTTCAGTTCCTGCCATCCGGCGAAAAGCAGAATGGGATCGAGATTGCCCTGCACGGCGCAGCGATGTTCGAGCGTTTTCCAGCCGTCATCGAGCGGAATGCGCCAGTCGAGGCCGATGACTTCGGCTCCGGTTTCGTTCATGGCCGGCAGCAATGTCGCGCTGTCAGTGCCAAAGTAAATGATAGGCACGCCGCTCTTCTGCAACTGCTTCACCATGCCGGTGACATGCGGCAGAACGTAGCGGCGGTAATCTTGCACGCTGAGGCAGCCGACCCAACTGTCGAAGATCTGGATCGCGTCGGCGCCGGCGCGCACCTGATCGGCTGAGTAGGCTGCGGTGACAGCCACTAGCTTGCGCATCAGTTCGTCCCAGATCGCGGGCGAGTTGTACATCATCCTCTTGGTGTGGACGTAGTGGCGGGAACCTCCGCCTTCGACCATGTAGCTGGCCAGGGTGAAGGGAGCGCCACAGAAGCCGATCACCGGCACGCGACCGGTAAAATGCTTGGCCACCAGGCTCACCGCTTCCGAGACGTAGCCGAGATCGGCCGCGCGATCGGTGCGCAGGCGACCCACATCTTCCTGGTTGCGGACGGGCTGCTCGATGACAGGTCCCTCGCCTGCCGCGAAGTGAAACGGCAGGCCCATGACCTCAAAGGGCAGCAGCAAGTCGGCGAAGATTATGGCGGCATCGACGCGGAGAATTTCCGCGGCGGTGATGGTGACTTCGGCGGCCAGCGCGGGCTTCCTGCAGATTTCGAGCAGCGAATATTGTTTGCGCACCGCCCGGTATTCGGGCATGTAACGCCCCGCCTGGCGCATGAACCAGACCGGTGTGCGCTCGACGGGCTGCGATTTGCAGGCGCGGATAAAGATAGAATCGGGAGCGGACATCAACTGTTCAATGTAGCATTTTTTGCGGCGGGGAGCGTTCCTCGACAGAGGGTGCGCGTACCGGTAAAAGCGTAACCACAGAGGTCACAGGGGAACACCGGGGAAACCACAAACCGAACCTCTGCGTCCTCCGTGGTGATGAATTGGGGGCGCCGGTCTATGTGCGGAAACATGTGCGGAAACATGTGCGGAAACATGTGCGAAACTGAGGAGGGTTTTTCGCCGTGGTCACTTCATGGATAAACTACAAGAGCTCATCCCGCTGGCTTGGCAAAGACTCGGAGTTGCTTCCGCCACAGGCTTTTTGCCTCTGCTCTGCCTGTTTTCGTCGTTCAACGTTCAAGCCGCAAAGCCAGCATCACCGCCCACTTTTTATAAAGATGTGCTTCCAATTTTGCAGGATCATTGCCAAAGCTGCCATCGGCTCGGAGAAGCCGCCCCCATGCCACTGGTAACTTACGAGCAGACAAAGCCGTGGGCGCGGAAGATGGCATCTGCGGTTGAAATGAAGATGATGCCGCCGTGGTTCGCCGATCCTCGCTACGGGAAGTTTGCCAATGATGCCTCGTTGAGCTCTCAACAAATTGCGACGATTTCCGAGTGGGCAGAGGCTGGTGCGCCTGCGGGCGACACGAAAGATGCTCCACCGCCCCGGACGTGGGCCGGGGGATGGAACATTCCGCAGCCCGATGTGGTTGTGAAGATGCCCAAGCCGGTGGCGATACCCGCGGGCGGCGAAGTCGAGTACACCTACGAAATCGCGCCCACGCACTTTACCGAAGACCGATGGGTGCAGATGGTCGAAGTGCGGCCGTCGAGCGCCGAACACGTACACCATGCGGTGGTCTATATTCGGCCTCCGGATTCGGCGTGGCTGCGGCATGCGCCGGTGGGCGAGCCGTTCACGGCTTCGATGTTGAGCGATCCCGAGGAACGGCGCCAGGCGCATGAAACCACCAGCGACTTGCTGCTGGTGTACGCGCCGGGAAGCGCTCCCGACCAGTGGGCGGAGGGAACGGCGAAGTTCGTTCCGGCAGGATCGGATCTCGTTTTCCAGATGCATTACACGACGAATGGGAGCCCGGCAAGTGATGAAACCGCCGTGGGGATGGTCTTCGCCAAGAGTCAACCGAAACAGCGCGTGATCACCCTCCAGCTCAACAACCACGCCCTGCTGATTCCCCCGGGAGCGGAGGATTTCCGCGTGGAAGTCGAAGGCACGCTGCCGAACGACGCCACCCTGCTCAGCCTCTTCCCGCACATGCACTTGCGAGGCAAGCGCTTCGAATACGATATTGTGCATGACGATGGCAGCATCGAGACGCTGCTGCGAGTGAACTATCACTTTCACTGGCAACTCAGTTATAAACTGGCGGAGCCCAGGCTCCTGAAGGCTGGGACGCGGCTGCGGGCGGTGGCATGGTATGACAATTCGCGGAACAATCCGCATAATCCCGATCCGACGCAACTGGTGAAATGGGGCGACCAGACTTCCGATGAGATGATGGTTGGGTTCTTCGATGTAGCGGTTCCGGCCGGGATGGATAAGTGGCAATACTTTGTCCGGCATAGCGAAGCTGGGAAGAGCACGGAGACAGGGCAACACTAGTTGCCGAGCGTGCCCAATTTTTGTCAGACTGAATCAGGGCCATTCTTGAGCGCAACCTCAGTCCCTTCCACCATCGCTGAACAAAGCACGCCCACGCGGCACCACGCCGTTTCCTACGTGGTGCTGGCGCTCGTGTTTCTCGCGGTGTACGGCGGATCGCTTTTCTCACCCGCTCTGCTCGACGATGCGGACAGCACTCATGCGGAGGTGGCCCGCGAGATGTTTGTCACCGGTGACTATGTCACCCTGCATGTGAATGGCGTGCGTTATCTCGAAAAAGCTCCCCTGCCTTACTGGATGGTGGCGTTCAGCTATCGCCTCTTTGGCGTAAACGAATTCGCTACGCGCTTGCCAATGGCGCTGGCGGTGATGTTGCTCGGAATGCTGGGATTCTGCTGGGCACGGCGCGCCTTCGGCGAGCGGGCGGGAATTTACGGCGCGCTGTTCGTCTACACCTCCGCCGGGGTGTTCTTGTTCACGCGGATTCTGATTCCGGATGTGCTGCTGAGCCTGCTGATCGCCGCGTCGCTCTACTTCTTCCTGACTGCATTGGAACCGGGAGCGGCCACGTGGAGGTGGTACGCGGGTTACGCGGCGATGGCGCTGGGAGTGTTGACCAAAGGCTTAATCGCACTGGTGTTTCCGGGAGCGGCTGCGTTTCTGTTCCTGCTGGCTACCGGAGACTGGCGGCGATGGCGAGAATTCCGCCTCTTCTCCGGATCGCTTGTTTTTCTGGCGATCGCTGCGCCGTGGCACATTCTGGCGGCGTTGCGCAATCCCCCCGGCGCGGGACATCACGGCTTTCTCTGGTTTTATTTCGTGAATGAACACTTCTTGAGATTTCTGGGAAGGCGCTTTCCGCGCGATTACAACAAGCTTCCGGCAGCGCTCTATTGGACGCTGCATATGGTGTGGCTGTTTCCCTGGAGCTTCTACCTTCCTGCAGTCGTGCGCAGCGCGATCGAGGAGCGCAAAGCCGGACGACTTCGTTCGCAGCCAACCAACCAATCGGCGACGGCCGAGCGCCGGAGCGACTTCGGGGCCCGCACGTGGTTGCTGTGCTGGATTCTGGCCGGCGTGATTCTGATCTTCTTCGCGATCTCCACCAACCAGGAGTACTACACCTTTCCGGCGTACTTGCCGATTCTCATATTGCTGGCTGCCGGGTTAGCGCAGTGCGAGCGGGCGGAGCGCCAAAGTGGAGAGCGTACGGGTTGGCTGCGATCTTCTGCTGCCGCGCTGGCCGTGATCGGAATCGCGGCCAGCGCCGTTTTGATGGCGGGGCTGTGGCAGTCGCGAAACCTGCCTTTTGAAGCCGACATCGGGACCGTTCTGGCCAGGCATGACATGGAGACTGACACGCTCTCGACTTCGCACATGCTGGATTTGAGCTACGCGTCGTTCTCGGCGCTGAGGCTCCCGGCGGCGCTGGCAGCGGGAACCTTGCTGCTGGCGCCGTCGCTATCGCTGGTTCTGCGGCTGCGCCGGCGCCACTATCTTGCGACTTGGGCCCTGGCCGCTGGGATGGCGGTATTCCTGATCGCGGCGCACATTGCCCTGGGACGGTTTGGTCCGTATTTATCTTCCCGGGACTTGGCCCGTGAAATTGCGGCGCGTGCCCGGCCGGAAGATAAAGTCATGATCTATGGCGACCAGGCTTTCGGCTCGTCACTTTTGTTTTACCTGCGGAGGCCGATCGATCTGGTGGAGGGCCGGACGACTTCCATGTGGTTCGGATCGACATTTCCCGATGCGCCGAAAATCTACTTGAACGATGCGGACTTGCGGCGGGAGTGGTCGAGCGCGGGGCGGGTTTTTCTGTTTGTGCCGCCACATCAGAAGGCGCGGGTGGACGGGCTCCTGCCCGGAAAGTTCGTTGTCGCCGAGGTTTCGGGAAAATATGTATACAGCAATCAGCCGTGAACCGGCGGCGGAGATTGTAGACTTCTCAACTGAATCGTCACAAATAAAGTTAGGTTGGCGATTTCAAAAGGGGGATGCGATGGCGGGGAGGGTGCAAGCGTTCGTTCTCATGGTGATTGTGCTCCTGTTTGGGTTTGTGACCGGCGACACGATGGCGCAGTCCGGCGGCGCGACGGCCGCGACCAATACGCCCAAACTGGCGGAGGAACAGTTCAAGAACATTCAGGTGCTCAAGGGCGTTCCCGCAGATCAAGTGATTCCCGCGATGCAGTTCATCACCGCTTCGCTGGGCGTGGAGTGCGAATTCTGCCACGTGCAGGGCGCATTCGAAAAAGACGACAAGAAACCCAAGCCGACCGCCCGCAAGATGATGGAGATGATGTTCGCCATCAATAAAGAAAACTTCGATGGACATCGGGAGGTGACGTGCTATTCGTGTCATCGCGGGAGCACCGATCCGGTGAGCACGCCCATCGTGATGACCGAAGAACCGAAAGAAAGCATGCACATGGCGAAGCCCGAAGGCGCCGAGGCGGAAAAACCTGCCGGACCAACCCCCGTCCAGCTATTCGACAAATATCTACAGGCTGTGGGCGGGTCTGCCGCCGTCGACAAAATCACGAGTCGCGTGGAGAAGGGAACGATCGAGTTTGGCGGAAAATCGTTCCCCATCGATATCTATTCCAAAGATCCAGATAAGCGGGTTTCGTTTACGCACATGGCGGAGGGCGACAACGTGACCGCTTTCGACGGCCATGAAGGGTGGCTGGGCGCTCCGGGGCGTCCGGTGCGCGAGATGCATGGACCGGATCTCGACGGAGCGGCCCTCGACGCCGACTTGCACTTCGCCGCGCACCTGCAGCAGATGCTCAGCGCGGCCGAGTTACGCGGCCCAGAGAAGATCGGCGACCGCGACGCTTATCTGGTGGTCGGAAGCCGCGAGGGCAAGCCGCCTTTGCGGCTTTACTTCGATGAGCAATCCGGGCTGCTGGTGCGGCTGGTGCGCTATGGCGAGACGCCCCTCGGCCGCTTGCCGACTCAGATCGACTACTCCGACTACCGCGAGGAGAACGGAGTCAGGATTCCGCTGCGCTGGACTCTGGCCCGCGCCGGCGGAAAATTTACGATTCAGGTGAGCGACGTAAAGCAGAATGTTCCTGTGGATGACGTGAAATTTTCCAAGCCTCCGGAGCCGCCGCAGGAGCCAAAAGCGGCAAAATAAGTGTGCCCGCGCATGACCGCCGGTATTAACCGGTTGGATAATAATTCCTGATAGGAACGATAAATAGTTTCAATTTCCGGGGAAGCCGGGTGGGACGATACAGTGAGCGCGTGCCCTGTGCGTGGACGCGCTGGCAGCGGTGTGTTATGTATGGGCTTGGATGTGAAGGATGGAGACGGACAACATGACCAAAGTGGAAGCGATCATCCAAAACTCCAAGCTGGAAGCGGTGAAGAGCGCGTTGCAGGAAGTGGGCGTGGAAGGCATGACCGTGATCGAAGTGCGCGGCCACGGAAGGCAGAAGGGCCACACCGAGGTCTACCGCGGCCGCGAGTACAGCGTGGACCTGATCCCCAAGACCAAGCTGGAAGTGGTGATGCCAGATGCGCTGGTGGAAAAGGCCGTGCAGGCCATTCTGGGCGCCGCGCGCACGGGCAAGATTGGCGACGGGAAGATTTTTCTCTCGCGCGTGGACGATGCGATCCGCATTCGCAACGATGAGCGGGGCGAAGGGGCGCTGTAGAACCATGCATTCTTTCAACCGGCTCTCCCCCAATTGGCGTGCGGTACGAGCAGGACTGTTCCCTTGTCATGACGGCAGCGTCCTCCATCCTCGGTGAACTGCGCGAGTCTCTGGCCGAAGCCTCGGCGCAGATTCAGCGTGACTTCGAGGCCAGGGGAGACGGCCGGGCCGCCGTCGCGCAACGCACAAGGCTGATCGAAAATGTTCTGAAGCGGTTGTGGCGGGAGCTGATTGCGCCCGACGAACAGGATCCCCCGGATTTCGCCCTGGTGGCAACCGGAGGCTTCGGCCGGGCCTGGCTGTTTCCTTACTCCGATATTGATTTGCTCTTCCTCTGTGCCGACCCTCCCAGCGAAGAGAAATACAAGAATGTGATCCGCCGTTTCTCTCAGGAACTTTGGGATTTGAAGCTGCGGCTGAGTCCGGCGACGCGCACGCTGGCGGAATGCGACTGCTTCGATCCGAACAACACCGAGTTCACCATTTCTCTTCTCGATTGCCGGTTCCTGCAGGGAGATCGGGAACTGTTTGCCCGGCTGCACGACCGGGTGATCCCCAAGCTGGTGATGCGGGAATCGAAGTCGCTGCTGCAAGGGCTGGCCGAGGTCACGCGCGAGCGGCACGGGAAATTCGGCAATACGGTTTTCCACCTCGAGCCCAATATCAAGGAAGCCCCAGGCGGACTGCGCGACTACAACGTGACCTGCTGGCTGGCGCTGATCTCCGCCATGGACAAACTGCACGGCTGGCCGGACGCCAGTTCGCTGCGGGCTCCGGTGCGCAGGCAACTCGAGGCCGCGCTGGAATTCTTGATGTCCGTCCGGTGCTTTCTTCACTTCCGCCACGGACGCGACGACAATGCGCTGAGCTGGGAAGCGCAAGATGAGGCGGCGGAGAAGAAAATTGGAGCTGCGGATGCGCACGGCCTTCATCGCGTGGAATCTCGCCCGGGCGACGCTCTTGCGGCGGATAACGCGGTCGAGTTTGGCCCCGCCCACCTGACCGCGGCCGATTGGATGCGCATTTACTTCGGGCACGCCCGCGCCGTGCAGCGCACCATGAACCAGTTGCTGGAAGAAATTCCCGAGGCGTGGTCTTCGCTATACCGTCAATTCCAGAGCTGGCGGTCGCGGTTGTCGACGCCGGATTTTTCCGTGGTGGATGGTCTGATTTTTCTGCAGCAGCCCTCGTCGTTGCAGGATCCCGAAATGCTGCTGCGGCTGTTTCATTTCATGGCGCACCACGGCCTGAAATTGAGCACGACCACCGAATACCGCATCGAGCAGGCGCTGCCGGCGCTGGCTTCGACTCCGCCACGCGGGGCCGAACTGTGGCTTTACTTGCAGGAGACTCTTCTGCAGCCGCACGCCGCCGAGGCGCTGCGCGCCATGCATTCGCTGCGCCTGCTCACGTTGCTTTTGCCTGAGCTGAAGCCGATCGATTCGCTGGTCGTGCGCGATTTTTATCATCGCTTTACCGTGGACGAGCATTCCTTTCTTGCCATCGAGAGCTTGCACCGGCTCAAGCAATCGAAATCGGAATGGGACCAGCGCTACGCGGAGTTGCTGGGCGAGATCGAGAATCCCGAGCTGCTTTACCTGGCGTTGTTGTTGCACGACACGGGCAAGGGCGCGCCGGGCGGCAACCATGTGGAAGCGAGCCTGGAAATTGCCGGCCGCTGCCTCGACCGGCTGGACGTCGATCCGGACGAACGCGCGACCGTGCTGTTCCTGATCGCGAACCACCTGGAGATGTCGGCCGTGCTGCGGCGCGATATTTATAATCCGGAAACCGTGGCCGCGTTCGCCGAGAGAATCGGAACGCCGGAACGGCTGAAAATGCTTTGCCTGCTGACCCACGCCGATATTAAGGCCGTGAACCCCGAGGCATTGACGCCGTGGAAGGCGGAGAACGTCTGGCAGCTCTACATTTCTTCCGCAAACTATCTGAACCACAGCGCCGACCAGCGCGTGCACGCGGACGCGAACGACGAGAAGCTCGCCCGGCTGCGCAGCCTGGCTCCGGTTACAGGGGTCAAGTTCAAGGATTTCGTGGAAGGATTTCCGCAGCGTTATTTGCGCGTGCACTCCGCCGAGGAGGTGATGCGGCACATGGAAATGGCGGAGCAACTGGGCAGCCAGGGAGTGCAGGTCGATCTGAAGCGCGGGCGGCATTGGTATGAACTGAATCTTGTCACCAAAGACCGGCCGTCTTTGTTCGCCATGCTGACGGGAGTGCTGGCCGCGTGGGGCATGAACATCGTGAAGGCAAATGCCTTTTCCAACCAGGCGGGAACGGTGGTGGACACGCTCTATTTCACCGACCGCTTCCGCACGCTGGAGCTGAATCTCTCGGAGTGGCAGCGATTCCAGCGCAGCATCACCGATGTCCTGATGGGCGAAGCGGACCTGGATCGCATGCTGCGCGACCGGCAGCGCAGCGAGAAGAGCGCAATCGCAAAAGTGAAGGTCGAGACCAAGATCGAATTCGACGACACCTGCTCATCGACCAGCACCCTGCTGGAAGTGATCGCGCAGGACCGGCCGCGTCTGCTGCACCGCATCAGTTCTTGCCTGTCAGAGGAGAAATGCAACATTGAAATCGCGCTGATCGACACCGAAGGGCAGATGGCCATTGACGCCTTCTATCTGACCGCGGGGGGAAGAAAGCTTACGGCGGAGCACCAGAAGCGGGTGGAAAAAGCGTTGGCAGAAGAGTTGGGAGGCGAGTAAGTCCAATTCTGGCGCGTCCGGTGGTATTATCGCCTCCGACCAAAATGATTGCACGGCACTCTCTTCCGGCGATGCTTCTCGCACTTCTTCTTTCCCTGTGCTGTTTCTTTCTCCCCGCGGCGGGGCAATCCCAGCCAGCGTCGCAAGCGGTGGTGCTGCACGCGGCGCGTTTGCTCGACGTCAAGAACGGACGCCTGGTGAGGCCCGGCGAAGTTCTTGTGCAGGGCGACCGCATTGTCGAGGTCGGTCAAGCGGTTAAGCGCCCGGCGGGCGCGGAAGTCATCGATCTGGGCGATCGGACGCTGTTGCCCGGGCTGATCGATGCGCACATTCACCTGTTCCTGCATCCCGGCGCCGAAGATCTGCAAACCGTGCAGGAATCGGTGCCCCAGCGGACGATTGTTGCGACTTTGGCCGCGCGCGACGATTTGCTGGCGGGCTACACCGCCGAGCGCGACATGGGCACCGAAGGCGCCGGCTCGGCCGACACCGCCGTGCGCGACGCGATCGACTCAGGCCTGATTCCGGGGCCGCGGCTGCGCATCAGCGGCAACGCCATCAACATTCTCGGCGGCCATGAAGATGCCATCGGCTTCAACCCCGCGCAGCACGTGCTGCCCAACGCCGACTACGCCAACAACGCCGCCGAACTGGTGGCGGTGATGCGCCGGCAATTCAAGGAGGGCGCGGACTTCATCAAGATCTACGAGACCGGCGCCGATACGGTGCGCGACGGGAAATTCTCGACGGGTTACCAATACAGCGAAGCGGAGCTCGCTGCTGCCGTGCAGGAGGCCGCGCGCCTGGGCCGCCGCGTGGCGGTTCACGCCACCGGCGAACCCGGCACGCTGTTTGCCGCGCAGGCCGGGGTCGCGTCCATCGATCACGCCAACCAGCTCGGCGACGAAACCATGCGCCTGATGCGCGAAAAGCAAATTTTCGCCGTGCCCACGTTTACCATTTTCGAGTATTTCGCCGATCATGCGCCCACGCCCGCCCAGGCCGCACGCGAGCATCAGATGCTCGACTTGAAGGTGCAGGATTTCCGCAAGCAGGTTGCCGCCGGCGTGCCCATGGCCGCAGGCTCCGACGTGGGCCCGTTCCCTCACGGAACGCAGGCGCGGGAGCTTGTGCTGATGGCGCAATACGGCATGGCGCCGCTCGCCGTTCTGCAGGCGGACCTGCTAAACGGAGCCAAACTTCTGGGCTGGGAACGGCAAATCGGTCAACTGGAGCCGGG
>Ga0302324_100022743_pt1 | contig 12165 bp, 14 predicted proteins | sample Palsa_T0_1_FD_201949 | JGI IMG/M metagenome (GOLD analysis project Ga0302324, IMG submission 201949) | Peat permafrost microbial communities from Stordalen Mire near Abisko, Sweden - Palsa_T0_1 | ecosystem: Environmental > Terrestrial > Soil > Palsa > Peat permafrost | place: Sweden: Abisko...
ACGCTGGACGATCCGCAGATTCGCCAGTTGCTGTTGCTGGGCGCGCGGAATCGGGCCAACTCCACGGTGCATGATGACTCCGTAAACCTGCTGGCGCAGGAGTGCCGGGCTGGACACGAGTGCAATGGTGGACCGCTGCGGAACGCGCTGATGGTGGCGCTGCGCTACGACCGGGACGCACGGGTGCGGCGCAGAGCGCTGGAGGGCCTGGAGGCCTACATCCCTATCGACACGCGGGTGCGGGATGCGGTGCTGGAGGCGCTGCTGCACGATTCGGACGCCGATGTGCGGACGGCGGCGATTGGGTTGCTGGAGCCGGTGGATGCAGATTCGGCGGTGCAGGAAGTGCTGCAAACCGTGGCGAGCCGGGACCAGAATCCGCATATCCGAACCGTTTCGCGGCAATTCCTGGAACAGGTTTCGCAGGTTCAATAAGGACAACGGGCTTGCCACTTCCGTATCATGGTTGGCGGCAGCCGTCGGTTGACTTTGCGCAATACTCGTTCGTCAGACAATCGGGCAAGAACCGCAGCGGGCAGAGCCCGAGGTGGGCAGATTCGAGGCGCTGGTATGAACACTTTTCTGAGGTCAGGTGTGCAGTTGGTCCCGGTCGCGATAGCGGTCGCATGTTTCTCTCTGCCGTATGTGAGCCATGCACAACAGGGCTTGCTCGGAGCAGATGGTTATTCCGGGCTGGGTGCGCAACACGTCACGATTCCGGGCGATGATCCGGCGATGCTGAACCAGACTCAGCAGGGGTATTTGGGTTTGGGCATGCGCGACGTGGATACGGATCGCGCGGCGCAACTGAAGCTGAAAGCGGCGACGGGCGTTGAGGTTGTAACAGTGGATCACGATGCGCCGGCGTGCAAGGCGGGCGTGCGGATTCACGATGTGATCCTGAGCATGAACGGGCAGACCATCGTGGGGCAGGCGCAGTTGCAGCGGATGCTGCACGACACACCGGCGGGGCACACAGTGAGTCTGCTGATTAGCCGGGATGGACAGCAACAGACGCTTGCGGTGCAGCTGGCGGATCGGGCGACGCTTGAGGCCGATGCGTGGTCGCAACACACTCCGGTTCCGGACCCCGATGGCGATGCTGCGCTGCCTGCCGGGACAGGCGGGAGCTTCGGCAATGGAATTTTCTCGTCGCTGACTTCGAATCCGTTTTACACGGGGCTTGATCTGGACATGCTGGGACCGCAGCTGGCGAATTACTTTGGCGTGCATGACGGCCAGGGATTGCTGGTGCGGCGGGTGGACGACAACAGTCCGGCGGCGGTGGCGGGGCTTCGGGCCGGGGACGTGATCACGAAAGTGAACGGCCAGAATATTGCGACGACGAACCAGTGGGCTCACACCATTCACTCCAATCGCGGGAAGCCGCTGCAGTTGACGGTGATCCGCGAGAAGCATGAGGGCACGGTGAATATGGTGGCTGGGCGGCCGAAGAACAAGGGATAGCCGGGAGCCTGGAGCTGGGAGTCAAAAGGCAGCCGAAGGCAAATCCACCTGAAACACTTTTCCTCGAAAAGATTGTTTGAAATCCACCGGCGTGGGGCAGCGGGTTTTGGTAGACTTCGCGCGTGCCCCGGAACAGCTTGATTTTTGTCGTCTGCGCTTTTGGGTGCGGCCTGGCCGCGGCTCAGGTACCTTCGCTGAAGAGGGCGCCGATTCCTGAATACCAGGAAGCGACCTATCTGGGGACGACGAAGTGCCGACCCGATCCCACATTTGAATATTGCTCGAAGGCTTCGGATAAGTTCTATACGATCCTGCTGGGCGGGAAGCCTTACGTTCTGCGCTCGGGCGTGAGTGATTCGCAGTTGCTGGCGATGATCGTCGGCGCGGCGGTGGTGCCGGATGCTCATTCTCACGATGTCCCGAACAAGAATGTGCTGGCCGGGCTGACGCCGGAGACGGGCGTGCTGGTCCGGTTCCACGGCGGAGGGATCGACGTTCGGGCTTTAGCGTCGTCTTCCAGATCGCCGCGGTACATGGCCTCGCATTACACACTGGCTCCGACGCGGATGGATCGGCTGTATCACCGAAGTCCGGACGCGAATTAGATTCCGGTTCAGCTCTGGTGATTCCGTTTACCGGGCCCGGGCCCGATCAAATCCGTAATCGGATCGAGGCCTTGTCTGATTTCCACACGGCTTCGAGGGTAATCTCTGGACGAACTCCCTTTCGCCGTATCAAACCCGAGAGGGACGGGCCTCGCTCACTGGCAGCGAAAGATGTACAGGAATCGCATTGGAAAGGAGCAACTATGAGAAGGATCGCATCTTTGTTGATTTCGGTTGCGACGATGACTGGCGTTGCGGCCCTGATGTCCGCTGCATCCGGAAATGCCGATGAGGCGGCCGCGCCGTACGTCACAGAAAAGCCCGCTGGATACCGTGACTGGAAGTGGATCGCGTCGGCCCATGAAGAGGGCAACCTCAACAGTTTGGGAGCTGTCCTGGGCAACGCGGTGGCGATCAAGGCCTACCGGGCGGGGACGATCCCCTTTCCTGACGGCACGATCATTGCCGCTTTGCACTACAAGGCCGTTTCGTCGGAGGAGAACGACAAGATCTTTGGCCAGAAGCAATCGATCGTTCCTGGTCCGCCGACGAACGTTCAGTTTATGGTCAAGGACTCAAAAAAGTACGCCGCGACGGGAGGCTGGGGGTTCGGTCATTTCAACGCGGATGGGAAACCTGTGGACGCGGCGTTCATGAAACCCTGCTTTGCCTGCCACGCGCAGTTTAAGGCCCACGACCTTGTTTTCACGCAGTACGCACCCTGATGGATCATTCCCTGGATGGGAGACTCATCAGTGGCGGTAAGTCGCCTTATCGGATAGGGGCGTTCGAGGCATCCGAACAGGCTAAAGGCTCAATCCAGGGGACCTTTTAATTCATAGTTGTCGCGTCGGGTAGCCCCTTATGTTTCAATAGATAGAGACATGTCCCCGGCCCGCAAAATGACGCTGCCCCGCCGCCTGAAAGCCGCTTCGCGCAAGGTGCGGGAAATTTCGCTTGTGACCCACGCGCTGGGTTCGACGCGCCACGTTGTGATGGCGCAGATCGTACCGATGCGGCGGTGCAATCTTGCGTGCGCTTACTGCAATGAGTACGACGATGTTTCGAAGCCGGTGCCGATCGAGGAGATGGTCCGGCGGATCGATCACCTGGCGCGATTGGGGACGAGCATCATTACGATTTCGGGCGGTGAGCCGCTGCTGCACCCGGAACTGGATCAGGTTATCGCGCGCATCCGGCACCACGGGCGGATGGCGGGGATGATCACGAATGGGTACCTGCTGATGCCGGATCGGATCCAGCGGCTGAACAAGGCGGGGCTCGATCACCTGCAGATTTCGATCGACAACGTGCAGCCGGATGAGATTTCGAAGAAGAGCCTGAAGGTTCTGGACAAGAAGCTGGAGATGCTGTCGGAACACGCCGATTTTCACGTGAATATTAATTCTGTGGTGGGTGGCGGGATCAAGAATCCGGATGACGCGCTGGTGATTGGGCGGCGGGCGCTCGCGCTGGGATTCACTTCGACGATTGGGATTATTCACGACGGCACCGGACAGTTGAAACCGCTGGGCGACCATGAGAGAAAAGTCTGGTCGGAAATGCGGTCGTGGAAGAAGAAGAATTATTCGCGGTTCAATCATTTCCAGGTGAACATCGCGAACGGCGAGCCGAATGAGTGGCGGTGTAGGGCGGGGTCGCGGTTTTTGTATATCTGCGAGAACGGCTTGGTGCATTACTGCTCGCAGCAGCGCGGGTATCCTGGCGTGCCGCTGGCGGAATATAACAAGGATGATTTGAAGCGGGAGTTTTTGACGGAGAAGGGATGCGCTCCGAATTGCACGGTGAGTTGCGTGCACCAGATTTCGTTTATCGATTACTGGAGAGCGCCGCAGCGGCCTGCTCCGCCTTCGGCCGCTAATGCTGAGGGTTTGGTGAATATTCACCTGTAGGGCTTCACGAACCTTACTGGGCCGGCGACCACGCATAGATCGGCATCACGTTTCTGAATTGTTTGGTGACTCTCCCCGTACTGATCTCGACCATATCTGCGTCCATGTGGCCAGCCTCATCTCGGAGCCACTGAATGAGAACCTTCCGGGAATCCGGCGACCAGACTGGCAGCCATGAGGCGTCTCGTTTGGTAATCACTCTCTCGCCGGTACCATCCGGATGGATCAGCGTCACCCGATCGGCGGCGTTGGAGTACGAACCACTCTTGGCGTTTACTCGGACAGAGGAATAGCCATAGAACGCGATCCATTCTCCCGAGGGCGACCAGGACGGCATCACGCCGTCGTCGATCTTCGTGACGGCTCCGCTTTCGAGGTTGAGGATGAAAACTGAATTCAAGGAAACGGTGACTCCCTCGACTATCTTCATATGCGCTCGGTCGAACGCCAGCCTCCGACCATCCGGGGACCAACAAAAGTGAGCGCCGCCAATGGAGTATTCCCTCTGCACCACCGCCTTCCCAGCTTTCAAATCGAGCACCTGCAGCAACTGTCCTTTCCGGGGCAAGGCCACCGTGGTACCGTCGGGGGAAGCCGCGAGTTGAATACCCCGGTTTCCGAAAACATAGTCGGGGTGGTCCGTCCATCGCCTGTCTTCTCGGGACCAGACAGAAAGAATGATGTCGGGCTGCGTCCCCCATTGGCGCGGTAGTGCAGCAAATCCTGGGGAGTCGGTGCCAACGTAGCGCCCCGAGACGACAAGGCGACCGTCCGCCGACATGCTGGGAACAATATTGCCGTTGCCCCATCCGTTGCCTTCAATCTGAAGAGTTTGATCTCCGGTCGTGAGAAAAAGGCTTGAGGGTGGATAGCCAGCCAACAACACGGCTCCCGCCATTCGGGGAAGGTGATCTTTCTCTGCAATCGCGGGAGATATCGCAAAGACAAGAACTAATACGCCAACTATCGAAAAGAAGCGTTCCGTCTTCGCATTGCGTACCTTCACTTTCCTATCACGCCAATGGTTTTTAGCCAGGTTGTGGCTAAGTCTGGCCAGTGCGTTACTGGCAGATCTGTGGGGCGGAGGCCGTAGCCGTGGCCTCCTTTGGTGAAGACGTGGAGTTCGGCGGGGACGCCGGCTTTCTTCAACTCCATGAAGTACTGGAGCACGTTCTCAACGTGGACGGGATCGTTCTCGGCCTGGACCAGGAAAGTGGACGGCGTGGCGGCGGTGACTGGGATGTCGGGGTTGAATTCGAAGTTCTTTTCGGCGATGGAGAGGTAGCCTGGATAGATGACGAATTCGAAGTCTGGCTTGCAGCTTTGCTGGTCGGCTGCGTCGATGGCCGGGTAGAGGCGCTGGTCGAAATGCGTGCTGAGCGCGACGGCGAGGTGGGCTCCGGCTGAGAATCCGAGGACGCCGATGCGCTGCGGGTCGATGTTCCACTCGGCTGCATGCTGGCGGGCGATGCCGACGGCACGCTGCGCATCCTGCAGGGCGGCGGAGGATTTTGGATAGGGACCGGTGTCGGGAACGCGGTACTTGACGAGCAGGCAGTTGACGCCGATTCCATTGAGCCAGTCGCAGACCTCGGTGCCTTCGAGGTCCATGGCGAGGATCGAATAGCCTCCGCCAGGGAAGACGACCACCGCTGCGCCGGTGTTGTTCGCCTTCGGCGCGAGATAGAGCGTGAGGGTGGGAACGGTGACGTTGCCGAGGCGCACGATGGGGCGTCCGGCGATGAGCGGCAGCTGCGGGGTGGTCGTATCGTGCTCGGGACCGGGCGGCGGCGAGGGCGTTGCGCCGGGTCGGGCGGCTGACGTCAATGGCGTTGGCGCGCCGTTAGGCCAGAGGGTGACGGTTGCGTGTGCGGCGGACGGGGGCCGGCCGGATTGCGCGGCGGCGAGCGGGGCAATAGAGAACGGGACCATCAGTAGCAGGATGAAAGCAGAACAACGCATGGCCGGAAAAACCTCACCGGCCATATTACAAGCGGTCAGCCGGTGAAGCGATTAGCGAAAAAGCGACCAGCTAGCTCACTGGGGCTTGTCGAGCGGGTTCGGCTGCTGGTCCGGCGTTGAATTGTTCTGCTGTTGTTGGTTGGAACCTTGTCCATTTTGCGGCTGGGAGCTGTTGTCCGATGTGGATTGTGCATTGCCGCTTTTGCTGCCGGCTTGCTGGGTGTTCTGGCTGGAAGGCTGGCTCGAAGGCTGACCTGAAGTAGAAGTCTGAGTTCCCTGCGCCTGGGTTGGCTTGGCGGAAACCGTGGGCGTGTAGCCTGGGTCGCCGGGTCGTTGCAGATCGGGCGGCATATTCACTGGCGCCATGACTGGGTGCGGGTTGTCCTTGTCGTTATCGGCGGGCAGCTGCTCGCCGGGCTTGCGCAGCGTGGGCGCGGCTCGGGGCGCGTTCTCCGCGGTACGATCGGCATCGGTGGCGTCGCCGAGTTTTACTTCATGCTGATTTTTCGCGACGACGGGAAGGGTGCCGAAGTAGTCGCCCATCTCATTTTCGGTGCGCTCGACCATGGGCTCGCCGACTTTAGCGAGCTGGATGCGGGTGACGTAGCTGCCCTGGAAGTAGACGAACTCGACGGGCTGCGGCGCTTCGCCGTAGATCCAAATCTCAACGGGTTTGTCTTCGTCGGTCTCGCGGATTTTGCGGGTGGGCTGGCTCTTGGAATAGATAACCAGGTCGCGATCCATGCCGACGAGGATGCGATGCTCTTCAACGGCTTTGCGCAGGAAGGGGGGTAGCGATTCGGCGAAGGCCTCGGCGGGGGACTTCACGCCGAAGTCGATCATAGGCTTGAGGAGCGCTTCGAGCTGCTCTCCGTTGAGGTCGGGAACATTCTCTTCAAAGACGAGCGTGATCCGCGCGCCGGTTGGCGGCGCGCCGCTATCCTGCGCCAACGGGATCTCCGCCGCGCCCGCGCCGATGGCAATATGCCGCAGATATTTATGTTTGTGCTCCGGGCCGCCGTTGAGGTCGAGCTCGATACTCTTCTCGCGGAACCTGATATCGGTGACGACGACACGATCGCCGGCTTTGGCCGCCATGCCCTTCTGGTGCAGCACGTCGACGTATTTTTCGCCGGTGGGATCCATGTGCCCGTTGGCGTGGAGGTTGAGGTTCGCGATGGGCAGCGGACGCATGGCGAATCCCTGCTCAGCCTGCATGAAGCGGACGAGTCCTTCGCGGCCGACGGAGGTGATGGCCATCTCGGAGTACTTCACATGGGTGGGGGGAAACTCGGTGTAGTGCTTCTCGACGTGTTCCGCTTCGACGGTGAAGACCTGGGCTTGAAGGGGTACGGCCGCAATGAGGGGTAGCGCGCAAAACGCCGCCAAGAGGGGAGGAGAAACGGCACGGTTAGATCTGGGCATGAGGCCGCCTTCGCGTGGGAGCCAGACTTCACCAGCATGGCCCTGTTTGAAAGAAAATTCAAGGGCAAACGCGGGTCCATAGCCACTGCGAGCCCGTGGGAGGTGCGCTTGCATGACCTGTTTGGAGCGTATCACCGGGATTTCGTTGCCGTGGTCCTGGTTTGGCGCAGATTGTCGTGCTGGTAGTTGCCTGTTGCAGAGAATTCGTTACCGACGAGAGTTTCGTCCACCCACGTCTCAACATCGAGACGTGGGGCACCCATTCTTCGGGCAGTGGTAACGAAATCCGATGCGACAGGCCACATAGTTGCGAGTTCAGAGGCATCGAGGTGGTCCATGCCTGCCGCGAGACAGCATTTGCTTCCCAGGGCGTTTGCCCCTACAGTTCTTTCCATGACTCCGAACGACCGCCGCAGCTTTCTGAAACGGACCGCCGCTCTTGCAGGCGCGTTCTCCGTGAACAGCCTTTTCCGCCAGGCGCACGCAGCCGACTTCAACGCAGCGTCGCACGCGGTGCGCGATCTGGTTCCCGCCGAGGTGGCGCAGAATGAGGATTATTGGAGCGTGATCCAGCGCGGGTACTCGGTGAACCCGGACATCATCAACCTGAACAACGGCGGGGTTTCGCCGGCGCCGATCGTGGTGCAGGAGGCGGTGGAGCGGTACAACCAGCTTTCGAACGAGGGGCCTTCGTACTACATGTGGCAAATCCTCGACCAAGGGCGCGAGCCGCTGCGCGAGAAGCTGGCCAATCTTGCGGGCGCGAAGACTGGGGAGATTGCGATCGATCGCAATTCGACGGAGGCGTTGAACACCATCATTTATGGTTTGCCGCTGAAGGCCGGTGACGAAGTGATCGGCACGAAGCAGGATTATCCGAACATGATTCAGGCTTATCGGCAGCGGGCCGAGCGTGACGGGATCGTCTACAAGCAGATCAGTTTCGACTTCCCGATCGAAGACGATGCGGTGATCGTGAAGGCCTACGAAGAGGCGATCACGCCGCGGACCAAAATTATCCATGTGACGCACATGGTGAACTGGGTGGGGCAGACGATGCCCGTGCGGAAGATCGCCGATATGGCGCACGCGCATAACATCGAGGTGGTTTGCGATGGGGCGCATTCGTTTGGATTGCTGGACTTCAAGGTTCCCGACCTGCACTGCGACTACTTCGGCACGAGCCTGCATAAGTTCCTTTCCGCTCCGATTGGGACGGGGATGATGTGGGTGACCCAGGACAAGATCGAGAAGATCTGGCCGCTGACTTGTAACTCCACGCCGCACTCAGCGGATATTCGGAAGTTCGAGACACTCGGTACGCGCAGTTTCCCGCTGGAGCAAGGGATCGGGGAAGCGGTCAACTTCCACGAGGCGATCGGGAGCAAGCGCAAGGAGCAACGCATCGGCTATCTAAAGAACTACTGGGCCAGCCGGGTGCAGACGATGCCCAAGGTGAAGCTACATACCTCGCTGAATTTGAACTACTCGTGCGCGATCTGCGGGGTCTCGGTGGACGGCATGACGCCGCAGCAACTGGCGGGCGCTTTGTTCGACAAGTACAAGATTCATACTGTCGGCATTGTGTGGGAGAACATTAGCTGTGTTCGAGTTACTCCACATGTTTACACGACTATTCCTGACTTAGACAAGTTTGTTCGAGCTATCGGCGAGTTATCGCTGGCGTAGCAGGGTACGGGGTACAGGGTACAGGGTACGGGGTACGGGGTACAGGGTACAGGGTACAGGGTACAGGGTACAGGGTACAGGGTACAGGGTACAGGGTACAGGGTACAGGGTACAGGGTACAGCGAAGATGCTCCGGCGACCGATCGCCATTACCGTTCTTAGTTGGATCTATATTGTTGTTGGAGTCGCTGGGCTCGCTGTTCACGGCCGGGAGTCCTTTCGCTCGCCGCACTCCGAGGACATATGGGTCCTGGTTCTGGAGCTGCTTGCTGTTGTGGCGGGCGTGTTTATGCTGCGTGGACATAACTGGGCGCGGTGGCTGACCGTAATCTGGATCGGTTTTCATGTCGTGATCAGCGTGCTGAACGGATACCAGCAAGTGCTGTTTCACGGGATCATCTTTATCGGCATTGCGATCCTCCTGTTCCGCGCCGATGCGCGGGCCTGGTTCGGCCGCACGGAGAGGCGGGCCGTTTAGACAGCTTGCGGGAAAAAGTCCTTATAGATAGAAAAACCATACCTCGGCGGCTAAAGCCGAACTCATTCTGCAGTTCTTACGGCACAGCTAGAGCTGTGCCCCTTCAAAGCTTTTGAGTCTTTCCGCAGGCTGTAGAGTTGTGGTCTCCCACCCTTTCCGCCGACTATTGCGGAAAGGATGGGGAACCCGGGATCCTACGATGAACCTTCGGGAATTCGTCGATACTTCGGGCGAGCAGCCGGTGCGCGGGTTTCTTCATACGCCCGCGGTGGCGGGTTCTGCGTGCCTGATCCTTACACACGGCGCTGGCGCTAACTGCCAAACCCCGCTGCTGGTGGCGCTGGCCGATGCGTTCGCCGCGGCGGGATTCACGGTGCTGCGGTGCGATCTGCCGTTTCGGCAGGCGAAGCCGTCGGGGCCGCCGATGCGGAGTGCGGAGCGGGACCAGGCTGGGCTGCGCGCGGCGGTGGCGGCTATGCGGCGGGAGATGGGTGCGGGTCGCATCTTTCTTGGCGGGCATTCGTACGGAGGACGCATGGCTTCGATCCTGGCGGCGGATGAACCGGGCCTGGTTGATGCATTGCTGCTCCTTTCCTATCCGCTGCACCCGCCGCGAGCGCCCGAGCAGATGCGGACACAGCACTTCGCTCGACTGGAGACGCCGGCGCTGTTCGTCTCCGGGGTTCGCGATGGGTTCGGCACCATTGCTGAGCTGGAAGGTGCGCTGCGGCTGATCCCGGCGCGCACTGAGCTGTTGCCGGTAGAGGGCGCTGGGCACGAACTGATCGGCAAGCGGAATCGTGACGCGCTGCCGCAGCAGGTGGTTGAGGCGTTTCGGGCCTTTATGGGGAGCGAGTGTAGTGTTTCTGAGGTTCGTTGAATCCAAGAGGTTCGAAGAACATCCTCGAGGGCTAAAGCCCAAGTTTTTTCCTGCCATTTACGGCACGACTGAAGTCGTGCCCTGTTACAAAACCAAAGAAGATTTCTTTAACGAACTTCAGACTCATGGCACTGTCGTGGGTCCGGGCAATTTGCCAGAACACTGCAGCACTCTTCCATTGTTAACTGATCGAATAACACCCTTCGTAATAACACCGTCGGGCGATGTCGCTGCGCTTGCACTCTTCCGTATGCTCTAAATCGACAGTTCTGACCTGCCTGGGCGCAGCACGAATCGCGTTCTGCTGTTTGCACGACGATTCTGCTTTGGCTTTCCCCAGGCTCCTGATGAAAGCCGAACCGCTGATCCAGAAACTATTCGCTATCGAGCGCGCCATCGGCATTGCCGCGCCGGGAGTCCTGCGTGCTATGGTGATCGACGCGCAGGAAACCGCTCTGCGCATGGACCTTGACAGCCTGCAGGAAATCGATGCGATCCGGCTGCGATTGGGCGCCGATCAGGAGACAGATCTGCGCGCGTCCGAGGTTCCCGACGAGGAGTCTGGTTTTCCGCGCAGCGCATAGGCATGTGTGAAGTTTTGCAGGTGTTGTAAAGCGGGCCCTGTTCCTCAGGTTCCGTTCTCCTGGACGCCGTTCCCACTCCCCAGTGGGGCGGCGTTCTAATTGATGAGGAATTTCTCCGAAGTGCCGAACTCCTTGAAGATCGAGGAGGACGAGGGCCGTCAGCTTTCCATGCGCTGGCGGAGCGATTCGTTTTCGATGAGGATGTCGATCATCTGCTGCTCGATCTGGAGGATGCTTTCTTCGGCTTCAAAGACCATGCCGCGGATGCGGGCGGGGTCGACTTTGCCGATGGCCTGCTCGATTTCGAGTAATTGCGCAATGAGGTGGGCGGTATTCATCTGGATATTGCTCCTTACGGCAGCGTTCTGGTTAGTTTGCCTTTCGTGGCTGAGAGTGGCTGTGACTGGAATCACCGGCGTGGACGGGGGTACCCCTAGGGGATGGTTTCCGGCAGGGCTTTGTTTTGAAAAAGGCGAAGGGTCTGCCATGTCCGAGCAGACCCTTCGCAAAGGAAGACCGGATACCCCTATCCGGTCTTCGACCCAACTTTCCCAAGGAGGGAGCAGACAAAGGAAAAAGCCCACCACGTGGGGTAAGTGCCCTGGTGTGCGCCGATGTGGATTTGGAGGGCGCCGTTTTCAGTGGTGCAGGTGAAGGCAATACGGAGGAAATTCCCCTGACGGTACGCCTGGGTTTTGCCGTCGTCGAGGTAGAGGCTACCGGAGCAGGTTCGATTTTCGCCGGGGTCGCCGGTATAGACGCGGAGTTCGAGCGGGCCAGTGGGTGTCTCGTTGGTGTTCTGGACGAGAGGCTGCATGGGGAGGATGGTTCCACCGCGGACGAAGACGGGGAGTGTGGCTAAGTCGGGGTGTTCGGGCACAGTAAGCAGGGCGGAGGCGGGCATAGGCTGCGGGACTTTCTCGCCGGTCCAGAAGTTGTACCAATCGCGCGAGGGGAGGGTAACGGGATAGGGTTCGACTTCATCGACGAAGGGCGGCGGTGCGATGAGGAGGTCGGGGCCGAGGAGGAACTCGGCGGAGGAGGCAGGGTCGATATCGAGGGGATGGCGGTCGGGCGCGGCGTTGGGGAATTCGAGGAAGAGCGGGCGGACGAGGGGAAGGCCGGTGCGCGAGGCTTCGTCGGCGAGGGTGTAGAGGTAGGG
>Ga0302324_100022744_pt1 | contig 12165 bp, 6 predicted proteins | sample Palsa_T0_1_FD_201949 | JGI IMG/M metagenome (GOLD analysis project Ga0302324, IMG submission 201949) | Peat permafrost microbial communities from Stordalen Mire near Abisko, Sweden - Palsa_T0_1 | ecosystem: Environmental > Terrestrial > Soil > Palsa > Peat permafrost | place: Sweden: Abisko...
GTACGGCCAGGTGATCGGCTTCGCGCAGGCCGGTATCGCGGCGGGTGAGCACGTCCACCTGCACAACCTGGAGTACCGCGAGTTTGAGCGGGTGTACGAGTTCTGCTCGGACGCGGTGCCGCAGAGCGTGCTTCCGGAGGCAGCGCAGGCCACGTTCCAGGGATACGTCCGGTCGGACGGCAGCGTCGGGACGCGGAACTTCCTGGGCATCCTCACCACGGTCAACTGCTCGGCCACGGCGGCCCGCCAGATCGCGAACCGGATGCGGTACGCCGGGCTCCTGGACGACTACGAAAACGTCGACGGCGTGGTCGCGCTGACCCACGGCCTGGGCTGCGGGATGGCCCCGTCCGGGGAAGGCATCGACGTGCTGCGCCGGGTCATGCGCGGCTATCTGGCCCACCCAAACTTCGCGGGGTTCCTGATCCTGGGCCTGGGCTGTGAGGACAACCAGGTCAAGGCGCTCACCGAGGGCCTGCAGCTCCGGGCGGACCTGCAGGTCAGCACCGGCACGATCCAGGAGATCGGCGGCACGAAGAAGACGGTCGCCGCGGGCATCGAGCGGCTGACCGCGATGCTGCCGGCGGCAGACAAGGCCAGCCGGGAGACCGTACCGGCGAGCAGGCTGGTACTGGGCACCAACTGCGGCGGCTCGGACTCCTACTCGGGCCTGACCGCGAACCCGGCGCTCGGCAACGCGGTGGACCGGCTGGTCGCCCAGGGCGGTACCGGGATCGTGGGTGAGACCCCGGAGATCTACGGCGCAGAGCACCTGCTGACCCGGCGGGCCGCGACCGAGGCGGTGGGCCGGAAGCTGCTGCAGCGGATCGCGTGGTGGCACGAGTACACACAGAAGAACGGGGCGTGGTCCAGGTTCAGCCAGATCCTGCGCCCCGGCTCCAGGGGCTCTGGACATACCAAGCACCGGATTTCTGAACCGTCATCAGGCGCCGTCTGCTGGGACTGATGCGTTAGCGGTCGGGTTGCCGCCAGCTCAGGTCACATCATCACGGGAAATCGATCGGGTAATATCAACCTGTCAAAGTAGTTTCAATTCGGTCAAACAATTTGCTAGATTTTGCACGGCGGGATGTTCAGGAAGCATTTCGTCCAGCCTGCGAAGCATCGCCGACCACGGCTTGATATGCTGATACTGGCCGAATGTATCAATAAGGTTGATCAATTCGATGCGGGCCCGCTTGTCCATTTGCAATTGATCTGACACTACTGTGGGCAGATGCCCGTAGACAGATCGACGGAAGTCCGGATCGCGCATGCCGGGGATAACGAGCAGGGCGTCGACGAGGCGGGCGGAATCAGGAGCAGGCTGCTCGGAGGCACTTCCGTCCGGCACAGCAACTGCAGCCCCATGACCAACTCCATCATCATGGCCTAGTGACCGCGTAGGATCGGCAAGCGGGCTGCCGTCAGCCGAATGACCCACGTCGTCGCCCTCTCTGTCAGGATGAGATTTTCGGGGAACACGTCTGACTAGCCACCCGATCATGGGAGCCACGATCGCGGCACCGACTCCACTGAAGACCCATGTGTACCAGGGCACGCTATCATTGTGGCTCATTCGTCTACTCGCCACACTGAACCCCCGGTATGTGACTGCTGCGAGTGCAGAAACCGGAGAGAAATAATTTTGACAAGCTTGCCGCTGCTAGCGTGGCCCACTTCGCACATTCGGCACAAGGCTGGTTCGCGGATGTCGACTTACACGGTAGATCTTCCGTAACATCGATGGAACTTCTATTATCAGAGCATCATGGAGTCGTGGACCCGGCGAGATTCGCATAGTTCGGCGGTGGACAGTGATCCAGACCTTGTGTCAGGTGATCTTGAATCAGACCTAATTGACCTGGCCGGATGTTCGCTCGCCGATCTCCGCGTGCAGGACGATGAGGCGCTTGCCTCCTCCCTGGACCAGCTTCTCCAGCAGGTAGACCGGCCGCGCGGTAACTTCGGCGGCAGCGATCCGCCGGGCCGTGCCGATTGAGGAAGTTGCGGTGCCGGGCGGTAAATCTGCTGGGTCATATCCACCCTGTCATGTCGTTCTCCCAGAGAATTTCGACGACCTGGCTGCGGGCGGCGGCGGTCCGAAAGTGCTTGACGTCCTGGCGTCTGGCGAGCGGAGCCGCCGTCTGATGCTGCTGCGGGCGATGCTCGACGGCGCTGCGAAAGAAGCAAACGCGTGCGGTCCGCTGCCTAGCGTCGAAACCGCGTGGAACATGCTTATCGCGGTGCAGAATCGGGCACCCGCAGAGTTTGATAAACTCCTGATGCACCCGCAGACGGGAATGTGGTTGGCGCACAGCCTCAGGCGGCTGCATAGGGTGACAGAATCCCCAGCCGTGCCGCTCTGGGTTGATATTGGTTACCTATACAACATCGTACTGGCCGTGGCCGCTCGAGCGGGCATCGAGATGCTGGTTACGGTGCCGCACCGTGGCGGCACCGTCATGATTCCCACGCTTGGTATGGCTCGCTTCGGCCAAGGCATGGCCTGCGGCGTCGTGCAGGCGTCCGTGAACTCCGGCCATATGTGCCTGAGAACCGCGCATGATGTGGTCAATGTCCGCCTGCCGGGGACTGCCGACAGCGACGGTTGGTGGACCCTACGCAGGATCGGCTCCCAGTCTGGAGAGAACGAGGTAGTTGTCTGGCTGGACGACATTGATCCGTATCGCGAAATCGGCGAGCCCGTTCCCCCGGAACGACTTTCCCATGCACAGACGAGGCAATGGCGGCATCTGCTTAACGGTGCCTACGAAATCCTGACACGCGATAATCCGCGACTGGCCTCAGCCGTGGCCATGGGGCTGACCTCAGTGGTACCGCTTCCACCGTCACCGGATTTGGTGCGCAGCGCATCTTCGGGGGATTCATCTGGCAGCGCGCTTATATCGATGCCCCCCGACCCAACCGCACTCGCGGTGACATTGGTGCATGAATTTCAGCACATCAAGCTCGGCGGGCTGCTGCACTTGCTGAAGCTGTGCAGGGATGACAGTTCGCCCCGGCTCTACGCCCCATGGCGTGATGACCCTCGGCCGCTGAGCGGTCTGCTGCAGGGAGTTTATGCGTTCTTGGGCGTCACCGAATTCTGGCGGCTGCACCGCAGCTCGTGTAGTTCCGCGAGACAGCGGGCATTTGCGGAGTTTGAGTTCGCATTGTGGCGTGAACAGACCTGGCACGCGCTACAGAGCCTGCACGCAGACGCAGGCCTGACTAAACTTGGCCGCCGGTTCGCTGCAGGCATGGCCACCACGATGCGGAGATGGTGGGTTGAAGCAGTAGACCAGCACATAGCCGCTGCGGCGCAACTTGCGGTGCAGGACCATCGGGCGGGATGGCGGGTCAGGCACTTGCAAACCGACTCTGCTTATATCGCCAAATTGGCCCGCGATTTCAGCCAAGGACATACGGCCCGGATCGATGACTGGCCCACCCCCCGCATGGTCCCTGACCTTGGCGTGTCTTGGACCCATCAGCGAATAGCTCTAGCTCGGCTCCGGCTGACCGCTCCGGACGAGTTTCACAGACTGTCCAGCAGGAATGCGGCTCACCATGGCCATCATCCGGGTGACGTGGCGTTGGTGTCGGGCAATTACCGGATTGCGGCTAATGCTTATGCCCGACAGCTAGCTGCCGATCCCGATCAGCCTGATGCCTGGGTCGGTCTCGCGCTGGCCGTCTCGGCTGAGAATCGTGGTGGACGATCACTACTCGAATGTCCCGAGTTGATGCCAGCGCTGCACCGTAAACTTCGCTCCAGCCACGGGCGCGGGTCGCGCGCGGACCAGGCGATACCTGACCCGCGCGCTATCGCGGAGTGGCTCTGCGGTATCAGCTTATCGGCGTTCGCTTGCAGGTCAACCGCTTACAATGGCATTGGAGCAATGTCGGCCTCCGCACGGAAGCCCCTAGTCGCGGCAATGGTGGCAGGATGTGAATCGCCCAATACATGTCGCAGTCTGTCAATTGTTTCAGCCCGCAACATATCGCCTTCGCTGGTCCTCCCCGTAGCGCGGTAATCGAATGCCACGTTGAGCGCGCAGGCCAGCGTTGAAGGGTGTTCGTCACCGAAAATCCCGCGCAACCGCTCCAGCGTGTCGGTGTCCTGGCGCAGAGCCTCGCCAAAATTCTGCAGGGCATAATTGTCGCTGGCGAAGTTCGTTGCGCAGGTGAGCGTAAGGGGGTGATCTGCGCCGAGCGTCTCGCAGAAAACCGGAAGCGTCACCGCGTTGTTCCGATAGGCGGCATCCACCTCGCCAAGCAGCCGCAAGGTTACGGCAAGGTTGGCCCGCACAGACAGGGTATAAGGATGACGGTCGCCAAGTGTGTGCGCGTACCTGGTGAATGCCTGCTCGCCTAGAGCCTTCGATCCTTCGAGGTCACCGGTTTGGCGAAGGTCGACGGCCAGATTGGTGACCGCGGCCAGCGTGTCCGGATATGTGTCACCATAACGGGAATTAAACCGACTGACTGTTTCCTCGGATAGAGTGCGCGCTCCCTCATGGTCGCCAGCCCGGCGCCTGCACACCGCCAGGTTCTGCGCGAATCGGATGCTCAAAGGATTGCCGGCGCTAAATAGTTGCACCGCACGCGCATATGTCGCCTCTTGCTGGTCGCGTGCTCCGATATAGTTCCCCCACTCGCGCTGATCGATCGCCAGTCCGTTAAGGGTATTGAGCGTCTGCGAATCATCCTCGCCGAGCACAATAGCGCGGCGTTCCGAGGTCTCCTGGTCAAGCTCAAGTGCGGCCCGATAGTCCCCAACGAGACGCAGGCTCACCCCAACGTTGTGGGCGGCGAGCAGAGTGGCAGGATCGTCGTCACCGAAGGCGCGCCTAGACCGGTCCAGTACCCGCTGGTCGCTGTCTCGTGCAGCAGCGAAGTCGCCCCTTGTTCGCATGTCGATGCCCACCTGGAGCATTACGTCAAGCGTGGCCTCGTCATCTTCGCCCGCCGTTCGCATATAGGTATCGAGCAGTTGTTGATCAAGGTCCGCTGCTTCCTCGTAGTTGCCCATGACCCGCGTTATGAACGCGAGGAACCGGCGGACCGTCAGTGTCTCGGCGTCTTCTTCGCCAAACCGCGCCATCCAGCTGCTCGTTACGCGCCGAGCTAGTCCAAGGCAGCCCTCGTGGTCGCCCCAGTAGTACAAAAACCTAATCATGCCGGTAAGCAGTTGCCGGGCCCAGGAATCTCCGCAATCGATAATGCCGGACATATTGACATGCGGAAGCAGCTGTGAGTAGCGGGGCCATTGATCGCTCGACCCAGGGCTGTCCGGGTTTGCGTTAGCCAGCAGCACGTGCGCGCCATGGCGCATCTCCGCCTGGAGATCCGCCGGCATCCGGCCGATCAGTGCCGCCTGCACCAGTCGGTGCAACTGGATGGTGTTGTTCCGGTGGTCAATTTTGGCCAGGGCGTACTTATTGATGTCCCGGATGGCGCGGCTGAGCATGATCGGATCCAGCAGCGCCTCGTTGAGCTCGTGCGTCAATTCCACATTGCGGGACCCGCGGAACAAGCCTCGAGGAATCGGCTCCGGTGCCATGAACGCGCAGATCTGCAGCAGCTGGACCGCTGCTTTGTTGTCTTTTGCCAAGCGGTCAAGCGACACGTTCCATGCCGCAGCGACCGATTGCGGATAGTCTGGCGACACGGCGACATCAAGCAGTTCGGTACGCTTCTGCTCGATGAGCGACAGGTATTCGTCCGCCGCCATACCGGTCGACGCTCGCCAGGAGGCTGCTTGCTCGATGGCCAGCGGAAGGTCCCCCAGTGCCTCGGCGAGACGATCGGCTTCTCCGCTGGACAGGTCCGGGTTCCGGCGGCGGAGTAGTGCCTTACTTTCCTCCCGCCGGAATATGTCCACGGACAAAGTATTGGCGGCGACCGCGTCCCACTCCGGATTACGCGATGTGACGAGAATCTTGCCTGTCCCCGCAGTCGGGAAGAACGGGCGGACGGTGAAGATGTCCTCGGCGTTGTCGAATACGAGTAGCCAGTTCTGATACGGCTTGCCCGAGCGAAGCGCCTCACGCACTGCCGGCACCGCCGTGTTGGCCTCCGTGCCCACGTCCAGGCCCAGCCTCTGGGCGAGAGCGGCAAGCGCGGTTAGAATCTGACCCGGCTGCTCGGCCGGGACCCACCAGATGACTTCATAGTCAGCGGCGTGGCGGTGGACGTATTCGATTGCTATCTGTGATTTTCCCACTCCACCCATGCCATGCAGAGCATTGGGGAGGACTGCGGCCGTCGCGGTTCTCTGGAGCTGCTGGTGCAACTGCGTGAGCAGATCGTCGCGCCCGGTGAAATTTGGATTCTTTGGCGGCACATCCCAGACCGGGACGGGTTGCGTTCCTACATAGCCCCGGCCGCTGTAGCCACCTTTCCCGCCGGTAACGCTCGTCTGGTCGGCCTTGGCGCTTGGCACCGCCTGCTCCAGCTCCATCGTCGCGGTCGCAGTTCCGTTCGGCTCGTCGGCGGTCAGGCGCGGGTCCGAATTGCCTGAATGCATATAGACGCCTATCTCATCCGTTATTTCGTCATCTAGGGTCGATGGCACTGACTCTGCAGCCGTTATTCCTGACCGTTGGCCAGGGTGAGGAGGTACAGCGCCAGCCGCGTCATCCGGCTCACGCATGATTTCTGGTGCCGCCATTGCATGATCGAGACTAGCTACTGCATGGCCAATTCGCCGCGCTCGGCTCGCATAAGGACCTGAGAGGGCGCGCATCACCGCGAGTTCCACCCGTACGAACGGCAGCGTCTCGGGCGTCACCGGCGGATCCGGCACCTGGTCAGGGGCGAGCAGCGCGCCACGCGTGGCCTGCGCCTCGGGCATCAATTCTGCATAGTGGTCGGCAGCGGCTGCGAATGCACGGGCAGTTTCGGCTCTAGCAGCTCCGGCGAGGAGCATCTCCCGGGCACCGTCGATGAAATCCAGCGGGACGATGGGCGGGCTGTCACCAGCCGACTGACGGCCAGCCGAGCGGATCAGGCCGCTCAGCAAGATCTCGGCGAGATGCACCGGTTTCGACTCAGGCATTAGCTCGTCCTGCACCGCATCGATGAGGCCTGGCTCCAATGGAGCAGCGGCCAGATGGGTGGCAAGCCGAACGGCAGTCGGCGATGCGTTAGCGCGGAAATTCAGCACCTGCTCCCGTCCAGTAAACGGCATTTCCGCCCGTGTCTCTCGGGACTGCGGTGGTGCCTCGGCCGGTGACGTGCTGGTCAGCAGGACCAACGCGTCACCCCACCCCGTACTCTGGTCGGCGACCAAGCGTGCCCACCAGCCCAGCCAATCGCTGTCCAGTTCCAGCACGGGAATGGGGATGGCCACGGACCAGTCGTCAGGTAGCGGGTCAAGGGCTCCGCGTCGACCGACGGGCGCGCTCACCACAAAACGCCGGTTGGCTGCGGCGGGCCCAGGGGAGCGCAGCCGGACTCGTCGAGGACTGACCGCAGTCCGATGCCAGGACTGCTGAGGCAGCAAGTGGATCACGGCAACGGACGCAGACTGACCCCAAAGCGCAAGCGTGCGTTGCGCTGCGCCAGTTCGCCAAGCCGGTCCTAGACCATCGGTGAGCATCAGGATCGCCCGTCGTCCCGCTGGGCTCAGCAGTTCGGCAGGGTTACTTATACCTAGGCCGCCCTCCTGGCCGCGCAGTATCACCCGTGGCATCTGCTCTGAGTCGTCGTCCTTGGGATGAAGAGCGAGGACCCGAAGCCGCACGTCCCTGAAGGCACCCAGTCGGCCGAGCAGCGTACTGAACTGAGCGACCGAACGCCGCCACGCTGACATGGACGGCCCCTCGTCTACGACCAGGATCAGGTCCAGCCATCGGGTGGCTGCCGGTTTCGTATATGGCAGCCACAAGCCATCCTCGGCCGCGCGCTGTGCTGTCAGCTCTTCGTCCAGTTCGGTCTCCCATCGCGAGGGAGTCGCCCGCTTGAGCGGACGCAGGGCGCGGGAGATCGCGGCGCTATCCGGCAAGACCAACGGCCGATGGGATTTCGTTCGTCGCGACTGCTCCCAGGCAGAGGAGCGCACCCAGTCCGAGCCGTCGGCGGAAACGCCGGGCTCACGGCAGATGTTGGCATCGCGGCCCAGACTACCGCCCTGGAAACTCACGGCACCGCTGCTCATGGCCCGCGAATCGCCGTTACCCGGAGGATCATCCGAGACGGGCTCGCCGCCCAGCGGGAATCCGTCCCCCGGCCCTGCCGAGAGACCCTCGCGGCTCGTCGGGGTGCCGTCGCCAGCTGATCGGGATCGGTCGCTTGCGGCGAGACGTACAGCAGCCAACCAGAGTGCATCGGCGAGTTCCTGCCAAGCCAGATCCGCGGTACGGAAGACTGGGCCGGCGGGGTCGCCAGTGAGTCCCTGCCGGTCCTGATCACGCCCTCTTGGCCCCATCACGCACCCGCCGTAAGTTCCTGCCACAAGGCATCGCGCAGCCGCGACCAGGACTCGTCGGCAGAAAAGGCCCCGGATGACGTCAGGTGCACTGCGTTGAGCAGCTGGTCAGCAGCCAGGCGCGCATCACGGCTGCGGTCGAGGAAGGATCGGACGAGCTCCCCATGATCTCCGCTGCTGCCAAAGTGCGCGGCAACGATGGCCGCGAGCTGTTCTTCGCGCAACGGAGCGATCTCGACGCGCAAACACCGCCGCAGGAAGGCGGGTGGAAATTCACGTTCTCCATTGCTCGTGATGACAATAAAGGGAAATGCGCGGCAACGCACGCGGCCTTCAACAATCGTGGCTACCTGGTGAGGATCATCGGTAAAAACAGAGACCTCGCGGTCCCGGTCGCGGAGCCGGACCAGTTCGGGAACCTCAAATTCTCCGTCCTCGAAAACGTGCAAAAGATCATTAGGCAAGTCGATGTCGCTCTTGTCCAGCTCGTCAATAAGCAAAACTCGTGGCAGCTCGTATGCCAACAGCGCGGTGCCGAGCGGCCCAAGCCGGACGAAGTTTCCGATACCGGTCGCCGGGTCGCGTGCTGCTGTCGCCTGCACCCGGCCGATCGCATCGTAGCCGTACAGCCCTGATCGCAACGTACTGTGACTGGTAATCGCCCACGACAGCACCCGCCCGAGTCTCAGCTCTCTGGCCACACGATAGGCCAGGGATGATTTCCCGGTGCCAGGAGCGCCCGTCACGAGCAGCGGCCGGCGCAGCAGTAGTGCCGCGTTGGTCACATCGACTTCATGTTGATCCGCACGGAACAGGGCACGGCCAGCCGAGCCCAGGCGGCGATTCGTGTCAGCGCTCTCCGGTGGTGGCGGCGACTGAACGGGGCGACCGTCGAAACGCCGCCAACTGGGCGGTTCAGGCAGCTCGCGAGCAAGGTTGAGCTCATCGCGTGGTTGGCCAACGCCCGTGTAAACCCACCAGGCCGGAACCGCTGGAGTCGGCGTCTGGTCGTTCGGCGGCATACTGCTACTCATGGCCAGATTTTCTCTCGTGGCTGTCTGGATTCAGCGGGGCGTATGGCCAGACGTCGACCAACCGGTCTGGATCATCCCAGAGCACTGCCAGGTGACGTCCGAGGTGTTTAGTATTGTCCGCGTCCACCGAGACCGCAGCCTCCTTACGCAATTTTTGTACTCGATCTATTAGCCCCGACGGCGCACCATCGACGAGTTCGTCAACGACGCCCTCGAAGTTATCGGCACGCCGTTCACGCCTGTCCCAGAGCACTACCGGAATGCCGGCTAGCAGCGCCATCCATAGCTGAGTTGCCTTGGTCCCTGGTGCCGAGGCAGGCGGCTCGTTCAGCACCACCACAGAGAGGCTCTCGTCCGAATGCAGCTGGGCATTCCAGACACTAATGTCATCACTGCTCAGCATCCAGTGGGCGCGTAGCGAAGGCGCGGCTGCCATCGCTTCCCATCGATTTCGCCAGAATCGGTGGTAGTTAAGCGTCCGCATCCGTTCCAGGCTTCGTACGACAACAGGATAATCCAGGCATAGCGGCACTCCTCCGCTGCTGCGCGCGCCGGTCAGCCACCAGTCCACCGCTTCGTTTAGCAGTGGTGTAGGCAGAACAAACTCAACCACTACCCGCCCGGAACGCTTACTCCATATGGTTTCGGCGTGGCTGATCAGCCCCTCGACTGCGCTCTCCGCACTTTCCAGTGTGACGATCTGGTCTTCACCACGATCCGGCTGCCACGGCCCAGGACGGTGTTGTATCCAGTGCGACATAACATAGCGCCTGGAATCGATTCCGTATTCTGCAAACTGCACGACCAGGCACGGCGGCACCGACGGAGCAAGCGACGTGGCCTCAGCTTGCACACGCAACGCGGCTAGTTCGCTGGTAAGCCCGAGCCGCTCGGCCTGGACCTCGTTCCACTGTCGCAACTCCGGAGCCGGGCTCCCCATGAGGTGTGCGGCCACGTATTCGACCAGAGCCAGCGTCGGTGGCACTCCGTCCGCACGCGCATTGAGCCCGGCGAGATGATCAAAGGCCGCACCCAACGTTCGGACGGGGACCGATAGTACCGACGCAGTTCCGTCGGTGGCGGCGTACCAGAGAGCCCGGATGTCAAGATGCTCCACCTGGCTGAGTAGATTGAGGATCTGGCGTCGGTCGTCCCGCGGCATTGTCTCCAGCACGTCGAAGGACCGGATCAACTCGACCACTTCGATAGTGACACGCTGCTCCGGCGCGAACAATTCCAGCGTACTGACCAGGCAGTGCAGGCCGCGCGGGTGGCTCAGGCAAGCACGGACGATCTCTATTACGTGAATCCGGGTACTCGAGTTATCCGGAATCTCGGGAAGATCCCCACATGCCGCGGCCAGCTCCCGGACGAACGACTGCCGATCACGCTGAGCCGTCATGAATGACAGCCGGCACACGGCGTCTACCAGGGTGCGCTGCATGTCCGGCCCGCGATCCCTGGCTGTGACTTCCTGCACCAATCCTCCCAGGACGGCCGCTTGCGTCATAAGATTTAACACTTCAGTACGCTTTGCGCTCGACGGGCCGGGCTGACATGGCCAGCAGGAATCCTACAGTTCCTAAGGCCTAGCTTAGTGCTAGGGTTTCCTAAACTACGCATCGTTGTAACGGTTTTCCCTGCACTAGTCACTGCTTCCTCATATGTTACGCCGAAGAACCATTGAAGCGTTGGGCGTGATGTGAAATTAGATTGACTAGAGGAACTCTTAAAGTACTGGTTTCATTGTTACTCTAGTTACTCCCGTGATTGCAGTGATAGTTGAGCATCGTAAATGGCGCTCCAGCTATGCCACCAATATGCGGCCAGAGATGCGGCCGGCATATTGGCCTCACGATTTATGCATCTTTGCAGCTGAACCATTACTGCGCTAGATGCTGCATCGTAAATGAGCATACTTTTTTTCTGCTGCCACCATATATAAGATCAGCCTGTCAGTCGCCGTCCCGGTATACATCCGGGCCACCCCCGCCGACATCCAGCCCTTCTTCATGAATCCCGTCTGGTAAACCGCCGGCACCGCGCCCGGATCCCCCAGGCTCCGCACCACGTACCGGCGTCCCGCGTCCCGGCAGGCGTCCTCAGTCAGGGCCGGGGCGACGAATCGCATGAAGCAGGGCGCGAAGCCGCGGGCCCCGGTCGGCCCGGTGACCGGTCCATCAGTGGCCATGACCGGAGTCTGACAGCCGCGCGCCGAGCCCGCCACAAAGGCGGCGAACGATTCCTGGCACAGCTCACGGACCTGACGTAGGCCCCAGGCGTAACGCTTCGGGCTATCCTGGCGCGCTGGCCCGCCGGGTATGCCCGTTTGATCTTGGTGCGGTGGGTATGCCCCGGTGACCGGCCCGGCTCCGCCTCAGGACCTTCTGGAGGCGCCGTAGCCCATGAGGGCGGCGATCATGAGGGCGCTGCGGGGCGCGTACGGGATGCGCCACAGGCCGCCGGGCGCGGCCGCGTAGGCCTCGTCCTGCCAGGGATGCTCGTGCGCCGGGCTGCCGCTGTGCAGGTCATGCACGAGCAGCGCCGCCATCAGCACCCCGGTGGTGGCGGGCTCGAAGGCCTGGACGCCGAAGTGATGCGCGCCCGCGTACGCCGCCGCCAGGGCCCGGTTCTTCAGCACCGACCGGGTGCGCGTCGGCGGGGCGACGTTCAGCGAGACGGTGGCCCCGTCCT
>Ga0302324_100022746_pt1 | contig 12164 bp, 10 predicted proteins | sample Palsa_T0_1_FD_201949 | JGI IMG/M metagenome (GOLD analysis project Ga0302324, IMG submission 201949) | Peat permafrost microbial communities from Stordalen Mire near Abisko, Sweden - Palsa_T0_1 | ecosystem: Environmental > Terrestrial > Soil > Palsa > Peat permafrost | place: Sweden: Abisko...
TCGCGCGGCGACCTCGGGTGCGTCGGCGAAGAATGCCCGCGCCTCGGTCACCGTGAGATCGAGCACCTGCGCGATGCTGCAGCGGCGACCGTCGGCACCTTCGTGACGGATCTCGAGGACCTCCTCGCGATAGCGTGTGCCGTTGCAGTCGGCGCAGCGCAGGTACACGTCGGAGAGAAACTGCATTTCCACGTGCTCGAAGCCGTTGCCGCTGCAGCTCGGGCAGCGACCGTTGCCGGAATTGAAGCTGAAGGTGCCGGGGGTGTACTTGCGCTCCTGGGCTGCGGGCTCCGCGGCGAACAGCGCGCGGATCGCATCGAAGGCGCCGACGTAGCTGGCGGGATTGGAGCGCGTGGTGCGTCCGATGGCGTTCTGATCCACCATCACCACATCGTCGATGAGCTCCGCCCCGGTGAGCGCTGAGAACTGGCCCGGCGCCTCGGTGGGCCGGCCGCGGTACTTGAGGAGTGCCGGATGCAGCACGTCCTCGACGAGCGTGGACTTGCCGGACCCCGATACGCCGGTCACGCACACCAGGCGCTTGAGCGGAATGCGCACGTCGAGGTTCTTGAGGTTGTGCTCGGTGGCCCCCTTGAGCTCCAGCCAGCGATTCGAGCGCGCCTCCGCCACGACCTCCTCGTGCGAGTGCGTGAGGCTGCGCACACTCTCGTGCGGCTGCGGCGCGACGAGGCGCTTGCCCGCCAGGTACTGCCCGGTGAGTGAGGCGCTGGTGCGGATGCTCGCGGGGCTGCCGAAGAACACCACCTCACCGCCGCGCTCGCCGGCTCCGGGACCCAGGTCGAGGATCCGGTCCGCTTCCAGCATGATCTGCGGATCGTGCTCGACCACCAGCAGCGAGTTGCCGGCATCGCGCAGGCGCTTCATGACGCCGATGACGCGTTGCATGTCGCGCGGGTGCAGGCCGATCGAGGGCTCATCGAGCACGAACAGCGTGTTGACGAGCGAGGTGCCGAGCGCGGTGGTGAGGTTGATGCGCTGCACCTCCCCGCCCGAGAGCGTGCGTGACTGGCGGTCGAGCGTGAGATAGCCGAGTCCGACATCGACCAGGTAGCGGAAGCGCCCGCGGATCTCCGTCAGCAACAGCTCGGTGGCCTCATCGAGCGGGCGCGGCAGCTCAAGTGCGCGGAAGAACTCGTAGCTGCGCTCGAGCGGCAGCAGCACGACATCGTGAATCGAAAGTCCCGGCAGCTGTGCGAGCGTTTGCGCGTCCCACTCTGCCGCGTGGGGGCGGAAGGCCGGCGCGCCTGAGAGCGCGGTGGCGGCGAGCTCGCCGCTGCCGATGCGCCACAGCAGTCCTTGCGTCTTCAGGCGCGCACCGTCGCAGGCCTCGCAGGGCGTGTAGGCGCGGTAGCGCGACAACAGCACGCGCACGTGCATCTTGTAGGCGCGCGTCTCGAGCCAGGCGAAGAAGCGCTTGGCTCCATACCACACCTTCTTGCTCCACGGGCCTTCGCCCTCGATGACCCACTTGCGCGCTTCCGCGGACAGCTCGCGCCAGGGCGTATCGAGCGCAATGCCGCGCAGCTTCGCGAACTTCTGCAGGTCCTGCTGGCATTCGACATAGGACTTCGTCTGCCACGGCTTGATCGCCCCGCCGCGCAGCGTGCGCGTCTCGTCCGGTATCACCAGGCCGTAGTCGATGCCGATGGTGCGGCCGAAGCCGCGGCAGGTGTCGCAGGCACCCAGCGGTGAGTTGAACGAGAACTGACTTGGGGTGGGAGCCTGGTAGGGCAGATCACAGTCCGCGCAGTGCAGCTCGCTCGAGAAGCGCCAGGTCTGCTGGTGCTGCGGCGGCTCGCCCTCATCGAGCAGCTGTATGTTGATCCGGCCCCGACCGACGCGCAGCGCCGCCTCGAGCGACTCGAGCACGCGGGCGCGCTCGGTGTTGCCGAAGCGCACACGGTCCTGCACGACCTCGAGCGTCACCGCCGGGGCGGTCTGCGCGGCGCGGCCGCGCTTCTTCAGGCGCCGGGCGGCGGGCTCTGGAGCGCGCGGGGCACTCGGTGCGCCGGGAGAATCGAACAGCCGGGTGTAGCCCTGCCGGGCGAGCAGCTCCTGCACCTCCGCGACGCTGAAGTTGGCCGGCACCGGCACCGGGAACGTCACGAGCAGCCGCGGGTCTCCGATAGCCGCGGCGCGTGCGCGCACCTCATCGTAGATGCTCTCGGCCGTGTCGCGTCGCACCGGCTTCGCGCAGCGCTGGCAGTAGAGCACGGCGGCGCGCGCGAACAGCAGCTTCAGATGATCGTTGAGCTCGGTCATGGTGCCCACGGTCGAGCGCGAGGTGCGCACCGGGTTGGTCTGGTCGATGGCGATGGCCGGCGGAATGCCCGCGATCGAATCAACCTGGGGCTTGTCCATACGGTCGAGGAACTGCCGAGCATAGGGTGAGAAGGTCTCGACGTAGCGCCGCTGGCCTTCCGCGTACAGCGTGTCGAACACCAGCGAGGACTTGCCCGAGCCGGAAACACCGGTGACCACGATCAGCTCGTTCAGCGGGATGTCCAGATCGAGGTTCTTGAGGTTGTTCTGGCGCGCGCCACGCACGCGGATGGCATCGCCGGAGGCGTCGGTCATTTCCTCACCGTCAGGCTGGTATCACTGGGTACTGGAGGCAGGCGGGCGCAAGCACCTGAAAGTGTAAAGGATCCGATGAGGTGCTGCGTCGTGTGCGCCAGCCGCACAGGCCCAAGTATGGGGGCGGCGTTGCGCAGTGCAATCCAGTACCGGCTGGCCCGGTCTACTGTACGGACTGTCGCCCGCGTTACAATTCGGGACGCCCGAGTGTCCCAGTCAATAGAGAGAAGGAGAATGTCGAATGAGATCAAGAGTAATGTCCAGTGTCGCAATGGCGGCTGCCGCCGCGGTCCTGTTCTCGGCCGTGCCGGTCACCACCGTCAGAGCCGACGCAGCAAAAACAAAGTGTGAGGGCGTCAACGCCTGCAAAGGTCAGTCGTCTTGCAAGGGCGCCAACAACGCCTGCAAGGGACAGAACTCCTGCAAGGGCCAGGGGTTCAAGATGATGAGCAAGGCGGACTGCGATGCCGCGAAAGCCAAGGCCGGCAAGTAATGATCGCAGCGCGGGCCGGGGCTGACAGCCCCGGCCCGCCTTTTCGCGCATGCTGAAATATCCCGCCCTCGGTTTCGGACTCGGGTTGCGCGTCGATCACTACGAGGCAATCCTCTCCGGCAATCCGCCCATCGACTGGTTCGAGGTGCTCACCGAGAACTACCTGGTGCCCGGTGGCAAGCCGCTGAACTATCTGATGCGCATCCGTGCGCGCTATCCGGTGGTGATGCACGGGGTGTCACTCTCGATCGGCAGCACCGCGCCGCTCGATCTGGAGTACCTGCGCCAGGTGAAGGCGCTGGCGGAGCGCGTGCAGCCGGCGTGGATCTCCGATCATCTGTGCTGGACCGGGGTCGCCGGCCGCAACACGCATGACCTGCTGCCGCTGCCATACACCGAGGAGGCGCTTGCGAACGTCGTGGAGCGCGTGCGCACGGTGCAGGACATTCTCGGGCGGCGCATCCTGCTCGAGAACGTCTCCAGCTACGTTGCCTTCCGCGATTCACATCTGACGGAGTGGCAGTTCCTCGCCGAGATTGCCGAGCGCGCCGACTGCCTGATCCTGCTCGACGTCAACAACATCTACGTGAGTGCCGTGAACCACGAGTTCGAGGCGCTCGAGTATCTGAACGCGATACCTGCCGCGCGCGTGCAGCAGATCCACCTCGCCGGGCACGAGAACCACGGCGACTACCTGGTGGACACGCATGATCACCCCGTCCCCGACCCGGTATGGGAGCTGTACGAGGCCGCCGTGCGCCGCTGCGGGGCGGTCTCGACCATGATCGAGCGCGATGATCACATCCCGCCGCTCGAGGAGCTGTGCGCAGAACTTGCGCGGGCACGAGCGCTATGCGCGCGCACACTCGGGGCCGATGCGGCTCCCCCTGCCGCGCAGGTTGAGTCGCAGACGCGGCCCTGCGCAGGCGCCCCCCTGCGCCCCGCCGCCGCGGATGTCTCGTGAGCGCGCTCTCGCGATTGCAGGGGGATTTCCAGCACTACCTGCTGCGCGGTGAGGCCTGCGCGCTGGAGCAACAGGTCGTGGGCACCGCGCGTGTGCCGGTGGCCACGCGCATCGGGATCTACGGCGGGGCTTACGTGAGCCGCCTGGCGGAGGCGCTCGGCAGCAACTTCCCGGCGCTCGCAAAGCTGCTCGGCGCGGAGGATTTCCACACGCTCGCCTGCGCCTACGTGCGCGCGCATGATTCGGGTTTCTTCTCGATCCGCTGTTACGGCGATGAGCTCGAGCAGTTCCTCGCCACGCACGCGGACTACGCCGAGATCCCGGTGCTCGCCGAGCTGGCGCGTTGGGAGTGGGCCATGACTTCGGTGTTCGATGCGGCCGATGCGATCGCCTTAGGTCCCGAGGCGCTCACGCGCGTCGCGCCCGAGGAATGGGCGCAGTTGCGCTTCCAGTGGCACCCGAGCGTCACGCGGGTCGAGCTCAACTGGAACGTGCCGCAGCTGTGGCAGGCGCTCACCGAGGACGCCGAGCAGCCGACGCTCGACTTCAGCGAGCCGGCACAGCCCTGGCTCCTGTGGCGCGAGGAGCTGACGACTTATTTCCGCTCGCTGCCGAGAACCGAGGCTGCAGCGCTCGATGCCGCGCGCGCGGGCTGGCCGTTCGGGGAGCTGTGCGAGCTGTTGTGCGAGGAGCTTGGCGCGAGCGTAGCTGCGGCGCAGGCGGCAGCGCTCCTGCGCGGCTGGGTGCAATCCGGGCTCATCGTCGGCGCGCAGCCGCGCTGCTGAGGGCCACGGCGCGGCGCAAAGCCCCGGCAGGGCCCGCGGGTGCGCGTACAATCGCTCCGGCGTTTCCCGCCAGGATCTGCGATGAACCTTTCGACCCACGGCAACGTGCTGCAGATGATCGGCAACACGCCGCTCATGGCGGTGAGCCGTCTGGACACCGGCCCGTGCGAGCTGTTCCTGAAGCTCGAGAACCAGAATCCCGGCGGCTCGATCAAGGACCGGGTCGGGCTGTACCTCATCGAAGCGGCCGAGCGTGCCGGGAATCTCAAGCCCGGCGGCACACTGATCGAAGCCACAGCGGGCAACACGGGTCTGGGGCTTGCGCTGGTCGCAGCGCAGAAGGGCTACCGTCTGCTCCTGGTCATTCCCGACAAGATGAGCCAGGAGAAGATCTTCCACCTGAAGGCGATGGGCGCTGATGTCGTGATGACGCGCTCGGATGTGAGCAAGGGGCACCCGGAGTACTACCGCGACGTCGCCGAGCGACTCGCGCACGAGATGCCCGACTCGTACTTCGTGAACCAGTTCGGCAATCCCGCCAACGCCCAGGCACACGAGGAGACCACCGCGCCGGAGATCTGGGAGCAGACCGCACACCGGCTCGACACCGTAGTGTGCGGGGCCGGCACCGGCGGCACGCTCGCCGGCCTCACGCATTATTTCGCGCGCACCGCGGCGCACGTGGACATGGTGCTGGCTGACCCCGCAGGCTCGGGACTCGCCCACTTCGCCACCACCGGGAGCCTGCCTGCGAAGATGACACCGTGGCTGGTGGAGGGGATCGGCGGGGACTCGGTGCCACCGGTCGCGGATTTCTCGCGCGTCACTTCAGCCTACAGCATCCCCGACGCCGAGGCGTTTCGCACCTGCCGGGAGCTGCTGGCGCGCGAGGGCATCATCGCCGGCACCTCGACCGGGACGCTCCTGGCGGCGGCGCTGCGCTACTGCCGCGAGCAGAAGAAACCGAAGCGCGTCGTGAGCTTCGTATGCGACAGCGGCAACAAGTACCTCTCGAAGGTCTACAACGACTACTGGATGCTGGACCAGGGATTCCTCGAGCGCGAGCACCGCGGCGACCTGCGCGATCTGATCGCGCGCCCGCACTCCGAGCACGCCGCCGTGACGGTAAACTCCACCGAGACGGTGATGGCGGCCTACCGGCGCATGAAGCTCTACGACGTATCGCAGGTGCCGGTGATGCAGGAGGGCCGCATCATCGGTATCGTCGACGAGGAGGACATTCTGGTCGAGGTGGTCGCCAATCCCGAGCACTTCAACGAGCCGGTGACGCGCGCCATGGCGAGTCACCTGGTGACGGTGTCGGCGGATGCGCCGGTGACGCAGCTGATGGAGATCTTCAAGCACGGCATGGTGGCGATCGTCATGCAGGGGGGCGAGTTCCAGGGACTCATCACGCGCATCGACCTGCTCAACTGGCTGCGCCGCAGGTTGTGAGGATGCAACGCCCATGAGCGATGAGGATCTCGCACAACGCTTCGCCACCCGCGTCATCCACGGTGGCCAGCACCCCGACCCGCTGACCGGTGCGGTAATGCCGCCGATCTACGCGACCTCCACCTACGTGCAGTCGAGCCCCGGGGTGCACCAGGGCTACGACTACTCGCGCACCCGCAATCCCACGCGCGATGCGCTGCAGGCGGCGGTGGCGAATCTCGAGGGCGGCGCGGCCGGGTTCGCGTTCGCCTCGGGGATGGCAGCGAGCGCAACACTGCTCGAGCTGCTGGATGCCGGCTCGCACATCGTCGCCATGCACGACCTGTACGGGGGCAGCTACCGGCTGCTCGAGAACGTACGCAAGCGCTCGGCCGGCCACAGCGTGTCGTTCGTGGACCTCTCGAAGCACGGAGCACTTGAAGCGGCGCTGCGCGCCGACACGCGCATGGTGTGGGTAGAGACCCCGACCAACCCGCTGCTTAAGCTCGTGGACCTGAGCGCGACCGCGCGCGTCGCGCACCAGCGCGGAGTGCTCACCGTGTGCGACAACACCTTCGCCACGCCGTTCCTGCAGCGCCCGCTCGAGCACGGGTTCGACATCGTGGTGCACTCGACCACGAAGTATCTCAACGGACACTCCGATGCGATCGGCGGTGCGGCCGTGGTGCGCCAGGGATCGGATCTCACCGAGCGCATCGCCTACCTGCAGAACGCGGTCGGCGGCGTGCCCGGCCCGTTCGACTCCTTCCTCACCCTGCGGGGCATCAAGACACTTGCGCTGCGCATGGAGCGGCACTGCGCCAACGCGCTCGCCGTCGCGCAGTTCCTGGAGCAGCACCCGCAGGTCGAGCGCGTGTACTACCCGGGACTGGCGAGCCATCCGCAGCACGCGCTTGCGCGGCGCCAGCTGGTGGGCGGCTTCGGCGGGATCGTCACCGCGGTACTGCGCGGCGGAGGGCAAGCCGCGCGGCGCACGCTCGAGCGCTGCCGGCTGTTCGCGCTTGCCGAGAGTTTGGGCGGCGTCGAGAGCCTCATCGAGCACCCGGCCAGCATGACGCATGCCTCGCTCCCGGCGGAGCTACGAGCCTCGCTCGGCATCAGCGACGGCCTCGTACGGCTGTCGGTAGGGGTGGAGGATGTCGAGGACCTGCTCGCGGAGCTGCGCGCGGCGCTTAGCTGAAGTCACGCCATTCGCGCGGGCTTCGCCTTCAGGGGCGCAGACCCGCCTCGCTGGTCAGGTACACCGCGTAGGTGCCGAGCCAGTGCCCGCCTTCGTAGTGTTCACCGGTCACCGCCGGGAGCGATTGCGCCGCGTGCTCGGCTGCGCTCGAGAGCAACAAGGCAATCCGTGGATCCTGCGGCGGGAGCCGGTGCGCGATGCCCTGGAGCATCCAGGCGCGGCTCAGATTCAAGCCATCGAGGTGCGCAAGCTTCGGATCCGCACGATCGGTGATGACGGCCGGTGCGAGCCACGCGGGCGCGGCGGAGGCGCGCGGGATCTGCGGCAGGAAGTCCGACAACCAGGCCGCGAACGGCTGCGGCGCGAGCACGCGCCGCATGAAGTCCGCTTCCGCGAGGCACGGCGATAGGAAGTCCTCGCCCGAGGGCTCGTAGGCGAGCGGGCAGCTGCGGTCGTGCAGATAGAAACGCTGCGCGGCGTCCTTGAGAAGCTCGCGCATCTGCCTGTGCAGGTCGCCCGTGTGTGCGTCCGGGGGGCTCATCGCCCAGTCCCACATGAGCCCGAACGAGAACGCCGTCTGATCGTGCTCGCCGATGCGGATCGGATAGTGAAGCTTCGGCAACCAGCTGATCAGATGCGCGGCACTTTCCTTCTCCAGCGGCTCGAGCGTGAGCGCCCAGCGCTGCATGTCCGGATCGCGCGAGGTATGTAGCTCCTGTGCCAGGCGCAGTAGCCACGCAAGTCCGTACGGGCGCTCGAACGAGGTGCGCCCCGTGCCGGAGAGATAGGCGAGTTCACCGGCGATGTTCTCGGGCGTGAAGCTGCGCGCGAGCTGCGTGCGCGCCTGGGATGCAAACGGCGCGTGCGCGAACAGCTTCATTAGCCGCACCAGCAGCCAGTGTCCGTGAACGTCGGAGTGCCAGTCGAGGCAGCCGTAGAAGGCGGGCGTCAACTCGTGCGGCGTACGCGCATCGGCCGCACTGTTGAGCGTCAGGCTCATGTGGTTCGGGTACTCCTGGTGCAGGCACTTCAGTGCCAGACCCGCAAAGCGCGCGGCTGCCGGCTCATCGAGCGTGGTTGCTGCGGGCTCCGCTTTGGCGGAGTGTGTGAAGCCTGCGAGGGCGAGCGCCATGGCGCAGATGGCTGCGATGCGATGTCTCATAGCGGCATGTTACGCTCGCGGCCGTGAATGAGCCTCTGCCCGTTGTGCTGATCCCAGGACTTCTCGCCACGGCGCGGCTGTACGCCGCGCAGATACCGCACCTGTGGCGCTTCGGCCCGGTCACCATCGCCGATCACACCCGCGACGACAGCATGGGCGCCATCGCGCAGCGCATCCTGGCCGATGCACCGCCACGCTTCGCCCTGGTGGGCCTGTCGATGGGAGGTTATATCTGCTTCGAGATTGTGCGCCAGGCGCCGCTGCGGGTGGCGCGGCTCGCGCTGCTCGACACCAGCGCGCGGCCCGATACGCCCGAGCAGACCGCGAACCGCCAGGCGCAGATACAGCTCGCCGCACGTGGACAGCTGTCACGGGTCGCGGAGATGCAGTTCGAGCGCCTCGTGCACCGCTCGCACCGCGAGGACACGAGCCTGCGCGAGCTCAACCGCCTGATGACAGAGGAGAGCGGGCCGGAGACATTCGCGCGCCAGCAGCTGGCAGTCATGGGGCGCAGCGACTCGCGCCCCACCCTCGGCAACATCCGCTGTCCGACCTTGGTGTTGGTGGGGGACGGCGATGAGCTCACTCCTCCGGAGCGCGCCGCCGAGATCGCCAGCGGCATCGAGCGGGCGCGACTGGTCACCGTGCGTGAGTGCGGTCACCTCTCGACGATCGAGCGTCCCGAGGAGGTAACGCAGGCGCTGGTCGAATGGTTGCGGACCTGAACCCCCCCGAGTCATCTGTGGTGGTCACACAGAAGGCATTACTGTTTGCGCATCCGGACGCCGCAGGCACATCGGTGTGGAGCATTGGCGTCGAGGCGCAGCTGAACGCGGGTACGAGCCTCGTGTGCCGCTACGCGCTGCACGGTGACATGGAGCACGTGCGGATCCCGGGCTCACGCGCGGGGCGCAGGGCCGACGGACTGTGGCGGCATACCTGCTTCGAGGCCTTCGTGGCAGCGGACAACATCTCCGGTTACTTCGAATTCAACTTCTCCCCCTCGCTCGACTGGGCGGCCTACCGTTTCGCTTACTACCGCGCCGAGATGGCCGCCGCGACGCTCACGCAGTCGCCGGGTCTGCAGGTGCGCCGCAACGCCGGTCAGCTCGAGCTGATGGCAACCGTGTACTTCGCGGGACTCGAATCGCTGCGTGCTGCGCGCGTGCTGCGCCTGGCGCTCGCCGCGGTGATCGAGGAGGACGACGGCCGGCTGTCCTACTGGGCCCTGCAGCACCCGCCCGGCAACCCGGATTTCCATCACCCCGATTGCCTGGCGATGGAGCTGCGCGCGCCATGAAATTCGGCATCGACCGGCTGATCGAGGAAGCCGCGCTGCGTAAACCCCTCGCCGGACGGCGCGTGGCGCTGCTCGCCCACCCGGCATCGCTCACGCGCGATCTCACGCACTCGATTGATGCGCTCGCAGCGGTAGGGGACGTGCGCCTCACGGCCGCGTTCGGTCCGCAGCACGGCCTGCGCGGCGATAAGCAATACAACATGATCGAATCGGCGGACTACGTCGACCCGGTGCACCACATCCCGGTGTTCAGCCTCTACGGCAACGTGCGCCGGCCGAGCGCACAGATGATGGATACCTTCGATGTGCTGCTGGTCGACCTGCAGGACCTCGGCTGCCGCATCTATACCTTCGTCACGACGCTGCGCTATGTGCTCGAGGAGGCCGCAGCGCGCGGCAAGGCGGTGTGGGTGCTCGATCGCCCCAACCCGACGGGCCGGCCGGTGGAAGGGCTGGCGTTGCGGGCGGGTTGGGAGAGCTTCGTCGGCGCGGCTGCGATCCCGATGCGGCACGGGCTCACGATGGGGGAGCTGGCGCGCTGGTTCGTCGCCACGCTGCGCCTGGATGTGGATTGTCAGGTCGTGACCATGCAGGACTGGCAGCCGCACGAGCCGCCCGGCTACGGCTGGCCGCTGCGCGAGCGCACCTGGGTCAATCCGAGCCCCAACGCGCCGAACCTGTGGATGGTGCGCTGCTACAGCGGCACGGTGATGCTGGAGGGCACGACGCTCTCAGAGGGCCGCGGCACGACACGGCCGCTGGAGCTGATGGGTGCGCCGGACCTCGACGTGCCGGCACTGCTGAAGGAAATGCACGCGCTCGCGCCGCACTGGCTGCGCGGCTGCCGCCTGCGCCCGTGCTGGTTCGAGCCGACGTTCAACAAGCACGCCGGAACGCTGTGCGCGGGATTTCAGGTGCATGTCGAGGATGCCGCCTTTTACGATCACCTCTCGTTCCGGCCGTGGCGGCTGTTTGCGCTCACCTTCAAGGCGCTGCGCCGGCTGCGGCCGGACTATCCGTTGTGGGCGGATTTTCCCTACGAGTACGAGTTCGACCGCCTCGCCATCGACCTCATCAACGGCAGCGAGCTGCTGCGCCGCTGGGTGGACGACGCTGCCGCCACGCCCGAGGACCTGGACGAGCTCGCGATGGCGGATGAGGTGGCGTGGCAGGCGCAGCGGCAGTCGGCGCTGCTCTACTGAACGCGCATCCCGCGCTCAGTGCTCGACACAGCTCGGGTAGGGCGCAACCTCGCCCGGCACGATCGGGCACACCCTGATCGGGCGCAGCCGATCCAGCTGCTTGTTCCAGTATCCGCTGTCCAGCGGCAGTGCACGCATGGAGCTCGGCCCGCGCCGCGCCCACTGGATGCTGTAGTAATCCGCCGAGCCCTTGATCACCAGCATGATCGCCGTCTCGCTGAAGGACTCCGCGCCCGACTGCACATGCCCGCAGCTGGCGATGACCGCAAAGGCCGGGTGTTCGCCGATCGCTTGTTCGCCGAGCTCGGTGGTGGCGAAGGTGTCCGGGCAGTGGCGCCCGAAATGACTGGTAAGGCTGCTGAGGAACGCGCGCGGTGTGGCGTTCTGGTTGGAGGCGAGGTCCTTCGTCCCCGTGAGGGTGATCATCTGTGTCCAGTGATCCACCGTCTCCCCCGCCGGGACGTGCTCGCGGATGTAGAACGGGCCGTTGGTGCGTTCGTAGCTCGCGTTCTGCGACTTGAACTCCGCGGGCAGCGTGAATGCGACCAGCTCGTGGAACACCGGACTGATCGCAGTCATGTGCGGCTCCTTGCCCGCGGGCTCGGCTGAGGCGAGCAGCGGGGCAGCGAGAGCCATGAACGGGATCAGTGCGTAACGCATAGGGATACTCCGGGGGCTGCCGGACTTTGCGTCGCGGCTGTCTGTGATCGTACCGCTGTTACGCTGAGGGCGCCTTGGTGAGCGCGCGTCCCAGGGCGAGGATGAGGAGCGTGCTGGCTGCGTATTGCAGGAACTGGGTGGGCCAGTGACCAGCGAGTGCCGAGAGCACCTGGGCGAACGCGAAGACTGCGAGCAGCACACAGGCGCCGGTCAACCGGGTGTGTCGCGATAACAGGGCGAGTGCGCCTACGATTTCGGCCGCGGCGAGCGGCACGATGTGAGAGCCGCTCTCGTGTCCGGCCAGCACGGCCTCAGCGCTCGCGAACACCAGCAGGGCGACGAAGCTCGCGCAATAGATCTCGAGA
>Ga0302324_100022747_pt1 | contig 12164 bp, 10 predicted proteins | sample Palsa_T0_1_FD_201949 | JGI IMG/M metagenome (GOLD analysis project Ga0302324, IMG submission 201949) | Peat permafrost microbial communities from Stordalen Mire near Abisko, Sweden - Palsa_T0_1 | ecosystem: Environmental > Terrestrial > Soil > Palsa > Peat permafrost | place: Sweden: Abisko...
GAACATGGATTATGGCGTGCCGGTCAAGATCGTCTCGTCGCATCTGTTGCTGGTGGCGCTGTTTCTCGCCGCGCCGGCCCTGCCACGAATCGTGCGGCTGTTGGTGCTCCGCCAGGCGGTGCCGCCAATTGTGCCGCCGCAGCTTTCCTCGCGAAGAAGCGTGGATCGGGCCGTTCGCGCCGGAGTGGCGATTCTTGGCGTCATTCTGGCCGCGATCTCCTGCAACGCCGCGCACTCAAGTTACGCAAGAAGGCTGGCAGCCGCGGCGGAGGCGCAAAAGTCGCCGCTGGTTGGCATGTGGATTGTCGATACCTTCTCGGCTCCGAGCACCGGATCGCAATCGCTCTTCACCGCCAAGCTTCAGAAGGAATACAGGGTCGGCCCCGGAACCGACCACTGGCTTGTATTGGGCGTCGAATCGCCGAAGCGCATGGCGATCGAGCTCCGCGACGGCGAACAGGACGGCGTCGACCTCGCGCTCGATTCCCGCACCGGCATCGCCCTGGTGAGCGACAGCGACGACCCCGACTGGAAGGCCAAACTTACGTTCCAAACCTCTGGCAACGGCCTCCTGACGGTCGAGGGAACTGTGAACGGCATTCCGATCTCCTCAACCTGGCATCGCAAGGACCTTTCCGGCTTTCGACTGGTGCAGGATAAATTCCGATGGATCCAGCCCGGCTGAAACCGATCTCGCCGGCCGCACGAGTCTCACTGCGCCAGCGCTTTCAAACTCCCCAAACTGCTATTCTCCAGAGCAAGATGCACGGTCTGCCGTTGCTCCAATTTGTCGCCGTCGCGCTGCTCATCCTGGCCAACGCCTTTTTTGTGGCGGCGGAGTTCGCGCTGGTCTCAATCCGCGACACGCGCATTGAGCAGATGATGGCCGCAGGCGTGCCTGGAGCCCGCGCCGTGCGCCGCCTGCAGCGCGAGCTGGACGACTTTCTGCCCGCCGTGCAACTCGGCGTCACGCTCTGTTCGCTGGCCCTGGGCTGGATCGGCGAACCCCTCGCCGCAGGCCTCTTCCTCGGCTGGCTGGGCGCGCTGCCCTATTCGGCTGTGCTGGCGCACGCCGCGGCGCTGCTGGCTGTCGCGCTCGGCTTCGCTGTCATTACCTATTTCCACGTGGTGATCGGCGAGCTGGTACCCAAATCGCTTGCCCTGCGCAGGGCGGATGCGCTGGCCGTAGCCGTAGCGCCGCCCATGCTGGTGTTCATGAAACTGGCCCGGCCGGCGGTGCGGCTCTTGCAGCGCTCGGCAGCCATGGTGCTGCGCGGGTTCGATATTCCCGTTACCGATCGGGCGTCCGTTCACTCGCCTGAAGAGCTGAAGCTCATCGCCACAGCCGCGCGCCGCATGGGCGTGCTGCCCAAGTATCAGGAGACGCTGATCCATCGCACGCTCGAGATCGGCGACGTGCCCATCCGCGAGATCATGACACCGCGCCAGCAGATCTTCTCGCTGCCCGCCAACATGCCGATCGAGGAGGCCAGCGCCCAGGTCATCGAGCACATGCACTCGCGCGTGCCGGTCTACGACGAGACGCGCGGGCCGGAGCACATTGTGGGCGTGGTGTATTCCAAAGACCTGGCAAGGCTGATGTATTTCCGGCCACGGGTACAGCCAAGAAATATGGGAGCCCCAGGTCTCGATTCTGAGATCTTGGAGGCCGCCAATGCGGGCGCGCGGACTCCATTTGTCGAACTCAAATTGAGCCAGGTCATGCGCGACATCCTGGTCGTCCCTGAAACCAAGTCTGTCCTCGACCTGATTCGCGAATTCCAGCAGCGCCGCCGCCACATGGCTATCGTGGTGGATGAATTCGGTTCTACCGTCGGCCTGGTGACCGCTGAAGACGCCATCGAGCAGCTCACCGGAGAGTTTGAAGACGAATTCGACTCGCCCGCCGTGCCACTGCTCGCCACAGCGACGGGCGCGCTGATCCTGGACGGCGGCGTGAACCTGCGCGACCTCGAAACGCAGGTGCAGTGGAAACTACCGCGCGAGGGCGGCGTGGAGACGCTCGCCGGCTTCCTGCTCATGCGCCTCGGCCACATCCCCGAGCCGGGCGAGAGTGTAGTCTACGAGACCCGCCGCCTGACGGTGCTGGAGATGGATGGCCGCCGCATCAGCAAGGTGCGGGTGGAGCCGGCGGAAGAGCATGCGCCGCAAGTCTGATGAAGACACGTGAGAGTGCGCACTGCAGTTCCTACGGGCGATTCGGCAGCCAGGCTGACTCGCTGTTAGCTGATAGCTGTAAGCTGTAAGCTGATTTGTCCCATGAAGCAGACCCTCACCCGCCTCGTTCTCACACTTCCGGTCGTCTGGCTGGTGGTTTCGCTGGTGTTTCTGCTCATTCACCTGGTGCCCGGCGATCCCATTCTGCAGATGCTGGGCGATAGCGCAACGCCTGCCGACATCACCGCGCTGCGCCACCAATATGGCCTCGATCAGGCGCTCGGGCGGCAATATATTCAGTACTGGGCCGGCGTGCTGCATGGCGATCTGGGCAGTTCCATCCGCCTGCATGACACGGTGGCGCATCTCATCGTGGTGCGCTATCCCTATACGCTGGCGCTTACACTGACAGCGCTGGGACTCGGCCTTGCTCTGGCGCTGCCCGCCGGCATTTTGGCGGCGGTGCGGCGCGGGCGCTGGCAGGACCAGGTGCTCTCGCTGGTCAGCCTCTTCGGACTGTCGGTACCCGGCCTCGCGCTCGGCCCGGTGCTGATTCTGTTCTTTTCCATCGGTCTCGGCCTGCTGCCCGTCTCCGGCGCCAACTCCGGAGGCGGCGGCAACGGCGGCTGGCCATCCATCGGCTGGGAATATCTGATCCTGCCGTCGATTGCCATGGGCGCGTCGCTGGCGGCGATTCTCACGCGTATGGTGCGGACGGCCATGCTGGAAGAGCTGGGCCAGGACTACATCCGCACCGCGCGCGCCAAGGGGTTGAGCGAGCGCGCCGTGGTCTGCCGCCATGCGCTGCCCAACGCGCTGGTGCCCATCATCACGGTGGTCGGACTGCAATTTGGAGCGCTCCTGGCCGGCGCCATTGTCACCGAAACCATCTTCAGCTGGCCGGGACTTGGGCGCCTCGTGGTCAACGCCATCTCGAGCCGCGACTACGCGCTGGTGCAGGGATGTCTGCTGTCGATCGGGCTGACGTATGTGCTGGTGAATTTGCTGACGGATGTGGTGTATCGCTGGGTAAATCCGCGCATGCGGGGATGAGCTTCTGCCGTCCCGCGCACTTACCAATCCGCCGGCCTCACCAACTCCATGTATAGCCGATGCCCGTCGTGGTGTACCAGGGGACGGTCGGAATCTTGTTGTAGCTCTCCTGAATCCAGATGCCGTTGTGGTCGTTGAAGTGGACCGCAGCGCCCAGCGCTTCGCCGTCGTAGAAGCGGTCTTCGACATGTGCGAGGCCGGTGAAGCTGGTGAGCCCAGCCTGGATCCACGTGTATCCGCTGACGGCTTTGACCTTTCCCAGGCCGAAGTTCTTCATCACGCCGAGCGCTTCGGTATGCGATCCGAAATCGGTGTGGAAGAAGCCATGCGAGCCGGCATTTTCATAGGTATAAGCGAGCGTCAATTCATCCCCGATGGGGTCTTTCTTGAGGAAGCCGAAGGTGTGGCCAATGCCGATGTTGAGGTTTGCCCTTGGCAGCAATCCGGGCCGGTCGAGATCCGAGCCCGGCATGACAAAAAAGTCGGTAGCGGTGCCGGACGATGCAGCCGGCTGAGGGGTTGAATCAGGTGTGTTCGGCGCGGGCTGCGCGGAGGCCGCGCCTGCAAGTGGTAAGACGACAAAACATGCGAGCAGACTCCGTAAAAGAGTGGTCTTCACAATCGTCTCCTGTGTCCCATAGTTGAAATAGCGTTGTTCCGATGGTGACAGGTCCAATGTGAATGCAATTCAATGAAGGGCGCATAAGGAGATGCAGTGGCCTTACCGTTATGCGGAACGGTGTATTCGCAAATTGCGAATGTGTACAGCAGACTGTCACGCATTCCGCGAATCAGGACGCAACGAGCGGCACAATCTCCGCTTCCATTGTGCCGTCGCTGGTCACGCTCAACATGCCGATGGTGATGGGCAGCTGGAACCTCCGCGGCCCGCAGGAGCCGGGGTTCAGATAGAGCACACCCTTGTGGCGGAAGATTTTGGGTTGGTGGGTGTGGCCTGAGAGCACCGCGGCAAATTTGCCCGCGGCCGGGTCGAGGTGCAGCGTGTTCAGATCGTGCAGCATGTAGATGTAGCGGCCCGCGGCGAGCACTACCTCTGTTTCCGGCAGCTTGCTGCACACACCCTGGGTGTCGACGTTGCCGCGGATGGCCGTGACTGGCGCGATCTTCTTGAGCTCTTTCAGGATGGCCGGGTCGCCCACGTCGCCGATGTGCAGGATGCGCTCGACGAGGGCCAGTGCTGGCGCGACTTCGGGGCGCAGCAGGCCGTGAGTGTCGCTGATGACGCCGATCTTCATCGTCACAGCCCCATTTCCAGCCGCGTCCTAGGATCAAGCTGGTCGCGGAGCGCGTCACCCAGGAAGTTGAATCCCAGCACCGCGCCGGCCACCGCCACGGCAGGGAAGAGCACCAGGTGCGGCGAGTCGAACAAATGCGCGCGCGCGTCGTTGAGCATGGCGCCCCAGCTGGGCGCCGGCGGCGGAATGCCCAGGCCCAGAAACGACAGCGTGGCCTCGGCCAGGATCACGCCCGCCATGCCGATGGCCGCCTGCACCAGGATCGGCTGCACAATGTTTGGCAAAATATGGCGGAAGAAGATGCGCAGCCCGCCCGCCCCCAGCGCCCGCGCCGCGTCCACGTATTCGCGATCGCGCACCGACATCACCTGCGCGCGCACCAGCCGCGCATAGCCCGCCCATCCGCCGATGGCCAGCGCCAGCACCAGGTTCTGGAATCCCGGCCCCAGGAATGCCGCAAACGCAATGGCCAGCAGAATCCCCGGCAGCGCCAGGAATGTGTTCATGGCAAAGGTGGTGAGGGCGGTGTCGATCCATCCGCCCCAGAAGCCGGCCAGGCCGCCGATTGAGAGGCCCAGCGCCAGCGACACCGCGACCACGGTGACCGAGACCGACAGAGAGATGCGCGCACCCCACAGCAGGCGCGAGAGTGTGTCGCGGCCCAGTTCGTCGGTGCCGGCCCAGTGCGCCGCCGAGGGGCTCTCAAGCCGGTGCAGCAGGTCGATGGCCGCCGGATTGTGCGGCGCGAGCCACGGCGCAGCGAGCCCGCAGAGCACGAAAATGGCCAACAGCAGCAGGCCGGCAGCGGCCAGTGGCTGCCGCCGAACGCGATGGCGCAGGCCCGAAAGCGAACTGGACGCGGGAAAACCCATGGACACAGCCAGAATACAGCGACACCCGGCCAAAATCTGTGTCTAAACAGGTATGCGATTCGTCCGGCATGGGCTCGCCGTGCTCTCCGCCCTCTTTGCGATCGTTTCCATCGCCCATTCGCAGGCCTATCAGCCGGGGCGTCAGGCGTTGGGGCAGAATATTCAGACCGCCGACGAGCAGCTTTTCGCGCAGGCCAATCAGGCGCGCGCCGCACAGGGTGTGGGTCCGTTGGCGTGGGACCAGGCCCTTGCCGCCGCCGCGCTTGCCCATTGCCGGCGCATGGCCGCGGAGGGCGAAATCGCTCACCGTTACGGCGGCGAAGCGGAGCTGACCGAGCGCGCCGGACAGGCCGGAGCTCACTTCAGCCTGATCGAAGAGAACGTGGCGCTGGGCACCTATGTGGACATGATTCACGACGGCTGGATGCACTCGCCCGGCCATCGCGCCAACCTGCTCAACCCGCAGGTCAACCGCGTAGGCATTGCCGTGGTGGCCGCGCACGGAGTGTATTATGCCGTGGCCGACTACGCCCGTGCCGTCACCCTGCTCAGCCGCGCGCAGGTGGAGGCGGCCGTAGGCGCTACGCTGCGCAGCCGCGGGGTCATGGTGCTTGAGGAGACGGCCGACGCGCGCTCTTACTGCTCCGGGGGCGCCAGGCCGGCCAGCTCCCCGGAATTCATGATGCTGTGGCAGGACGCCGACGTGACCATGCTGCCCCGCTCGCTCACTGACCACATGGCCTCAGGCCGCTATCGCAAGGCCGAGGTGGGCGCGTGCCCGGCGCAAAACGTCGAGGGCGCATTCACGGTCTATCGCGTGGCGGTGCTGCTTTATTGACGTTGGCAGGGCAGAGTTGCTGCGGTAAGGGTCTAATGGACAGAACCAGCAAGTTGGCGCCGCTGAGGCGGCCAAGCTGGTTGGCGAGTTGGCGGTGCCAGGCGCCTTGGGTGGCATGACGAGTTGGCGGTTGGTGCGGAGCGTCGGTGCGCGTGAGTCATTTCCACTGGATTTGACGCCTTCAAGGGCAGGAGATTCCCAATGAGCCCCAGCACCCTGGCCCGCGGCGCATTTCATGATTCTGCGTGCAGAATAGCCCTGCGCCTGTTTGCCGTTTCTGCGGCCCGGCTTGTGGCGGCGCTCGCGCTCGCATCTGCCAGCCACGCCGCCCTGGCAGCCAGTCTTACGGTCACCTCGACGTCGCTTCCGGCCGGCTATGTGGGCTCAGTCTACACCACCACGTTCACGGCCAGCGGGGGCTCGGGAACCGGCTATAAGTTCAGCATCTCCGCCGGCACGCTGCCCTCTGGCCTGACCCTGGCCGGCGCCATCGTCTCGGGAACGCCCAAGACTGCCGCCAGTTCCAGCTTCACTGTCACGGTGACCGACTCGGCCAGGAACACGGCTTCGGCAAAGCTCTCCATCACGGTCCATCCCAAGCTCGAGGTCTCTACCACCAAGCTGGGCGTTGGCTACGTGGGATCGGCCTACACGGCAGGCCTGGCCGCAACGGGAGGCACCGGCGCGGGCTACAAGTGGAGCATCGTGAGCGGCGCGCTGTCCACCGGCCTTGCACTGGCGGCCGGAACGGGAGACATCACCGGCAAGCCCACAGTCAAGGTCAGCGCCGCGATCACGTTCAAGGTGACCGACTCGCTGGCGCATACGGCCACGGCCACGCTCACGCTGACGGTGGATGCGGGCGTGTCGATTACGTCGGCAATCATGTTGCCTGTCGGGTATATCGATGCCGCGTATACCACCACTCTTACGGCCACGGGCGGCACAGGCGCGGGCTACAAATGGACCGCGGTGAGCGGACTCCCACAAGATGTCACTCTAAGCGCCGGCGGAGTGCTCTCCGGAATGCCCGATAAATCCGCAACCAGCAGCATCGATGTGAAGGTAACGGATTCGGCATCGAACACCGCAACGGCTACCCTCACGCTGCTGGTGAACCCGGCCGTGGCCACCTGCACCAATGACGCAACAGGCACGGCTTACGTTGAGCTGCATGGGGTATACACGTTCGCAATGAACCGCATCAACCTGGCAAACAACACCCGCTCGGTGAGCATCGGCAGCTTCAACGCGGACGGGCTCGGCAACGTTGAAAACGGCGTGATGGACTCGAACGGCGCGCAGTTCCCCAACGAGGTCCAGAACACATTCACGGGCGCCTACACGATTGGCTCCGACGGCCGCGGCCGCATGGACTGGGTGGTTCCATCAATTACAGTCGGCGACGCGACCCAGCACCTTACGTTCTGCTTTGCGCTCGATTCGTTCGCTAAGTCCGGTCTCAGCGCTCACGCCACGCTCATCGAAGACGACACCAGCAACTACGTGGCTTCGGGCGAGCTGACTCACCAGATCGCTCCACCCAGCTTGCTGTCGGTCAAGGGCACGTGGGTGCTTGGACTGGCCGGCAGGAAGCACAATACCGCCGTTGGACTGCCGGACTTCCGCGAGACCGCAGCCGGATATATGACCCTCGACGGAAACGGAAACCTCACCGCCGGAGAGGTCGACCAGAACAAGGATGGGATTTCAGCTGGCGGCAGTTTTGGCAACCTGTATACCGCAGAAACTCCGATCGCTGGCACCTATACCATGCCGGTGCCCTCAACAGGAACGCCGACCGGCCGCGGCGTCATCCATGTGAACGTGGGCGGCGCCGGCACCAACTATGTCTTTTATCCCATGGGCACCAGCGATCTCGCCATCCTGGAGACCGACCCCGCCAACCCCGCCGGCGGCACGCTGCACGCAATGCTGAGCGGCTCCGGGCTCAGGCGCACCGGGACCTCTTTCAGCAATGCCACCGGTCTGATCGGCTCGAGCGTGCGGTCGCAATACTTCGCCGCCAACGTAGGCACAGCCGGCGAGAGCGCAGGAGTGGGCATCGACGTGACAGTGTGGGACGGCAAAGGCAATTTCACCTATACCGGCGACATGAATCGGAACGGCGCGGCGACCACTACCTCAGGATCGGGCACATACAGAGTGGACGCCAATGGCCGGTTCGCTGTGATGCAGAACGGCCTCTGTTCTCCGTGCGGCTACCTCACAGCCGCAGACACGGGTGTGGCCATTTACGATTCGGTCGACGGAGCGGAGGCATACCTCGAAGGGCAAGACGTTCCGATCGGAGGAGACTTCAAGATTTCGAGCTTCCAGGGCGGCTATTCCGCTGGCAGCCGCTGGTTCATCTACCCCGAAGAGCAGACCGTCAGCGGCGAGGTGATTTCAAAAGGCGCCGGCACGATTACCGGCACGCTCGACCAGAACCGGCAGGGCGACACGGAAATGAACCAGGCCATCGTCGACAGCGAGACGGCAACTACAAGCTCCGGAGTCCATGGCCGCTTCCTGCTCTATGACCCCAACACGTCCACCAGTTCGGCGTTTTATATTGTCACGCCCGACCAGGCGTACAGCATGCCGATCAGCGGAGGCGACGGCAAGACGCAACCGATTGCGCGTTACCTGCACCAGTAGGACTGCGGGCCGGTGCGCCAGCGGCCGGTGCATCACCCAAAGTCCTGGTGGTCCTTCCATAGCACCACCCAGGGCAGGCGCGGCGGGCCGCACACGAAGATGTCCGGATGGTCCTGGCTTTCTTCGTTCTTGATTCCTTCCGCGTTGCCGTTGTGACCGGCCAGGCGGCAGCCGGTGAAGATCGAGTCGGCCTCCTCCTTGCTCAGTCCCAGAACAATCAGCGTAGTCGGCGGCGGGTCGGGGTAGCCGCGCAGCCACTCCGAGTTGGTGGTGCCGATGGGAACGGGCAAGTGGTACGCCGGCCCGAGCATCTCGATGGCGCCAAATTCCCCGTAATTGGCAGCGGTGATGCCGAGGCTGGAGCGCTGGTCCGGGGGCAGGGAATCGCGAATGCCTGCGACCGTTCTCATCAGCTCGTCCCAGCCGATCTCTTCGCGCAGATCGCCGTTGTTCCTGAGCGCGAAGTCGCGCAGAGGTCCGGAAGATGCCAGCGGCAAGGTCACGGCGCACACCAGCGCGCCCCAGGCGACCACACCGGTAAAGAACACGCCCTCGATCGTGCGCCGGCCCAGCCCGGGCAGGCCCGCCAGCCAGCGCTCGCTTGCTGCCGCGCCCATGGCCGCCAGCATAGGGTACGTGCCGGCCACATAGTAGCCGCGCCCCTTGGCGAAAAAGAACAGCGCCAGCGGCACAAGGTACATCCAGGCGATCATTCGGTAGCGCGCGCTGCGCAGCAGGGCCACCACTCCGGCCAGGCACAGGGGAACCGCGATCAGGTTCACGCAAATAATGGCCTGGTCTTTCAGGAACCCATCGGCACGACCCTCGCCCACATCGCGTGCGTGAATGTGCTGCAGGAAGCGGTAAGAGATAAAGTCATGGTGCAGCAGCCACAGAAAGTTTGGCAGGAAAATCAACAGCGCCACGGCAATCCCGGCCCAGAACCAAACGTCCAGGAAGAATCGCCGTGCACGCGACAGCGCCATCCCCGCCAGGATGCCTGCGATGTAGAACACGATCGAATATTTTGTAAGCAGTGCCAGGCCCACCACCAAGCCGATCGCCAGCCACCAGCGCGGATTTTCCGAACGCAGCAGCCGGATCACGAAGTACGCAATCAACACCCACCACAGATAATCGAACGACGAGTATTGAAACTCGGTACCCTCAAACATGGGCAGTCCGGAAAGCGCAATCGTGAGTGCGGCGGACCCCTGTGCCAGCCGACCTCCGCCGAGCTCGCGCGCCATCAGCCCGGTAACCACAATGGCCGCGGCCTGCGCGATAACCGAAAACATCCTCAGCCCCACCAGCGACAGGCCGAAGAGGCTTAATCCGATGCGCTCAATGAACGGCGTCATCGGCGGATAAGCCACAAAGCCCCAGTCCAGATGCCGCGCGTCGCTCAGGAATTGCAGCTCGTCGCGGTGGAAGCCGTAGCGGCCGTTGGTGGCGATGTGCAGCGCCGCGATGACTGCGGCCATCGAGAGCAGAATCGCCCACTCAGTCCTGGGCTGCGTTTCGTCTATGGCAGAAGATTGATCGCGTTCAATCGAAGGCATTGCTTCTCCGGCTCGCAGGTTTTTCCCTTTTGACCATTCGCTGGAATTCTACGATCCGCGACCGCAAACGGTTCCTCATCCTGCCGAAGCGCGAGCCGGAACGAGGACCGAAGCCATTCCAGCCGCGGTGGCAGCTGCGATGCCGAGCTCGGTGTCCTCGAAGACGAGGCAATCCCCGGCCGCGACCCCGAGCCGCTGGGCCGCCAGCAGGAACGCATCCGGCGCGGGCTTGCCGTTGGTGTAATCCTCCGCGCTCACGATGGTGTCGAACTTGTCCAGCAGATGGAGCGCCGTGAGCGAGCTTACCACCGAATCGCGCCGGCCGCCTGACACCACGGCCAGCGGAATGTGGCCATGCCGCGCATGAATGTGTTCGAGAACCTCAGGAACGGCTTCCAGCATCGGAATCTGGAGCAGGTAAAGCTCTTCCTTGCGGGCGGTCAAAGTGTCGACCGGCATCTCCAGCCCTTGTGCCCTATTGAGGGCCTGGATGATTTCGCTGGCCGGGCGGCCACCCCATGCGTAAAAAAGCCGCTCATCGAATGTGCAGCCCCACTCACCCAGCGCCTGCTTCCATGCGCGATAGTGCAGGGGCATCGAATCGGCAATAGTGCCGTCGCAGTCAAACAGGTAAGCGCGAAAATCGCCCGCGGGCAGTTCGAGTTTCATTCGGCTAGACCGCCGTCGCAGCCGGCTCGACAGTGGCCGCGCGTCCGCCTTCGCCGGGCCGTGTCGGCTCCATGCGCAGCGCATCGTTGAAGCGGTTGAAGTAATTGAACAGTCCGATGGCGCACAGCAATTCCACAATCTCGCCTTCTGAATAAAATCCGCGCAGATCGGCAAACTGATCGTCGCTCACCGCGTGCGCGTCGCGCGTCACGGTTTCGGCCAGGCGAAGCGCCGCCTTTTCGGCGGGCGTGAAATCGTCCCGTCCCGGCCACTCGGCAAGGTGGGCCAGCTGATCGTCGGTCCACCCCAGCCCACGCGCCAGGATGGTATGGCTGGCCAGGCAATAGGGCGTCCGATTCACCTGGCTGGTGCGCACGATGATCAGCTCCTTGAGACGGGTGGAAACTGTGCCGGTGGAGAGCACGGCGGCAAAATGCGCCTGCATGGTTGCGAAAATTTCCGGCCGGTGCGCCATCACGCGGAACATGTTGGGCACATTGCCCCGCTGCGCAAATATCCGGTCGAAAAGCGCCGATATTTCTGGTGTAACCTCGCTGCGTTCAAGCCGGGAAATCCGCGACATGCTGCCTCCTTGCTGCTTCTTTCTCATTCTAATGTCCCGCGCACGCGACCCGCAGCCGCCCTGATCGGCCGACCGCACATCCGGCACGTTCAGTCGCCCTCCATGCACCGCCGCCACCCGTACCTACCTGTCAGTTCGCCATTCCGCGAAGTGGGGCCAACTTGCTGCTTCTCTGTTTGACTTCGCTTCTCATTTTGGATTGTTCAACGCGCAAATGCACAGATGGGCGTAGCAAGGACCCGCAAGCCGGTTCAGCCGCCAATCGCGCCTTTTATGAAGCCGCCACCCTGGCTGGCCGGGCTCTTTGCTTTTGACGCAGAAAGCGCTCTCTGCTACCTTGATAAAGGACAATTCAACGTCAGGCATTCCTCAGTAGCTCAATGGCAGAGCATTCGGCTGTTAACCGAAGGGTTGTAGGTTCGAGTCCTACCTGAGGAGCCAATCAAATCAACAACTTAGAGCAGTAGAAAGCAGCAGAAAGACACGAAATTG
>Ga0302324_100022748_pt1 | contig 12164 bp, 11 predicted proteins | sample Palsa_T0_1_FD_201949 | JGI IMG/M metagenome (GOLD analysis project Ga0302324, IMG submission 201949) | Peat permafrost microbial communities from Stordalen Mire near Abisko, Sweden - Palsa_T0_1 | ecosystem: Environmental > Terrestrial > Soil > Palsa > Peat permafrost | place: Sweden: Abisko...
GAGTGTTAATTCATTGACAATTTCAGAAGTTTTGAGATCATTTTTTTAGCTGGTAATTCAGATTCTTGCAATTTTAATTCAGTCACTACTCCTATGAAAACGAAAAACATCTTCCGAGGACGTTCATGCTTGTTTTTTTTCCTGTTGTTTTGTTTCCTGCCCAGCTTTCCGTCGGCGCAGGCTCAAAACGTGAACTTTCCCGACCCGAATTTGCAAGCAGCGGTAGAATCGGCACTGGGGTTGTCCCCCGGACCTGTAACCGTTGCGGAAATGGCAACCTTGACCAACTTGTCCGCAGGAAATGAAGGGATTCAGGATACAACCGGACTACAGTATGCAACCAACCTCTTTTTTCTCGGGCTCAATCAAAACCCGGTCACCAACTTCAGCGGGTTGATGGGCTTGACCAATCTGTCGCAATTGGATCTCAGCCAGGCTTCCTTGACCAACATTTCGTTCATGACAAACCTTACCGGGTTGACATTGCTTTATTTGACCAGCAACCAAATTACGAACGTATCGCCTCTGGCCGGGTTGACAAAATTAAACTTTCTCCGGGTCAACTTCAATTCTGTTGCCAGTGCAGCTCCGCTGGGTTCACTTACGGGCTTGACCAATCTGGACCTCGGGAATAACGGCATCACCAACGCCTCGTTTGTCACAAATTTAACCCGGGTCGAATGGTTGAGCTTCTCGGGCAACCAGCTAACCGCCGTAACACCAATTCAACACCTGAACAACCTGACCTTTCTAGATTTGTCCGGCAATTCGTTGACCAACATAAGCGCGCTGTCAGGTCTGACCAGCCTCATAACGCTTTATGTTCCCGGCAACCAAATTACAAGCGTTTCTGCTTTGTCCGGCATGAAGGTGCTGGCCAGTTTGTTGATTGGTGAAAATCCCCTGTACGACCTTTCTCCGTTGACCAATTTGATGGCTCTGAACGGATTCGACGCCGGCTATGACCAGGTGACAAACCTGCCGGTGATGGCGAATTTGACCAACCTGTTCTCCGCGTATATCGATAATAACCACATCATCAGCCTCGCACCGTTGTCCGGCATGCCACACCTTGGTTACTTGGATGCCGGAGCCAACCAGTTGAGCAACATCACCCCGGTATCGACACTCAGCAATCTCAACACCCTTTTGCTCTATAACAATTTTTATATCACTAACATATCTCCTCTAGCCGGACTGACAAACCTCAATCATCTGGACGTGAGCGTCAATCAAGTGACGGATCTTTCACCCGTGGCCGGTCTTTATCAGTTGAGCCAGTTGAACGCGAGTTTGAACGGGATCACCAATCTGGCCCCCCTCTCAAATCTGACCAATCTGAACAATTTGATGGTTAACAACGCCGACGTCTCTGATATCTCTGCCCTGGCCGGCCTCAGCAACCTGAACAGTCTGGATATCAGCTACAATGCAATCACGAACCTCATCCCGCTCGCGAACCTGACACAATTGAATTCCCTGAACGACGGCTTCAATCAAGTATCAGATTTATCCCCGCTTTCCGGGTTAGTTAATCTGAATAACCTGGAGCTCAACAATAACAACATCAGCGACCTTTCGCCTTTGTCCGGCCTGATCGAGCTGAACACTTTGATTTTGGATTACAATGATGTTTTCAGGGTCGGCTCGCTCACCAATTTGGCGAACTTGAGCACGCTTTCCATCAACAACAATCTGTTAAGCAATATTGACCCGCTGCTGAATCTGACAAATATTCTAACAACCTTGGATGTCAGTTATAACAGCCTGGACGTGAGTGCGGGGTCTGATGCATTGAATGTGATAAACACATTCCTCGGCCTGGGTGCAAATGTTACCTATTTCCCGCAGAACCAGGTACCCGCCATCAATACCCAGCCTGCGGACGTCTTGGCAGATCTGGACTCAAATGCGGTGTTCACGGTTGTGGCGACATCGAGTACGCCTCCAGATATTTTTTACCAATGGTATTATGACGGCGTGCCATTGAGCGATGGGGGGGCAATCACCGGTTCACAAAGCAACATATTGACGGTCACTGTGTCCAGCACCAACCAGTCCGGGGATTACTATGTGCAAGTATCGGACGATTCGGGAACAAACTATAGTGACGACGCCTATTTGACGGTTAACACTTCCATTGTCAGCTTCCTCGATCCAAATCTGGAGGCAGCCGTATTGTCCGCACTCGGGCTGAACTCCGGGCCGATTACGTATGACGAGATGTTGACGCTCACAAGCCTGACGGCCGACAATGCAGGGATCACAAATCTTACAGGTCTCGACCTGGCCCAAAATCTTGCCTCTCTTGAATTGAACCAAAACACCCTCAACAATCCCGGTATATTGGCCGGTCTTTATGGCCTTCAATCGTTGAATCTTAATAATTGCGGCCTGACCAGCCTCGATTTTGTATCCGGACTCACCAATCTCCAATCATTGCAGGTAAATGGCAACCAGATCGTGGATCTCTCTCCCCTGGATGACCTGACCCAAATAACGTCACTGAATCTTGGCGACAATCTGATTTACGATCTCTCGCCGCTCACCAATCTTCCTGCGTTGACCATTTTTGACGCGGGGTATGAGCCGTTGACTAATCTGCCCCCGTTGCTCAACCTCACCAACCTCGTCGAAATACATATAGATAACGACCGGCTTGTCAGTCTTGCCGGACTGGCGGGCCTGACCAGTCTGCAACGCCTGGATGCTGGCGGGAACCAGCTCACCAACCTCGCCCCGCTGGCCACATTGATAAACCTCAACCAGCTTTATCTTTACAATGACAATATAACCAATCTCTCGGCCCTTGCCGGGCTCACGAATCTGGCCAACCTGGTGTTATATGACAACCACATTGCCGACATCTCGCCGCTTGTCGGGTTGGTCAACTTGACAACGCTTGATGTCAGTCAGAACAATATACAGAACATCGCATCGTTGTTAAACCTTACCAATCTCAATTCGGTGGATGTGGCTTACAATCTGCTCGGCATTGTTCCGAATTCCCCGTCATACAAGGACATTCAGATCATATTGACTAGGGGAGCTGCGATGACTTATCTCCCACAGAACATTGCTTCGTTGCTTTCGCCATCGCGGACGGGAAGCCATCAATTCGAGTTTAACATCAGTAGTGTACCGGGCCTGGTCTATCAGGTGCAGTTGAGCACAAACCTCTCCGGCGCAGACTGGATATCGCTTGGGAACGTGACCAATGTGAGTGGAACGATGCTGTTCACAAATTCCACCGCCACAAACACCACCCAGTTTTATCGGTTGTTGCAAAAATAGAAGCGCCAACGGCTTTAGATGAGCTTGTTCTGCGCAAAAGTGGTGGTGTTTCCTGAAAGAATCTCGAACTGTCTTTGAAGAAAATCACGTCGATTAGGGTAACCGAATTGCAGAAAACCTCGATCTCGCTTCATTCCGGTGCGACTTTTACGACACTGCTCATTTCGTCACGGTCTTTGGGCAGGTACCCGCATAAGCTTATTAGAAAATTCCCCTGTCTGCAACCTGCCGTAACGCCTCGAAGCCGGCGATCACGTCGAACAATTCCTCGTCAATGCCCGCCTGACGGATGCGGTGAAACGTGCCATGCAACGTCTCCAGCAGTTCATCAATGTTTTTATCCGCGCGTTCCATCGCCGCGAGGCGGCTGGCATTCTCGCTCGCGAGGGATTCGGCACAGGCGCGAAAAAGCGAGATGAAAAGATATTCGCGGATGAGCGCGCGGAGAGTCACGGTGTCGCTGCACAGGACTTCGGGCATGGTCTTCGTCGGCCACGGAACTTTGGCCAGACCTTGCTGCCAGGCCGCGTCCAGCGGCAGCAATCGCTGGCTGACCGGCTCGTAAAGCGCGCCAGACTTCGGACGGTTATGAAAAACATAGACCCGCGCGTAATCGCCTTTGGCGCGATGCGCTTCGCTTTCGATTTGAATCTGGCCGACGAGCGGCGTGATGGCCTGAACGGAATTCGGCACGGCAAAGAGTCCCACCGGTTTCAAGCCCGCGTCCGTCAGCCGCGCATGAACGCGCTCGCCAACCGCCCAGACTTCCGGTTTGCCGGGCAGAACGGCGAGCGTCTTGACTGCAAAATCGGCGATGACATCGTTGAACTGTCCCACGAGCCCTTGATCCGAACCGAACACGACCGCGCCAATCGCACCCGCATCAGTTTGTCCTTTCCGTTTTACCATCGGGGCAGCTGGCTTGCTTTCACGAAAGCACGCGCCCAATCCCAATTCCACAGTGCGATAGTAGTCGCCCAACGCGCGCACGGATTTCTCGTATTGTCCGATGCTCGAAGCGGCCAAGGCTTTCATCGTGCGGACGACGGATTGGAGATCGCCCGCACTGCTGATTTTTCGCGACAGGCCCGCCGAAGTGTCGCTCATGATTTCTCCTTCGGTGTCGTCTCGGGCTTTGGTTTTATTTCCGCTTGCGGCTCCGGCTTGATTCCAGACTTTGGTTCGGCCTTAACCTCCGGTTTGGGGTTAGCATCAGCTTTAACTTTACCATTGTCTTTAGTTTCAGCTTTAGACTCGATCTTAACTTCGGGTTCAGGCTCCGGCCTGGGTTGGAAAGGTGCGAGCGCATTGCGGGCGATTTCGACAATTGTTTTTTTATCCTCGTCACTTAATTTTGCAGCGGTGTCGAGCCGCGCGCTCACTTCCGCTGGAATTGTTTCCGCCGCCGCTTGCACGGCGTGTGCGGCATCGGTCATCTTTTCAAGCAGCACGGGATCGAAAAGATTTGCGGTCAACGCCAACAGCACCGTGATTTGCGCGGGCACGGACACCGGTGTGAACTCCGGCTGCTTGAGGCAGGCGCGGATTCGCCGTCCATGCTCGATGATTTTGCGCGTGTCGTCATCCAAGCGCGCGCCGAACCGGGCAAAGGTTTCGAGTTCCTCGAACTGCGCGTAGGCAAGCTTGAGGTCGCCCGCAACCGCGCGGTAAGCCGCCCGTTGCGCCGCGCCGCCGACGCGTGAAACGGATTTGCCGACATCAACCGCCGGCAGCACGCCCAGTTCAAACAGCGACGGCGAAAGATAAATTTGTCCGTCGGTGATGGAAATCAGGTTGGTTGGAATGTAAGCGGAAATATCCTGCGCCTCGGTCTCGATGATCGGCAGCGCTGTCAGCGAGCCGCCGCCAAGTTCCGCGCGCAAGTGCGTGGCGCGTTCCAGCATCCGCGAATGAATGTAAAAAATGTCACCGGGAAAAGCCTCACGCCCGGGTGGGCGTCGCAACAGCAGGGATAGCTCGCGATAAGCTTCGGCGTGCTGCGTGAGATTGTCATAGACGATCAAAACGTCGCGGCCTTTTTCCATGAAATATTCCGCGATGCTCGTCGCGGCGTAGGGCGTGATATAAGTCAGCCCCGGCGCGTCGTTGCCTTCGGCGACCACGACCACGGTGTAATCCATCGCGCCCTTTTCGCGGAGATTCGCCACAACTTTGGCGACGGCGGATGCGCGCTGTCCAATCGCGCAATAAACGCAGATCACGTTTTTCCCGCGCTGGTTCAAAATGCTGTCGAGGGCGATGGCCGTCTTGCCCGTCTGACGATCACCCAGAATCAATTCACGCTGGCCGCGCCCGATGGGAATCAACGCATCAATAACCATGAGACCGGTCTGGAGCGGCACGGTGACCGGCGCGCGATCCATAATGGCCGCAGCCGGACGTTCGATGGGTAGGCGTTTATTGGTCGTCAGTGAACCTTTGTCATCCAGTGGCCGGCCGAGCGGGTCAATGACGCGCCCGAGCAATTCATCGCCGACGGCCACGTCCATGACCCGTCCGGTGCGCTCAACTTCATCGCCCGCGTGCAGGCTTTGATATTGTCCGAGCAGCACGACGCCGGTTTCGTCCACGTCCACGTTGAACGCAATGCCCAGCACATCGCCGGGAAATTTTACCAGCTCCTCAAAACCAACGCCGGGAAGTCCAGAAACCTTCGCAATACCGGTGGCGACACTGATGACTTTGCCGACTTCGCGCAGCGTCAATTGCGGCACAAAGTTTTCCAGCGTCTGGCCGATTCCAGAGAATGCGCGGTCAAGGACGCCCTGCAAATTTTCCGGCGCGGCGGTCATTGATTTTTTGTTTCGGAGCGGGGTTCTTCAGATTTCGGTTCAACTTTATTTGCGGGCCTGGGTTCAACGGCTGTCCCGGATTTGGCTTTGTCTTCAGGCCTGGGCGCAGTTTCGACTTTGATCTCCGGTGGAGAAACAGGTTTTGCTTCTGGTTTAGACGCTGGCTTAACTTCGGGTTTTGGTTCTTCAGGTCCAGGCGCAACTTTGATTTCAGGTTTGGGTTCAGGCATGTCTTTTTCTTTCAAAAGTTCGCCCACACTTTTTTCCAACGAGGCAAGATAATCATTGATGCTCCAGCCAATTTTTTGGCCATTCGTGGTGAGTTCAATGCCGCTGACCAAATCCGGCGCAGTTTCAAATTGCAAACGAATGTCTGCCGAAAAAGTTTCGTTGAGCGCATTTTGGATCGCCGCGCGTTGCTCCGCGGGTAATTCAAAAGTGCTGCGAACAAGTGCCGGTTCAGAATTTTTTTTGAGCGCTTCGCCCAGGATGTTTTTTGCGTTGCCGTTCATTTCACGCAGGCGTCGGTCAAAAACTTCGCCCATCCGCTCTTCCAAGCTCACCGTGGCGAGATCCGTCAATGCCTTGCGCGTGATGGCGAAAACTTCCTTTTGCGTCAAACGACTGATGGCCTGGTTTAGATTCTGCACGTCGCTTCGCAATGCTTCCTGCCGCTTCGCGCTTAATTCGTCTGCCGCTTTGCGCGCTTCGTCGAGCAGCCGCTGACGTTCGGCTTTCGCTTCGTCCGTTGCCTTCGTCAAGAGTGCAGCACGCTGCGAATCAAACTCCTCATTCTTCTTTTGAAACTCGTCGCGCTCTTTTTGCGCTTCGATTTTTCTTGCATCGGCATCCGCAAATTCCCTGGCAATCAACTTCTCCCGCGCGTCAATGGCGTTCAGGATTGGTTTGTAAAGAAATCGCTTCATCAACCACACGAGGATGAGGAAGTTCAGCGCCTGCGCCGCGATGGTGAACCAATCTATCAGCATAGGTTCATTTGGTCGCCGCTTGCGCCGCGCCGGCGATGACATGATTCCAGAACGGGTTGGCAAAAATCAGAATCATCGAGACGACGAAGCAATAGATCGCGATGGACTCAATCATGGCCAGACCGACGAACAAAGTTCGTGTGATGGTCGAAGCGGCGTCGGGCTGTTGCGCCAGCGAACTCAAAGCCGTGGCGACCGCGCGTCCTTCGCCAAGCGCCGGGCCGACACTGCCAATGGCAATCGTCAGACCGGCGGTGACGATTGAGGCGACTGCGATGATGGTCATGCTATCCATAATTATTTCCCTTGGTTGTTTCGTTTTTTCGATTTCAAGTTTTTTTCGCCGGCTCCTGCTTTGGCTTGCTCGTGCGGGTTGCCGCCGCGATATAGACCGCAGCCAAGATGCTGAAAATGTAGGCTTGCACCATGCCGGTCAGCAAACCGAGCACCGTCATGACGATTGGAAAAATGAACGGTGTGATGGTCAGCAGAATGCCGATGATCATCACCCCGCTCATCATGTTGCCGAACAGACGCACGGCCAGCGCCAGCGTGCGTGACAATTCGCTGATGATATTAAATGGCAGCATGATGATCGTCGGTTCCGCGTAAGACTTGAGGTAGCTCCACAGTCCCTGCTCCTCGATGCCGAACAGCGGCACGGCCACAAACACGCACAACGCCAGCGCCGCCGTGGTCGAGAGCGAACCCGTCGGCGGCTCATAGCCGGGAATGACCGTGCACAGCGCGGCCAGCGCGACGAACAGAAAAAGCGTGCCGAGAAAACCGATATGCTTCTGCGGATTTTTGAGGCCGACATCTTCGATTTGCTTCTCGATGGCGGTGACGACGATTTCCAAAAGGTTCTGCCAGCGCGAGCGTTTCAGCTCCGTGGAAAGTTTGCGCGTGATGAGTTTTGAACCCACGGCCAGCACGAGCATCAATGCCCAGGTGAACACAATCGTGCCGTTGAGTTTGAAAAAACCGTGCTGCCAGAAAATCAACTGGTCGGCGCTAAGGCGCATGGCTGGCCTCCTTCGTTTTTGAGTTTTCGTTTTCGATTGGCGTGCGCGTCAGCCGCATCACGATAAATCGCGCAGTTACAAATCCGAGCAGACAAACGACCAGCCGCCGCCAATCTCCGCGCCCGACAAAGTAAAATCCAGCGAGCACCAGACTCATCCGCAGCAACATGCTGCCGAGAAACCAAAGGGCCGGCGATTTGGCCGAAATGCCTTTGCGAACTGTCCACCATAGACCGCCGAAAAATATTGCACCGAGCAAAAATCCCGCGATCAGCGCGAGTGTCAGACTTAAAATATTATTCATCGCCGTCCTCCGTTTCGTCGCGCATGGCTTTTTCTTCCTTGGCGACCCAATGCCACGCGTTCAAGCAGCCGGCCGCCAGACCAACCACCAGCAGCGCGAGCGTCCACGGATGTTTGCCGGGATGATGTTTGTCCAGCCAGATGCCGAGTGCCGCGCCGAGCAATGTCGGCACAACCACCGACCAGCCGACCAATCCTATCATGCCCAAGCCAAACCACACGCCCTGCGTGGATTTGCGCGCCTTGAGCTTGCGCGCCGCCTTCGCGCCGATTTCTCCGGCGAAGGTCGGTTCGTTCCGCAAAATTTTCTTCGGCTCGTCACTCATGTTGCAAGGTTGCGTAGCGGCGCAGAAATCCGGTTTCCAATTTCGCCACCGCCGTGCGCACGCTTTGCTCGTTCTCGTCGAGCGTCAGAAATTCCTTTTCCACCGCCGCGTGCAGTTGCTCAAGATCCGTTCCGCCGATCGCGCGGCGCACGGACACGAGCACGTCCGCGCCGGTCTTGACCAGCACGCCTTCATCCACGGCCACCAAAACTTCGCCGCCGGATTCGGCCTGATAAATCAAAATTCCCGGCACGAGCGCCGCCACGCAATCAAGCCGGTGCGGCAGGAGGCCGAACGAACCTTCGCGCGTCTCCGCGACGATGCGTGTCACGCCGGTTTTCTCCGCGAAAACTTGGAACGGCAGGAGAACTTTAAGATTCATGGACATGGCTCAAGCCATGGCGAAAACTGTAACTCTTGGCCGCGCAGAAATGAATGGGGTGAACACCCCATGAGCATTTTACTTCAGAGCAGTTTGCGGATGGATTTTAATTCCCGCCGCCGTTTCGCGGTGATCTTGGGATAAGCCATCTTAAGGCCATTGAGCTCATCAAGGACAATTTGGGAGATGATCAGTCGAGCATCCTCCTTGTCATCGGCCGGGACGACAAACCAGGGCGCATGTCGGGTGCTGGTCACGGTCAGGCAATTTTCATATGCCTGCACGTAATGCTTCCAGTATTCCCGTTCGTGAATGTCCGCGAGGCTGAATTTCCAGTTTTTGTCCGGCTCATCAATGCGTTCGAGAAATCGCCTGCGTTGTTCGTCCTTCGACAAGTGCAGAAAAAACTTGATGATCCGCGTGCCGTTACGATGGAGATGGCTTTCCAAATCTACGATGGAGCGATACCGTTGTTTCCAGAGGGTGTTCCCGTCGCGTAATTCTTCCGAAAGCCCCTCGTCACGAAGAATCTCTGAATGCACGCGGACGACCAGCACCTCCTCATAATAAGAGCGGTTAAAAATGCCGATCCGCCCGCGTTCGGGCAGATGACGGGTCGTGCGCCAGAGAAAATCATGCTCCAGTTCCTCGGCGCTCGGCTGTTTGAAGCTGAAAACCTCGCAACCTTGTGGATTAACCCCGGACATGACGTGTCGGATGGCACCATCCTTGCCGGCGGCGTCCATCCCCTGAAAGATCAGCAGCAGGGCAAAGCGATTGGACGCGTAGTGCAGCTGTTGCAGCGAACTCAATTCTGCAACGTGTGTTTCCAAAAGTTTTTGATACCGTTTCTTCGACTTGCACAATGGTTTTAGTGTCGTTGGCCACTCTTTGAGTTTAATTTTTTCTCCTGGCCGCACCCGGAAATCCTTTGAAATGATTTTAGTCATAATGTTATTAAGAACGGCTGCGGCGTTTTCCGCACCGATTCAGATTCATTTAGGTTTGGCTTTGGCCGGGGTCACGGCAGCGATCTCTGGATCGGCCTTCGGCTTGGCATCCTTTTTGACATCCAGATTGGCCTCATTGGCCGCCTTCGGTTCAACTTTTGCACCGGTCTTCGCCTCCGCTTTGGCCGGGCCGGCGGACGGAACGGGTTTTGGTTTCCCCTTTGCTTCACCAATCGCGCCGATCATGTAGAGGCCGCTCTCCGGGTAATCCTTGAATTCGTCGTGCAGGATTCGTTCACAGCCGTCCAGCGCGTCTTTGAGGCTGACGAGTTTTCCGGTCAGGCCGGTGAACTGTTCGGTCGTGAAAAAGGGCTGCGTGAGAAATCGCTCCAGCAGGCGGGCGCGCACGACCACTTTGCGATCTTCCGGCGAAAGCTGCTCCAGGCCGAGCATGGCGATGATGTCCTTGAGTTCGCCGTATTGCGCGAGCGTGCGGCGGATTTCCTGCGCGAGGGCGTAATGCCGTTCGCCGACGATGCCCGGCGTGGCCATCTTGGAACTGGATTGCAGCGGGTCAATGGCCGGGAAAAGTCCTTCGCCCGCCCGCTTGCGCGAGAGCACGATGGACGCCGACAGATGCGAGAACGTGTGCACCGCCGCCGGATCGGTAAAATCATCCGCCGGCACATACACCGCCTGAATCGAGGTGATCGCGCCGGTATCGGTGTTGGCGATGCGTTCCTCCAAGCCCGACAGTTCCGTTCCCATCGTCGGCTGATAACCCAGGCGGGACGGCATCTGCCCCATCAAACCGGACACTTCCATGCCCGCCTGGATGAAACGAAAAATATTATCAATGAGCAGCAGCACATCGCGATGTTCGTCGTCTCGGAAATACTCGGCCATCGTCAGCGCCGTGTGGCCGACGCGAAAACGGCTGCCCGGCGGCTCGTTCATCTGGCCGAAGATCATCACCATGTTCGGCAACACGCCGGCGGCCTTCATCTCGCGGTAAAGCTCCTCACCTTCGCGACAGCGTTCGCCGATGCCGCAAAAAATGCTGACGCCCTGCTGATGGCCGATCATGTTGTGGATCATTTCGGTGAGCAGCACCGTCTTGCCCACGCCCGCCCCGCCGAACAATCCCGCCTTGCCGCCGCGCTCCAGCGGCACTAGCACGTCAATGACCTTGATGCCCGTCTCAAAAATTTCCGACCTGGTGGAACGTCGCGCCAGCGGCGGCGGCGCGCGATGCACCGGACGCCATTGCACCTCCGTCGGCACCGGCTGCCGGTCAATGGCATTGCCGAACACGTCAAACATCCGCGAGAGAATGGCCTTGCCCACCGGCGCTTTCAATGGGCCGCCCGTGTCCGTGACCACCATGCCGCGCGCCAGCCCTTGCGTGGGCGTCAACGCAATCCCGCGCACATGCCGCGCATCGCTCTGCGCCAACACCTCGATGACGATTTTGTTTTCCACTCCCGCGCGCAGCACCGAATAGATCGGCGGCAAATGCCCGTCGAACCGCACCTCCACAACGCTGCCGCGCACCGAGACGACCGCGCCGAGATTGACTGAAGTGGTTTTGGTTTCCATGATGGCTTACGCGGACATTCCAATTATGAAAATGACCCTTTGCGGAAAGTGTATCTTTTGGATACTTGAAAAAGAATGGGGTGAACACCCCATAGATAAGCCGTCTCCCGCTGACGCAAACTAAATTTAGTTACTCGTGAAGATTTGCTTCCGTGTGTGACGACCATTGCCGACTAAACGAAATTATGATCAGTGATGCCGTCCCGAACATCGCGGCGAAACGTGGCTTAACGACTGGTGTGTCCGCGTCAGGCAAAAACATTTACACCTGCCCGATGCACCCGCAGATTCAACAGGATCATCCCGGCAACTGCCCCATCTGCGGCATGGCGTTGGAATTGGAAATCCTGTCAGCGGTCGAGGAAGAAAACCCCCAACTCGTGGACATGACACGGCGGTTCTGGATTGGCGGTGCGCTCGCTCTGCCGGTCTTCGTGCTGGCAATGGCGCACCTGATTCCCATGCTGCACCATGAAAATTGGG
>Ga0302324_100022751_pt1 | contig 12163 bp, 12 predicted proteins | sample Palsa_T0_1_FD_201949 | JGI IMG/M metagenome (GOLD analysis project Ga0302324, IMG submission 201949) | Peat permafrost microbial communities from Stordalen Mire near Abisko, Sweden - Palsa_T0_1 | ecosystem: Environmental > Terrestrial > Soil > Palsa > Peat permafrost | place: Sweden: Abisko...
ACGACGCCGACCGGCACGCGCTGGTGATGATCGGCGCGACCACGCCCGAGCTCGATGCGCAACTGGCGGCGGCCGAATTCGCGATGGACGCGCCCGGCGTTCCCCAGGTCCTGATCACGATCGCGGCACGCTTCGACCGGACCGCGTGGAAGTACAGTTCGATCGCCTATTCGCTGGTCCTGAAGGATGCCGGCGTCTTGACCCAGACGCTCTATTTGATGGCGACGGATATGGGGCTCGGCGGATGCGCGATCGGCAGCATCAATATCGATCTGTTCGCGAAAATGACCGGGCTCGAATTCCACGTCGAGGGCCCGGTCGGTCAATTTGCGCTCGGTCGCGGCCGCAAGCCGATGTCGCCCGACTAGTCATCGGCGACGCAGCGGAGAATCTTGCGGGTGTGGGTCGCCGCGATCCGGGATTCCGAACTCGCCGTCATCAGGCATGTCGGCGGCACATGGTCGCCAAATCGCACCTGGATGACCCGTTCCGCGGAGCGTCCGGCCCTCGGAGTCACACGACAAACTGATTGACAGATTATCATACAATCCTATTACCTCCGATTTCGACGTGGTAGATTTTCGTAAGATCGGCTCACCCACGGGCCCCAGCAAAAGATCAACGGAGGATGCGCCATGGCCATCGAGATCGATGCCAAGGGAAAGGGTGTTTCGGTCATCGCCCTGGCCGGTCATGATGCCGGCAATTTCGTCTACACGCAGGACCTGCTCGATCTCGCGGCGGTGCTTGCGACCTGCGCCTCGGACAGGGATTTGCGAGCGCTGGTCATCACCGGCCGCGGCAACACGTTTTGCGGCGGCCGCATCGGTGCCAAGGGCCTGACGCGCGCCTCCGAGGTGGCCGAGGATCTCAACGCCATCCTCAAGGTCAATCATGCCCTCAATGCGCTGCGCGTTCCCGTGATCGTCGCGGTCGAAGGCCAGGCGTTCGGATTTGGCTTCGGATTGACCGCTCAGGCAGATTACGCGATCGCCGCGGAAAATGCCGTGTTCTCGCTTCCGGAAATGTCTCACGGCCTGCCGCCGCTGATCGTGTTTTCCTATCTGTTCCGCTTTGTTCCCTACAAGCGCGCCTTCGAGCTTGCCGTCACCAGCCGGCAGATTTCGGCGCGGGAAGCTGCCGATGCCGGCATCCTCACCGACATCGTGCCGGCCGGCTCCACGTTGAAGCGGGCGCTCGACGTCGCCGACAAGATGGCCGCGTTCGATCCGAAGGCGCTTGGCCTGCTGCGCCAGTTCGGACGCGAGGCGGCGGACGTTCATTCCAGGCCGAAGAGCGAACATGCGGTCGCCTTGATGAGCGTGATGTTGGCGGAGCGGACGCCTGCACACTGAGCTCGGCCTCTCGCCTTTGAAGGATGCTTTTCGACCCGCGGTTCGGACGGACGGACAAGACCGATGCATGTTCTGGTGACCGGAGGAGCAGGGTTTCTCGGCGGCTACGTCATGGCGGCGCTGGCCAAGCAGGGTCATCAGGCCTTCGCCTACGACATCGCACCACCCGGCGCGGAGACACTGACGGTTGCGCCCGATGTCGCAACGCGGCTGCGGACCGGCCAGATCGGCGATATCGCCCGGCTGTTCGAGGTCTGCCGCAGCGAGAATATCGAAGCGATCGTCCACACCGCAGGGATCGTCGGGCTCGAAGTGTCGCTGGAGCAACCGGTTGCGACCTACCAGACCAATGTCATGGGACAGGTCAATGTCTGCGAAGTGGCGTGGCAATTGCGGATGCGGCGCGTCGTCTTCGTGTCGAGCAATGCCGCCTATCACAAGGGCACCGGCGGCAGCCTGGTCGAAACCGATCCGGCCTTTTCGATCCGTGACGGCAATCCCGCCGGTCATTACGGCACGTCCAAGATGGCCGCCGAAGCGATCGGGCTCGCTTACGCGACCTTCCAGGATCTCGATTTTCTCAGTCTGCGCGTCACCGCCATCTATGGCTTCGGCATGCGCAGCCCGATGTACATCAAGCCGATGGTGGAGAACGCGGTGCTCGGCCGACCGACGCGTTTTGCGACCGGCGGGCTGATGAAGCGCGATTACACCCATGTGCTGGACTGCAGCGCCGGCATTGTCGCGGCCCTGCAGGCGCCGCGATGGGCCGCCGGTGAACAACGCATCATCAATATCGCCTCCGGCAGGGCACGAACCGCCGCCGAGGTCGCCAGGACCGTTCGCGATGCGATCCCGGGGGCCGATATCGAGATCGGCGATGCCCTGACGCCGCTCGAAGAGCAGAATGTCAGGATGCGGGCTTCGCTCGATATCTCCGCGGCCAAGCGCCTTCTGAACTGGTCGCCGAAATGGCCGCTCGAAGCGGGCGTTACCGAATATGCCGAAGCGTTCCGACGCTACACCTCCCGTCCCTGAACGAGCAGAGCCATGTCAGAGCTTCCGAATTACGAAGTCTACGCCATCCGCTACGCCACGCGGGCGTCGAGGCGATCGGACAATTTCGTCGGCGGCGATCCGCATGATGGCCCGATGCCGCTGGATTATTATGTCTGGGCCGCCATCGGACCCGATCGCAGCTACCTCATCGATACCGGCTTCACCGCGGAGATCGCCGCCAAGCGAAAGCGCGACTACCTGCGCTGCCCGATCGAATCGCTGAAACTGGTGGGCCTCGATCCCACAGAGATCACCGACGTCATCCTGACCCACCTGCACTACGATCACGTTGGCAATTTCGACAAGCTTCCGGCCGCGAATTTCCATCTGCAGGAAACCGAGATGCATTATGCGGTCGGCCGCTACATGCGATACAAGAAGCTGCAACACTCCTACGAGATCGAAGACGTCGTCGGCATGGTTCGCGCCAACTACGCCGGCCGGGTCAATTTCTACGATGGCATGGCCGAGCTTTCGCCGGGCATTACCATCCATCCGGCGCCCGGCCATTCGGCAGGCCTGCAGTTCGTGCGCGTCCATACCAAACGCGGATGGGTCGTTCTGGCCTCCGATGTCACCCATTTTTACGAGAACATGGAGGCCTACAAGCCTTATGTCACGGCCTTCCATATCGGCAACATGCTGGAAGGCTTCGACAAGCTTCGCGCAGCTGCCCCCTCACCCCAGCACATCGTCCCTGGCCACGATCCTCTCGTGATGCAGCGCTACAAGGCGCCCCGCCCTGATCTCGATGGCATCGTGGTGCGCCTCGATGAGCCACCGAATGCGTGATCGTATGATGGAGACCGATCGACCGGAGAGGTTCTTGCCATGACTGTCGCATCGCTTCGCGTGGTTCGCTCGATCGTGTCGCTGAAGAAGCAGGTCGTCGAATCCCTGCGTACCGCCATTTTCGATCGACGCTTTGCACCGGGAGACCGGCTGGTCGAGCGTGAATTATGCGAAATGCTGGATGTGAGCCGCACATTGCTGCGTGAAGCGCTCAGTCAGCTCGAAGCGGAGGGCGTGGTCCAGATCATCCCGCATCGCGGCCCGATCGTCGCGGTCTATACGGCCGACGACGCCAAATCGATCTACGAAGTGCGGGCGGCGCTGGAGGAGATGGCCGGGCGCTCGTTCGTCGAACGCGCCACGGAGCAGGAATGCAAGGCCCTGGAAACCGCCTTTGCCGAAATGAAACGCAGCTGCACCAGCAAGCTCGGCGCCGATCATCTGACCGTCAAGGCCAGGTTCTACGCGGCATTGTCGGCGGGTGCGCATAATCCCGTGCTGGTCGAAATGCTGCGCCTCATTCACGGACGGGTCTCGATGCTGCGCGCGACCACCCTGGCGCAGCCGGGCCGCCTTGCAGCCAGCCTTGCCGAGCTCGGCCATATCGTCAAGACGATCAAGGCCCGCGACGCGGAAGCTGCCGCGCGCGCCTGCCGCCGTCACGTCGAAAATGCCGGCGCAATCGCGATCGCCATCCTCGCGGAGGACACGGCAGCACCCGAAACCGAGCCTCCCTCGGCAAAACGTCGCCGACTGATCTGACATCGATGGCCTCTCGTGAGTGGATGATTTCGACATGACACAGATTCCTGCGCTGCAATCCGCCTCCGACATTCATTCCGTTCGAACGGGAAAGCGAGGCGCACCGCTGGTCGTTCTGGTCCATGCCGTCGGGATAGATCTGACCTACTGGGGCGACCAGATCGAAATGCTGCGGACGGCCTATGATGTGGTGGCCTACGATCTGCCGGGTCACGGCGGATCGGCCAGGCCCGCCAAGGGTTTTGGCTTCGCCGACGCGGTCGCGACGTTGACCGGGGTCATCACCGATGCGGATGCCGGACCGGCGCATATCGTGGGATTATCGGTCGGCGGGATGATCGCCCAGAATTTCGCGCTCGCCCGGCCGGATCTGGTGCGCTCTCTGGTGCTGGTCGACACCACCTCGACCTTTCCCGACACCGTTCGGACCGCACTATTGGAGCGCGCCCGGCTGACGCGGGCGCAAGGCATGGGCGCCATCCTGAAGCAGACGCTGGAGCGCTGGTTCACCGAAGATTTCATCCAGCGCCGCCCCGACGTGATCGATCGCGTCACCAGGACACTTCTCGCCGACGATCCCGAAATTCATGCCGGCATGTGGGAAATGATCGCAACGCTCGATACCGCGCCGCGGCTGGCCAGCCTCGACAGGCCGACGCTCATGGTGGTTGGCGAACACGATCCATCGACGCCGGTGGCAGCCTCACGCGCCATGGCGGAGCGTATTCCCGGCGCGGTTCTGCACATCGTGCCTGATGCGTCTCACCTGGCGCCGCTCGAGCAGCCGTCGCTGGTGAATGAAATCTTGCAGGGTTTTCTGGCGGCCCATTGAAAGTGGCCAGACATGGCTGACGGGAGAGCGTGATGCGAATAGGCTTTGCAGGACTGGGCGCCATGGGCGGCCCAATGGCCGGTCACCTGCTGGATGCCGGACACAAGCTTCTGGTGCTGACCCGGCGCCGCGAATCCGCTGCAGCCGCCATCGCCAAGGGCGCCGTCTGGGCTGAAACGGCAAAGGCCCTCGCCGCCGGCTCGGAGCTTGTTTTCACGGCGCTGCCTGGACCCACCGAGATCGAGGCCATCATGGCCGGAGAGGATGGTCTGCGCGCCGGCTTTTCAGCCGGCACGCCCTACATCGATCTGTCGACCAATTCTCCGGCGCTGGTCCGCAGGCTCTCGGCCGATCTGGCCGGGATCGGCGTTTCCATGCTCGATGCTCCCGTCAGCGGCGGCCCCAAGGGCGCAGCCTCCCGCAAATTGGCGATCTGGGTCGGCGGCGAACGCGCAACCTATGATGCCTGCAAACCGAACCTTGATCTGCTCGGCGATCAGGTGCGCTATCTCGGGCCGAGCGGCGACGCCTCGGTCGCCAAGCTCGTGCACAACTGCGCCAATTACGGCATCCAGATGGTTCTGGCCGAAGCCTTCACGATGGGAGTCAAGGCCGGCGTCGATCCCGCGGCGCTGTTCGCCGCGATCCGGCAGGGGTCGCTTGGCCGCCAGCGCGCTGTCGACCGCATGGCCGATCAGTTTCTGCCGCATGAATTCGACAACCCGGCCTTTGCATTGGAACTGGCGCACAAGGACGTCTCGCTGGCCACAGCACTCGGCCGCGAAAACGATGTACCAATGCGCTTTGCCAACATGACGCTGGCCGAGATGACGGAAGCCCTCAACAGGGGATGGGGCAAGCGGGATTCCCGCGCCGCGATGCTGATCCAGGAGGAGCGTGCCGGCCTCGATATCCGGGTTCCCCGCAACGTGCTGCAGGACATTCTTCGCAACGAACCGCTCTGACCGGACAGGGCCGAGTTCGGGTTTGCTAAAACAATCACATAAAAAGACCACGACGGGACGGAGGAAGCGATGAAGGGATTTTCGACGGTTGTGGCGGCCGGCCTGGTGGCGCTGGCCGCTACCGGCGCGGCGAAAGCGGACGATGCCGCGCTGGAAAAAACCAAGATCGCGATCGCGGTCGGCGGTTCCATCAGCCAGATGAACAAAGTCGCCTACGCCATCGCGCTCGCCCGCAAATACTTCGAACAGGAGGGATTGACGGTCGATTCCACCGCGTTCGCATCGGGAACCGCCGGGCTGCAAAGCCTGGTGGCCGGCGGCGCCGATGTCGCGGAAGGCGCCTACGAACACACGCTTCGGATGCAGGCAAAAGGCGTCAACCTTACCTGCCTGGTCGCCTACGGCCGCTATCCCGCCAACGTTCTGGTGGTGCGGAAATCGATGGCCGACACGATCAGGACCGTAGCTGATTTAAAGGGAAAAAAGATCGGCATCTCGGCGCCCGGCTCTTCCACGCAGAACTTTGTCGCCGGCCTGATGGAACGCGCCGGCGTGTCCTGGAAGGAAGCCAGCTATATCTCGATCGGCACTGGCCCGAGCGCGGTCGCCGCGATGAAGACCGGCGGCGAACTCGATGCCCTCGTGAACCTCGATCCCGCGATCAACGCGCTCTTGGACGGCGGAGAAGCGGTCGTTCTTGCCGACAGCCGGACGGCGGAAGGCACCAGGGCCGCGTTCGGAGGCGACTACCTCGCCGACTGCCTGTTCGCGAAGACCGAATTCCTGAAAGCCAACCCCAATACCTCGCAGGCCCTCGTCAACGCCGTCGTCCATGCGATGCAATGGCTGAAAACCGCGTCGATCGACGACATCATCAAGTCCCTGCCTCCCGCCTACTACAAGAGCGACGAAAAACTCTATCGGGAATCGCTGGAGAAAAACCTTTCCGCGTTCCAATGGGACGGCTTCATCACGCCGGAAGCCTCCAGGAACGTGCTGGATTCCATTGCGGTTCTGGAACCGGCTCTGCGGCAGACCAAAATCGACTTCAGCCTGACCTACGACAACCGGCTGATCGAAACCGCGCTGAAGAAATACCATTCGCCGGTCGCGCAATGATGCGGGCTTAGAGACGGATTATGCTGGCCTCGACCGCCGATCCCACACGGGGTCAATCTCGAATAAGGCGGAAACTTATTGGTAGAGCGGTTCACCATCCAGGTCCCTTGCGAATCCACAAAGCCTTTGCAAGGCTTCAAATAACTCCTTGGCATCGAACGACTTCTTCAGGAATCGGGTAGCCCCCGGCAGACCGGAAACCTGTCGCAGCAACCTTTGTCGAATCGCATCATCGAGTCGCCGGCCGGTTTGCACAATCACCGGAATGCTCCTGGTCTCGGGCGTGCTCCGCAATTTTGTCAGGAGATATTCTGCGTCGCCGTTCGGCATGAAAAAGTCGGTAACAATAACTGTTGGTTGCTCGCGTCTAGCTTTCCAGTATCCTCGCGTGGCGTCGGAAGCGTACAAAAGCTCTGCACCCAGATTTCGAAATCTGTGGAAGAACATTTTTTTACGCTGACATCGTCGTCCACCAATAGAATGCGCGGACGCTTTCGTACCTCGAGTTTCGATGTTTGCATTCCAAATCGCGTAATGACATCCGCCTTTTCGGGGCACAACTTGCTGAGGCTGGAATCCAGGTCATCCCAGAAGTTATTTCCCTTGTGGATGCAAGTAGCATCCAAATCCAGGCACCTCCCCGCGATCTCCCGGCCGGAACTTCCGGTCAGCACCACCACATGAGGCAGCTGTTTCACGACATCCTGCAAGAAAGCACAAACCGAAAGGCCATCGATTTCGGGCATATGGACATCGATGATAAGAATGTCGGGTTTGTTTCGACTGGCCTTGATCAGAGTCTTGAGCCCGTCGGTTGCGGTATCGACCTCGAATCCAGCCCGGAGGCAGCGGTCTGCAACCGCCCTGAGAACGCAGGGATCGTCGTCCGCAACGAGTATCCTTAGAGCCGCCTTGTTCGACCTGATGTTATTTTTCACGTGCACCTCCAGCGCGAAGGTCGGCCGTCCCTTTCTTAGCGTAGGATCGCGCCAACAAACGCGGTTCATCGCATCAGCAATGTCTTAACGAGGCGACAAAGACATCTAGGTAGGAATACGCATTATTGTTCGCCACGGATCAACTGCAGCCGCTTGATTTCCCCGACAACCACCAGATAGCTGAACATCGCAACGAGGGCATTGGCTCCGACAAAGACCAGCGCGCCATTGAACGAGCCAGTGCCCTGAATGATGTAGCCGATGACAATCGGCGTCGTGATCGAGGAAATATTTCCGAACATATTGAACAACCCGCCGCTCAGGCCCGCGATTTCCCTCGGGCAGGTATCCGACACGACGGCCCACCCAAGCGCGCCAACACCCTTGCCAAAGAACGCCAGCGCCATGATCACCACGACAAGCCATTGCGCGTCGACGTAGTTGCAGATCACCATGCTGGTCGATAGCAGCATTCCCGCGACGATCGGCGTCTTGCGCGCCACCGTCAGGGACCAGCCTCTTCGCAGGATGAAATCGGAAATCACGCCCCCGAGCACGCCCCCCAGAAAGCCGCAGATCGCCGGTACCGAGGCAACCATGCCGGCGTTGAGGATCGACATGCCGCGTTGCTGGACCAGATAGACCGGAAACCAGCTGATGAAGAAAAAGGTCAGGGTGTTGATGCAATACTGGCCGAGATAGATGCCGAGCATCATCCGGTTACTGACGAGTTGTCTGAGATAGTCCCATTCAAATGGCTGTCGCCCGCTCTGGTTTGGCGCGGCTTCCCGCCCCTTGGCGGTATCCATGTTGACCAGGGCGCCGCCGCGCTCGATGTAGTCAAGCTCGGCACGGCCGATCCGCGGATGCTGGTTGGGCGCGTAAAGCACCCTGAGCCAGATGACGGAAATCAGCACCCCCATCAGGCCCATGAAATAGAAAACGTAGGGCCAACCGAGCGAAACCGTGATCCAGCCCATGATCGGCGCGAACAAGACGGTCGCGAAATATTGTGCCGAGTTGAAAACCGCCGACGCGGTGCCGCGCTCATTGGCCGGATACCAGGCCGCCACAATGCGCGCGTTGGCGGGAAATGAAGGCGACTCCGCAAAACCGACCATGAATCGCAGCGCAAACAACGCATAGACCGCCGAGGTCGCGGCGAACAGACCAACGGCGCCCTGCAGCAGGGTGAAGAGTGACCATGTCAAAATGCTGAAGAAGTAAACCGTCTTCGATCCAAACCGATCAAGCAGCCAGCCGCCGGGGATCTGCCCGATGACGTAGGACCAGCCGAATGCAGAGAACACGAATCCCATCTGCACGGCGCTCAAGCCGAGATCCCCGGACATCACGGGACCCGCGATCGCAATCGTGGCACGATCCGCATAATTGACGATGGTCACGGCAAACAGCATGGCCGCGATGGAAAAGCGCACCCGGCCGATTGCCGTCGCAGGGGCGCTGGTCGCGACGGTCATCGCCAATGTTCCTCTTCCCTGGGTCTTTTTTGTCGCCTAACCTACCACGCCGCGATCACGACATCGCGCCGGCTGGTCCTGCGTTTCCTGCAAGAAATTGATATTTCTGCAGTATTTGGTCGGGGCAGCTGGATTCGAACCAACGACCTGCAGTACCCAAAACTGCCGCGCTACCAGGCTGCGCTATACCCCGATCATTTGGGAAACGTCGTCGATACACGCTTAAAGCGCGCCCAGCAAGGCTGGCTGCGGCCGATTCATCGGCCATTGAACAGCGGGTGGGCGACGCGATCGCCGGGCGCGATCCCGTATTTTTGCGCCGTGCCCGCGATCACCTCCAGCACCCCCTTGGCCAGCCCCCGCGAGGGGATGATCTTGGTGGAGAGCGGCTCGGTATTCTCGGCAATGCGCAGGATCCGGCCGTCGGCCCGGATGAAGATCATGTCGAGCGAGATGTAGGTATTTTTCATCCACATCGACACTTCCTGCTCCGGCGAGAAATCGAACAGCATCCCTTTCCCGTCGGCCAGTTCCTTGCGGTACATCAGCCCGGTGGTCTTCTCGTCTTCGGTGGTTGCCATCTCGACCGAGAAAACCTGCACGCCGGATTTGGTCACGATCTCGAGCGGCTGAATGCTGGCCGCGCGCGCGTCCGACCCGGTGAAGGCACACAGCGCGCCGGCCAAGACGACCGATACCAAGACGACCGATACCAAGACGACCGATATCCAGACCCACGCACGCACCCGGTGCCAACCAACGCTTCGATCAAGATTCATAAGCAACGCTCACTCCGGCCACAGAAGACTTCGATACGCCTCGACCCTAGCCTGAGGATCGTGGCAAATACCAGACGTGCGCTCAGGTGATTGTTTCCGGTAATTATTTCCGGGCGGCAACGTGGCGCGGCCGCGCGGCTAGTGCGACGACAGTCCTGGCGAGCCGGCTTCGGGCTGGATCTCGGCCGCCATCATGCCTTTGGACCCCGGCCCGAACCGCACCAGCACGTACTGGCCGGGACGCAGCTCGGTCATTCCGTAGCGGCGCAGGGTTTCCATGTGCACGAAAATATCAGGAGTTCCCTCCCCGCAGGTCAGGAAGCCGAATCCGCGCAGGCGGTTGAACCATTTGACCTGCGCCCGTTCCAGGCCGCTGGTCGGCGTGACGCTGACATGGGTCCGCGGCGGCAGCATCTGGGCGGGATGGATCGCGGTCGATTCGTCCATCGAAAGGATGCGGAACGCCTGATAGCCCTTGGCCCGCTGCACGCATTCGCACACCAGCCGCGCACCCTCATAGGCGGTTTGATAGCCGTCACGCCTGAGCACGGTAACGTGCAGAAGCACATCCGGCCAGCCATTGTCGGGCACGATGAACCCGTAGCCCTTTGATGCATCGAACCATTTGATGACGCCGGAGATTTCGACAAGGTTGGCGGCGCTGTCGCCGAGGCCCGATAGCGCATCGAGGGCCGGGTCGCGTGCGCCGCCGCTTGAAAATTCGCCCGGCCCAATACCAGGTCCAAGCCTGTTCGAGCTTGGCCCGCCGGATGGCGGGCCTCCGAGCTTTTTCTCAAATCCGTCCGACCCCATGACCGCGGACCCCACACATGATTGACGGCCCGTCATCAAAAGCGACGGCGCCTCCACGCGCCCATCTATGACAATTCATGATGACGCCACGCGAATCTCTCGAATCAAAAGATAACACTCCCGCTTGCGGCGCATAGATAAAAAACGAATCTGCCGGAACCTATGAACAGGCTTGCGCGGCAGCGAATCAATTGGGCATCAGTTGCCTACGAACGGACCAAGGGTTTCCCCGATGTCGTGGCGGATCACCAGATCGGCCAGATCGTCCTGTTCGGTGGGCTCATTGTTGATGATGACCAGCCGGGCCCCGCAATTCCTGGCCAGCTGTGGAAAGCCCGCGGCCGGCCACACCACCAGCGACGAGCCGATCGCGAGGAACAGGTCGCATTGCTGGGCGAGTTCCGTCGCACGTCGCATCGCATCTTCCGGCATCGCCTGTCCGAACGAGATGGTCGCGGTCTTCACCGGTTCCTCGCAGATGGTGCAGTCGGGCGCATGGCCCGAAGCGTCGAAGCGCTGTTTGACCCAGGGCAGATCGTAGGCCTCTCCGCAGCCGATGCAGCGCGCATAAGTGGTATTGCCGTGCAGTTCCACGACGTGATCGGCGGCGAAACCGGAGATCTGATGCAGATTGTCGATGTTCTGGGTGACGATCGCCGGTATCTTGCCGGCCCGGTAGAGCGAGGCCAGCGCGCGGTGGCCGCGTCCCGGCCGCGCCGCAGCGAAGGTCGGTTCCATCGCAAAGCGCCGCCGCCACGCCTCGTCACGGGCCTCCGGGCTGGCGACAAATTCATCAAACGGGATCGGCCGGTTGCGGGTCCACAATCCGCCCGGCGAGCGGAAATCGGGAATCCCGCACTCGGTCGAGATGCCCGCGCCGGTAAAGGGGACAATGGCGGACGCCTCGGCGATCATGTCGCCGAGTTGCTCCACACCGCTGCGAAGATCGGAAGCGATCACCGAAAAAACCTGAAGCTCAAAATCCGAGGCTCTGACCGCGCCTGATATAGCACGGCCGGGCGGACTCGTCGTCAGGCCGCCTTGGCGATCGGTTCCTTGGCGATCGGCTCCTTAACCTCGTCGGCCTTTTTGCCGACCTCGTCGCTCTTTCTGGCTTTGACGACGGGAAGCGCGGCCGGGGATTTCTTCGCCGGCCTGTCGTATTGCGACAGCTTTTCCAGCTCGGCCTCGAGTTCGGCCCGCCGCGCCGCGACCTTTTCCATCAGCTTGTCGGTCGCGTTGTCGCGCAATGCGGCGACTTCCTCGAT
>Ga0302324_100022752_pt1 | contig 12163 bp, 11 predicted proteins | sample Palsa_T0_1_FD_201949 | JGI IMG/M metagenome (GOLD analysis project Ga0302324, IMG submission 201949) | Peat permafrost microbial communities from Stordalen Mire near Abisko, Sweden - Palsa_T0_1 | ecosystem: Environmental > Terrestrial > Soil > Palsa > Peat permafrost | place: Sweden: Abisko...
ATTCCATTGAGAGCATTTGCCGAGACGGCGCTTGTCCAGCGACCAATTTCCCCTGGAAGTGTCACCCTCTCCTTTGTCATCCCGAGCGAAGCCGAGGGATCTGCGGTTCAGCGGACCTCCCTTGGAAATGTTTTCAATGAATTGGCTGGATGGGCTCGCTTACATCCGGTTCAGGGTCCTCATCCGCGGGCCGGCGGATCGCAAATTCCTGCTGCAGGCGCTCGTTGATACCGGCGAGGGCAAACTCAGCCGTTACCCGGATACCGTTATAGATGGCGCGATCGTTGGAAGAGCCATGATTCACGATGCATACTCCGCGAATTCCCAGCAGCGGCGCCCCGCCGTACTCGGAATGGTCCAGACGCTTCTTGAAGTCGTTGAATGCCTTACGCGAAAGCAACGCGCCGACTTGCGCAGTGACCGTGGAATTCAGCGACTGGCGCAGCAGATCGCGCACCAGGCGTGCCAGCCCTTCGGACGCTTTTAATGCCACATTGCCGACAAAACCATCGCAGACCACGACGTCGGCCTTGCCGTTGTAGATATCGCGACCTTCCACGTTGCCGATGAAGTTGAGAGACAACTGGCGGAGCAGCGGAGAAGCCTCGCGGGTAAGATCGTTGCCTTTACCTTCCTCTTCGCCGATGGAAAGCAGACCAACCCGGGGACGCGGGATCTTGAGCACATGACGGGCATACATTTCGCCCATGACGGCGAACTGCTCCAGATTATGCGGCTTGCAGTCAACATTGGCGCCGACATCAAGTAACACGCAGCGCGACCCGGTCGAGGTGGGCAGCAAAGTCGACAGGGAAGGACGATCCACCCCCGGCAGCGCTCCGAGCACCATCTTGGCGAGTGCCATCGCGGCCCCGGTGTTGCCGGCGGTCAAGAAGCCGGCAACCCGGTTTTCTTTGACCAGGCGCAGGCCCACACGCATGCTGCTGCCTTTTTTCTTGCGGATTGCGTCTGCCGCTTTGTCGTCCATGGTGATCCATTCCGCTGCGGGAACGATCACGATTGGCAGTTCCTCGCCTCCGGACGCGTCGTGCAACGCAGCCCGCAGACGATCCTCCGGCCCCACGAGATGAACTCGAACGGGGAGCTGGCGGCAGGCCTGGATTGCACCCCGGATTTCGGGGTCAGGAGCCTTATCCGAGCCCATGGCGTCGAGCGCAATATCCGTGAGCATTGGCACGGAGGGAACTAGGCTTCCTTGACTTCGAGCACTTCGCGACCCTTGTATGTGCCGCATTTAGGGCAAGCCCTGTGGGGAAGTTTGCGCTCGTGGCAGTTAGGACATTCCGAGACGGTAATAGGGGTCAGCGCGTCGTGCGAACGGCGCTTGGAGGTGCGGGCCTTGGAGTGGCGCCGCTTTGGATTCGGCATTGCAGATTCCTTTCAGGCGCTCTCCACAGCTGTGCGGCCGCAGCCTGAGATCGCTTTGAACTTTACGTTTTCATCCTGCTGCGGATATCGGCAAGCGCTGTCCACCGCGCATCGACCTGGCTTGTATCACAAGCACATGCCTCATTATTGCGATTCCGTCCACAGCGAGGGCAGAGACCCTTGCATTCCTGCTGGCAGAGCGCTCTTGACGGCAGGGACAGTAACACCTGCTCACGCAGAACGTCCTCGACCGCAAGACAGCCTCCTTCATAGTACCCGATTTCGGTATCCGAGGTCGAGATGGCGTGTTCCGAGGCATTTGCATCCACCCCGGCAGGGCGAAAAAGCAGGTCAAATTGCTCTTCCAGCCGCTGCGCCACAGGATCCAGGCAGCGGGCGCAGGGCATTTCGAAGTTACCCTGGTAGCCGGCGCGCAAACGGATGTCATGGATTTGATCGTGGCCGCCACGATGCTCGGTGATGAGGTCCGCGCGACCGCTCACCGGCATCTCGTCGATCTGCCGAATTCCCGAGCCATAATCGACGGCGCCGGGCGGGACGGTCTCGCTGAATTCAAGCGGCTCCCGTTCAAGATCAAGCACCGTAATCAGGATGGCCATAACAATCTCCGGCTCAAAAGCGGTAATACACGCTGAGGGTTGGTTCGTAGGTGGAGCGCAACGTCTTGGTATCGAGCGCGAACTGGTGAAAATCGGGCGTCTTGTATTTTAAGCCGCGAAGCTGTCCGCGCACGCCAATCCGCTTGAACAAAGGGTAGTTGAGACCCAGGGAGTAGGTGAACTCAGGCAGCAACTGCCCCGACAGATGGGTGACGGGCGAGTTGATGGTGGTAAGAGTACCCGCGATCGGAGAAAAGTAGATGATGCCGCCACCGATGGAAAAGAACGGCTGAAACCCGTAGATGGTGGGCGATTGCAGCAGGTAGGCGACGGTGAGGTCGGTTACGTTGCTTTCCGTCTTGACCACGCCCTTGTTGTAGGCTTCATAGAATTTGGTAAAGCCGACATTCGCTTCATACCCCAGCCAGGGCTTGTATGGCTGGCGAAAACTGATCAGGCCGCCACCCGATTCGGTCGTATCCTCGCGAATGAAATTGCCATTGGAAGCCTGGGTGATTTGGTAGAACCCGCCTGCGCCAAGGTCGAATCTCTCTTTTGTGTCTGGCACGGTCTGCGTGTCCTGCGCGTGGCCCACGGCAGCCCAGGGAAGCAGACCCACCGCCACCAGTACTGCGCTTAAGAAGGAGGAAAACCGCCGGCTTCTAGCCGATCGAGGGAGGGTAAGGGACTTTTTCAAACGGACACTCTGCATGGTTAAGTCTTATCCCACTATATATGTTTCCCTAGACTCTCTAGAGCCGCCGCCAATCGTCTCCAGCGAAGAGCCTGATAGCGGCAATTCCAGTGGCGCCAACGGCAACGCAATCTGACGCGTTACCGGCGGTCACGCCGCCCAGAGCAAGGACTGGGATGCCTTGTGCCCTCGCACATGCCAGGCGCAGCACTTCGAGACCCTGGGGTGCGGACATTTCGTCTCCTGAGACCTTCTCCCCCGAAACCTTTTGAAAGACAGGGGAGAAGAGCATCAGGTCCACCTCCTCTTCGTGCGCCACATCGACATCTTCCAGGCTGTGGCAAGGGACACTGATAATGGGGACGCGCGGGCGGAAGACCTGGCGCACGCGGCTGGCCGCACCCCGCGTAGGTTTGCCGGCAAGATGGACTCCGTCGGCGCCGGCCGCCAGCGCCAGCGCAGCCGCTTCGGGAGTGGAGATATTTACCAGCAGCCTGGTGCGACTGCGATCGATCTTCTCCATGATCTCCGCGGCAAGTGACCGGAGCGCGATCGCATCGAGATCTTTCTCCCGCAACTGGATGAAATCGACGCCCCCACGAGACCAGCCTTCCACCAGGCTGAGCAGGGATTGGTTTGCCCGCTTGCGGTCGGTAATCGCACAGAGCAGCATGGAGTGGAGTCTAGAGCAGTTGCGCAATTACTGTTGTCTGATAAAGATCGCGAGGAGTGGTTTTCCTGGGGAGAAAACCACGAAAAGGGCTGTCGCTTCGGTTTGCACCAATTGCGAAACTGCTTTCGCCCACAGTCTCGGGCGGGGCGTATGCTAAACCAAGGTCATGCTGTTTCATTTCGGTTTGTACCCGGCTCACGAGCAATGGGAAATTAATCTCTTCGGTCCGTTCTTCCGGTACCCTTCCAACAAGGCATGATTACCTACGATCTACTCATCATTGGTTCCGGCCCCGCGGGGCAGCGCGCCGCCATCTACGCCAATAAGCTGGGTAAACGGGCCGCCGTGGTTGAGCGCATGCGGACCGTCGGTGGAGTTTCCGTAAATACCGGCACCATCCCCAGCAAGACGATGCGCGAAGCCGTGCTGCATCTCTCCGGCTATAACTACCGCTCGATTTACGGCATGAATTACAAGGTCAAGGAAAAGATCACGATGGCGGATCTTGCTTTCCGCGTCCAGCACGTGATCAAGACGGAAATCGACGTCACCGAAGCCCAGCTTTCGCGCAATGGAATCGATGTGCTTCCCGGAGTGGCCAGCTTTGAAGACATCAACCACGTGAAGGTGACCAACGAGGGGGGCACCCAGACCTACGAGGCGAAGAACATCATCATTGCCACCGGCACCAAGCCGGCCAACTCGCCCCGGGTACCCATCAACGGGCGCTCGATCGTCAACAGCGATCAGATCCTCGAGCTACCCAATCTCCCCAAGTCACTGATCGTGGTGGGCGGCGGTGTGATCGGCGTGGAGTACGCCTGCATGTTCGCTGCGCTCGGGGTGCGTGTGACCCTGATCGAAAAGCGGCCAAAGTTGCTGGAGTTTGCTGACCAGGAAATCGTGGAGGCTCTCAGCTACCACCTGCGCGACAGCCGCGTCACCATGCGCCTAAACGAGGAAGTGGAAAGCGTCGAGGAACTGCCTGATTGCAGTGTGGTCGCCAACCTGGAAAGCAAAAAAAGAATTTCCGGGGGCGCTTTGCTGTACGCTGTCGGCCGCTCCGGCAATGTCGACCAGCTCAATTTGCAGGCCGTCGGGATCGAGCCGGACTCTCGCGGCCGTATCCCGGTGGACAAAGACTTCCGCACTAAGGTACCGACCATCTTCGCGGTGGGGGACGTGATTGGCTTTCCCAGCCTGGCCTCGGTTTCGATGGAGCAGGGCCGGATCGCCGTTGCCCGCGCTTTCGGGAACGACAGCCTGGTATCCAATCCGAGCTACTACCCTTATGGAATCTATACAATCCCGGAGATCTCGTTCATCGGCAAGACCGAGGAGCAGCTTACCGATGAAGATGTGCCTTACGAGGTCGGCGTCGCCTACTACCGTGAGATTGCCCGCGGCCAGATCCGAGGCGACACCACTGGACGGTTAAAGATTGTCTTTCATCGCGAGACGCGGCATCTGTTGGGAGTGCACATCATAGGCGAGGGCGCCAGCGAACTGCTGCACATCGGGCAGGCGGTTATGACCCTCGGCGGCACGCTGGACTACTTTATCGATACGGTGTTCAATTACCCCACCCTTGCCGAGTGCTATAAAGCTGCCGCGTTTAACGGCATCAACCGGCTAGCCCGGGCGGCGGACTGAAAGGGGAGGGCGCATGGGCAGAACGATTGGCGTTGTCGTGTCCTCGAGAATTGTGGCGGGGCTCATAGAAGATCACAAACTGATTGGCTCGCTGCGCGCTTATCCGGAGAACCCGGATGACCACGAAGCCCTGCTCGAACATCCCTTTGAGAGCCTTTGCCATTTGATCAGCGATCAGGTGTTGGCGCTTCATCCGGAGGGCAAGTTCGATGCCATCGGGGTCGCCATTCCCGGGATCATCCGCAACGGTATTTGCGAGGACTCTCCCAACCTGGCCCAATTAAAGGGTGCGAAGGTCGCTGAATCGCTGGCCGCCATCTTCCAGTCGAAGGGGATTGTGGCCCCGGTGAAGACCCTGAATGATGCGGATGCGGTGGCCGCCGGGCTGGCTGTTACGCAAAATCGAACGGGCTTGGTGCGCGTCTGGACGATCGGCAACGGCATCGGATTCGGCCGTTATCCATACGTCTCGGGCGTGTGGGAGGGTGGGCACACGGTCGTGACGCTCGACCCCAAAGAGACCTACTGCGGCTGCGGGGGAAGAGGACACCTCGAAGGCATCATGGGTTACCGCGCGATGCGCCTCCGTTTCCTCGACATGGAGCCGGATGAAGTATTTGCGGCAGCGAAGAAAGGCGACGCCCGCTGCATGGATTTTGTCCGCCTCTGGCATCGCGGTCTAGGCGCTGCCACGGCAACGTCTATCCATCTGGGCGGCCCGGGCCGTTTCTATTTCACCGGCCTTAATGTGCGGTTCCTCGATTTGAATCTGCTCAAGGAATATTTGTGGCAGATGGTCAAGATGAGCCCGCTGCAAAGCTATTCCCTGGAGGTCGTACCGGATAATCCCGAGGTTGCGGTGATTGGCGCAGCCGCGTCTGCTTTGTTGGCTCCCGAGGCTTGAGCAGAATCGCCAGGTGCGGTACTCCGGTGGGTTTTTTGCTTTGTATCAGGGCACGACTTTCGTCGTGCCGTAAAGGCCCAGAAGGGAGTGGGGCTTCAGCCCCTGCGCAGTTTTCCATTGCGATTTCTTGCGAATTTTACGGTGCCAGGGGCTAAAGCCCCGACCATTTTGGCCGCGGAGCGGCACGACTAAAGTCGTGCCCTGATACAAAGCAAAAACACAAGATCGACGTCGATCCGACAAGAACCGTTTAGGAATAGCTGCGCTGGTAGATCCGGGACAGGCGGTCATGCCACGTCAGGCGATCCGGATCGAACCAGGCCCAGAAAAATCCCAGGCCTAGCGGCGCGGCCGATAGCAGCAGAAACAACACCCGCCGGCACGTTGCCTTGCGCGTGGGATTCTCGTCGTCAAACGTGCACAACGCGATCTTCGCGTAACGCATTCCCGGAGTACCCTCGGCAAACTTGAAGAACAAAAATTGGTAGAGCAGGCAGAACCCGGCGAGCACGAAACCGGCGCTCAGCAGCGCAGGTTTGCCCGTCGGCGGGTGGGCCGTGCAGGCCACAAAAACCAGAACGAAGACGGCGAACGCCGCCACGATCAACGCCAGGTCAAAAACCCCGGCCATTATCCGGTCTTCGAGGGTCGCAGTCTTGAGCGGGATCTGCGTAGCCTGGGACTCTCCATCGTTAAGAAGCGAATCCATCAGATCGTTGTCCAGCCGGATTGGAGACCAATCGACCGGCGCTGGCCCGATACTTACGGATTGCGAGATGCTCTCCGGCGCCACTTCGAAAATCTTGAGCTGGTCCTCTTCCTCCTCGGAAGCGGCACGCAGTGGACCCTCCGCCAGCCGGGGACGCAGCTTGCGTGCCGCAACCAGCTCCCTCGGATACTCAATGAGATTGACCGCCAACGGTTCCACCACCGCCGAAGCCGGCTCCTCCTCGAGGACCTCGAGAGCAACCTCTTCTTCAACCTCCAGCGACCCATTCCAGCATTCGATTGAAGGCTGCGGCACGGAATGAGTTTCCTCGTCGGCGGATACCGTGGCAACTGCTGCCGCTTTTGCTCGAGCCTCAGTCTCGGCGGCTAACACTTCACTATAAGAGGGAGCATTCGCATACCGCTGGGCCACCTTGGCGGCGAGCATCGCCGTGCGGGAATCAAGTTTTCGCTCTTCACGTTCGAGACCGGGAAGCGCGATCTGCTCCGCCTTATGGCGAAGCCGCCGCGTGCGAGTCGCGGCAAGGCGTTCGTTCAGCTCCTTCTTCCATGGCGGCATAACCTCTGTGTCTGCATGGGAAAGATTTTCTCCGACGTTCGGCAAGGAAGGACTCAATTCTGCTCTCCTCTAATCAACTGCGTGTTTCGTGGCCCCGTAGAACACATGGAGATGGATACACACGCCCTCGTGTGCATCCATTCACAGCGATATTTGAGCGGAGGCCGCAGAAACACACTTCTTTCTTCATTGGGCAAGCGCAATGAAGGCGAAAGAACGGGCCTGAATTAACCAGAGCAGCGGTGCAATCAAGTACCTTGGGAGTGAGCCATTTGTTATTCTAGCCTCGCCCCTGGTAATGAGAGTCCGCCCCTTTTTGTTTATCACAGCGTTAATGCTGTGTCATCTCCAGCTTCGGCCGCAGACGTTGACCAAGCAGTTTCCCTCGGCTACCGGGCCATCGTCGCTTCCCGATGCCCCTGAATATCCGATTGCTGAAGTGGTTGCCGCGCCGCCCCCGGGTGTCGTGGCGCGTCTCGAATCCAAGCAGCAGGAAAAGCATGGCAATGTCTATACGCTGACCGGCGAAGTCAGGATCGACTACAAAGGTTACACACTGACAGCGGACAAGGTTTCCTACGATGACGAAACCAAGGACGCGGAGGCCGACGGCCACGTGCGGCTCCAGGGCGGACGCAACAACGAACTCATCCTCGCGGATCACGGCAACCTAAACTTTGATCTAGAAACCGGGCGTTTCGAAAACGTGACCGGAAGTATCGGCCGCCAGCCCTCCGAAAGCAAGCGCAAGCTGGTATACACCACCGCGAATCCGTTTCTCTTTACTGGCCGCGTGCTCATCAAAGAAGGACCGGAGCGTTACCAGGTGATCCAGGGCACAATGACTTCCTGCCTGCTGCCTGACCCGGACTGGCGCATTCATTCCTCTCTGATCCGGATGAACTATGGAGTCGCGCGGGCCAAGAACAGCTACTTCACTCTGCTGAACGTCCCCATTCTCTATCTGCCCTACGTCACCCACCCTGTGGACTCGGACGCCCGGCAAAGCGGTCTGCTGCTCCCGATCGTTGGCACTTCGTCAACCAAGGGGACCATTGTCGGCGACTCGATCTACCTGGTGATCAACCGCAGTATGGACGCCACGTTCGGCACCCAGTACTTCTCCAAGCGCGGCTGGTCGCCCAGTGGCGATTTTCGTTATCGCGGACGCGGAGAAGATTTCGTCAATGCGCGCTTCACCGCCCTCTGGGACCGGGGATTGGCCCCCCAGTATCTGAACCAGGGCGGCCAGGATATCGTCTTCAGCGGGCGGCGCGATTTTGACCTGGACGAGCACACGCGCGCCGTGGCCACCGGCGAGTATCTCAGCTCGTTCGTCTATCGCGAGGCGTTTGCCGAATCCTTTGCTCTCGCGGTCGCCTCCCAGGTCACGTCGTCGGCCTTCCTAACCCACAGTGACGCTGGACGCTCGGCAAGTCTTCGCTTCGATCGCTATCAGAATTTCGAAGGCATCACCCAGGTGGGCGACACCTACATCACCCCGCAAATCCGAATCCTGCACGTACCGAGCCTCGATTTCGACACTGTCGACCAGTCGCTCCACAGTACGCCGGTACGTTGGAGTTTTGACGGATCTGCAGCCGGCCTGAGCCGCAGCGAACCAGGCTATAAGACGAGCGATATCGGACGCTTTGATCTGTACCCCCACCTCTCGCTCCCGATGCATCTGGACGGGTGGACTTTTCGGCCTGAGGTGGCTGCGCGGGAGACGTACTATACGCAAAGCCAGATTCCCACCGGCACGACACCCCTGCCGGGCAACGGCGGCATCAACCGCTCCGATCTGGAGGCCAGCTTCGAGTTGCGGCCGCCGGCGCTGGTTCGGGATTTCAAGTCGCCCGCACTGGAACGGCTCTTCGGCAGCGACCTGCGCCACACGATTGAGCCCGAGCTGCACTATCGTTTCGTTGCCGGGGTCAACAACTTTTCTTCCATTCCCCGCTTCGACACCACGGACGTGGAGAGCGATACGAATGAGATGGAGTACTCGATCACGCAGAGGCTCTTCTTCCGGCATCTGCACCCCAAGGCCTGCACCAGCGGTGAGCTGCCTGCGCCCTCGAATGGGATTCTCACTGTGCCCCCGACTTATACGGAATGCGGCGGTGATTCCGATGCATGGATCACCTGGAAGCTGGCCGCGAAATATTTCTTCGCGCCCTATTTCGGGGGCGCCGCATCTCCGTTCCGACGCAACGTGCTGGTCTCAACGCTCGACCTCACCGGGGTGGCATTCCTCAACGGACCGCGTAACACTTCCCCGCTGATTTCACGTCTCAAGGTCCGCACCAGCGAACACATGGATCTGGAATGGGATGCGGACTACGACTTCAAGACCGGCCGGATGGAAGCCAGCAACGTCTTCGCCGATTACCGGCGAGACAGCGTCTTCGGCAGCGTTGGATATGCCAAGCTTCAGGCATTGGATGCCTCCTTCACCTCCAACCTTGCCAGCCAGGTAACCAACTACAGCCTGCTGCGTCTGCTGCTCGGGTATGGAGACCCCACCAAGCGTGGGCTGAGCGCCGGAGTGAACGCCGGCTACGACTTTGTCCAGAACGCGTTGCAGTATGGCGGCATCCAATCGTCTTACAACTGGGACTGTTGTGGGCTTTCTGTCGAATACCGGCGCCTGGCCCTGGGATCGGTACGTAACGAGAATCAATACAGCTTCAACTTCACCCTGGCCGGGGTGGGCGCGGCGGGGAATCTGAAGCATTCGGAGCGAATCTTTTGACCCCCTGGAAAGCGACACGATTCCTGCAGAAATGCTCTAATGGAGTGGTGGAAAGGTGGTCTTCTTGTTTGTACGCCGTACCCTGGTTTGGTGCCTGCTAGTTTCTCTATCCGCAGGCTGCAAGGCGCAGAGTTCCCCGAGCACAGCCACGAATAGCGCTTCTCCCGTTCCCACCGCCCAGCTCAACCGGAGAATTGAAGTCCTGGTGCGCTCGCAATTCGAGGTGCCCCCCAACGTCGACGTGGCGATTGGTGCAACCAGCAAGAGCGAATTTCCCGGCTTCGAGAACCTGCCCATCACCTTTTCCAGCCACGGCAAGACAACGGTAGTCAATTTTCTTCTTTCCAGCGATGGCAACACGGTTGCCCGCCTGGAAAGGTTTGACATTAGCCATAGCCCGTCCGACACGATCTCCCTCCAGAACCGTCCTGTGCGCGGAACGCCGGAGGCTAAGGTGACGATCGTGAACTTTGACGATCTCGAATGCCCTTATTGCGCCAAGATGCACGAGCAGCTTTTTCCCTCCACGCTGGACCGCTATAAGGGCATGATCAAGTTCTATTACAAAGATTTCCCTCTGGTTGAAATCCATCCCTGGGCCATGCATGCGGCGGTGAACGGTAACTGCCTCGCGGACCAGAGCGGAGACGCCTACTGGAGGTTTGTGGATTATGTGCACTCTCATGGGGAAGAGGTCAGCGGAACCAGCCATGATGTGCAGCAGGCAGCGAAGACGCTGGACAAGCTTGCCCGTGACGAGGGCCAACGATCCAAGCTGGATCTGGCCAAACTTGACGCTTGCCTCACCAAGCAAGACGAGGCCGTAGTACGCGCTTCGATGAAGCAAGGCGACAGCCTGGGCGTAAATGGCACGCCAACACTGTTTATCAACGGGGAGCGCATCTCCGGGGCGCTGCCGGAACCAGAGCTTTGGATCGCCATCGACCGAGCGCTGCGGGAGGCCGGCGTACAGCCCCCACCCCAGGTGGCGGACACGGAAAAGAAGCCGGCCTCACCTGCGCAGCCCCCCAAATAAGAACATGCGATCGCGAGGAGAAAGACCTTTGGAACCATTGTTAGAGCCGTATCAGGTGCGCACCGCCGTCGCCTGCGTCTCGATGAGCATCGTGTTGTTGAGTGGTGTTGTCGCCGGGTGCAAGAAAACCTATGGGCCGGATGTTGTGGCCATTGTGAACGATCAGCCGATCCAGCGCTCCGAAGTAGAAAAGTATTACCGCGAGAATCTCGGCAATAACAAAGAGCAACCAACCAGGGAACAGGCTGAAGCCACGCGACTTGGCATCCTGAAGCAGTTGATTGACGACGAAATTGTGCAGCAGGCAGCGAAGAAAATGAACCTGGTCGCCACCGACGAAGAGGTAGACGCCAAGCTGGCGGAGATGAAGGCGCCCTACACCCAGGAGGAATTTGACAAGCGGCTGCAAGCTGCCAGCTTGACCCTGGACGATCTACGCGTCCAAATCCGGCGCAATCTGACTGCAGAAAAGCTCATGAACAAGGAAGTGAACTCGCGCATCAACATCACCGATGCCGACGTCACGAATTTCTATAACGCCAACAAGTCGCAATTCAATTTCATCGAGCCGAAGTACGACATCGCGGATATCGTCGTGACTTCGCAGCCCACGCGGATGCAGCAGGGAGCCAATCTACAGAACAGCAAAGCCGGCAGTGATGTGGAGGCGCGCAGAAAAATCGATATGATCCACAATCGCCTGGAAAGTGGGGAGGACTTTGCCACCCTGGCGCAGAATCTTTCTGAGAACACGAATGACGCCAACAACGGCGGGAACATGGGGTTCATCCCGGAATCGAGCCTGCGCAGCCAGCCTCCCCCGATTTTCGCCGCGATCTCCAAACTTGGGCCGGGGCAGATCACCGACGTGATCCCCTTGCTGGCGCCGGGTTCGAAGTCCGCCGCGGGCTACGCGATCTATAAGCTCATTGAAAAAGAGCCAGCCGGGCAGCGTGAGCTGAACGATCCTCGGGTACAGCAGGACATCCGCCAGCAACTACGCGACAGCCGGGCCCAACTGCTGCGGGCGGCCTATTACGAGACGATGCGTAATCAAACCCACGTAGAGAATCATCTGGCAGAGCAGATTTTCAAGAACGGCGCCCAGTAAGAGGGGTAAGCCTCTGGATTGGGGTCGAAGGGTGGAG